>OBKM01000553.1_pt1 | contig 18330 bp, 12 predicted proteins | sample 1519691 | NCBI WGS metagenome assembly OBKM01 (sample SAMEA37050418, study PRJEB22526) | metagenome | biome: saline pan; feature: lake; material: water | place: Egypt | collected 2015 | depth 0.5 m | reverse complement strand
CAGGGACGACAGGGGCAGGGTGGTGGCCGACCACCGCAGGGACGACAGGGGCAGGGTGGATACGGCCAGCCCCGCCAGCAGGGGCACCGGCGACAGCAGGCAAACACGTCGAGTGGACTCGAGGAGCCGGTCGCGGCGGCACTCTCGTATCTGTTCGGCTTCGTGACCGGGCTGCTGTTTTATCTGCTCGAGGACGACAACGAGTACATCAGGTTCCACGCCATGCAGAGTATCCTGCTCAACTTCGTGTTCATCCTCGGGTGGGTCTTCATCTCGATCTTTTTCGGTATCTTCGCGGAGCTGGTTCCGTTCGGCGGGTTGCTCGGACTGTTCACGCCGCTTTTCAGTCTCGCGGGGCTGGTGCTCGTCGTCTTCATGATGATCAAGGCGTACAACGGCGAGTGGTTCGAACTGCCGGTCATCGGTGAGATTGCGCGGGACAAGGCGCCCCCGTCTCCATCACAGGGACGCCAACCCGCCGGCGGACGGCACGGTGGTGGCCAGCACAGCGGCCAGGGGCAACGGCACCGCGGCGGGGAGGGCGGACAACAGCACGACGGCGGCCGGGGGCCGCGACAGTAACGCAGACCCGAACCGGCCGCGGGCACGCTGACGGCCCCTGTCGCCCCGACGGGGGAGGTGCCCGCCTATCCAGGCCCGGTCACAGTGCCGGGACGGTTCCCGTCCAGCCCGGCGACGGGGCTCGACGTACCAGCCACGGCGACATGGCCACCAGTAATATGTGCCCCCGGCCCAATCGAGGAGCATGGCGACGACAGGGAACCACACAGCAGCCTACGAGCAGTTACTCGACCGACAGCGCCGGATCACCAACCTTCGTAACGGGGCGATGCATCTCAACTGGGACCAGCAGGTCGTGATGCCGGAGGGCGGAACACCCGCGCGGTCACAGCAGCTCTCGGCGCTGTCGGCGACCGCCCACGAACTGCTCGTCGCCGACGAGGTCGGCGAGTGGCTTGCAGAACTCGACGGGGCGGACCTGGACCCCGAGCAGGCGGCGACAGTCCGGGAAATCCGCCGCGACCACGAGCGGGCCGCAAACGTCCCGTCGGCGCTGGCCGAGGAGATCACGCAGGTCGGCTCCGAGAACCAGCGCATCTGGCAGGAGGCCAAGGCCGAGGACGACTTTGCGCGGTTCGCCCCCCGCCTGGAGCGGATGCGCGACCTCCAGCGCGAGCGCGCCGAACAGATAGACCCCGAGAGCAGCCCGTACACGGTGCTGTACGAGGACAGCAACCCCTACATCCCGCTGGCGCAGATGACCGAGATCTTCGAGACGCTTCGCGCGGAGCTCCCACCGCTCGTTGCGGAGATACGGGCCGCGGACCGGGAGCTTGCAGACCCCTGGGAGGGGGAGTACCCCGAAGCGAACCAGCGCGCACTCAGCGAGGCCGTACTCGACGTGCTGGGGTACGACCGGAGCCGGGGGCGGCTGGACACCGCACCCCACCCGTTCATGGCCGGCACCCAGTTTGACGCCCGCGTCACAACACGGTTCAACCCGGCCGACCCCGTCGACGCGCTGACCGCGACCATCCACGAGTACGGCCACGCCAGCTACCAGCTCGGGTTGCGACAGGACGCCTACGGAACGCCACTCGGCGAGCCACGCTCGTCGGGTGTCCACGAGTCACAGTCCCGCTTCTGGGAGAACCACGTCGGCCGGACCCGACCGTTCTGGGAGCGGTTCCTGCCTGCGTTCACCGAGCACATCGACGGCCACGACGACCTCACCGTCGAGGCGGCCTACGAGGCGGTCAACCGCGTCTACCCGGACAACTGTATCCGGGTCGAGGCCGACGAGCTCACCTACCACATGCACATCATCCTGCGGTGTGAGATCGGCCGTGCGTTTGTCGAGGGCGAGATCGAGGTCGGGGAGATCCCGCAGGTCTGGAACGAGAAGATGGACGAGTATCTCGGCGTGGTGCCCGAGACCGACAGCGAGGGCTGCCTGCAGGACATCCACTGGACAAGCGGCTTTGCCGCCTTCCACGGCTACACCATCGGCAGCGTGCTCGCGGCGCAACTGAACGCCGCCATCCGGGATGACCTCGACGTGGACGCGCTCGTTCGCGAGGGCGAGTTCGACCCGATTCGGGAGTGGATGGGCGAACGCATCCACCGCCCGGGCAAACGCTACACCACTCCCGAACTCGTCGAGGAGGCCACCGGCGAACCCCTCTCGGCGGAGCACTTTGTCGACTACGCCCGCGAGAAGTTCGAATCGCTGTACGGGCTGTAGCCCGCGGCCGGCGCCGGACTGTCGCGTGCGAGACAGGCACAGTTAAATCACCTCGATATCGTGGCCCGCGAACTAACCCCCAGGCCACCCAAGCAGGAGGTACGATGAGTACGTGGCAACTCCAACACGGACAGCGACATCGCGGGACAGACCTGGCGGTAGGGGTGTCCCGTGTGAGCCTCCTCGTTCTGACAGTCGTGTTCGGGCTCCTGGCGGTCAGTGGTCGAACGCCCGGACTCGAGACACAGATGCTCGTCTACCTGGTGGGGATGGTCGCGCTGAACCTCCCCCACGGCGGGTACGAGCACTTCGAGAACCTCCGCCGCCGCGGGCTCCCGTTCGGGGCGCGGTACGTGGTTCTGTACCTGGGCTTCGTGGGGGGGTTCATCGCGCTGTTTTTCATCGCCCCGATACTCGCGCTCGCAATCGCGTTTGCTACCGCCGTTGCCAAGGGTGGTCACGGCGACCTGCGCGTGATGGACGGCGTTGTGGGTAGTGACCACCTGCAGAGCCGCCTCCAGCGGGCGCTCGCGGCGTTCGTGCGTGGCGGCGCGGTGATGATCATCCCGCTTCTGTTCTGGCCGGAGTACTACTACACGTTCTCCGAGTACATGATCTCGATGTTCGACCCCTCGGCGGCCGGGGCGCTGGTGGCACAGATGGAGGCCGGCAGACTTCCGCTCGCCGCGCTGTACGGTGGGGGGGTGCTGGCCCACCTCGGTCTCGGCCTGGCCGTGAGCGGTGTGAGCAGCGCGTGGCTGACCGACCTCGGGGAGACGTCACTGCTCGTGACGTTCTTCGCGGTCGTTCCGGTCGTCGTCTCGATCGGGCTGTACTTCCCGCTGTGGTACTCGATGCGCCAGTCCGGCCGGACCCTCGCAATCGAGGAGGCGACCGAGCCGGACGGACTCCCCGTGCCCGTTGTCTGGGGTGTCCTCATCGCCGGTGCGCTCGCCGCCGCGCTGGTCGGGGTCCTGCTCTGGGCCGTCGCCCCGAACCCGCTCGGGACCGCCTCGCTGCTGCCAGGGCTGGTCGCCTTCTACACGATCTTCATCTGCATCGTCGCCCTCCCACACGTCGTCGTGGGTGAGTGGCTCGACTTCAAGCGCGGCATCTGGTATGTCCCGTAAGTCAACCAACGGCTTCAGCCGTTGGCTTTCACCATGGACTCCCGCTCAGGCCGAATCCGGCAGGGGTTTGACCCCGTTCGCGTTCACCATCCCGGTGTTCAGGCGCCCACCCACGTGCGTCCGTCGCACTTCCAACTCATCACAACACAACTCATGATTAAAACTGTTACCGCAGTCCGGTGGGGAACTCAGTTTGCCCCCGGCAACGACAGTAGTGTAGTCCAGCGAACACGATTTCTCCCACCTCTGAAGGGGTTGGTTTCCGCGCTGTGGTATCTATGAGCGACGACCTCGACGGACAGTCGATCGGTATCGTCGGCGCGGGTGTCGGCGGGCTCTCGGCGGCGGCACACCTCGGAGAGTCCGGGGCCGACGTGACCGTCTACGAGCAGCGCGACACGGTCGGCGGTGTCGCCGGCCGCATCGAGTCCGACGGGTTCCGGTTCGACACCGGACCGTCGTGGTATCTGATGCCCGAGATCTTCGAGCGGTTTTTCGACACGTTCGGCCACGAACCGTCGGAGTTCTACGATCTCGAGCGACTGGACCCCAACTACCGGGTCTTCTGGACCGACGGCGACAGGGCGGACGTGCCCGCAGACCCAGCCAAGGCGGCAACGCTGTTCGAGTCCTACGAATCCGGTGCAGGCGAGCGATTCAAGGCGTATCTGGCACAGTCAGAACGGGCCTACAACATCGGTCTCCAGCGGTTCGTCGTTCCGGGTCGCTCGCGGATCCGGGACTACATCTCGCTGGATGCCATGCGCTCTGCGGACGGTCTCCGGCTGCTCGGCACGATGAACGACCACGTCGCCGGCTACGTCGAGCACCCGAAACTGCAGCAACTGCTCCAGTACACGCTCGTCTTTCTCGGCGGGTCGCCGTACAACACGCCGGCGCTGTACACGCTGATGAGCCACGTCGATTTCAACCTGGGGGTCTACTACCCGCAGGGTGGCATCTACGAGGTCGTCGAGGCGATGGAGACGGTCGCCCGCGAGCAGGGCGTCGAGTTCCAGACCGGCACGCCGGTGACCGGCCTGCGACCGGCCGGGACGGGCATGACCGTCGAAACTGACGGGTCGACGGCTGTCCACGACCGCGTTGTCTGTAACGCGCCGCCGGCACACGCCGAACAGGAGCTGCTCCCAGAGGGGGCGGTCGACCGCGATGCGGGGTACTGGACCGACCGCACCCTCGCACCCTCGGCGTTCATGCTGTATCTCGGTGTCGAGGGCGAGCTCGGGGAGCTGGAACACCACACACTTGTCCTGCCGCCGGACTGGGGAGACCACTTCGCGGCCATCTTCGACGACCCGGCCTGGCCCGACGACCCGGCCTACTACGTCAACGTCCCCTCGCGGACGGACCCCTCGGTCGCCCCCGAGGGCTGTGAGACGGTCGTTGTACTCGTCCCGATTGCGCCGGGGCTTGCCGATGACGACCGGCGACGGGCACAGTTTCGCGACCAGGTGCTCGACGCGCTGGCCGAGCACACGGGGGCCGATCTCCGCGGGCGCATCCAGGTCGAACACAGCGCCTGTGTCTCGGATTACGCCAGGGAGTTCAACAAACAGCAGGGCACGGCGCTCGGTCTGGCCCACACCCTCTTCCAGACTGGCCCGCTCAGACCTGGCAACCGCGTTCCCGGCGTCGACCGCCTCTACTACGTCGGCGGCGACGCCAACCCCGGTATCGGCGTCCCGATGTGTCTGCTCGGCGGCGAACACGTGACCGACGCCATCCGCGAGGACGTGGGCGGCAGGTCGGTTCTCCCCGGCGTGGTCAGCCCTCGAAGGTCACTGCTGTCGGGGCTAGTCGGTCGGTAGCGGCTCTTCTCTGCATTCTGGCTGTTCACATAATCATAGCCCAGAGCAGTACATGGACAAGGAGACCAACGACAACCGAGTACGTGACATTCGCATGGTCCCCGTCAGGTAGTACGAGCTGTCACCAGAGTTTATATCCGACTGCCGTACGATCGCCTTTGCCGCAAAGATGACACCCAGTGCGGTGTATGCTTCGGCAATTATCAACGACAGGACAGGATATTCTCAATTTTCTCCAATAGCTCTGCCCGTATCCTCCTGGCCTTCCTCTGTCGTCGTCACGTTTGCAGTTTGAGTTAACTCATACGTATATAGCTGTTTTTCCGCTTGACAGTGACGGCCGAAAAGGAGATCTGTCGATAGCGTCGACGTCTGTGAGTGTCAACGGAGCAGACATAGATCAGCGAGGTCCGCTACTCTAGCTCGCGTTGCCACTCCTGAACCCGACTCATCAACTCGACAGGCGGCGTCTCGTTCACGTCGAGTTCGGCGAGCGCATCGAGCACCGCCTCAACGTCCTCGCCGTATGTGTCCCGGAGCGGGTCCCGGCTTCCGTCGCCGTCCTCCGGTCCAGCGCCCCCATCTGCCGTGGCGGTGTCGCTGCTGCTCGCGCCGTCGCTCCCACCCGCGTCCGCTCCTCCGGCCCGGAACTGCCCACTTCCCAGATCGAACACCGCCTGGACGGACTCCTCGCCCCCGCTGCCCCGTGCCTCGATGGCCTTCTCCTCGCGCAGCCGATCGAGCACCTCCCGGGAGCGGTCCACGACCGGGTCGGGCACGCCCGCCAGGCCGGCGACGTGGACACCGTAACTCCGGTCGGTCGGCCCCTCTCGAACCGTGCGGAGGAAGGTCACATCGCCGTCCCGTTCCTCCGCGGCGACGTGGACGTTCTCGACGCGGTCGAGGTGGTCCGCGAGACTCGTGAGCTCGTGGTAGTGAGTCGCGAACAGTGTCTTCGCGCCGACGGTGTTGTGGAGGTACTCGGTGGTCGCCCAGGCGATCGAGATGCCGTCGTATGTGGCCGTCCCCCGGCCGACCTCGTCGAGGATGACCAGCGACCGTTCGGTTGCGGAGTGGAGGATGTTCGAGAGCTCCTGCATCTCGACCATGAACGTCGAGCGACCCTGTGCGAGTTCGTCGAGCGCGCCGACCCGTGTGTAGATGCCGTCGACGAGGCCGACCCGGGCGTGCCGTGCCGGGACGAAACTGCCCACCTGCGCGAGCAGCGTGACCAGGGCCGCCTGGCGCATGTAGGTCGACTTGCCGCTCATGTTTGGCCCCGTGACGACGAGGAGTCGCCGGGCGGCGTCCATCGAGAGGTCGTTCGGAACGAAATCGGTTGTCTGTTCGACGACAGGGTGACGGCCGGCCTCGATGTCGAGTGCCTGCCCCTCGTGGAGCTCGGGACGGGTCCAGTCGTTGCGGACGGCGTGGACCGCGAAGCTCGCGAGCGTGTCCAGCTCCGCAAGCGCCCGCCCGACCGACCGCAGCAGGTCGGCCCGGTCGGCTACCCGCTCGCGCAACCTCTCGAACAGCTCGCGCTCGAGCTCGTGACGGCGCTCCTCCAGGCGGAGAATCTCCCGCTCGCGGGCCTCCAGCTCGGGGATGGTGTAGCGCTCGCTGTTTTTCAGGGATTTGATATGCTCGTACTCCGCGGGGACTGTGTCGGTCTCGCTGTTGCCGACCTGGATGTAGTAGCCGTCGGTCTTGTTGCGGTCGACGGTGAGGTGGGTGATCCCGTGGCGGCGCTTCTCGCGGGCCGGCAGCTCCTCGAGCCAGGTCTTGACGGCCTCGTGGTCATCGATGACGGCGTCGAGTGTTTGGTCGTGGCCGGGGCTGATGAGCCCACCCTGTGTGACCGTCCCCGGTGGGTCCTCGACAAGCGCGTCGTCGAGTCTATCGGCGAGGTCGGCGGCGGCCTCGCGGTCCGGCCTGTCGAGGACGGCCGCAAGCGGGGAGTCCGCAAGCCGCGGCGTCTCAGCAACGACCGCCGCGGCGGTCGCGAGCGCCCGGAGCGTCTCGCAGGCGGCGCGCAGCTCCCGGGCGTCGGCACTCCCCGAGGCGGCCCGGGAGGCGAGCCGCTCGAGGTCGTAGGTGCCGTCGAGCACCTCCCGAAGCCGGTCCCGTGCCATCGCCGCCTCGGTGAGTGCCTCGACGGCAGCCTGTCGCCGGCCCAGCTCCGCGCGGTCCCGGATCGGCCGGGTGAGCCACGCGGTCAGCATCCGTCGACCGGCGCTCGTGACGGTGTGGTCGATGGTCGAGCGGAGACTGCCCTCGGCCTCACCGCCCATTGTTTCCGTCAGTTCGAGGTTGCGCTGGGTCGTCCCGTCCAGGGTGACCTGCTCGCCCGCGCCGTGTCGCTGGAGGCGGGTCATCGACGCGAGCACGCCCGCCCCTGTCTCCTCGATGTACGAGAGGACAGCCCCGCCGGCCCGAACCGCCGGGTCGTCCACGCCGAGGCTGTCGACGGCCTCCTGACCAAACTGCTCGTCGACCCGGTGGCGGGCCCGTCCGGGTGCGAACGCCTCCGCCGTGTGGAGCGTGAGCGTCGCGTCCGTGTTCGAGCGCACCCGGTCGAGCACGGTGTCGTCGGCACGGACCTCTGGCCCCGGGAGCACCTCGACCGGGTCGAACCGGTAGAGCCCGGTCAGGGCGCCCTCGAGATCCGCGGCCGTCGCGACGTGAAACCGACCGGTGGTGACATCCGCAAACGCCAGCCCGTAGGTCCCCTCGCTGTCGACCAGCGCCGCGAGATACTGGGCGTCGGCGTCACCCGTTTCGAGCAACGTCCCCGGCGTGACCACGCGCCGTATCTCGCGGGCGTGGCCGCCGTCGGTCTCGTACTGGTCGGCGATGGCCACCCGGTAGCCCCGCTCGACCAGCGCCCGGACGTACGGCGTCAGGTCGTCGACCGGCACGCCGGCCATCGGGTAGGCGGAGCCGTGTGAGGACTTCTGTGAGACCTTCAGGTCCAGCTCCGCCGCGACGGTCTCGGCGTCCTCGGCGAAGAACTCGTAGAAATCGCCACACTGCATCGCCAGCAGCTCCGCCTCCGTCCCCGCCTTCAGGTCGAAAAACTCCCCGACAATGCCGCCTGCCATACGCCACGCTCGGAGCGTCCCCGGCTAAAAGACTGCGGGTTCGACCGGGGTGTCAGCCGAGACTGAACCCCGAACAGTCCATGCCCGTCCGGAGCAGTCCGGTGTGGATCCCCTCGGGGCCGACGCGAACCTCGATCAGGCGCTCGTTGCAGCCGGTCAGGTCCCGCCGGGAGAGTTCGAGCGTCGACCGCTCCAGTCGGGCGTCCGTCTCTGCAACCACCGTGTACTCGCCGGCCTCCTGGAACGCGACATCGCTGTCGTCGTCATCGACCGACTGGACATCCCCGTGCCTGTTGAACACACGCCGTCCCGGTCGACCCGCACCGTCACGGTCATCGCGCTGTCGGTGCTGTCTGTGACGGCGACAGTGAGCGGGGTGTCGACGCCACTCCCCCCGCGGGTCGAGACACAGCCAGCAACCGTCCCGAGTATCGGGGCCGCCGAGAGTCAAAGCAGGTCCCGCCGGTGCATGGTCGGCGGTCGGTCGTGCGCCTGTAACTGTCTTCTGTGGCCCCGCGGTGGTCAGCCCTGTGGCATGCCGGGCGAGCGCCCGTCGCCCTTGCTCGCGCCGGTCAGTGCCGCCGGGAGCAGACTGTCGAGCCGTCCGGTCCTGTCGTTCCAGTCAAGCACCCACTCCCAGAGGACGAGTCCGCTGGTGGTCATCAGCCCTGCCAGAAGGAAAAACAGCATCTCCTCGATGGGGAGACCGAACACAGCGACCCCGGTCGTGAACTCCGTCGAGATAACCCAGGTCCCCATCCCGATGGCGATACGGTCTGTCACCCAGAGGTACGCCGCCGGGACGAGCGCCGCCTCCAGCCACGGCCGGGGCTCCCGGACGAGATAGCCACCGCCGACACCCCACTGGATACTCACGACCGGTCCGACCCAGGCGACCAGGCCGCCCAGATACAGGAAGCTGTCCCCGAGACTGACCAGCCACAGGCCACAGACGAACAGGCCGACACCGAACGCGACACCGGCCAGGCGCGGCAGTCGCGCAAAGTCACCGGCCTCGAATGTCGGGTCGAACCCCCGCCAGTGTAGGTAAAAGCCCACCAGCAACGACTGGATGACAAAGAACAGATACTCCCCGAGCGGAACCTCGAGTGCCCGCACCAGTACCGCGTCGTCGCCGTACCACCACACCCCCTGGCCGATCATGTAACTCCCCCACGGCGTGGTGTACGCAAAGGCAATAATCACCAGAATCGTCAGACCCGCCGCCGCCCGCCACCGTCTGGGTGTGTCGTAGCCGGGGGACAGATACCACAGGAGGGCGAGTACCGGCAGCGTGAACACCAGGTGAAACTGGAGGTACGTGAGGGTGATGTCCATCTCTGTTGGCACATCGGCGTAGCACCCGCGGTGAATAAATAATACCGGTTTCGGCTCGCGAGCGCGGCCACTCGTGACACGCTGCTGTGAGGTGAGCCGGGTCGGTGGCCAGCCGGCGGGGGCGATAGCAACGCTCATTGTCGCGCCACCCCGAACGCGTACCGATGCTCGGTATCGTCGTCTCGCGGGCGGACAGCGCCTCGACACACATCGGCGAGCACCTGCTGTCGGTCGCTGACTGGGAGCCCCACGAGGACGACAGCCGACCGGACGGTGTGGGTGGGGGGACGGTCTACCGCACGCGCGGTGCGAGCCTGCGGGAGTTCGACGCGCTCCATCTCGACCTGGATCGGCCGGCCGAGGCGTTCGAGGAGCCGGCGCTTGTGGTCTTCGCCTCGCGGCACTCGGGTGAGACAGGGCCGCTGTTGACCGCACACCACACGGGCAACGTCGGGCCGGCGGAGTACGGCGGCCGACCTGACGAGTTCGCACGGGCCTGCCCGAACGCCCACGCGGCGGTGCTCGAGGCGCTCGAGAGACACGCCCCTGAGGGGTACGACGTCGGGATGGAGAGCACTCACCACGGCCCCTCGGCGGTGGGCGCACCCTCGATGTTCGTCGAGGTCGGCAGCAGCGACGCCGAGTGGGCGGATGCCGAGGCCGCGCGGGCGGTTGCACGGGCAATCCTCGCTCTGCGCGGTGTGGACCCCGACAGGCCCGTCGACCGCGGGTCGGCCGCAGACGGTGCTCGGCCGGACCCGACGCGCCGGCAGCTTGTCGGGCTCGGTGGTGGCCACTACGCGCCCCGGTTCGAGCGGGTTGTCCGCGAGACGGACTGGGCGGTCGGGCACGTCCTCCCGGACTGGGGGCTGGACGCACTGTCGAAGGCGGCCGGTGAGGGGTACGACAGGCGCCTGCGGACGGTCCTCGACCGTGCGTTCGCCGAGAGCCGGGCGGCATACGCGCTGGTCGACGGCGACCGGCCCGGTCTCGAGGCGGCGGTCGCCGACCTCGGCTACCGGCCGGTTCGGGAGACCTGGGTCCGGGAGACAAGCGGGGTCGCCCTCGAGTTCGTTCGGACCGTCGAGAACGCCGTCGTGACCGTCGGGGAAGGGCTCCGCTTTGGTGACCCCGCGACCGACGACGACCTGACCGGCGGCGGGTGGACCGTCGAGACGCTCCCCGGGGCGGTGCTCGACGAGGCGTTCGGCATCGACCGTGCTGCGACACGGGCGGTGGTTGCGGAGACGGCACTCGCCTTCGAGACCGGCGAGGGTGGCACGCGCCCGACCGGGAGAGTTGTTCTCGCCGAGACAGACAGGGACACAGCTCGCGAGCGGGTTCTGGCCGGGTTGGTCGGGGTCCTCGAAGCGCGCTACGACAGTCTCGAGCGCCGGGAGAGCGTGCTCGTCGCCCGCGAGGAGACGTTCGACCCCGACCTGGCGCGGACACTCGGTGTGCCGGAGGGGCCGGCGTTCGGCCGTCTCGCCGACGGCCAGGCAGTCGAGGTCGACGGCGAGACGGTTCCGCCGGATGCCGTCCGGCGCGAGCGCGAGCGCCGGTTCCCGCTCTCGTGAGCCCCCGAGATGTCCCAACGGCGGGGCACGTACAGCCACAGCAGTTTTGCTGTGCCGTCCCCAAGCGGGCGTGTGTCCCCAGACGACAGTGCCCCCGCCGGTCGACACCGACAGGTGCGGGTATCCGGGGCAGTGCTCCCGCGGCGGGGGTTCCTCCGCGCGACGGCGGCGCTCGGGCTCACATCGGCCGTCGGACTCGGGGCGGGACGGCGCGAGCGGTTGCGCTGGTCGTTCGAAACCGGCGGCGAGGTCCGGTCGTCACCGACGGTCGTCGCCGGAACTGTCTTTATCGGGAGCACGGGGGGCAGCCTGTACGCGCTCGACGGGGGGTCGGGTGAGGTGGTGTGGTCGGTCGACGCCGGCCAGGCGATCACCGGCGCAGCGGCCGTGCACGGCCGGCAGGTCTTCGTCAGCGGTGCCGTGGGCAGGCTCTCCGCGCTGGACGCGGTTTCGGGTGAGCGGCTGTGGTCGGCAGATACCGGTGAGTTCGGTCTCTCGCCGGTAGCCGCGGACGGGACTGTCTACGCGGGCGACAGAACGCGCGTGCAGGCGCTTGACGCCACGACCGGAGCGCGGCGCTGGGACACCGACCCCGACGGGCCACTCAGTTCCGTGCCGACGCTTGCCGGCGACAGCCTCTATCTTGGGGCGACGCCTCAGGGGGTCGCCGGGACGGTACGCGCCCTCGACCGGACGTCGGGGGACGAGCGCTGGGCGACCACGGTTGGTGGCGACGTCTGGTCGCCGCCGACGGTTGCCGGTGGGACCGTCTTCACCGGGAGTGACGGCGGCACGGTGCACGCACTCGATGTCGGGACGGGCGAGCAGCGCTGGCGGTTCGAGGCGGGTGGTCGGGTCCGGTCCGCGCCGACGGTGGCCGGTGACCGGGTGTTTGTCGGGAGTGCCGATGGGGGCGTGTACGCGCTCGATGTCGGGACGGGCGAGCAGCGCTGGCGGTTCGAGGCGGGTGGTCGGGTCCGGTCCGCGCCGACGGTGGCCGGTGACCGGGTGTTCGTCGGGAGCGCCGATGGGGGCGTGTACGCGCTCGATGCCGGGACGGGCGAGCAGGCGTGGCGGGTCGGAACAGACGGCGCGGTCCGGTCGTCGCCGACGGTCGTCGACGGGACGGTCTACGCGGGAAGCGGGGACGGAAGCGTGTACGCGCTCGATGCGGGGGTCGAGGGGTCGAGTCGGGGCTCGCGGGTCGCGTTGCGGACACTCGGCCACCACGACCGGACGGGCATCCAAGCCCCGGCGACAGTGTTCAATGTACGACCCACCAGCCCGCAGACGGGTGAGTCAGTCACGTTCGAGGTTGTCGGGGCCGGTGACGAGCGCTACGAGTGGGACCTGACGGGTGACGGCTCCCCCGACGCGACCGGCGAGACAGTCAGCCACACGTTCGAGACCGTTGGCGACACCGAGATCTCACTCGCTGTCACGGCCGATAACGAGACAGCGACGGTACGCCGGACGGTGTCGGTCAGGGTCCCGACACGCTGGCGGTTCGAGGCGGGTGGTCGGGTCCGCTCCTCCCCGACGGTCGTCGACGGGACCGTGTTCGTCGGGGGCGCCGATGGGGGCGTGTACGCACTCGACGCCGAGACGGGCGAGCAGGCGTGGGTCGTCGACATCGGGAGTCCGGTCTCGGCGGCCCCGGCGGTCGTCGGTGGCAGTGTGTTCATCGGCGGGGCCGACGGGCGTTTCGCCGCGCTCGATGCTGGCTCCGGCGAGCGCCGATGGGCTGTCGAGACCGTCCAGTCGTCGCCAACCTCACCGACGGTCGTCGACGGGACGGTGTTCGTCGGGGGCCGCGCTGGCGGTGCCGTCCAGGCCCTCGAGGCGACCTCCGGCGACGAACAGTGGTTCGCCGACGTCGGGACGGGGGTCGGATCCGCACCGACGGTCGACGGCAACACAGTCGTTGTCGGTGACAGGACGGGGACGGTCCACGCGCTCGCGGCCGAATCCGGCGGCACACTCTGGACCGCCGATGTCGGCCGGGTCCAGTCCTCGCCGATGGTGGCCGACGACCGGGTGTTCGTCGGCGACCAGGCCGGGACGGTTCACGCGCTTGATCTCGTGTCGGGGACCACCCGCTGGACGGCCGACACCGACGGCGAGGGCTCGTCGTCGCCGACGGTGGCCGACGGGACGGTGTTCGTCGGCACCGACGCCGGCGTGTACGCGCTCTCTGCGGCAACCGGCGAGCAGGCGTGGCGCTTCGGGGCCGCCGATATCGTGGGATCCTCGCCGACGGTCGTCGACGGCACGGTGTTCGTCGGGGGCCGGGAGCGGCTCTACGCGCTCTCGGCGGCCACCGGGGACCGGCGCTGGGCACTCGGAACCGACGGCGAGGTCCGGTCGTCGCCGACGGTGGCCGACGGGACGGTGTTTGTCGGCACCGACGCCGGCGCCGTGTACGCGCTTGCGGCGACGGTCTCGGGTTCCGGCGACGGCTCGCGGGCCAGACTCGGCACTCTCGGCCATCACGGCGACTGGCGGTACGCCGACCAGCCAATCGGGGCCGACACCGCGGGCGAGGGCGACGACGGGGGCGGGTCGACACCCGGCAACGGGGACACGACGGAACCAGACAACGCTGCCGGTGGCGACGGGTTCGGTCCGGGGCCGGGTGTCGGAACCACGCTTGCCGCCCTCGGGGGGGCCTTCCTGCTTCGGCGGCTCCGAGTCGACCGGGAGGAGCCCTGAGCGCCGCTCTGGGCGGCGGGCAAGCCGGCGCCCTCTGGGGCACCCCGCCTGTGCCCCCACCGAAGCGGTTTTGTTCACCGCACCGTAGTGTGCAACGTGACAGACAGTGATCCGGGGCGGGGGCTCTCCCGCCGGCGACTGCTCGGGATGACCGCAGGCCTCGGAGTCGCGTCGGCGATCGGGGTGGCCGCCGGTGGCAGGGGCGGCGGGACCGTCCGTTGGTCGTTCGAGACGGCACAGCCGGTGACCACGGCGCCAACGGTGGTCGCCGGGAGTGTCTTTCTCGGCGGCGACGACGGAACGGTGTACGCACTCGACGCCGGGACAGGTGAGCAGGGCTGGGCGGTCGAACTCGGAACAGGGGTCGCCACGCCGGCGGTGTCCGGGGGGACAGTCTTTCTCGGCACCGACGGCGCGGACGGGGGTGGGGTGTACGCGCTCGACGCCGAGACCGGTGACCGGGAGTGGGCGTTCGAACCCGGTGAGGGGTCGTTCAGCGCGCCGGCCGTCGCCCGTGGAACAGTCATGGTGGCCGACTCACAGAACGGGCTGGTGTACGTGCTCGATGCGACAACGGGCGAGCAGGTCGGCCTGTTCGAGCTGGCCGGCCTCGAGTCGATCTTCTCGGCGGTCACACGGGTCAGGGATACGGCCTTTTTCGGGACGACCGCGTTCGGCCCCGGGGGCAATGGGACGGTGTACGCCTACGAGGTCGGAGCCGACGAGACAAGCTGGACGGTCGGCCAACCCAGCGGTATCCAGACGTCGTCACCGACGGTGGCCGACAGGCGGGTGTTCGTCGGCACCAACATCGGTCGGCTGCACGCGCTCTCGGCGGCGACCGGCGAGCAGGTGTGGGAGTTCGGCGCCGGTGGCAGAGTCGGCTCGTCGCCGACAGTCGCCGACGGGCGGGTGTTCCTGGGGAGTGGCGACAGTACCGTTCACGCGCTCTCGGCGGCGACCGGCGAGCAGGCGTGGCGGGTCGGGACAGAGGGGCCGGTCGACTCCTCGCCGACGGTGGCCGGTGACCGGGTGTTCGTCGGGAGCGCCGATGGGGGCGTGTACGCGCTCGATGCCGGGACGGGCGAGCAGGCGTGGCGGGTCGGAACAGACGGCGCGGTCCGGTCGTCGCCGACGGTCGTCGACGGGACGGTCTACGCGGGAAGCGGGGACGGAAGCGTGTACGCGCTCGATGCGGGGGTCGAGGGGTCGAGTCGGGGCTCGCGGGTCGCGTTGCGGACACTCGGCCACCACGACGTGGGGGGCGGACAACCAGCAGCGCTGGTCCGGGTCGACCGGACCAACCCCGAAAGCGGGGCGCCGGTCACCCTGACCGCCCGCACGAGTGGCGACGTCGACAGCTACACCTGGGACCTGACCGGCGACGGTGAGGTCGACGCGAGTGGCCGGACCGTCACCACGCGTTTCGATGTCGGCCAGCAGGAGGTGACGGTGACCGTTTCCGGCCCCGGTGGCGAGTCGACGGCGAGCAGGCCGGTGTCGGTGCGCCCCGCAGGTGGCTGGCGGTTCGACACCGGGGTGGCGGTGGAGACAGCACCGACCGTGGTCGACGGCATCGTCTACGCCCCGGGGACAGACGGCACCGTGTACGCGCTCGCGGCGGCGACCGGCGCCCGGGAGTGGGTCGCGCAGGCGGGTGACGGGTCGCTCTCGTCGCCGACAGTCGCCGACGGGCGGCTGTTCGTCGGCGACCAGGACGGTCGTCTCACCGCGGTTGACACCCGGTCCGGCGAGGCGGTCTGGACGGCCGAGACCGGTGGCACACTCTCCTCGCCGACCGTGGTCGACGGGACAGTCGTCGTCGGGAGCGCCGACGGGGGCGTGTACGCACTCTCGGCGGCGACCGGGGCCCAGGAGTGGGTGTTCGACGCCGGCGCGGCGGTCGACGTGGCACCGACAGTCGCCGGGGAGACGGTCGTCGTCCGCGACCGGACCGGGAGCGTTCACGCGCTCGCGCGGGAGTCAGGCGGACTGCTCTGGACGGCCGACGGTCCCGCAGGAAGCGGGTCCGCGCCGACGGTGGCCGACGGGCGGGTGTTCGTCGGGGGCGTGGACGGGCTCTCCGCCCTGGGGCTGGACTCGGGCGACAGCGAGTGGACGTTCGAGACCGGTGATACCGTCGAGTCGACGCCGACGGTGGCCGACGGGACTGTCCTCGTCGGGAGTGATGACGGGAGCCTGTACGCGCTCGACAGCGCCAGCGGGAGCCTCGAATGGCGGTTCGAAGCCGACGGGTCGGTCCGGTCCTCGCCGACGGTGGTCGACGACCGGGTGTTCGTTGGGAGCGCCGACGGGGGCGTGTACGCACTCGATGCCGGGACGGGCGAGCAGCGCTGGCGACTGGAGACCGACGGGTCGGTCCGGTCCTCGCCGACAGTGGACACGGGCACACTCTACGTTGGAAGCGCTGACGGGGTCGTCTACGCGCTCCCGGCCGCTGTCGACGGGTCGAGCGAGGGCTCTCGCGGGAGGCTCGGAACGCTCGGTCACCCGAGCAACTGGCGGTACGCCGGGCAGGATAGCGGTGAGGATACCGCGGACAGCAGCGCGGACGGGACGACCGACCCGGCCGACGACGACGGGTTCGGCCCCGGGCCGGGTGTCGGGACGGCGCTCGCCGGCCTCGGCGGGGCGTACCTGCTCGCACGCCTCCAGGCCGGCCGAGACCCATCGGACAGTTAAAAACGGGCCCGTGTGACCGAGGGCAGTTGCGACGGCCAAGCGTATACTGTCTCGGTCACTTCGCGAAGTAACTGGTGAAAAAGCCGGAGAGAAACGACGCGACGGCGACCGCGAGCAACACGTCAGAGAGTTCGTACGGGCCCTCGTCTGCGGTGTAGTTCGTGATACCGACGCCGATGACAAGCGAGATGAGGCCGTTCGTGAGGTGTTTGATGATACCCATACACGATCTCAGATCTGCACCGACAAGTAGCTACCGCCTGGGGTGCTACACAGGGGTATCGGTCCGCGGGGGAGTTTGCAGGTCCCGCCGGGGGCTGGTGTCACCCGAGGAGATACCGGAGCCAAGGGTTGTTCTCGACGGTATCGGTCCGCTCGAGAGCGCCATCGACCCCGATGATGCGGCCCGCACCCCACACAGCGAGCCCGAGCAGTACCAGGAGGTACACGAGCGTGGCGTTGACGACGTAGCCGTTCTCAACGGGGATGCCGGCCATCGGGCCGCCCTCCCAGGCGGCCATCCAGAAAAACAGCATCTGGATACCGCCCATGAGTGCGGCGAACCTGAGCACGACACCGAAAAGCAGGGCAGCCCCTATGAGTATCTGACCGACGATGACAAGCGGGTCGACGACAGCCGTGTGGTTCGCGAACCACCCGAACAGGCCGTCCAGCGGGTTCGCCGGGTCGACAGCGTGCTCCAGAAAGCTTGCCGAGGACCACGCAAGCGGCTCCGTCCAGCCGTTCTCGGCAAGCTTCCCGAGCCCCGCCTGCAGAAAGACCCAGGCCATCACGAGCCGCAGACTCAGCAGCGAGTAGCCGTGCCACGTCCGCGAGTAGCCGACGGAGATCTCCCTGCCGAACAACTCAACATCGAGTGTCCGCTCTGCCGTTCTGGTCGCCATATTGCCCCGTCGCGGGGATACGACACGCGCGTGGAAACCATCTCACCCCCTATATCGGGGGCTCTCAAGCGGGGGCCCGGCAGGCCAGCGGCGGCGACGGGGCTGTGTTGCCCGCACGGACCGGGCGTGACACACCGACCACCCACAACGCACCGAGTGTGGTGAACCTGCAGCCGATACACGACCCGTAGGCGACGCCGAGCGCGAGTCGCCTGGACGGCACTCGCCCGTGTCCATCCGGTCTGGTGACACGCGGCGGGCCGAAGGGACAAAGTGCTCGCAACACGAACAGAAGCCGTGAAGCAGTTCGAGCGCAAGCAGCTCCTGGAGCGAATCGAGCGGGAGGGTGCGACCGTCGGCGCGTCCATCCCCGATCAGGTGACCGTGCAGGGCGAGGAGATCGCCCTCCAGGAGTTCGTCTTCGAGATACGGCGACGCGACACCGTCCCGCCGGGGGAACAGGAGCGCGTCGAGCGCGCAAAGCGGACCCTCCGGCGCGAGCGGCTCCAGCGCAAGCAACAGATCGAGGAGGGGGCGATCACCCGCGCGGAGGGCGAGCGCCTCGCGGAGTCGATTATCGGCCTCGACCGTGCGCTGACAGAGCTGGAGAGTCTCGGCCCCGTCGACGTCGAGGCGGAGGCCGAGGCACAGGAGGCGGCCGACCGCAAGCGCTGGACGACGTTCCTCCGGAAGGCACTCGGGCACGCAGACGAGGACAGCGGCCACGGCGTCGGCGGGCGCGGTCGGTGAGACGAAACCAGTCTCACTG
>OBKM01000552.1_pt1 | contig 18351 bp, 20 predicted proteins | sample 1519691 | NCBI WGS metagenome assembly OBKM01 (sample SAMEA37050418, study PRJEB22526) | metagenome | biome: saline pan; feature: lake; material: water | place: Egypt | collected 2015 | depth 0.5 m | reverse complement strand
TGTTCGTCGGCTTCGTCGTCGAGATCTCGATCTTCCCCGGCGGTTCGACCCGGTGATACTCCAGTGAATCCTCGTCCAGTCCCATAGGGGTACGCGGAACGTGCAGCCTAATGAGTGGTCGTATCTCGCCCGCCGGATGTGCCACGATCCCGTCGCGGGGGTTTTTGATGCCCGGTTTCGTAACTGTGTCAATGGCCGATGAGACGATCCCGGTCGACCGAAAGGAGCACTCCTCGGACGCGATCGTCGAACACCTCGATGCGGGACACAGAGTCGTCGTAACGGTGTCGGCGCTCGGCATCGAACGGGAGGTCACGCTCCGCAAAAACGACGGCGAGTATATCTGTGACACGGGGCTCAAGCTGATGAGCTACGACGATCCGGGGGAGATGAAAAACTGTATCGAGCGGCTGCGACTCGCGTCGGGCGAGTGAGCGGGGCCACGCGACGACAGCGGCGATCCGGGACGCGACGGCGCACGGTGGGTACACAGCCGCCAATGGTTTATTCCGTATCATAACTGAGTTCACGACGTGCAGTACACCCGCGACGCAGCGATGACCGGTGTGGTCGTCACCGGCGGGTTCCTCGCCGTGGCCACCGTGCCGACCGGGCTGATCCCTACCCCGGTGTTCGACCGGTACGTGCCCCGATCGCCGGCGGACGTGCTGTTTCTCCTGTCGACGGCGATTCTGCTCGGCGTCTACGCGACACAGCGTTGTACCCGCGTCGACTGCTCGGGGAACGTCGTGGCGTACGCGAGCGGCCTCGGCGGCTATTTCGCCGTCTCCTGTCCCTACTGTCTCCCGGTCGTCGAGGGCACACTCCCCGTCCCGACGATCGCGGCGTATCTCGTTCCGGCTCGGCCGGTCGCGGGGATCGCGTCCCTCGCGGCGCTCGGCGGCGTGATCGCCGTCCGTCAGCGGCGCCTCGTGACCGAGGGACCGGCCACGCCGGACGTGGAGCTCCGCTGTCCGACGTGCGGGGCGTTGCTCAAGCACGCGGACCCGAAACCGGACCCCGAGTTCACCGGCGGCCGGGGACGGATCGACGTGGGCTGTCCCGGATGCGACGCCGCGCTCGTGGTGTTTATCGAGCCGACTCCCGGCGACACCGTCGACGTTCGAAAGCGCGTCGAGCGCCGAGTCGATGACGGTGCCCGCGGGCCACCCGTCCGGTACTCGCTCGGACCTGCCGAGGAGCCCGAGGAAAAATAAGCCGTTCGCCGGTCGTCGGCTGTCCGCGCGAAGCTCGAATCGGGCGCCGCCGTCATCGCGTTCGGCGATGTCGAGTTCCCGGCCGTGGGCTTCGGCGAGCGCGTCGACGATACGGTAGCCGACATCGAACGACCCGTCGTTTTCGAGCGCCTCCTGATACGGACACCGGCCCGGTGATCGATTGCCTCCCCCGTCGTTCATCACGAAGGGGCTGTCACGCGCGCGACACCAACACGACCGAGAGGACCGCGCCCGTCACGGAAAAGACGGCGAGCACGCCGAACATGACCGACACGGAGGCGTACGTGAGGACCGCGCCCGTGATCGCGGCCCCGAGCGCGCCGATCCCGAAGATCGCGAGATACGTGTAGCCGAACGAGAGCCCCCGCGATCCGGGCATTGAGTACTTCGCGATCGTCGCCTGCGTGAGCGGCTGCATCGCGAACAGCGTAAACCCCAACGCGACGCTGGCGGCGGTGAGCCCCCACAGCCCGAGTCGAGCCGCCGGGACGAACGCGAGGGCGATAACGGAAAGCGCCGAGAGCATGACGATCAACCCCCGGTCGGGTTCGATCCGTTCCGTGAGCCGACCGCCGAGGTACTGCCCGCCGATGCCGACGGTGAGAAGCCCCGCATAGAGGTAGCTGGACAGATCGAACGCCTCGGCCAGCGGGCTGTCGGGGGCGACGATCCCGGGACGAACGTCGCCGACCGCCGCGGTCAGGAAGTCGCCGAGCAGGTCGGGGAGAAATGTCAACGCGCCCCGGTAGTACAGCCCGTTCAGCGAGACGATGACGAACACCAGCCCGAACCCAACGGTGAAGAGCCGCCGGCTGTCGCCGACGAACTCGGCGATCGAGGACGGGCCGCCGCGTCCGCCGTCGCTCCTTTCGGCGTCGTCGATCGCGGCCCTCGGGTCGAAGCGGATCCGGAGCCCGACGGCGGCGGCGACGAGCGCCGGGACCGCGAGCAAGACGGTGACGGTCTCCCACCCGAAGGCGAGCAACAACAGCGCGGTCACGAGGGGGCCGCCGGCGATCCCGACGTTGCCGGCCATCCCGTGGTAGGCGAACCCGCGGCCGCGCTGCTCGACGCCGTTGCTTATCAGGGTCAGGCCGGCCGGGTGGTAGACGCTCGCGCTGAGCCCCCACAGCGCGAGCGCCGCCGCGATCCCGACGATCCCGGAGGCGACGCTCAGGAGGAGAAAGGACAGCCCCATACCGGCGAGGCAGGCGACGATGAGCGCCCGGGGGCCGTACCGGTCGACGAGCAGCCCGCCGGGAAGCGCGCCAGCCCCGAAGAGGCCGTACCCGACCGAGACGACGGCCCCCAAAAGCGCCGCGGTCGTCGAGAACTCCAGCAGCCAGATCGTCATCAGGATCGGGATCGACAGCTCGTAGACGTGGACCATCGCGTGGCCGGCCATCACGAACCCGAGGATCGACCTGTCGTTTCGCTCCACGGTCGCGCTACCCGACTGGCGGTGTTATGCGGTTCGGTTTCGGACTGTCGTCGCCCCTCACAACGCTCCGATGCCGCCCGCCAGGAGCCGGACGCCGATAACGGTCAAAAGCGCCAAGACGGACCCCCGGCGGACGCGCTCGGTCACCGCCCGCCGGAGCCGCTTCCCGACCGCGACACCGGCGAGGGCGGGCACGATCGCGAGCGCCGACCCGACGACGAGCCGCGGATCCGGGTAGAGCCCAAGCGCCGCCGCCGCGCCGACCCGGAGCCCGTTGATCCCGACGAACACCAACGCGACGACGCCGACGAACAGCCCGTGCCCGAGATCGTAGCTCCGCACGTAGGCGACGAGCTGGACGCCGACGTTCGTCGCCCCGAAGAGCACCCCGGAGACACCGCCGACGAGCGCCATCCCCGCCCCCGTGCCGGCCACCCGGCCCACCCCCGCCGCACCCGGCGACGGGAGCGCGACGAGCCGCTGGCTTGAGGCCACGAACGCGAGCGAGACGATCCCGAGGAGGATCCGAAGCGGCGCCTCTGGGAGCAGATCGAGCACGGCCATCCCGACGACGGTGCCGACCGCCGCCGCCGTGATGAACGGCGCGAACCGTCGCCCACACTGCCGAAACTCCCCGACTGAGAGCTCCGAGACGAGCGAGACGTTCACGGCCAGGATCGGCACGATCATGAACACGACCGCGGTCGCGGGGTCCAGCACCGACGCGAGCACCATCGTTCCGACCACGGCGAACCCGAACCCGGCGACGCCGTTGACCGCCCCCGCGACCGTTACGACGGCGACGACGACGAGGACGGCCGCCGGCGTAAGCGACAGCGACACGGTTCGAATAGACCGGGCGTATATATAAACGACCGCGGGTGGTTCGCCCGGCCCGCACAGCCGCAGCGGTGTCGCCACCCGCGGCGTCCGCCGGGGTCGGCTGGCGGCTACCGGAGGTGCGCCCCGGCGACCGACACCGAGCAGCGCTCGGCGTCGTACCCGGCCGCCGAGAGGCCGTCGTCGAGGGCGAACACCGTTTCGCCGAGCATCGTCATCGACGCCTCCCCGCCGGCTGCCGAGACCTCACGGACGACCTCCTCGATGTCCGGCGTCAGGAGCTCGGCTTCGCGGGCGAACCGACGGGAGACCTCCATGAACGTCCCCATCGTCGGCTCCGCGACGAGCGCGGACAGCGCCCGTTGGCCGGCGGCGGTCAGCTCGTCCGTGTCGCCCCCGATTATCTCGTCGGTCGGGAGCTTTCCGAAGCTGACGTACTCGATCGGGCGGTTCGCCGGGATCCCGTCCATCGCCCCGTGGGCCGGCGCGCCGGGTTCGAGGCGGGTCGGCACCCCGCCGCGGGCCTGGGCGACGACGTCGCCGAGCCCGGTGCCCGCCTGAACCTCCGCCCCGTGGGCGATCGTGACGAGCTCGTTCTCGGAGAGCCCGCGGTCGAAGACGGCGTTCGTCGCGAGGGCGGCTCCCAGCGCGGCCGCCCCGGAGACGCCGAAGCCGGCCCCCAGCGGGAGGTCGGTCTCGACGACGACGTGGGCGGTGGCCCGCAGGGCGTCGAGCACGCGGTCGACGGCCTCGATCGTGGCCTCGTCCCCGTTGAGCTCGAGCCCCTCGCCCGGTTCGAGCCGGACGACGACCCCCTCGTCGATCGTGATCCCGCAGCCGCGGGACCCGGCCTTTGTGGGGTCCTCGTCGGGGTGGGCGCTGAAGAACCCGGTCAGGTGGCCGGGAACGAACGCCCGCGCCGAATCTGTCATTGCGTGGGGTCGGTGTGCAACCGTGTTAAATCTTACAAAGCTTCGCTCTGGCCGCTCGCCCCGGCGACCCGCCGTGGGTCCTCGCGCCGGGCGATCGCCGGCGCCCGCTCCCCGGTTCGCTGGAATGATAAACGGTTTTGACTCGGGTCATCAAACGATCGGGTAGTGAACTGTCGTGGCTGACCGGCAACCCGAACGACACCTGTCCGCCGACGCGTTGCTCGTCCCCGTCTCGGAGTCGGTGACGCTGCGGAAGACGGTCGCCCACGCGGTCGAGGCGGCGCTCGATGACGGGGCAGTCGAGCTCCACTTCGTGGCGCCCGTCGCGTGGCACGATGTCGGCGACGTCGACGACGCGACGCGGGAAGCGATCGAGGATCTCCTCGACCGCGTGTCGGCGTGGGTCGACGAGGACCTCCCCGACGGGGCCGAGCTTTCGGTCCTGACCGGATCCATCGGGAGCGAGGAGTACCTGTTCAGCCCGGCCGACTACGCCGCCGTCCTCGCCCGCTACGCCGCCGACAACGGCATCGGCCGGGTGGTGCTCGACCCGGAGTACAGCCCCGGCGGCAACGTCCCGCTGATGCGGCCGATGTCGGCCGAACTCCGCCGGTTCGACCTCGACGTCCTCGAAGCGCCCGTGACCCGACCGACCCAGCGGTCCCGGCTGGATCGGGCCGGCGGCCTCGTCCAGTTCGGCCTGCTGTTCGGCGTCTCCTTTCTGTTCTACCAGCTGCTCGGCGGCTTCGCGATCCTCACGGGCGACCGGTTCGATCTGTACTACGAGCTCGTGACCGGCTCGGTCGCCGCCGGCATCGTCGCCGGCTCGCTGTACGCGGTCGCGCTCTCCGACCGGGCCCGCCCCGGCCGACTCGCGGGACAGCTCGCCCGCCTCGCGGTGTACGTTCCCTACCTGCTCTACGAGATCGTGAAGTCGAACGTTCTCATCACGTTCATTATCCTCCACCCGAAGCTACCGATCGACCCCCGGCTGACCCGCGTCCGATCCGCGGTGTGGGGCGGGGCCGCGATAATGACGCTCGCGAACAGCATCACCCTCACACCGGGGACGCTCGCCGTCCGGTCCGAGGGCCAACGGCTGTACGTCCACGGCCTCTTCGGCGGCGCACGCGAGGGGATCGCCGGCGGCGCGCTCGAACGCGCCGTCAGGTTCGTCTTCTACGGTCGGCGGGCGATGTCGATCCCCACCCCAGAGGAGCGTGGCGACTACGTCGAACTGCAGGGTCCGAACGCCGTCGACGACGCCGACGCCCCCGTCACCGACGCGGACGAGAGGTGGTCGAGATGACGCTCACGACCGCCTTTCTCGCCGCGGCGGCGGTGCTCGTCGTGCTCGCGATCGCGGTGCTGTACCGGGCGATCGTGGGTCCGACGATGCAGGACCGCGTCATCGCGGTCAACGTTCTCGGGACGAACACCGTCGTCATTCTGGCGCTTTTGGCGGTCGCCCTCGACAGCGAGTCGTTCCTCGATATCGCCCTCGTCTACGCGCTGTTGAACTTCCTCATGGCGATCGCCATCTCGAAGTTCACCGTCAAAGGGGGTGACGTGATATGAACGAGCTCCGCCTGGGCGCGATCCTCGTCCTCCTCGCCGGCGGCGTCTTCTTTACCTTCGTCTCCGTCGTCGGCGTGCTCCGGCTCCCGGACGTGTACACCCGCGCCCACACCGCCTCCCAGACCGACACGCTCGGTGCGGGGCTCGTCGTGGCCGCGGTCGTGCTCGCCTACGGCGCCGAGACGGAGGTCATCAAAGCGCTCCTGTTGCTCGTGTTCATCTTCATCACCAACCCGACGGCGGCCCACGCGGTCGCCCGCGCGGCGTACGAGGAGGGAATCGAACCGTGGACCGAGGGGGACGAACGACGATGAGCTCGGTCGGCTTCGCCCTCGCGGCGTTCGTCATCGTGACCGGGGTCGCGACCGCGCTGTTGCGTGACACGCTCGCGGCCATCATCGTCTTCGCCGCCTACAGCTTCGGGATGGCGCTTTTCTACACGCTGCTTCTCGCCCCCGACGTCGGGCTCACCGAGGCCGCGATCGGGGCGGGCGTGACGACGATCCTGTTGCTCGTGACGATCGCGAAGACGACCCGACCGACCGCCGAGCGGGTGTTCGCAAGCGTCAACTGGCCCGCAGCGGCGCTTTCGGCCGGCTTGGCCGCCATCCTGCTCGCCGTCGTCGGCGCGATTCCCGTCGACAACTTCGCCGGTGAGGCGACCCCCGTCACGGGGGCGGCGGGAACGCCCGGCGCGGAGGTCACCGGCCACTACCTGGCCGAGGCGTACGCCCAGACCGGCGTCACGAACACCGTCACGGCGGTGCTCGCCGCCTACCGGGGGTTCGACACCTTCGGCGAGGCGGTCGTCGTCTTCGCCGCCGGCGTCGCCGTCGTCGTCGTTCTCAACCGGGGTGAGTTCCTGTGAGCGACGAACCGCAGCGGCCCTACACCGAAAGCGAGATCATCATGACCGCGGTGCGTGTCGTCACGCCGTTTATCCTCACGTACGGGCTGTTCATCACCTTCCACGGGGCCGACTCACCCGGCGGCGGCTTCCAGGGCGGCGCCCTCGTCGGCGTCGTCGTGTTGATGTTGGCCTTCGCGTTCGGCGTCCAGCCGACCCGGGAGTGGGTCGGGACCGGCCTCATCACGGGGCTCGCGGCCGGCGGCGTCGTCGTCTTCGTCGGCGTCGGTCTCGGGACGCTTGCGCTCGGGGGTACGTTCCTCGAATACGGCCTCTACGAGCCGTTTATCGGCCCGGACGCCACGAAGTGGGGGATGGAGGCGATCGAGATCGGCGGCGTCGCCGCCATCGTCTCCGGCGTCATCATGGGGCTTTTCTTCCTCACCGCCGGCGGCTACGATCCCGACGGGGGTGAGGGGGCGTGACGGCTTCCGTGGCCCTCGCCGTTCCCGACGCGCTCGCCGCCCCGGCGCCGCTTCTGTTGGAGGCGCTATCGACACGATACGCCTACGCGACGTTCGCGATCCTGCTCTCGGTCGGGCTGTACATGATGATCGCGAGCCCGAACCTCGTCAAGAAGGTCATCGGGCTGAACCTCTTTCAGAGCGCCATCTTCCTGTTTTTCGTCGCCACGGCCTACGTCCAGGGCGGGTCGGTGCCGGTGATCCCACAGGCGGGCGGTGCGGTCGGGGAGTACGCAAGCCCTCTCCCGCACGTTATCGTCCTGACCGCCATCGTCGTCGGCGTCAGCCTCACGGCCGTCGCCCTGGCGCTCATCGTCCGGCTGTACACGGAGTACGGGACGCTCGACGAGCGGACCCTCCGGGAGGTCATGGATGAGTAACCCCGAACTCGCCTTGCTCGTCGCGGTCCCGATCCTCGCGGCGACGCTGCCGCTCGTCGCCGGACTCCGGTTCGATGCCGTCGGCTGGCCGATCGCGGCGGCCACGGCGGCGATCGAGGTCGCGCTGGCGGGCTACGTCGTCTCGAACGTCGCCCGGGGCGGTCGGTACACCCACAACCTCGGCGATTACCCCCGCCAGTACGGTATCGAACTCGTCGCCGACGGCCTCTCGGCCGTCGTCGTCGTGTTGGTCGCCGTCGTCACCCTCGCGGTTCTCGGCTACGCCCGCCGCGGCGGCCCGCGGAGCAACCCCTTCTACAGCGCGTACCTCCTGCTGTGTGGCGGGCTGATGGGGGTCGGCCTGACCGGCGACGTGTTCAACATGTTCGTTTTCCTCGAGATCGTCGGGCTGGCGACGTACGCCCTCGTCGCCGCCGACCGGTCGGGGCCATCGGCGCTCGCGGCGCTGAAGTACCTCATCATCGGCACCGCGGGCGCGTCGCTGTACCTCGTCGGCGTCGGCTACGCCTTCGTCGCGACGGGGACGCTGAACATGGTCGAGTTGTCGACGGCGATCCCCGAGACGGTCGGCTACACCGACCCGCTCGTGATCGCCTCGTTCTGTTTCGTCGCCGTCGGGCTCTCCGTGAAGGCCGCCGTGTTCCCGCTGCACACCTGGATGCCGGACGCCTACGCCGAGTCGCCGGACACCGTCACGGCCTACATCGCCGCCCTCGTCTCGACGCTCGGGGCGTACGCCCTTGCGCGACTCATCTATACGGTGTACACGCCCGCGTTCTTCGAGGCCGTCCCGCTGGCCGCCGACGCGATCGTCGGCCTCGCGACGGTGAGCATCGTCGCCGGCTCCGTGCTGGCGGTGCTTCAACCCGACGTGAAACGGATGCTCGCGTACTCCTCGGTCGCGCAGTTCGGGATGGTCGTCGCCGCCTTCGGCCTCGCGAACGAGCAGGCGCTCACCGGCGGGATCGTCCACCTCGTCGGCCACGGGCTGATGAAGCTCGGGCTCTTCGTCGGCGTCGGCGTGCTGGCGACCGCCTACGGGGTCCGAACCGTCCGGCAGTACGCGAACCTTGGCTATCGCTCGCCCGTGACGGCCGCCTCGATCGGGATCTTGCTCCTCGCGTTGGTCGGCATCCCACCCTCCATCGGCTTCCTCGGCAAGTGGTACATCGCCTGGGGGGCCATCGAGGCCGGCGCGCCGATCGTCGCCGGCGTGATCTTTTTCAGCACGCTGTTGACACTTCTGTACGCCGCCCGCACCCTCGAAACCATGTACTTCCGGCCCGCGGCGGGGATCGAGGGGGCCGTCCCGGCCGACGGCGTCCGGCTCGCGTCCGACGGCGGTGACACGGACGGCGGCGAGCGACCGGTCTCGGTCGGGATGGTCGCCGTCGTCGCCGCCGTTGCCGTCGCCGTCGTCGCGCTCGGCTTCGCCGGGCCGGTGTTCGAAGGGTTCCTCGACCCGTTCCTGGAGGCTGCACTATGATCGAGCACTTCCCCCTCTACGCCGTGTTGGTATCGTTCGTCGGGATGTTCGGCATCTTCGCGGCCCACCGCCGCCCGAACGTCCGGGAGGCCGTCACGGTCGTCACCGCGGTCGCGAAGTTCGGCCTCGTCGCCGCGATGTTGCCGGGGATCCTCGCCGGCGAGACGTACACGTTCTCGACGGGGCCGTTCGTCGCCGGGATCGAGTTCGTCCTCCGTGCCGATCCCCTCGGGATGCTGTTTGCCTCCCTCGCGAGCCTGCTTTGGATCGTCACCTCCTTTTACAGCATCGGCTACATGCGCGGGCTCGACGAACACGGCCAGACCCGGTTTTTCGCCTCCTTCGCCGCCTCGCTGTCGGCGACGATGGGGATCGCCTTCGCCGGCAACCTCGTGACGATCTTCCTGTTCTACGAGCTGTTGTCGGTGGCGACGTACCCCCTCGTCGCCCACGACGAAACCGACGAGGCGCGCTCCGCGGGCCGGAAGTACCTCGCCTACACGATGTTCGGGGGCGGCGTTCTCGTCCTCGCCGGCAGCGTGTTGGTGTTTTGGCTTGTCGGGACCGTGACGTTCACGCCCGGCGGGATCGAGGGGCTCGCCGAGGTCGCGAACTCGAACGAGTCGATCGTCCAGGTGGCGTACCTCCTGCTCGCGGTCGGCTTCGGGGTCAAGGCCGGGCTGATGCCGCTCCACCAGTGGCTGCCGGTCGCGATGGTCGCGCCGACGCCCGTTTCCGGGCTGCTTCACGCGGTGGCGGTCGTCAAGTCCGGTGCCTTCGGCGTCGCCCGCGTCACGCTCGACGTGTTCGGTCCCGAGGTGGCCTTCCAGATCGGCATGGGGGTCGCGGTCTCGGCGCTGGCCGCATTTACGCTGCTCGCGGCCTCGTTTATCGCCATCCGCAAGGACCACCTGAAACAGCGCCTCGCCTACTCGACGGTTTCACAGCTCTCGTACATCGTGTTGGGGCTCGGGATCTTCGGGTGGTACGGGCTGCTCGGCGCGCTCCTGCATATCCCCGCCCACGCCTTCATGAAGCTCACCCTGTTTTTCTGTGCCGGCGCGATCCACGTCGAGACCCACACCGACTACATCTCGGAAATGGCGGGGATCGGCAAGCGGATGCCGGTCGTGTTGGGCGCGTTCGCCCTCGCGGCCGCCGGTATGGCCGGCATACCGCTGTTTGCGGGCTTCGTCTCGAAGTACTACCTGCTCATCGGCGCGGTCGAGATGGGCACCTTCGCCCCCGTCGGCTACTACCTCGCCGGGGCGTTGCTCGTCTCCGGCGTCCTCAACGTCGTCTACTTCTGGCCCGTCGTCTACACGGCCTTCTTCGAGGCCGAGGCCGACCACGACGCCAAGCCGCTCGTCGACTACCGCGCCGGCGGCGAACGCCGATCGACGCTGACGGCGGCCGACGGCGGCGACGCTCGGGGGACGGGTGACTCCGGGGTCGCACCGGACGGCGGCCGACCGGTCGACGACGACACCGACGACGAGCAGGGCGCCGCCGACACCGACGACGGCGAAAACGAGCCCGGCGACTCCGGCACGTTCCGCCCCGACTTCTCCGGGTCGACGGAACGGCGCGACTACAGCGAGCCCGCCCCGCTCGTCGACGGCGAGTACGCGGTCGACGAACACCCGAGCGATCACATGGACGAGGATAACAGTACGCACGACGGCGACGACGCACACGACGAGGGCGGCCACCACGGCGGCCCGCCGCCGGGCGGCTGGCGTCGGCTCACCGCCGCCGAGGCGTTCCGCGGCGAGGAGACGACGTGGTTCATGCTCGGGCCGATCCTCGCCGCCGTCACCGGCGCGATCCTCGTCGGGATCGCCCCCTACGAGATCGGCTTCCTCGAACTGATCGAGCTGATCGTCGACGGCGCCCTCGACGGGACGGGGGCGGCACGATGATCGAGAGCGTCCCGCCGTTCGTCTACCTGCTCGCCGCGGCGTTCGCGGCCGCCCTCCTCCCCCGGCTCCCGGGCCACGCCGTCGCCGGGCTCGCGACCGCCGCCGTCGGGGTCCAGGGGTATCTGCTCGCCGACGGCACCCACGCCGAGACGGTCTTTTTGGGCTTCGACGTCGTCTTCCTGAACGTCGACGGGGCCTCGCGGCTGTTCGCCGTCGGGATCTCGATCCTGGCGACGGCGGCCGTCCTCTACGCCTACGAGAGCGATGCGCCCCCGGTGATGACCGCCTTCGCGTTGACGTACGTCGCGAGCACCGTCGGCGTCGTCTTCGCCGGCGACTGGCTCTCGATGATCTTCTTTTGGGAGCTCATGGCCGTCACCTCGACGCTTCTGGTCTGGCACCACGGCGGGGCGGCGGTCCGGGCCGGCTACCGCTATGCGGTCTTTCACGGCATCGGGGGGACGATCCTCCTCGCCGCGGTGATCGTCCACTTCGTCTCCGTCGGCCCCGCGAGCGACGCCTTCCTTTATACGGCGAACACGGGCATCCACGGGGCGGCCGGCGGCCCCCTCGCCAGCGCCGCCGCCTTCCTCGCGGCGATCGGGATCGGAATCAACTGCGGGTTCGTCCTCCTGCACTCGTGGATCCCCGACACGTACCCCCGCCCGCACGTCGCCGCCTCGGTGTTCCTGTCGGTGTTCACGACGAAGACCGCCGTCTTCGTCATGTTCCGGGCCTTCCCCGACGGCGGGCTGTGGCTGGCGTACCTCGGCGGCGTGATGGCCGTCTACGGCGTCTTCTTCGCGCTGTTGCAGTACGACCCCCGACGGCTGCTGTCGTATCACATCCAGGCGCAGGTCGGCTACATGCTCGCCGGGATCGGCCTCGCGACGATGGCCGGCGACTTCGGCGGCGGCTTCGCGGCCGCCGGCGGGCTCGCCCACGCGTTCAACAACGTCCTTTATAAAGCGTTGCTGTTCATGGCCGTCGGCGTCGTCATCTACCGGACCGGCGAACAGAACATCAAGAAGCTGGGCGGGCTCTGGAAGGTGATGCCGCTTACCTTCCTCGCGTACCTGATCGGCGCGGCCTCGATAACCGCGGTCCCGGGGACGAACGGCTTCGTCTCGAAGGGGATGGTGCTCGATTCCGCCCACGCGGTCGACGTTTTGCCCCTACTTCTGGGCGAGGATCTGCTGTGGTGGCTGCTCATCGTCGGCGCGGTCGGGACGTTCATGTCGTTCATCAAGCTGGGCTACTACATCTTCTTCCACGGCGAGGCGACGATCTCGCCGCGCGATGCGACCCCCGGCCAGACCGTCGCGATGCTGTTCGTCGGCGCGTTCTGCGTTCTCTTCGGCTTCGCCCACGGGACCTTCTTCGAGCTCCTGCCGTTCACCGAGGCGGTGACGGCGAGCGCCAACCCGTTCAGCACGGGCCATCTCACGGAGGGCGTCGTCCTCCTCGTCGTCGGATTCGCCGCCTTCTTCGGGCTGAAAGGGCCGATCACCCGGCTGGCGTGGGTCCCCGATATCGACCGCGTCACGTTCCCCGCGGCCTTCTACACCGGCCGCGGGTTCGTGTGGGCCGTCACCGAGCTGTGGGCCGCCGTCGACCGCGTCGTGATGGCGACTGCCGCCGCGTCGATGCGGGTCGGCGGCGATCCGGGCGGCTACGCCTACCGGGTCGCCGGGCGGCTCCCTTTCCTCGACGTCGAGGAGCTTCCCCCCGGCCGCGGCGAGCGAACGGTCCGGCTTCGGGCCTCCTCGGGGGCGGGGATCCTCCTCGTGACACTGGCGCTTTTCGCCGCGCTCGGCGCGTTGCTCCTCCTCTGACGCGGGTCACGTCCCCGATCCCGCCGCTCTCGCGTCCGCGGTACGGCTCCCCTCCGGTCGTGAAACGTTCCCAATGTTTATGAGTCGTTTCAACGAATCACGCACAGATACGTGTATGAACCGTGAGTCACGGCCGGCGCTCGCGGTGCTTTCCGTCCCCGACGACGCGGACGACGACTGGGTAGCCGCGGTGTCCCGACAGGACGGGCTCGCGGTCGAGTCCGCGTCCCCGAACGACGCCCTTCGGGTCGCCCTGGAGGGGTCATACGATGCCGTCGTCACGGCCGTCCACTTTTCCGATGCGGCGATGACCGGGTTCGACCTGCTCGATCAGCTGGCCGAGCATGCCCCCCAACTGCCGGTCGCGCTCGTCGCTGCGGGCCCGGCCGCGGACCGGAGCGGCGCCGACGCCCGCAGCGCCGTCAACAGCGGCGCGGTCGCCTACATCGATCCGGCGGAGCAAGGCGACCCTTACGGAACGCTCGCGGCGCGGCTCCGCTCGGCCGCCACGACGACGCTGCGGGGCACCGAAAGCGACGGCGGCGTGGTCGACACCTCCGCCGCCCGTGCCCGCGACACCGCCGACGGCCGGCAGCGACCGGACGAACTGCGGCTCTATGAGACGATCGTCGAGACGATCGACGAGGCGGTCTACGTCCTTGACGACGAGGAGCGGTTCGTCTACGTCAACGACAGGTACGCCGACCTGAAGCAGGCGAGCCGCGAGGAGATCGTCGGAACGCCCCTTACGGAGTGGGTGCCGTCGTCGACGCTCGATCGAACCCGTGGGATGTTCGCCGAGATCACCGACGACGAACGCGCGGTCGGTCGCCTCGAGTACGAGTGCCGGCGCGCCGACGGCGGGACGTTTCCGGCCGAACTTCGTTTCACCGACATCACGTTCGCCGACGGCACCCACGGTCGGGTCGGCGTCATCCGCGACATAAGCGACAGCACGGAGCAGAAACGGCAACTGACGGCGGTGAACCACCTGCTCAGACACAACCTCCGGAACCGCCTGACCGTCATCGAGGGCCGCGCCCGACAGATCGAGGAGGCGACGACCGGCGAGGTGGCGGCGGCCGCCGAGGCGATCTGTGCGGAAACCGACGCGCTCCAGACGATGGCCGAAAAACAGCAGGCGCTCATCGAACTGCTCACCGACCCGCCGCCGCGGCGGCCGATCGACCTCCGGGCGTGTCTCGTCGGGGCCGTCGACTCGGTCGACGACGGATCCGCGTCCGTCGCCGTCGGCGAGATCCCGTCGGTCTCCGTCGAGGCCGTCCCGCAGTTGCGACAGGCGATCGTCGAACTGCTGGAGAACGCGGTCGCGCACGATCCGGCTCCGATGCCGGAGGTCACCGTCGACGCGACCGCGTCGGGCTCGATGGCCGAGATCACCGTCGCGGACACCGGCCCGCCGATACCCGAACAGGAGCGGGCGGGTCTCGACTCGATGGACGAGCTCTCACAGACGAACCACGCCACGGGCGTCGGCCTCCGGCTCGCGGCGTGTGTCGTCGACCGTTCGGGCGGACGCTTCGACATCGAGGCCGGGGCCTCGGGCGGGAACGTGATCCGGATGCTGCTGCCGATCGCGGCGTGAGAGGGACGGTTCTGCCGCCTACCGGTTTTCCGGCCCGTGCCCCTCGCGGGCGAGTTCGTGTGCGCGTTCGTTCGCCCCCCGCGACACGGTCCGGTAGGTGACTGTTGGCACGTCCGCGAGCGCCGCCCGCGCGGTCTCGATCCGCCGGCGGGCGATCCGGGTCGGCGGCTCCGTGTCGTCCTCGGGGTCCGCGGCGCGGACGACGACCTCGGCGTCGCCGTGGAGGTGGACGGACGCCACCCGATCGAACCGTTCGTCGACGGCGACCGCGGCCTCGGCCAACGCGCGGAACTCCAGTTCGGTCGAGGAGGCGATCGCGTCGACCCCGAGCGATCGCTCGATCTCGGCCGTCGTCCCCTCCTCGACGACGAATCCGACCGCACCCGAGACGGGCGTCGCGTTGTCCGGGCCGTACAGCACGCTCGCATCGAAGTACACGAGCAGCGACGGCGGGAGCGTCACGCGTCTCGGTTCGGCCTCGCCGCACTTTGATTCGTCGCCGGACAGCCGGAGTCGACTGCCGACGCCGCCGACACGCCGCGCGTCGGGGTCCTGGCGACCGAAGACGCCTGCACCGCCACTCCCTATCTGACCCTTCGCTCGAACGTGCTCGGGGCGACTGCCGCCATCGCCCCTTCGATCTCTTCGAGTGACGTGCTCCGGACGAACGTTCTCTGCGAGCGGTACGTCACCCTAAACCCCCAGTCGCGTCGGTCGAGGTATTCGGTCCGGTTAACCTGGAAGATCGCCTGGTCGCTGTGGATCTCGGATACCTGCTCGAACGCCCCGTAAGCCCCCGGCGGCGGGTTCGCCTCCGGGACGTTGAGTTTCACTCTGAGCGTTATCATCGACGGCGACGCCCACGATACGGTGCTGACACACATCAGCGATGCGGCGGGAGTGTGACGCGCCGGACCGTGCCCGCCCGGTCCGAACGGTGTGCTCACACTGCAACGGCACGAGCGCGCCGCGATCTCAGCCCCCCGCCCGCACGATCTCGCTTGCGACGTCCGGTAGGACCGCCTCGTCGATCTCGTCGACGAACCCCACCGCCCGCAGCGCCGACCACCACGACATCGACACGCCGGCCCCGCCGTGGCCGTAGTTGTGGACGATGTCGCCCTCGCGCTCGATCCGCATCCCGTCGGCCCGATACGGTCGGTAGCCGTACTTCGCGTCGATGGCTTCCCGTTCGATGGGGACGCGCTCCGACAGTATCTCCCGCGTTACGGTGTAGAGCCGCTCGGGGATCGTGACGCCGTCGACGGTCATCGGCTTCTCGGGGGTTTCCCCGTGCCACTCGCCGTCCTCGATGTCGCCCGCGAGATAGGAACCGCCGAAGAGCACCGTCTCTTTCCGCGGATACATGTACGCGTAGTGGCCGTACTCGGCCGGGGTGTAGTTGTACGAGAAGGGCAGCGGCGCCGCCCCGTCGTACGGCACCTGCAGGATGTGGCCCTTTATAGCCCGCATCGACTCGTCGTCAAACAGCGCCCGGCTCCCGTACCCGCTGCAGTTGAACACGGTGCCGTCGAGCGCCTCGATCCCGTCGGGCGTCACGGTCCGCCGCTCCGTCTCCCCGCCCAGCCCCTCGTAGGCGTCGTATAGAAGCGGGATGTACTCCGGCATCTCCACGAAGTACTCCTCACAGACGTAGCCGTCGCTGATCGTCCGCCCGGGGCGGGTCGGCAGCTCCCCCTCGTACTCGTCGATGTCCGTTACGCCCATCCGGGCCGGGATCGGCCCGTCGTGTGGTTCCTCGTACAGGTAGTAGTGGGTGTGTTTCCGGACCGGCATCCCGTCGGCCGCATAAAAGGGCTCGAACGTCGATTCGGCCCGGGAGATCAGCTCGTCCTCCGTGTAGTCGGACTCGATCTGGACGGGGTATATCGAGGCGGCCGCGTAGTCCGTCGAGACCGTCGGCGTATCGCCCCCGTCGAGATACGAGAAGGACTCGCTCACTATCCGCGTGTCGTGGCCGAGATGTTCCAGCAGGATACCGGTCGACAGCCCCTGAATCCCGCCGCCGATGATCGTGCATTCCATCGATCGCCGCTTCGCTCCGCTGGGAAAAAACGTTCACGGCCCGGTGCCGTCAGCCAGTCTCGACGTGCGCCGCCGATGGGATCGGATTTTTTATTCTCCGGTCGCTGTGTGGCGGTATGGAACGCCGAAGCGACCTGTTTCTCACGGTCGCAACGCTGCTCGCGCTCGCCGGATGCATCGGAGCCACGCTCTCGCCGCTTGCCGCCGGTGCGTCGGCCGCATACGCCGGGAGCGTCGCCACGAGCGGCGTTCTCGGGATCGTGTTCGCCGCCCGCAGCGTGCAAGTGCTCCGCGACACCGGCACGGTCGGCCTCCCGGCGGCCGTGTTGACAACCATCTTCGGCGGGTGGTTCATGCTCGCCCCACTTTTATACGATGTCGGCTTTCTCGCGACCGCCGGTACTCAACTCTCGGGGACCGTCGTCTCGACGTTCGGCCTGTACGTCGTCGTCGCAGGACTCACCGACGCGGCTGGTTAACCCGGCGACTGCCGGAGATGCGCCCACCTTATCCGCGTCTCTTACCGCGGTAGCGTCCACCCGATGCGGTGACCACGCCCCGGGAACCGCGGCGTTGACACGACCTCGAACGTCCGTCCGTCGGCCTCCGGCGTCACCGGCGCACAGAGCATGAGCCGCGCCACGTCGGCCCGCGACACGGTCCCCCAGAGCCGCGACCCAGGTTCGGCGGCCGTGACGAGGTCGGTTCGCCGTCCGTTGGTCAACACCCCCGGCCGCAGGATCGTATGCCGTATCGACGCGTCCTCGATCGCCGCCTCGGCCGTTGCTTTCGCCGCCTGTATCGGTCCGATGAACGCGTCGAACGCCCCCGCGAGCCGGCTCGCCGGTTCGGGCCCGACGCCGATCGCCGACTCCATGACGAACGCGTCGACGCCCGCCTCGGTCGCCGCCGAAACCAGCGCCCGGTTTCCGGCGCCGTCGACAAACGGCCCCTCGGACCGGATGTCGGCGACAGCCGTTCCGACGGCGCTGAGTACCGCGTCGGCGCCGTCGACGGCTCCCGACAGATCGTCCGGATCCAGCAGGTCGTCGACGACGACTTCGTCGGCACCGGCGGCTTCGAGCCCGGCCGCCGCTTCAGGTGAGCGCGTAAGCGCCCGAACGGTGTCGACCCGCGGCCGCGCGAGCCGCAGTATTGCACGCCCCGTCCCGCCGGTCGCGCCCGCAATCAGAACCGTATCGAGATCGTCCGGGTCCATACGCACGTTTCGGCCGCCACGGCAAAGAGCGTCGTGGCAACCCCCGTGTCGGTCCGTCACCCCTGCCGGCCGGTCGCCCTTCCGTGGGCTAGCTCGTCCCCCTACACGTCGACGGACTCGACGCCCGTGAACTCGAAGCGCACGCCCCCGTCGGCGCTTTCGGTCACCCGGACCGCCCAGCCGTGGGCGTCGGCGACCTGTTCGACGATCGACAGGGCTTCACGACGCCGCTACAGCCGACGACATCGACGGCGGGTTCTCTGACGACGATGTCGAGGCCTGGATGGATACCGCCGTCGACCCCATCAAGTCAGAGACCGAGCAAGACGACGAGGAGGGGGTCACTAGTGCGCCATTCCGCTGCCCAGCGGCTGGTAGTGCGGAAGCGGCGGGTGAGGAACGTGGATCCCGAGTGCCATCAGCCCGTGCGCCAGCA
>OBKM01000551.1_pt1 | contig 18377 bp, 14 predicted proteins | sample 1519691 | NCBI WGS metagenome assembly OBKM01 (sample SAMEA37050418, study PRJEB22526) | metagenome | biome: saline pan; feature: lake; material: water | place: Egypt | collected 2015 | depth 0.5 m | reverse complement strand
ATTACTTCGCGCAATCCAGCGCTCCGGCTGCCAGGCACTTTCGAACTAATTGACTTAAGTTGCTTGCCACTCCAGACTTGACTCGAACATGAGCCGCCGGGCGGGGATCGCAGGTCATGCTACTTGTGCTGACCGAAGCCTCTTCCTTCAGATCAGCCAAATGAGCCTGCAGAGATCTGCCACAGGCACCAGCCCACTGCGCTTGCGATCGTGGAATTATTTTACTCTCTTTGTCGCGGATGGATATCTTGCAGGCCACGCAGGGGGTTGAAATGAGACATTGTCGGCCCGGAGATCGAGGCGTTGATATGACTTCATCGCGTGTATGGGCTCCCCTTCACCTTTCGCTATGCGGCAACTCGTCCTTTTAACTGCTCTTCTTCCGATCGCCCTATTTTTCGGAGCGGCCGGAGGGCTTGACGTCCATGACGCCACCGGCGTCGAAACGCACGGTGATTCCCTGGAAGCTGCCATCGACGCGTACGTCGAGGACGCCGAGCGCACTCCGGGGCTCGCCGTGGCCCTTATCACGCCGGAGAACACCCACGTCGCGACGGCCGGCCGCACGGGCCATGGCACCGACGTGACGGCCGAGACGCTCTTCGAGATTGGATCGGTGACGAAGGTGCTTACGAGCACTTTGCTGGCCGACATGGTGGCGGACGGAACGGTTGCGCTCGACGACACGGTCGGAGAGCTAATGCCTGAGGACTATGCGCTCGATCCGGAGGTAGCAGACATCACGCTCCGCGAGCTGGCGACCCATACCTCCGGCCTGCCGTCCCTGCCTGAAACGCTGGGGACGCTCTGGCAGCAGGTGCGCATGCCCTCCAACCCGTATGCGGGGATCCGTCCTGAAGATGTACTCAGCTCCGCGAGCGCTCTCGCGGCCGAGGATCTCGGAGCGCGTGGGGAGCGCGCCTACTCGAACTTGGGACCGGCCCTGCTGGGACAACTGCTCGCCCGCACTGCCGATAGGCCGTACGAGCGGCTGCTGTCGGATCGAGTAACAGGCCCGCTCGGCTTGCCCGAGACCCGTTTTACGGCTGACGCGCTGCAGGACGACCGGCTCGCGCGTCCGCACCGCGACAACCTGCGCCCAACGCGCCACTGGCTGATCGGCGGCTACAATCCGTCGGGCGGGTTGAGCGCGCCCCTCGAGGACATGACGCGCTTCCTGTCGGAGGCGATGGAGGCTACGGAGACGGAGGACGCCTCCGACCCGCCGCTGACCGCTACGCTGGCAACCCACTGGTCGGACGAGGAATCCGAGGCTTCCGGGCTCGGCTGGGTCATCAGCGAGCGCGAGGGGGAGCGCATCATCTGGCATAACGGCCGCACCGGAGGTTTCTACAGCTACGTTGGATTCATGCCGGAGTGCGGGCGGGGCGTCGCCTTCCTCAGCAACGCCAGCCACGCCGGGGACGCGTTTGCGACCAATCTGCTGCGCGGCACCTACGAGGTGCCCGGGCGCGACCTAAGCTGGCTGTGGGTTGGATTCTTCCTGATTCTTGTGGCGCTGGCTCCCCTGCTCATCTACCAGCACCGAAAGCGGGCCCGAGAGATGCTATCCGGCGCGGACACCGCGGCGGTCGGTCGCACCGATCTCATCGCCGCCACGATTAATGCCTCTTTCTTCCTCGCGCTAAGCTGGAAGCTCGGCCCGTGGGGCGCGCTTCCCGAGGTGTACTGGTGGTTCGGTCTCGGCGCGGCGCTTGGTATGTTGGCAGTGGGCGTGCCATCGGCGCGCAGACTCCCGTGGCTTCCGGAGACGTCCGGCTGGCGCCTCGCGTGGCGCATAGGGAGCCTGGGAATAAGCGTCGTACTCCTGTGGTGGACGCTGACCCGTCTTTGACGGAGGGATGGAGGGCCAGGCTTTCAGCGCGGATGGACGGTCGGCAAGAAGGTGACAAGGCCGCGGATGGCCGCAATATCTGGACAGGAAAAGCAGGGGGCAGCTGCATTCCTTTCATATCATATTGCTTGCCAGGAAAAACGAGAATGGGAGATCCCTTCTCTATTCTTTGTCAAAATAGGGCTTCCTATTCATGGGGCGCAGATATGATGCGTGGCACTTCACCCATCTGATTTCCTATCATGGGGCTCAAAGACCGCCCGCTGATCCTTTGTGGCCCACCCGCTTCTGTCGCGTAAGGAATTTACCACTGGGACGTCCAGTGCGCCACGACTTCTGCGCTAACCTTTCTTCCCTCTGCCATGGCCGACCTTTTCCGTCCTGACGGCTCAGGCCCCGAAAGCGAGGCCGAGCGCGAGCGGCATGCCGCAGCGCTGCTCGGTCCCTACGCGACGTACGACTGGCTCTTTTTCTCGCCCGGCGGTCGCGAGCTTTTCGAGGACGGCGCCTACCGCACCCTCGCCGAGCGCCTCCGCAAAAAAGCCCGGCGCGGGCGGGTGGTAGGACCTGCTGTCCTGCTTGCCGTCGCCATGTTTGGGTGGACCATGGGCGACCCCACAGGCGCATCCATCCTGATTCTCGTCGTGCCGCTGGCGTTTCTGGGGGCGGAGCGGACGCGCCGGAGCGCCGAGCGCGCCCTGGACGTGCTTGACGGACACGTGCCCTACCCCGACGTCGTCGCCAGGCTCGCCGCCACAACCGGTGCCGTGGAAATGGAAATCCGCCCGGGCGGCCAGTGGCTGACCTACGTCGCACTCGGCGAAGCGGAAGAGAACGACTCTGCCATCCAGTGGAGGAGCGAGCGTCTTACGGCCGAGGCGCTTGCCGACCGGCTGCGCGCGCATCCCGACTGGGCCGAAGGCGATACGCGGGTGTTTTGGCGTCGGTGGCCCGGCCTCACGCCAGTCGGCTGGGGAGCGGGAGCTCTCCTTACGCTGGGCGCTGCAGGAGGTGCAGTTCTGTCAGCGGCGGCCTTCGCCGGAGATACCGGGCCCGTGGGGAATATCGCGGCGACGGAGGCCGGCCTTGTGTCACTCGTCGGCCTGCTTTTTCTTCTGGAGATGGTCGACCGGCAGTGGAACCCGCGCTCCTACTGGCACGAGATGGGACTGGTGGACTGGCGCCTCCGCCCGGGTCTGCCGTGGGGGATCGGGTGGGGCAAAGTGGTCGTGCTCGCCGCCGTGCTCTTTCTTGGGACGCTCATGATGCTTGGCTGAGAAGAGAAGACCTGCTCGGCGACTCGCCGACGCCAGCCGCGACTCGTCGAAACCCCTTAAACGACCGCCGCGCCGCCCGATAGAGGCCAATGGATAGCCTCTTGAATCAATCGCAGTTTCCTTATGCGGCGTGGCTCCCTCTGGATCTTGCTCGTGCTGGCACTTACGCTTCCCGCTTTACCTCTCCACGCGCAGGCGCCGAATCAAACGGTCGTGACGGGCACCGTACTCGGCCCGGACGGCGACCCGCTACCCTACGCAAACGTGCAGATCGAAGGCACGACCGACGGGGCGGCGACCGGCGAAGACGGCCGGTTTCGCTTTGCGACGACGCACACGGGCGAACAGACGATCCGAGCCACCATGGTGGGCTACGCGCCGGCTGAGCGGGTCGTCACGCTGCCCGAGGGCGAGACGGTTACCGTCGACCTCGCGCTTCGCCCCGACGAGATTGAGCTGGAGGAAGCCGTGGTCACCGGGCGCAGCTTTACGACTGGCACAGCCGAAAACGTCACTCTGCAGCCGCTTGACATCGTCACGACCCCGGGTGCGGCCGCTGACATTTTCCGCGCCTTTCAAACATTTCCCGGCACAGCGCGCGTCGATGACGGGGCTGGCCTCTTCGTGCGTGGCGGTGACGTGAGCGAAACAAGGGTGCTGATGGATCAGGCCACGGTGCATCATCCCTACCGGTTCGAGTCGCCCACCGGGGGTGCCTTCGGCACCGTTCCGCCCTTCCTGACCGAAGGTACCGAGTTCTCGACGGGCGGCTTTTCTGCGCGGTACGGAAACGCGCTTTCCGCGGTCCTGTCGATGGAGACGCCCGGCCGCCCCGAGCAGCATCAGCAGTATGTGAACCTGGGGCTAGCCGCGGCCTCGCTCCGCCTCGACGTGCCCCTCCTCGACGACAAGCTCGGCCTGCGCGCCTCCGGAAATCGATCTTTCACGGACCTGCTCTTTCGCGTAAATGGGCGCCACGACGACTTCACGACGACGCCGCAGGGTCTCGACGGCAATCTGAGTCTCATCTGGGACTACAGCGAGGGCGGACAGCTGAAATTCTTCAACCACGTCGACAGCCATCGGATTGGCGTAGAGGTCGACGAGCCGTCGTTTACAGGCACGTACCGGGGGCGGGCCACCACGACCTTCCACAACCTGCAGTGGACGCAGGCGTACGACAGCGGCGTCGTTCAGACGAGCCTGGCAGTGAGCCGCCACAGCGCGCGCCGATCGCTCGGCACGATGGACGTGCGCCCCACGGACCAGATTGCCGCGCTCCGCTCCGACGTCGAGCACGAGCTCACCTCCAACGCGCGGCTCTTGGGCGGCGCTATCGTCGAGCGTCAACGTCGAATCTTCGAGGGTTCCTTGCCCGAGAACACGCCCGCGCTCGACCCAGGTGCCGACGACCGCACAATCGACACCACCGAACGCGCCACCCGCGGTGGGGCCTACGCCGAACTGGAGATGCGCCCCTTCTCGTCGCTGGTCCTTACGGCCGGGCTCCGCGCCGACGCGCAGCGGCCCACCGGCGAACTGGTTGCCGATCCCCGCCTCTCGGCGCAGTATGATCTCACCGAACATACGCGCGCTCGGCTGGCCTGGGGCCTCTATCATCAGTTTCCGGAGCTTGGCGCGCACGACGCCCTTCCCGACGCCCCGCCGCTCCGCGCGCAACAGGCGCGGCACTGGATCGCCGGGGTGCACCACGAGCGCGACCAGTGGCAGCTCCGGCTGGAAGGCTACTGGAAGCCCTACGAAAACCTCGCCGTGACCGATAACGGTCGGCGCTACGCCAACGACGGCACGGGCCGCGCCCGGGGCATCGATCTATTCGCGAAGTACGGCGGATTTCTCGAAACGCGGTTCAACGGATGGATCAGCTACAGCCTGCTCGAATCGAGACGCACACAGGTCCGACGCGATGGCTCCAATATCTCGTTCGAGGAGGGGCCGGCTCCCTTTGACATCACGCACAACCTGGAGGCGGTCGGCAAGATGCGCCTCACAGGCCAGCTCCGCGCCGGCGTGACGCTGTCGTGGGCCTCGGGCCGGCCACACACGCCGGTCGTCGGCGCCGAGCCCCGAGAGGGCGGCGCGTTTTACCTGCCGATCGAAGGGCCTGTCGGCTCCGAGCGGCTACCCGCTTTCCACACGCTTGACCTTTCGCTCAGCTACTACTGGCCGTTCGGCGAGGAGCGGAGCGCGACCTTCTATGCCTCCGTCGACAATGTGCTCGATCGCGCTAATGTGATCGACGTGGAATACAACCGCGACTACTCGGAGCGGGACGAGCGCACGACCAATTTCCGACGGTCGTTCTACGTCGGAATGTCGCTCACGCTCTGACGGCGCCTCGCCCCATCGACGCCAGACACGACTCGTCGATTTTCCCTAAACGCATCTTTCCCTAAACGCATCCCAGCCTTCGCCATGCCTTATCTCCCACGCCGAACCGTCGAACTCATCTGCAGGCTTGCCATGCGTTACCTTTACACGTTCTCCCTGCTCGTCTTTACACTCCTGCTGAGCATGTCCCCTCTCTCTACCGACTGGACGGCGAATTCAGCTCCGGGGGCGAGCGCAGAACCTCCGACGACCGACTCGCTCATCATCGAAGCCCGCGAGCTGCTCCACGAGGGCATGAGCGCCGCCGATCGAGGAACCATGGAGCGCGCCCGAGCGCAATTCGAACGCGCCACGGCAGACGACGACTACGCCGCGCTCGCCCACTATTACGCAGGGCTCGCCAACTACCGACTCGCTTCCATCTTTTTGGAAGCGGACGACGTGCCGGTCGGTGACTATCTCGAAGCGGCCGCCGACCATCTGGAAACAGCTACGGACCTCGACGACCAGTGTGCTGACGCGTACGCGCTCCGCTCAAGCGTTTACGGGATGAAGATCAGCCAGAACCCGCTTCGGGCCATGACGCTCGGTCGAACATCCAGCGAAACTATGGAGCGCGCCCTCGAGCTGGAGCCGAAAAACCCGCGCGTCGTGCTCCTCAGCGCGCAGTCTGACTTTCACACGCCCGGCATGTTCGGCGGCGACCGGGACGAAGCGCTGGATGGTTTTAAGCGAGCGGCTGAGCTGTTCGAAGAAGAATCTCCCGACGCCCCGCTCCAGCCCCAGTGGGGCCACGAAGAAGCCTACGCGTGGGTCGGCATTGCTCACAGTGAAGAAGGGCGCTACGACGAGGCCGAGGCGGCCTTTGAGCGGGCCCTGGAGATCAATCCGAGTTACGGATGGGTCCGGTACGAGCTGCTCCCCGAAGTCGCCGGCGCCGGTCCAAACGAATGAGCCGCTCGTTTCTCCCTAACCATCCGGCGCTTTTGGTGCCCACGTCGTTCTTTGGGAAACGTGTAGAAACGCCAACGTACCTGCACTAACGTCCCGTTGCAAGATTCTTCTCTTGTGCGTGCCATGACCAACCCTCCCCGCCCCGCGACTGGCTCGATTTCCTCCGACGGCTCGGCCTCTTCCGGCGGGTTGATCTCCGGTAACGGCGCCCTCGCGGGCATGGAGGCCCCGCCGAAGCCGCACGTCACAGCGCGAGGAGTGCTGATCGCGGCGCTCTTCTGGGCGCTCTACGCGCTTCTCAACGCCGCGCTTGTCTCCACGACGGAAGATGAGCCGTTTGCTCACCTGCTGACTGGGCAGCTCCTGTCGGTCGGTATCCTGGCGCTCTACAGCCTACCTATCTGGTGGCTTACCGTCCGCAGAATGGACACGTGGCACTGGGGGTGGGCGGTCGGCGCGCATCTGGCGCTGGGTCCGCTCTACGCGTGGGGCGCGCTGGAGAGTTACTTCGTGGTGACCGACCAGATTCTTGGCCTTGCGCTGCGCGCCGAGCTGGCCGACCGGTACGTGTGGATCCTTTTTAGCAACGCTACGGTGTACGCCATCCAGTTTGCGATCTACCATCTGGTGCGCGCCCGGCAGCGGCAGCGCTGGCGCGAGCGGCAGGCCATCGAAGGGTGGGCGCGCGCTCGCGAGCAGGAGCTCGCCGCGCTTAAGGCGCAGATCAATCCGCATTTTCTCTTCAATACGCTGAACTCGATCAGCTCCACCCTAAAACGGAACCCGGATCGGGCGCGCGACATGATCGCTCATCTGTCCGGAATGCTGCGCTACGCGCTCGACGCCTCCGGCCGCTCCCTCGTGCCGCTGCGCGAGGAGATTGCGTTCGCGCGGCGCTACCTGGATCTCGAAAGGCATCGATTCTCTGACCGGCTCGACGTGCGCTACGACATCGAAGCGGATGAGGCCGATTTGGACACTCCCGTCCCGCCCATGACCTTGCAGCCGCTCGTCGAAAACGCTCTCGAGCACGGCATTGCCCCCAGCGAAGAGGGCGGCATCGTCACCCTGCAGGTCAGATCCGATGAGGGCCGGCTCGACGTGACCGTCGACGACACCGGCGCAGGCACCGACACGGAGAACCTCGCCGAAACCAACGGGAGCACGGGCCTGCGTAACACAAACGCCCGCCTTGTGCGCACCTACGGCACAGATGCGGCCCTGCAAACGGACAGTCAAATCGATGATGGGTTCACAGTGAGCTTTTCGGTGCCCAAATCAGGGCCCGCTGATTAGCAGCCCGCCGACCCGTTTCTCATAATCGTTTGCTCTCTCCGCACCCAACCGTTACTCTTACCATGCGCGCTCTCATTGTCGACGACGAGCCGCCCGCCCGAGACATGGTTCGTGAATACCTGACCGAGGAATACCCCGAGATCGAGATCATCGGGGAATGCGGCACCGGGCGCGAAGCGGTGGGTCGCATCAACGAAGCCCTGCCGGATCTTCTCTTTTTGGATATTCAGATGCCGGGCCTCGATGGCTTCGACGTACTCGCTCGCATCGACGCGGTCCCCTCCATCATCTTCTCGACGGCCTACGATGAGTATGCCATTCAAGCGTTCGACGCCGGGGCTGTGGACTACCTGCTCAAACCGTACTCGCGCGCTCGTTTCCGCAAGGCCATGGACCGAGCGCTCGAACGCGCCGACCAGGATCGGCCGCCCGAACGCTATGCCGAGCGGCTCAACGCGCTTCTTGAAGCGACGCGCGAGGAATCGAGCGGCGACGTGCCCAACCGGCTCTACGTCCGCCACGGCGAGAAAATCGTGCCCGTCGATCCCGCCGATATCGTCTATGTCGAGGCGGCGGGCGACTACGCCCGGCTGCACACCGAAGACGAAACGCACCTATCCAGCGCCGGCATTGGCGAGCTCGAGGATCGGCTGGAGGAGGCTCGGTTCCTCCGCGTGCACCGATCAACGATTGTGGCGCTCCCGGCCGTCAAACACCTCACGAGCGACGGGTCGGGGGGATACTGGGCGCAGCTTCGAACGGGCGACCGAGTGCGCGTGAGCCGATCGTATGCCGACCGGATTCGCGACCTTATCACGTGAGCTTTTTTTCCTGACGTTGGTCCGGAGCAGTCCTCTCGCAACCGGCTAACACCGAGCGTTATCTACTTGGACCGGTCGGACCGAGGCGCCTCAAGGTTGCGAATGGCATCTCGAATTTCGACGAGCAGCTGCTCGATGCGCTCGGCCGAGGGAGGCTCCTCATCGTCTCGGGTCGGCCGCTCGGTGCCTCTACGATCGGTGAGATAATCGCGCTGAGCGAGCGCCTTGTTGCGGAAGTCGGCTCCGTCTGTAATACCGTAGATTGTCATGTCCGTCCCCGACTGCGCGCTGTGACCAGCCGTTTCGATCTTCAAGATGCTCAGATCGAAATAGCGAAGCAGCGGCCCCTCCTTGAACGCGAGGTCCTGAATGTTGTCGAGTGGGATGGTGTGCTCGGTTTGAAACAGGATGCCCTTGCGAAAGCGCAGGTGACGCTCGGTGAGCTCGCACTCCATGAGCTCGACATACCGCCGGGCGTACCACTGGCCGTATCCGAGCACCCAGATCGGAAGGAGCACGATTCCGATAATGCTGGCAATCAGCGCAAAGGCGCCATACCAGAACAAATATGTGTGGAGCCGCGGATGAAATTCAGCCTGGACCGGAAGATCGGAGGGTGTGGGCATAGGCGTGAGGGGTCGATGGAGCGGGATTCGGTGAGAGACCAGCGGAAAGCGGGACCGACTGGCGATAACAAACAATCAGCTGCGGTCGATTACAAAAAGATGATTAGTTACTCCCGAAGACGGACGTGTATACCAGTGTCAGTGCGATGCGGCCGCGCATCTTCATCGATCGAGACCTTCGAATTCTACTATTCAGCTGCATGTTTTTCCGCCCTTCTCCTCTCGTGCCGATCATTGCGAGTTTTCTGCTTCTCACTGGACTAGGCTGTGACACAATCCTGGACTCCGATCCGAGCGACGCTCCAGAGGAGGCTGAGCCCATCGGACTGCAGGACGCCCACGTCAGCGAAATGGTCGAGATGGACGGGCACGTTTATGCAGCAACCAGTGAGGGCGTTTTTCGAGCCGGGTGGGACGACGGCCTCGGCGAATGGACGCACCTCGGCCCCGAAGATTTTCATGTGAACAGTATGGCCCGGCTGCCTGATGGCGAGCTCATGGCCGGCCTTCGCCCTATGGGAGACGACGTGCCTGCCTCTCTCTACCGTTCGACCGGTGACCGAAGCGCCTTCGAACCGTATCAGCAGAACTACGGCGGTGACTACGAGCCGCGCTCTGTCATCGACTTGACGGCCGACCCCTTCCGGCCTGATACGCTGTATGCGCGCGGCGCGATGCACGTTGCCCGCACTACCGATGCAGGTGAGAGCTGGAACGTGATCTACGGAAACTGGGACTCGGCAGGATACCAGGCCGACGTGATGGAGGTGCATCCGCTGGATCCCGATACGCTCTGGGCCGGTGGAGAGACGGCCATCTTCCAGCCGTACCTGCTTCGCTCAGAAGACCTCGGCGAAAGCTGGGACATGATTGAGATCGACACCGGCGGGGATAACGCCTCGTACAGCCTAGCCTTCCATCCGAGCGACCCGGAACGCATGCTACTGGGCATGGAAGGCCGCATCAAGCGGAGCGATGACCACGGCGACAGCTGGACGCGCGTCTTCGACAACGATCTCTACCACTACATCCACGTGATGGAGTCGCCCGGCGACGAGCCCGGTGAAACGGTCTACGCCAGCGGCACGGAAAACGGAGCGCAGGGAGGAGGGCTCTTCTACCTCCGAACAACTGACTTCGGAGATAGCTGGACCAAGGTGCGAGCTGATGCCGATCTCGATGGGCTTTCTATCAATGACCTTCTGATTCGTGAGACGGGCGGGGAGCGCGCCATCTATCTTGCAACCTCCGAAGGGATCTGGCGGATGGTTTCTCGCTAGATCGACCAGCTGCAGGACGCCGAAGAGCATAGCTCACGACGCGCCTGAAGAGCAGCGAGACCTTACAGGCAAGCTCAGCGGTCATCTGCGAGAAAGAGGCGTCGAAGGGGTCAAGGGGGGCAACTCGCCAGGGCCATTCTGCTAGCAGTAGCAGGCGCGGCGGGACTTCTGATCGGGGTAGGCCGGTAGGTCCTGCGCCGCTCCCCCCAGAGGCTATCGGTGGCTCTGCGATGACGGCCGATTGCACCAGAGGCTATCGGCGGCTCCGCGATGACGGCCGATTGCACCGAGGAAGCCGCCCCCTCCGCGATACCCCCGCCGGATATCGGGCTTTGATGCTGGACCTTTTTCTCCTTCGCATCCCGAGAACGGATGCAGTTGTAACCCTGTCTATCGGTTCGGTTGGGTCGCCAAGGGGGTGCGGGCATCAATGTGTCAGGCCAGTTACGCCGCCCGGTCCACGTGCATCTGGAAGGCGCGCACCGGTCGTTCCAGATCGCGCTTCTCGTTGAAGGCAACGACGGCATCCATCAGCATGGCTGCCTGATCGTCATCGAGAAACGCCCACGTGAGCGTCGAGTCGGTCGGCGGCGTGCCGCTCCCAAACCACCCGGGCGAGGTGCCGGTCGCGGACGACTGATGGTAGCCTTTAATATCGAGTTCGCTAAAGACCTCGATCGCCCGGTCGCGAAGCAGGTCGTGAACCTCGTCGCGATAGGCATCGAGACTCATGATGGCCACAAGTTTCATGGGTTAAGAGGGTTGATTAGCAAAAAGCAAGAGCGTCCCGACTACGCGTCGCCCGTTGCGGTGAGCGACGAGTCGGCCAGCCGCCGCTCGATCATGTAGTAGACGAGCGGCACGATCAGGAGCGTGAGGGCCGTAGAGGCGATGGCGCCGCCGATCAGCGAAATAGCCAGTCCCTGGAAGATGGGGTCGAACAGGATAACTGACGCGCCGATCACCACCGTACCTGCCGTCAGGAGGATGGGGCGCGTCCGGACGGCTCCGGCCTCGATGATCGCCTGTCGGAGCGAGGCGCCCCGGTCGAGGCTGATGTTCACGAAGTCGATCAGTAAGACCCCGTTGCGCACCATAATCCCGGCCAGGGCAATGAAGCCGATCATCGAGGTGGCGGTAAAGAACGCCCCCAGGAGCCAGTGCCCCAGCACAATCCCGATGAGCGACAGTGGGATGGCGGTCATCATCACCAGCGGGACGGTCAGGTCCTGGAACCATCCCACAATGAGGATATAGATGAGCACCAGCACAACGGCGAAGGCAATGCCTAGGTCGCGGAAGACCTTATAGGTCACGCCCCACTCGCCGTCCCACTTCAGCGCGTAGTTGCTGCGGGCATCCGGCTGATCAGTGTACAGCTGATCGAAGGAGTAGCCCGGCGGCGCTTCGATGGCATCCAGCCGCTCCTGCATGTCCATCATGGCGTAGACCGGGCTTTCGACGGCTCCAGCCATGTCGCCCGTCACGTAGATGACGCGCTGCTGGTTCTTACGATCAATGCGCTGGTCCCGCGTGGTTTCTTCGACGGTGACGAGGTCGGCCACCGGGATGATGCCGCCGGCCGGCGATTGCACAGGGACGTTCTTCAGGTCAGCCAAGCTCGCCCGGCGCTCCTCTCCCAGGCGCAGCTGCACGCCCACCGGTTCCCGCTCGCTGGGCTGGCGGAGGGTCGTTACGTCCTGGCCGCCCAGAGCCATCTGCATCGTCTGAGTGACGTGGGCAGTAGGCACGCCGGACCGCATAGCTTTCTCTTTGTCGACCGTGAAGGTGTACTTCGTCTGGTCGGCTTCTACCCCCCAGTCGACATCGACAACGCCTTCGGTGGCCTCGAAGGCCTGCCGCACACTGTCAGCCAGGGCGCGCTGCGTCTCCGCGTCGGGCCCGTAGACCTCAGCCACGAGGGTGGCCCGGACCGGCGGGCCAGGCGGGACCTCGGCAATCTTGACCGTGGCGTTGTGCTTCTCTCCGATCTCCTGGAGCGGGCCCCGCAGGTCCTTGGCTACGGCGTGGCTCTGCCGGTCGCGGTGGTGGGCCGCGCGCAGGTTAACCTGCAAATCGCCCTGGTGCGGGGCCGACCTCAGGTCGTAGTGGCGCACAAGGCCGTTCAGGTTTACGGGGGCGGCGTCCCCGGCGTAGGTCTGCACGTCGGTCACCACCGGCCGGTCGGTGAGATCGGCCGCCATCTCGCGCAGCACCGCGTTGGTGCGTTCCAGGGGCGTCCCCTCCGGCATGTCGACCACCACCTGAAACTCATCCTTGTCATCGAAGGGGAGCATCTTGACTGTCACGGCCCGAAAGTAGAAGAGCGACAGGGACCCAAGAAGCAGCACGGTCGTCCCCCCGATGAAGGCCCAGCGTTTCCAGGGGCTGTCTAGCAGAGGTTCGATGGTGGCGGCGTACGCGCGGTAGATCGCAGTCTCTTCGAGCTCGTAGTTGGGGTCGGCGTCCTCTTCGCCGCCCGCGCCCTCTCCGTCCTCTCCGCTCAGGCCTTCGTGGAAAGGAATCAGCCGGTAGGCCAGGTAGGGAGCAATCGCGAGCCCTACTCCCAGAGAGAACGTCATGGCTACTGAGGAGCCGATCGGCATCGGGCTCATGTAGGGGCCCATGAGGCCGGACACGAACGCCATCGGCAGAACCGCTGCGATGACCGTCAGCGTGGCCAGGATCGTGGGATTGCCCACCTCATCAACTGCGGCAATAGCCGATTGCAGCTTCGGCAGCCGCCCCATCTGGAAGTGGCGCTCAATGTTCTCGGCCACGATGATCGAGTCGTCGACTACGATCCCCGTCACAAAGATGAGTGCGAACAGGGTAATCCGGTTCAGCGTGTAGCCGAAGAAGTAGTAAACGAAAAGAGTAAGCGCGAAGCTGATCGGCACCGAGAGGAACACCACGAGGCCGCCGTGCCAGCCCATGGCCAGGCTCACCACCAACGTCACGGCGAGGACGGCTGCAAGAAGATGAAGCATGAGCTCGTTGGTCTTCTCCGAGGCCGTTTCGCCGTAGTTGCGCGTGGTGCTCACGGTCACGTCGTCGGGGATGAGCGTCCGTTCCAGCGTCTCCAGCTTATCTAGGGAGCGCTCGGCGATCGTCACGGCGTTGTGGCCACTGCGCTTCGCGATGGCCACCGTGGCGGCCGGCCGCGCGCCGCTCTGCATCAGACTGTCGGGCTGCTGCGCACCATCCCCGTAGGCGAAGGATACGTAATTCTCCGGCTCGGCGGGCCCATCGGTGATCTCGGCCACCTGCCGCAGATACACGGGGCTCCCCTCGTGCGTCCCTACGACTAGGTTTCGGACCTCATCAATTGAGGTAAGGAAGCCGCCGGTCTCTACGAGGTAGGATTCGTCGTTCTGCTCGAACGCGCCGGCGTCGGCCTGCTGGTTGGCGGCCTGGAGCTGCTCAGCGATCGCGGGGGGATCGAGCCCGTGGGCCGCCAGCTGATTGGGCTGGAGGGCGACGCGCACCTGCCGCGGGCGCCCTCCGTGGACCTCCACCTCGGCTACGCCGTCTGTCGTTTTGAGATCGGCAGCCATCTCTTCGCCGATCCGTCGCAGCTCGTAATCGTCTGCAGTTTCGCTGTGGAGGGTGAGCGTCAGGATGGGCACGTCGTCTACCCCTCGGCTCTTGATGAGGGGCGTGCTAGCCTCCCGCGGCATCTGATCCATGTTCTTCAGAAGCTCCTCGTAGAGCTTGACCGTGCTGGACTCCGGGTCTTCACCGACGTAGTAGCGAACCGACACCCGGGCCTGCCCCGGCATAGACGTCGAGTAGACGTACTCCATGCCCTCGATGTTGGAGGCGAGGCGCTCGATCGGCTCAGCGACGCGGCTCTTCACCTCCTCGGGCGTAGCGCCCGGGTACTGCACGGCAATGTCCATCATCGGCACGTCGATCTGGGGATCCTCCTCCTTCGGCGTCATCCAGGCGCTGTAAAGCCCGATGCCGAGGAAAGCCGCCATCAGTAAGGGGGTAAGCTTGCTGTTGATGAAGGCGCGCGCAATGCGGCCCGCGATTCCAGATGCAGAAGCCATAGAAGGAAAAACTGGTGCAAGAAAACGACGGATAGGTAGGAAGAAGAGAAAGAGGCGAGGAGCTATTCGACCTGCACAGGCTGTCCGTCCTCGATCCGAGGCGTGGCATCGGCCACGTAGGTCTCGCCCGGCCGCAGGCCGGAAAGCACTTCGACGCGGCCCTCGCGCTCAGAGCCGGTGCGCACCCAGCGCAGCAGGGCACGCCCATTGCTGACGACGTATAGCCCGGTCAGCTGGCCCCGCTCCACGAGCGCTGCCGAAGGAACAGTGAGCGTAGACGAGGTGCCGGTGCGATGCACCACTTCGGCGTACATGCCGGACTTCAGCCCACCCTCCCCTGAAATGGCGGTCGACTGGGCGTCCGGCAGACGCACGTGTACCTCAAACTGCCGACTCGTCCGATTGCCAGATGGATTGATCTGCGTGACCACGCCTGGCTGCACGCGGTCCCCCGCCGCCCCAACACGAACTGTCACGCTGTCGCCCGTCGCAAACCGATTGATGGTCTGCTCCGGGACCTGCACGACGGCCTTCAGGGTGTCGAGCGTTTCCACAGCGAGCAGGGGGCGCCCCGGACGGGCGAGCCCGCCCGCCTCGGCTTGCTTCTCCACCACGTAGCCATCGATGGGCGCCTCGATCGTGGCATAGGTGAGCATGTCTTCCGTCTCAGCGAGCTGGCCTTCGAGCGCCTCCACCCGAGCCTGGGCCTGCTCATAGGCCGTCTGCGCGTCGTCGAACTCCTTCTCGGTGGCGCTCTCTTTTTCCCGAAGAGCCTTCATGCGCTCAAAGTTGGTCTCCGCGTTCCTGAGCGCAGCCCGCGCCTCCCGCAGTTGCGCCTCCACCTGCGAGCGCTGCGCCTCCACATTCTGACTCCGGATCCGCGCCAGCGTCTGGCCCTCTCGCACGCGGTCGCCCTCTTCCACTGACAGGGTCTCGACCGTACCCATCATCTTCGTGGAAAGCGGGACGCGGCGCTGGCCTTGAACGGTGCCCCGATAGCGGCCGATTTGGGCGCCCGTGGTCGCAGCTGCCGTGGCCGCCTCCACCGAGACGGGCTCCTGCTCGGTCGGCTCGGTCGATTCCTCCCCTCCGCAGCCAGCGATGAGGAAGGGAACCGCGAAGAGGAAAACCGCAAGGCGAGAACCGAAAAGGAAACGCGTAATCATGGCAATCGTCAGTCGTGCGTGAGCAAACGTAGAAAACGAAAGAGGCGTCAGGGGGCTACTCGGTCAGCGACTGCTCGGTGAGCAGTTCGAGGCGGTAGACGGTGACGTTGTGCTGGTAGAGGGCCCGCAGGTGGGCAAGACGTCGCTCGGCGAGCGTGGTCTCCGCCTGAAGAAGATCGGTCGTCTGAGCGAGCCCCTGTTCGTGCCGATTCGTCCGGATGCGCAGGCTCTCCTCGGCCTGCGCCACGGCCTGGCGCGACTGCTGGATGCGGTCGCGGGCCGACTGCAAGTCGCGGCGGGCCGACGCGATCTCGACCTCATTTTCGAGGCTTTGCTGCTCCAGCGCAATTTCGGCCTGCTGGAGCTGCGCCTCCGCCTCCTGGGCCTCTCCAATCTGCTGGTAGCCCTCGAAGAGATTCCAGGTGAGCGACGCTCCGGCCGTCCAGCTCTGCCCGGCGGTGCCGAAGGGCCGGTCGTCGTACCAGCCGGCCGTGCCGCGAGCGTTCAGTGTAGGCACGAAGGCGAGCCAACGCGACCGCTTCTTCTCGCGAGCCGCGTCGGCGCGGGCCTGAAGCGCCTGCATGTCGGAGCGAGACTGATTGACCGCGGGCAGCGAGATGGGCTCGACCGATGCCTGCTCCTGCGCGAGCGAGTCAGTCGGCTCGATCTCGACCGGGCGGTCGATGCCGAGCAGCAGGCGGAGCTGGTCGCCCGCATTGTCTCGCCGGGCGCGGACATCCGTGTGGCGGCTTTCCAGCTCAGAGACGCGCACCTCGGCGGCCAGGCGATCAGCGTCGTCCACGATGCCCTCCTCGTGCAAATCCTGCACCTGATCGCGAATCGCGCGGGCCGTCTCCAGGGCCGTTCTGATGACGTCGACCCGACGCTCAGCGAGCAGCAGGCCGTAGTATTTCTTCTTCACGCGGAACGTGACGACGGCCTCGCTCCGCTCCGCCCGGTGCGAGGCGGCGCGCGCGGCGTCACTCGCGGACCGCCGCTCGAAGATGCCGTCCAGGTTCAGGATCGGCTGCTCTACCTCGAGCTGCGTGGCAAAATGGTCGACGCGGTCCGGCGTGTTCAGCGCGTCCGGCTGGAAGTCCTGCTCGGTGAAGCGCTCCTGCCGCAGCTTCGACCCGAAGGCGCTCACGGGGTCGGTGGTTGCGATGCCCTGCTCAGAGGCCGTGATCCGAGGCAGGTAAGCGCCCAGGGACTGCCGCTTGCGAGCCGTGGCTGCGTCCCGCTCCGCGTCGGCCGCGCGGGTGGAAAAGCTGTTCGAGCGGGCCCGCTCCACGGCCTCCTCAACCGACAGCGAGAGCACAGGCGCGTCAGCAGTGGGGATGTCCTGGGCCTGCACGGCGCGGGGAAGCGCCCCGAGCAGGACGACCGAAAAAAGCATGGCTCCAAGAAGATTGATCAACAGCAACGTGAGTGAACAATCACTCACATTAAGGATAGTCATCGTGAGTACTTGATTGATTGCTTGAAATTGGATTCAGACGATTTGCGAGCGCTGGCTCGGCCGGAGGCGCAGCGTCAGTCAGCCGGCGCTTCAGCCAACTGGCGGGCGGCCCGAACGGTACGGTCGATGGCTGCCTGCTTGTCGAGTGCAAGCGTGCCGGCCTTTAGAAAGAGCACGGTGCGCTGGATCATCGCGAGAATCCAACCCGCGACGAGCGGCGCCGAGGCCGACGGGTAGATGCCCTGCTCCATGCCCTCCTCCAGCACGCCGGCGAACATCTGCACGGGCGGAGGAAGCGTCCCCTCCTCGGGGCCTACGACTCCCGATTCCCGTGCCGACAGGAGGTACGTGCACGAGGCTGGTTTCGTCGCGTAGAAATCGAAGACGCTGCGGACAAGTGCTTCCAGCCGCTCCGGTGAGGTTGGAGCGGCCTCACGAGCGTCCGTAAGCCGCTGCTGAAGCTCGGCCGCGCAGCGCCGGTAGAGCGACTGCGCCAGGTCGGCCTTGCCGTCGAAGTGGCGGTAGAGCGTGCCCTCGGCAGCGTCGGCTTGCTCTGCAATCTCGCGGGTGGTCGTCGCCTCGATACCTTTCTCCGCGAAGAGTTGGAGCGCCGTGTCGCAGATGGCGTCTCGCTTGGTCATGGCAGCTGGGAAAACGTTGGAAAGTACGAAGATGGGAAAGAGGTTACAGGCCGCAGCTTCCGCCCGCGCAGGATAAGTTTGGAATTTCGTCTGTGGACGGCGCGCTCGGGTCACTGTCCATAATCACGCCGGGTTGCCCGGTAATAATGCGCTCGACGGGTTGCCCGGTTTCCGGACACTCCTCCAGCGGATCCTCGGTGATGCGCTGCTGCGTCTCGAATGTCGTGCCGTCGTCGCGTCGATACACGTAGATGGGCATGGCGAATCGAACGAAGTCGTTGAAATAGAACGCTGATATTTGATTTGGAACCTCCGAGTTGCTCACTGCTCTCGATGAGCGGCCACGTCCTGCAGGAACTCTTCTGTTTCCACCTGTCCGATCGGTAGGATGGTCGGTATTGGCTCTGATGGTAAGCCCAAGGCAGGTTAAAATTGTGGAGGTGACCAGCTCGGTGGCATGAGTGATTAATCACTCACAATATTGGATCTGCTTCCTCCTTTCGAGTTTCGCCTTTACGGAGGCTTCACAGGTCGAGACTACAGACGGAAAACTGCGTAGGTGGGTGGACGTCCTTCCTGGCTCGTAGCGACGTAC
>OBKM01000550.1_pt1 | contig 18386 bp, 14 predicted proteins | sample 1519691 | NCBI WGS metagenome assembly OBKM01 (sample SAMEA37050418, study PRJEB22526) | metagenome | biome: saline pan; feature: lake; material: water | place: Egypt | collected 2015 | depth 0.5 m | reverse complement strand
GCGTCCTCGGAAGGGGCATCGGATGATTCTGAGGACGTGTCAGAGTCAGTAGTATCAGAGTCAATAGCAGAGGAGGGCGCCGGGTCGGACATCAGGGTGGATCGTGCTTCCGATCGAAGCGAAGGAGGCGCCGTGCCGAGCGCCTCCGTTGTGTACGTTTGCAGCGCCGCCCGGATATCAGCTTCAGAGAGCACGTCGTCGACGAGGCGGCGCTCCGCAGCTGAGAGCTCGGTCCGCAGGGCGGCGTGCAGGCTGTCGCGCGCATCTGACAACTGCCGTCGAGTGGCTCCTGCGCTGAGATCTAAAACATCTGCTGCCTCCTCAATGTCCAGCCCCTCCACGTCGCACAGCGTGAGGAGCACACGGTCGCGGTGCGACTGCGTTGCAAACGCGAGGGGCAGGGCTCGCCTGACGGCTTCCTCAGCTGATCGCGAGCGGATGTCCTGCAGAGGCGATTGCTTCTGCTCGTCGTCCTGTGGGTGGGGGTAGCCCTGTGCATGGAGGCGCACCATAGCCCGGAGCAGGTCGGCCGCTGTCGTGACGTCCAGGGCGTCGGCCGCCCGAGTCTCCTGATACGTCCGCCTCACGAGTTGAGCTGCGTGGTCGGAGGTGCCAGTCAGCACGCGGGCTACTGTATACAGCCGGTCGAGGTGAGGCGGAGAGGAGGGAAGCGTAGGTTCGTCGTCGGGCATGAAAGCGACAGGTCGGATCGGAGCGTTCAGAACGGAGGAGGACTACGCCTTATCATCGCGGTGAAACACGATGTTAACGGCGTCTCCCTTTCGAATGTCAAGCAGTTCGGCGGCGTTCCCACTGTTAACGGCAACCTCCAAAAAGCCACTGCTTCCGAAGAGCAGGAGCGGCTCGCCTTCGGCGACTGCTCCGTACGTTGGCTCGATGGACGTGAAGGAGCTGCTTCCTACAAAGCATTTGAACGCGCCATCGAGAGCGCCCGGATTGGACTGAGAGGACTGAAGCGTATCTTTCGTGATGTTGGTGATGCAGTTGCCGAATCGATCCACGTGGATGATCCATCCTCGAACGCCCTCCGCGTCTGTGATGGGAAGCGCCCACCGGAGCGGTTCGAGCTCGTCGATAGGAGACCCGATGTCTGCCAGTGACCGCCCGGCTGCCAGATGGGCAGCGGCGGGTGCGAAGATGTCGCGCCCGTGGAACGTGGTACTGGGATCTTCGGTGCGCCAGGCAGACGGATCGTCCAGCTCCACGATCTCGTCAGGCTCCTCGTCGTCGAGCACCAGGGGAAACACCCCGTTGTCCGGGCCGACGAACCAGCGGTTTCCGTGGCGGAGGGCCACCGGACGCCGCTCGGTACCCACTCCCGGGTCTACCACGACTAGATGAACGGCCTGGTCCGGAAAGTAAGGAATAGACTCGCGAAGCACGAAGGCGGTCTCCATGACATCCTGCGGGTTAATCTCGTGCGTAATGTCGACGAGCCGGGCCTCCGGGCAGATGTCAAGAATGGTACCCTTCATGGCGGGCACATAAGCGTCGCGAGTGCCAAAGTCGGTCGTGAGAGTGACGAGCATACAGAAAGATAAGTTAGACGCGAGATACGAGCGTAGCCTTGAACGTAGACGTCGGCGCATCAAAGTACAAAGGGATGTCCTGTATTCACAACCGGATTGAAGGATTCTGGAAACAAACGGCGGGTTCAGTGCAAATAAACGCGTACTACATTCGGTACGCCAAGTCGCCCCCTTGGTCCGTCACCATGCCGCGCGGATCGTGGTTCCAGCGCCCATCTGTCACCGATCTCTAACTCACCACCGATCATGGGAGAAACTGGTTCGTCGTCGAATCAATCCGTGGAGGATTCGCCGGAGTCGCGCCACCAGGAAGTGGTGGACACGTTTGTCAACTTCTGGGGGTCGATGGCATCGCGGTGGGGCATCAATCGGACCATGGCACAGATCCACGCCCTGTTGTATTGTACGGAAGAGCCGCTCAACACCGACGACATTATGGAGCGGCTGCAGATCAGCCGAGGCAATGCCAACATGAATCTGCGCTCGCTAGTTGACTGGGAGCTGGTCATGAAGAAGCAGATGTCCGGCTCCCGCAAGGATTTCTACGTGGCAGAGAAGGATGTCTGGCAGATCACCGCTTGCATCATCAAGGAGCGCCAGCGGCGAGAAGTCAAGCCTATTCGAGACCAGCTGCAGGAGTGTCGGGACATGCTTGGCGCCTCGGAGCGATCGGAGTGCGATGAGCTATCCACGCAGAATCAGACGCTGTGCCACCGGTTTGAGAACCTGATCGAGCTCGTCGACGTGTTCGAAGGCTTTTCGGCGGCGCTGCTCCCGCATGTGCAGGAGCACAACGACGAAGCGATCCGCCAGTTCATCGAGATGGCCGATGCATTCGACGAGATGCCCTCCGATGCGTTCGAGCCCAGCGAGTAGTTTTTCCACCAACCGCAGATCTCATGTCGAAACAGCGCATTGGCGCGCACGGCGAATCGATCGCCGCTGAGCATCTACAAGAGAAGGGCTATCGCATTCTGGAGCGCAACTACCGGTACGAACGCGCCGAGGTAGATCTCGTCTGCTTCGAGCCCGCAGACGATCCGAAGGAGGGGGGCGCCATCGTGTTCGTGGAGGTGAAGACGCGCTCCGGGCTCGACTTCGGCGCGCCGGAAGAAGCCGTGACGGACGAGAAGAAGCGCAATATCATCCGGGCCGCCGAGGCGTATCTGTACGAGCACCGGTTGGCCGAATCGGCTGCCCGGTTCGATGTCGTCGGCATCGTGCTCCGCCAGGGCGAGTCGCCGGCCGTTCGGCACTTCGAGGACGCCTTCTGGGCCGGGTAGGCACGTGCTACGGGACCGGAGGCTCGACTACGTCGTCGTCGAAGTCCTCCGGCAGGTATTCGCGCGGAGTGGCGTCAGCTACGCGACGGAACGCGAAGTAGCCATAGACGGTCGTGCCATATGTCTCAAGGATCTCCCCCGACGGGTCGATCGTCACGGGGCGCTCGTTCAGTTCGACGTATGACGTCTGTGGGCCGGGTGGGTCGCTGTAAAACCGGTTTTTCCAGCGCAGGTAGTTCTCGCTCTCTTGGGCTTCGCGGTAGATGACCTCCAGCTTACCGTTGAAGCTCATCTCGTACATCTCCTCCTCGTCCTCGGCATCGGAAATCAGCCGGTCGGCGCTCATGCGAAAGCGATCGCGCATCCGGCCCCATCCCCGGGTGGCCGTCCGAGGGTGACGGTACATGGAGAATCCCTCCTCCTCAACCCGGTCTTCAAGAGCAGACAGCAGGAAATGACGGTACGAGCCATAGAAAGCCTCCCGTCGATTCTCTTCCCAGGTCGCCTGCTGCGTGGAGTCTTCCGGAATCATCGGATCGTAGAGCGGCTCACCGTCCCATCGGATCACCGTCCCGGCCCGCTCGAACTCGTCGAGGAAGTACGTGATGCGGTAGCCGAGCGCGTGATTCTTGATGAGAAGCGGCCGGTGCGCCTCGGCTTCGAACTTGCCCCACCAGTTCGTCTCGAAGCTGAGCACTTCCGGATTCAGAATCTCAACATCGTCGGCCCGCTCAGACTCGCCGATGAACCACTGGTCGAAGTCCTCAAAGTTGTCCTGCCAGTCTTCATCCTTCTCATCGTCGACGAGGATTTCCTCGGCCTCGAGCACCGCTTGCTCCAGCTCGAAGTCCAGCGTATGAGTCCCTGGTTCTTGCAGGAGCGTGTCGAGTCGCGCCGACTCGTAGCCCATTCGAGAGACGAAGAGCCGGTGCGCGCCCGGAGGGATATCGGCCAGTTCGTAGGTGCCGTCTTCATCGGCGACCGTTCCCATCGTCGATCCTGAAACGAACACGTGCGTGAGCGACAAAGAATCGCCCGTCTCGGCATCTACGATGGCCCCCTCCAGCGTAATCGTCTCGTCTGCTTCGTCGTCATCAGCCTGCGCGACGCAGGGAAGAATGAGCAGGACGGCTGCAGCCGCCAGCAGGTAATAGCCCGGGCGAGTTCGTCTCATGGCGTCACACACTCAGCCTCTCGAGACTTAATACTCACCTATGAAGATAATGAGAAATTAGAAGAGATGCCAACACGTGTTTTCGGAAGAGAAAGCCGGGGATCACACCGCTTCTTTGATCGCGTCGAGCGTACTCGGGTCCTCCAGGCTGCTCACGTCGCCGGGCTCTTCACCGAGGTAGGTCGCGCGAATTACGCGGCGCATGACCTTCGCATTGCGCGTTTTGGGAAGCGCCCTGGCAAACTTGACGGCCCGCGGCTTGAGCGGCTTGCCTAGCGCATCGGTAACTTCCTGCATGAGCTCTTCGCGCAGCTCCTCGGTCGGCTCCGCGCCGGGTTGGAGGACGGCGAAGGTGACGATCTCACTGCCTTTGACGTCGTGGGGAACGCCGACAGCTGCGCTTTCCGCCACGTCGTCGTGCGCGTTGAGGATGGCCTCTACCTCGGCCGGGCCGACCCGCTTGCCGGCCACGTTGATGGTATCGTCCGAGCGGCCGAGGATATACCAGAGGTCGTCCTCATCGACAGCCGCAAAGTCGCCGTGCACCCAGAGGTCTTCCAGCTCGTTCCAGTAGGCATCCAGGTAGCGTTCGTCATCGTTCCAGAAGCCGCGCGTCATGCCGATCCAGGGCTTTCGAATGGCCAGCTCGCCGACTTCCCCGCGCACCGAATTACCGTCCTCGTCGACTACGTCGGCGGCCATGCCGGGCACAGGCCCGGAAAAGGCGCCCGGCTTAAGCGGCTTAAAGAAGTTGCCGCACAGAATGCCTCCGGAGATTTCCGTTCCACCCGAGTAGTTGAGGATGGGTTTCTCGCCATCGAGCACGGTCTCGAAGCACCAGTGCCAGGCTTCCGGATCCCACGGGCTCCCCGTCGATCCAACGGCGCGGAGATTGGAGAGATCGTGCTGTTCGACGGGTTCGTCGCCGTGCGTCTTCAACGCTCGGATGAGCGTGGGCGAGACGCCCAGATGGGTGACGTCATGGTCCTCGACGAGCTGCCACACGCGATCCGGACCGGGATAGTCGGGCGCGCCGTCATAGATCACCATCGAGGCGCCGATCGTGAGGGTGCCAAAGACGAGCCACGGCCCCATCATCCACCCCATGTCGCTCATCCAGTACATCGTCTCGCTGGGCTTCAGGTCCATGCTGTGGTACATGTCCTGCGCGCCCTTGATGGGAAAGCCGCAGTGGGTGTGGACGGTCCCCTTGGGCGGTCCAGTCGTGCCGCTCGTGTAAATCACCATCACGACGTCCTCGGCGGCCGTGCGCTCGGTCTCAGCTTCTGTCGGCTGATCGGCGACGACATCGCTCCACCACCGATCGCGGCCCGGTTCCATTGGGACGTCGTCGAGGCCGAGGTAGTCGTGCACGATGACATGGTCGACCGAGGGGCACTCGGCGAGCGCCTTGTCGGCCGTTTCCTTCATGTGGATTGGCTTTTCGCGCCGCGCGAATCCGTCGGCCGTGAAGAGCGCCTTGGCCTCGGCGTCCTTCAGCCGCGTGATGATCGCCTCGGGGCCATATCCGCTGAAGAGAGGAAGGATGATGCCACCGATTTTGGCCGTGGCCAGGAAGGCTGTGACGATTTCCGGCGTCATCGGCATATATAGGCCAATCGGGTCGCCCTTGCCGAGTCCCATCTCCCGCAGCGCGTTTGCGCACTGGCAAGTTCGTTCGTGCAGTTCTTCGTACGTGAGCGTTTGGGTCCGCCCGTCTTCTCGTTCCCAGCGGAGGGCCGGTTGCTCGGCCACGGCCGTGCTCTGCCACTTGTCGAGTAGATTATGCACGATATTCATCTGGCCACCTACGCACCAGGCGGGGAACTGCGGCGCTTTGGAGAGGTCGACAATTTGGTCGTAAGGCTCGTAGAACTCAATCTCAAGATCCTCCAACACTGCTTCCCAGAACCAGGCAATATCGTCGGTCGACCGCCGCATGAGAGCTTCGTAATCGCTGATGCCGTACTGGTCCATGAACGCCTGTAGATTGCTCTCAGCAATCACATCGGGGTCTGGCGTCCAGACAACGTCTTGTCCGAAGGGATAGGTGTCGGCCGAGGCGGAAGCGGTTTCAGTAGACATAGGGACGCGGTCCTTTGGTCGGAAATGCAGTTTACATAATAATAACCACTTGAGGCATCGAGAGGCAAGCGAAAACGCGACCGGGAGCGCAAAACGGGAAAATTCCGGAAAACCGGCTCGGCAGCGGGGGAAATGCGAGGGGAACGCGATACGGGAGACACAAATAGAGTTGAGACGTGTAAAAAGATAGGATCATAATTCACCAGTCTACGACGCTGACGCTTGGCGTCGTCCAGCAAGTTTTACAATCGAACGTGGCAGACGAAACCAACCAGCAAGACAGAAAGCGGCAGAAGGACGATCAGCGGTCGCAGCTGCCTTCTTCAGGATCGGGGCAGAGCCGCGGCACCATGCTGATCTGGATCGTAGCGGTAACGCTACTTGCGCTCTGGGCGTGGAGCTACCTGTACACGCCGGCAGGCGGGCCGCAGATCAGCTACAGCGAATTTCGCCAGCAGCTCCAGGATGATAATATCCAGGAAGTAACTGTTGAGGGCGAACAGATTCGCGGTATGTTGCGCGAGTCGGCAACGCGCATCACGGCTCAGGAAGACACGGTCGAATACACCGAGTTTTCCACGCACATGCCCTCCTTCGGTGACGAGCGGCTCATGGAAGAGCTGGAAGCGCGTGGCGTTGACATCAGCGCCGAGCCGGAGAGCGACTTCCCGTGGGGCCTGCTGATTATTGGCCTGCTTCCCATTCTGCTCATCTTGGGGATCGGCTATATCATCCTTCGCCGTATGCAATCGCAGGGTCAGGGCCTCTTCTCCGTCCGTGAAAGCAAGGCGGAGATGTTTGACAAAGAGAAGGCCGATACCACCTTTGACGATGTTGCGGGCAACGAAGAAGCTAAGACCGAGCTGCAGGAGGTTATTACGTTCCTGCAAGAGCCGGAGCGATTCGAGGAGCTCGGCGGCAAGGTTCCGAAGGGGGTACTTCTAGTAGGCCCGCCTGGGACCGGGAAGACGCTCATGGCGCGCGCCGTGGCCGGTGAGGCAGGCGTCCCGTTCTTTAGCGTCTCGGGGTCGGACTTCATGGAAATGTTCGTCGGCGTTGGCGCTGCCCGCGTCCGAGACATGTTCGACGAAGCAAAAGAGGAGTCCCCGAGCATCATTTTCGTCGATGAGCTCGACTCGATCGGGCGCAAGCGTGGAGCCGGCATGGGTGGCGGCCACGACGAACGCGAGCAGACGCTCAACCAGCTTCTTGCTGAACTTGACGGGTTCGAAAAGAACGAAGGCGTCATCGTAATGGCCGCTACCAACCGGCCGGACATTCTCGACTCGGCCCTGACGCGCCCCGGTCGCTTCGACCGTCAGGTTACTGTCGATTTACCGACCGCCAAGGCACGCAAACAAATTCTCGAGATCCATGCGAGAAACAAGCCGATTGACGAAGAGATCGACCTTGAACGCCTAGCCCGCAATACGCCGGGCTTCAGCGGTGCCGATCTCGAGAATCTGCTCAACGAGGCCGCGCTTCTAGCCGGACGGTCCGAGCGCAAGAGAATTAAACAGGAAGATATTGAGGAGGCCCGCGATAAGGTGATCATGGGCCTGAAACGAGAAGGACTCGTCCTCAGCGAAGAGGAGCGACGGCTTCTGGCCTACCACGAGGCCGGACACGCCATCGTGGCGGCGGCACTCCCGTATGCCGACACCGTGCACAAGGTCACCATCGTCCCCCGAGGCAAGGCCATGGGCGTGACCCAGCAGATGCCGGAGGAGGATAAATATCTGTACCATCGAGAGTATATTCTCGATCGACTCGCCGTCATCATGGGCGGACGCGCGGCTGAGGAGCTGATTTTTGATACGGCTACGAGCGGCGCTGAGAACGACCTCAAGCAGGTCCGAAAGATGGCCCGCAAGATGGTCCTTGACTGGGGCATGGGAGAACGCTTCAAGCATGTCGCCTTAGGAGATGAGCAAGGACAGGTCTTCCTGGGTGAAGAGCTGGGTCAGGGGCGCAGCTACAGTGACCAGACGGCCCGAGAGGTCGACGACGAGGTGCGAGGCATTACTGAACGGGCCTTTGAGCGCGCCATCGATACGCTCAGGGAGAACCGCCAGGCATTCGACCATCTGGCTGAGCTGCTCCTCAAGCACGAAGAGGTATCTGGTGAGAAAGTCGCAAGTCTCCTCAACGGAGAAGCAGAGGACCCGGAAGCTGCCGTCGATGAAGCCCAAAACGACGGAGAGTCCGTGTCTAAAGAGCCGGGCGGCGATGGCTTGCAAGATGGCCCGCCAGTGCCTGAAAGCCAGCAGCCTGACGCAGACGAAGAGTCACCAGAAGAGGGTCAGGAGAAAAGCGAGCAAGAGAAAGACTGATCTACACCGCCGAGTGAATCTTACGCTTTCTCTCGGCGAATTGCCCTGTCAACTATTAATTGCAACCGCCGGATCCTATGGCCGAAGACACGAAACAGAAGCTGAAGAAGAAACTCACGGAAGAAGAGTACCACGTCACTCAAGAGAAAGGCACCGAGCGCGCCTTTTCAGGTGCCTACTGGGACCATAAAGGAGATGGTGTCTATCGGTGCGTTGTGTGCGACGCTCCTCTGTTCGACTCGGACACCAAATACGAGTCGGGCACTGGATGGCCCAGCTTCTGGGACGTGGTCGACGGGGACCGCGTCGAGCTCAAAGAGGATCGAAGCCTGGGAATGCGTCGCACGGAAGTAGTGTGTGCAAACTGTGACGCGCACCTCGGGCACGTCTTTGAAGACGGTCCGGATCCTACCGGCAAGCGGTACTGCATCAACTCCGCTGCACTCGACTTCGAGTCGGACTCTGGGTAGTACCCCCCCTCGGCCCTTGGCTGAAAACTCCTGGCCCTAGTCGTCGAGCTGCAGCGGAAGGTCGTCGTCCGGAGCTGTGATCTCTAGATCACGCAGAGTTGGAGAGTGATCCGCCACGCGCGGCTGGTCGAACGCCTCCTGCGTCACGTCAGCCAGCCGATCCCACGGCCCGGAGCGCCAGACGCGCCAGTGCGCCTCGATGATGCGGAGCTGGCGCTTTCGAAAAGGAGATGGGTTTTCGGCAGCCAGCCGCTTGAACTCGTCGTGGAGCAACATCAGGCGGTTCCGGTTGCGCATTGTGAACCCGAAGCGTTCGATGTTACGGACGAGCTCGTCGTAGGCGTCGTCCCAGCGGGTGCGTTGGGCCTCATCCTCTGTGAATGTGTTCTCGTCGAAGCGGAAGGTAGCGGCCTCGTTGAGAACGTTGACGCCGAGTTGGTCGAGCACTGCCGGCGCGCCAAGCGGAAGAAAGAAGCGAACCGTGTTTCCGCTCGGGGCCAGCGCGGAGAGCTCAATGTTGCCATCTTCCGGAACGGCTCCATCGTCGGTCGGCGGCAGGTGCATGTGAGGGTTTAGCTGCTTGAATCGCTCATATGGGCTGAGCCCGTCCGTGTCCGGTCCCCAGTCCAGCGACTCATCGGAGTCAGCGAGATAGCCCAGCAAGCGGTTCAGCGAGATCGTGGTGCCGGCATGCAGTTGCACGCGCGCCGCGCGGAGCGTCTGGTTGCGGTCGACCGCGAGCGTATCCGTGGCGCGCAGCGAGCCGTAGGCAGAGGCTACATAGCCGCGGGAGCGAGGACCGAAGGTGGATCGACTGGAGACCTTATCGAATCCTTCCGTAACGCCCCACACGTAGGCGTCCATGACCGTGGAGGTCGGGCGGAAGTGCTCCTCCGCCTCGGTCATGAACGTGCGGTACAGGGTGTAGATGTTGCCCGGACCGGTGTGGTAGGCCGAGATGCCGGGAATCTCATGGCCCACGGCGTTCACATACCCGCGCAGAAGCGAGAACGCAGGCTCCAGCACGAGCAGGGGGTGCAAGTGCTCATCGACCTCAACCGATGCACCGGACGACGTGGAAAGGCTGTAGCTGTTGATGCCGTTGCGTCGCAGATGGTCCGGCATCAACTGGTATCGGCTACGAGCCCCTGCGCTCGACACCAGCTCATCTTGATTGAATGTCTCGACCATGCTGATTTTTGTGGGGAGAAGGCTAAGGTCGAGGTGGTGCGCCAGTTTCTTTTCGTACTCCATGATGGGAAGTCCTGCCTCGTGGGCTTCGTGCACCTGGTGGGAGCGTCCCCAGCGCACGCTGATGCTCTCGCGCGGATACCCGTGGTCCTCGTACTCGTCAACGAGGCGCGTCGTGATCTCCCGGCGCTCGTCATCGACCTCTCGCCAGTCGATAGGCTCGCCACGCTCGAAGACCGCGCGTTTTTCTTCCATCTCGTACACCTCGAGCGTCTGTCCCGTCCGGTTATCAAAGACGCGGATCGTGAAGTTGTCGTCCTTGCCCTGTCGCTTCTCGAATCGATCGAGCAGATCGCGGAATTGCGACTCGAGCGACGAGGGGTTGCCATCGGACGCGCTCGGCGTCAGATATGAGCCGTATCGCACGTCGGGGTGCGTCTCGAGCTCGCGCGGGATAAAGGCGGAGGCAGCAGTCGCCTCCTCCGACGGACCTCCAACCGTGAGATGGGACGTGAAGTCAAGTAGAGAGTGCTGTGCGTCGGAGTCGAAGCCCGCGATCAGGGTGAGACCGAGAAGGAGGACAGCAATACTTAGCGCCGTTGCAACCCCACGGAGGGCCGGGCGAAGCCGGGCCGAAGATTCAGCGTCAGGTCCGGCGGATGAGGAGGCGGGTTCGCAAGACGGCATCGGCAGATCGTGAGTCGTGGGAAGATACTACACGGAGGGCTACTCCCAATCTGAAGGGGAGTGGGGGATAGGTGGGCAAGCGATCACGGTGCAACAATGGGTTTCTGGGACAAACAGGTCCCAGAAATGGAGGGGAGGGGATGGAATTTTAGGATTGCGCGGTCGTTTTGGAGCGGTCTAGTCGTAGGCTCTAGCAAACGCTTTGCCGGTTTAAGCGTGCGAAGAGCGGAAACGGTTGCGGCATCATAAGTTAAGGCATGACGTCGCGCAGCTGAATAGGAGTAGAGTCGGTGGAGGCGGTAAGGTCGAGCGCGAGAACAAGTTCATTCTGGCGACGCAGGATGTTGGTCGCATGCGAGCCGAGCGTTCCGTTGTCGAGCATGTCGTGGAGCGCGCGCTTTATAGTACGGCGATGCGGCGCGCCGCCACTCGTCGAGGAGCCGTGGATGATTCTGAGGCGGCTGCGCCCCCGATCCTCAGCCAGGCGCAACGTTCGCATTGTGAGATCAATGGCTTCATCCACCGTTGCGCCATGAAGGTCGAGCGTTACCGAAGAGCCGTCGTCACTGAGAGAGGGGGTTGCCATGGCCTTATTTCGTCGGTGCGACTCTACTAAGCAGAAAATTCAACGAACGAGCGATCCTATCAGATCCCGGCTCTCAAAGACCAGGTCGGCTAGTATTGGAAGCGGAGAGCCTGGGGAAGAACCTCAAACGAGACGGGAGGATGACCCAGAAACTCACCATCGGCCTCCAGGAACAGCGAGCGAGCGGAGGGGCTGGTGATGTCTATCGATCGGCCCCGGTACATCTCCACATCGTCGAGCGGTTCGTGGGTGCCGGCATAGAAACGATACGCATAGCGAAGGAGACGCAGGCGGCTGAAATCGCCCAAGACGACAATGTTGAGTAGCCCGTCATCTGGCTGCGCATCCGGAGCCATGGGAAGGCCTCCGGCCAGGAAGCGTCCGTTGGCGACCGACACGTGACACAGCGGGACGTGCTGGACGTGATCGCCGTCGACGTGGATGTCGACAGGCTGATTTTTGTACGTGAGCAGGGTGCGGAGAATTGCGTAGAGGTAGGCGATTGTGCCGCTTCCAAACCATCGGGAGCGAGACGGACGAACCGAATGAACGACGGCACCGCCTAAGCCGAGGGTAGACATATTGGCAAAATACCGCGTCTCAGCGGTGTCATCCGGCGTGCGATACGTGGCCTTTCCCACATCGATCTGCCGGGTGCGCGTGTGGGAGAGAGCGCCGGCGGCGGCCTGTGGGTGGTCAGGAGCCTCGAGCGTGCGACGGAAGTCTTCGCCAGTGCCGCAGGCTACGTACGCCAGCACAGAACGCGGGCGGATCGGCTTATCGTTATCCAGGTACCCATTGATGCACTCGTTGAGCGTGCCGTCTCCACCTACAGCTATGATCCGCTCGTAGGCGTCCTGGAGTGCGGCGCGCGTCATGGAAGCCGCTTCGCCCGGCGCGCTGGTCCAACTGGTATCGAACGCACCGATGGCTCGGTTGAGAGCATCCCGAATGGAGGGCCACCGGTCGCTCGTCTGGCCGCTTCCGGCTTCCGGATTAATGATAACCTTGGTGCGTGGCGATGCGTCGGTTGTCATAGGTAGGAGAATAGATCAAACGTCCAGCCTATGATAAAAACGGAAAGCGCATAAATACAAAAGCCCGGCTCGCGGCGAGCCGGGCTGGCGAAAGAGCATCTTGCTGTATGCCCGCACTGACTTCAGGAACGAACGGTCTCCACAAAATTATCGAACAGCACCTTCGTGGGCTTGGCGCGGGCGTACTGCATCTCGGTCGTGTCGGCAAGGATAGACTCGATGCGCTCCTCCGATAGATCTTTCACCTGAATCATGTAGCGGGCCGATTGGAGGTCGTACTCCGGGTGAAATTGGACGCCGACTACGTTTTCGTGACGAAAAGCCTGGTTGCAGGTGGCATTCGTGGCAAGTTCGGTCGCCCCGGCGGGAAGTTCGGTGACGGCATCGGAGTGAGTAGCAAACGCCGTGAACCGGCGATCGATGTCTCCGAAGACGGGGTCGTTTTCCACCAGCTTGAACTGGTGGTATCCCAGCTCATACTCGCCCATGTCACGGACCGTACCCCCGAGGACCTCGGCCAGAAACTGGTGGCCCCAGCACACGCCGAGCACGGGCTTGTCGACAGCAATCAGATCTTCGGTCCAGTGGGCCAGCCGCTTCATCCAGGGCCGCCACTCGTAGACCGATGCCTGCGAGCCTGATATAATGACGGCGTCGTGCTCGGCGTTCGATTCAGGAGGCGGGAAGTTACCCTCGCTTACCTTGTAAATCGACAGGTCCGCGTCGATCTCTCGCTGGAAGTTGCGCTGGGCGTGCGTGTCGTTGCCGAGCGTGGCGTCAATCAGCGTGATCCGGGGACGCGACATGGTGCGATCCAGGATAGTGAGAAGTGATTATCAAAATCTAGACCGCTTGCATCGGATAGCGTTCCGGAAAACGGATGGATGGGTGGAGGTAGGGAGGTTTGGAGGTTCGGGGCGGTTTGACGTCCGTTAGGCTTCGCCGCGCAGGGCTACGTTTCGGGGCCCGAAGATTCGTTTCATGCCCTTCAGAAGTTCGGGGGTGGGCTCCACGACCGCGTTGCGGCTGCGCACGCGCTGCGGCTGTGGCAGGTCGGGGGCGTCGATGTCGAAGTACAGCTTGCAGCTGCCGGCGTGCTCGCCGCAGAGCGCCTTGAGCTCGCGGAGCTGCTCTTCGTCGACGTGAGGCGCATCGACCGACACGACGATCGAGCGCACCATCTGCTCGCGCACCTTCCACATCGGCTTGACGTCCTTCACGATGACGGACGTCTCGCCACCGCGCAGCTCGACGTTGCCCTCCACGAGCACGACCTCGTCGACCTCCAGGTAGCTCTGCACGCGCTCCAGCACGTTAGCGAAGCAGACGAGCTCGCCCTGTCCGGTGTAGTCCTCGATGGTAGCGAACGCGATCGGCTTGCCTGATTTCGTGGTGCGGCGCTTCACCTCGGTGAGGATGCCGCAGAACGAGCGCACGGGGCCGCGGTTGCGCCCGTCGCCACCGGCGTTCGCTTCGATAATGCGGCTGAGCTCTTCGGTATCGCCGAGCTGGGCGGTCGCAAAGGCCTTGGCTTCGGCCCGGTACTCGTCGAGGGGATGGCCGGACACGTAGAAGCCGATCACCTCGTGCTCGGCTTTGAGCTTCTTGGATTTAGGCCAGGGATCCACGTCGGGCAATCCCGGCTCCATCTCGTCGATGCCGGTATCGCCCTCCCCAAAGAGCGAGTTTTGCCCCGCAGCGCGATCGGCCTGGACTTTCTGGCCGTAGCTCACCGCCGTCTCGACGGCCTCCAGAAGCTGAGCCCGATGACCCTCCAGCTCGTCCAGCGCGCCGGCTTTGGCCAGCGCCTCTAAGGTGCGCTTACCCGCCGTGCGAAGGTCGAGGTGGTTCGTGACGTCGAAGATCGTCTCAAACGGACCGTGCTCCTCGCGCGTCTCGACGATCTCTTCGATGGCGCTCATGCCAGCGCCCTTAATGGCGCCCAGACCAAGGCGAATGTCGCCGTCGTCGACGGTGAAGTGGGCTTCACTTCGGTTGATGGAGGGCGGCAGCAGGTCGATGCCCAGGTGGCGGGCCTCCTCCAGGACAACGGCCAGCTTGTCGTTGTTGCCGATCTCGTTAGTCATGGCCGCCGCCAGAAACTCGGCCGGATAGTGGGCCTTCAGGTAGGCCGTCTGGTAGGCGACCAGGGAGTACGCCGCGCTGTGGCTCTTGTTGAAGCCGTAGCCGGCAAACTCATTGATGATGTCGAAGAGGCGGTTGGCCTCGTCTTCGGGAATGTCGTTCTCCCGCTTGCAGCCCTCGACGAACTTCTGGCGCTGCTTCTTCATGAGCTTCTCCTTTTTCTTGCCCATGGCGCGGCGCAGAATGTCCGCCTCGCCGAGCGAGAAGCCGGCCAGCTTGCGGGCCATCTCCATCACCTGCTCCTGGAAGACGGCGATGCCGTAGGTAGGCTCGAGGATATCCTCGAGCATCGGATGCGGGTACTCGACCTCCTCGCGCCCGTGCTTGCGAGCGATGTACGTCGGGATGTTTTCCATCGGGCCCGGCCGGTAGAGGGCGTTCATGGCGATCAGGTCGTCGAGCTCCGTCGGCTTCAGCTTGCGGAGCCACTCGCGCATACCTGTCGATTCGAACTGGAAAATCGATACCGTTTCGCCCCGCTGGAAGAGCTCGAACGTCTTTTCATCGTCGAGCGGGATCTCCTCGATGTCGATCTCGACGCCGTGATTCTCCTTGACGAGCTCAATGGTGTCGTTGATGACGGTGAGCGTCTTCAGGCCGAGGAAGTCCATCTTGAGCAGGCCAAACTCCTCGACCCAGTCGCCGTCGTACTGCGTCGTGACGACCTTCTCGCCCTTGGATTTCGAGACGGAGACGGGCACGTAATCGCTCACCCGACCCGGCGCGATGATAACGCCGGCCGCGTGGACGCCCGTGTGCCGCGCCGCCCCCTCCAGGACCTGGGCGTAGTGCATCATCTTGCGGATCTTGGGGTTGTCGGACTCCTGGAGCTGGCGGAACTTCGGCACCTCCTCCAGCGCCTGGTCGAGGTCGACGCCCGGCCCCTCGGGAATCATCTTGGCGATCTCGTCGGAGCGGTCCAGCGGAATGTCGAGTACGCGGGCGACGTCCCGGATCGCGGTTTTGGCCCCCATCGTGCCGAAGGTGATGATCTGGCAGACGTTCTCGCGGCCGTACTTCTTGACCACGTAATCGATCACCTTGGAGCGCCCGCGGTCGTCGAAGTCGATGTCGATGTCGGGCATCGAGACGCGCTCCGGGTTCAGAAAGCGCTCAAAGAGGAGATCGTACTCGAGCGGGTCGACGTTCGTGATGCCGAGGCAGTACGACACGCAGCTGCCCGCCGCCGATCCGCGCCCCGGCCCGACGCGCACGTCGAGCTCGCGGGCTGCCTCGGTGAAGTCCTGCACGATAAGAAAGTAGCCCGAGTAGCCCATCTCGGCAATAATGCCGAGCTCGTGGTTGAGCCGGTCGACGACGCGCTGCGGCAGCGGGTCGCCATAGCGCTCCTTGGCGCGCTCAAACGTCAGGTGCCGCAGGTAGTCGTCCATGCCCTGGAAGTCGTCCGGAATCGGATAGTGGGGCATGAGAAGATCGCCCATCGGCAGATCGAAGGTGCACTTATCGGCGATCTCATTAGTGGTGACGAGCGCCTCGCGCTGGAACTTGTCGGGTAGCCCGCTGAGGGCCGAATGCATTTCGTCCGCGCCCTTCAGGTAGAACTGGTCGTTCTCGAAGCGCATGCGGTTCGGGTCGTTCAGATCCTTGCCCGTCTGCAGGCAGAGGAGCACGTCCTGCGCAGCCGCATCGTTCTGGTCCACATAGTGGACGTCGTTCGTGGCCACGGTCTTCACGTCGTACTCCTTGGCCCACCGCAGCAGCACCTCGTTGCAGGTGTGCTGGTCCTCGATATCGTGGTCCTGGATCTCGATGTAGTAGTCGTCGCCGAAGATGTCGAGGTACATCTCGAACACTTCTCGGGCCGCCGCTTCCCCTTTGTTCAGGATGGTCTGCGGCACCTCGCCCTGCAGGCAGCACGTCGTGGCCACGAGGCCCTCGCTGTGCTCGCGCATAATGTCATGGTCGATGCGCGGCTTGTAGTAAAATCCGTCGAGGAACGACTTCGACGAGAGCTTCATCAGGTTCTGGTAGCCCGTCTCGTTTTTGGCCAGGAGCACCTGATGGTAGCGCGTCTGGTCCCGCTTAGTGTCCATCCCGTGTGGCGTCACGTAGAACTCGCAGCCGATGATCGGCTGGACGCCTTCATCTTTGGCCGTCGTGTAGAACTCCGGCACGCCATATAGATTGCCGTGGTCGGTGATGGCAAGGGCCGGAATGTCTTTCTGCTTCGCGCGGCCAATCAGCGTGTCGATGCCGGCGGCACCGTCGAGGAGCGAGTACTGCGTGTGGCAGTGGAGATGGCAGAAGTCCATGCGGGGATCGCTGATTTGAGGGAGTAGGCAGTGGAAGGGACGAGTAGCGCGCCGTGTAGAGAGAAGGAGTGCGCGCTGCACTGTGCACGTCACGTAAGTAAAGAAAATGCGCGGTGCACGTCAATGGGCAATAGATGGACTACGGATGGATTAGCTGGAAGGGGGCGCCGTGAATTGAGCGGGAAAATGACGGGGGAGATACCAGGTATTCAACGAAGTGAAGAATACGTCGTATGGAATCCGAGCTTTCTTCCGCGTTATACTTGCCGCACGTACCTCCACCGCCCGGTTGCACCCATGCCTAAATTTTATCTGATCTACCTCGATCGCTACCATCTTGGGGACGAGCTATTTATTGACGAGCTGGCCCAACGTCTGCATCAGGCACCCACGGGCGATCCGTCCTGCGGAATGGTCCACGGGAGCGGAGAGAAAGTGGAGCGCACGCTGGAGAGCGAGGGCATCTTTCCCGAGCGTACCGAGGGCGTGCTGGACGTGCAGGACGCAGAGACGATTCGTTTGGTGGAGCGGGCCGTTCGGGAGTCCAATCAGGAAGTGACGACTACGCTCACGGACCAGGTTGTACCCGCGGTGGGCATTCAGGGCGTAGATCGCGGGCTTCTGCAGGTAGATGCCGAGGGCGAAGTGACGGTGCATAACGTCGGATGGGTGGCGGCGCTCATCAAGCAACGCGTGATCCCAGTGGTTTCAGCGCTTGCCGACCATCCGTCCGAAGGCTACGTGCAGGAGGTGAGTCCGGCAAAAGCTACGGTCGCTCTTGCACAGGGCCTGCAGGAGCACAATCTTGACGTAACGGTCGTCTACTTCACGAAAACCGGCACGTCCGGCCTCGCTGACGCTCTCGACGTCAAGCAGGAAATCGAAGTGGAGGCGATACCGGACGACGGGGCGTTACCGGACCCAGACGTTGCCCGCGCAGCCGGAGAGGCTGGCCTGCCCGGACTCATTACGCACATGGAGGGACTGTTTGAAGGGAAGCGGCCGTCGGGGACGCGCGTCGCTCCTAACAGACAAGAACGTTGAAGACGTGAACGTTTGGGTAAATCCTTGGGAACCGGCAAAACCGCTTCAAAGCCCCGCTCAGCGCGCTTGACAGCGGATCGAGGGTGCATTATGTTCTCCCATCGACATAGCAAGCAAGCGCCGTTCTGCGGCCATTTTTCACTCGAATCAGTACATTCACTCAACACTATTGACCTATGAGTCGATTTGAAGAACGATACGACGAGCTTACAGACATCGTAGAAGAGAGCAAAGAGGACCTCATGAAGTTCTATGAGAAGGGCAACAAGGCGGCCGGCACACGGGCCCGTAAGTCGATGATGAGCCTTAAGAAGCTCGCCCATGAAATCCGCCAGGAGATCCAGGAGATCAAGAATGAGGAACTGTAGGGCTACTGCAAGCAGCGGTCTTTCTGCCCCGTGTTAGATTCCTGTATTTCGGAGAAAGGCTATGTCGAATCGGCATAGCCTTTTTCTATTTCACTTGTGCGCAGAGTATGGCTGATTGTGTCGGGCTAGGAAGCTGTTTGGTGGATGGATGGGAAGCCGA
>OBKM01000549.1_pt1 | contig 18412 bp, 20 predicted proteins | sample 1519691 | NCBI WGS metagenome assembly OBKM01 (sample SAMEA37050418, study PRJEB22526) | metagenome | biome: saline pan; feature: lake; material: water | place: Egypt | collected 2015 | depth 0.5 m | reverse complement strand
CAGGATTCAATGAATTGATCTTATCTGCTGAGACTGAAATATGGGTAAGAGACAGCCGTAAACGGCGGGACTCTCTCGCTCAATGAAGGTAGTTTGCGGCATTTGCTGTAGTTGGCTATAGTTGGCTGTGATTTGCCGCAGTTTGCTGTGGTTGTGGCTGACTGTAGTTGACTGTATTTTGCCGCAGTTGGCTGTGGTTGGTTGCGGTTGTCGACCACAACCGGCCCACCGGGGAATCACCGTGTTTTTGTGTTCACTCCGCCGGATGTGAGGTATGACTGACGACGAAAGTGAGGAACTCACCTACGCGGATACTGGCGTTGATATCGACGCCAGCGAGGCAGCGACCGCCGCGCTGATTGATGCTGTCGGCGACAGCGAAGGCGATTACGCCGGCCTGCTTGATATCGGCGACCGGTATCTCGCGTTGGCGACTGACGGTGTTGGCACGAAGCTCCTTGTTGCTGAGGCACTCGGCGACTACTCGACGGTCGGCATCGACTGCATTGCGATGAACGTCAACGACCTTATCGCTGCTGGCGTTCGCCCGGTCGCCTTTGTCGATTATCTCGCTATTGACGAGCCAGACGACGCGACCGCCGAACAGATCGGCGATGGGCTGGCTGCGGGAGCCGCCCAGGCTTCCATTGAGCTTGTCGGCGGCGAAACTGCGGTCATGCCGGAAGTCGTCAAAAGCCTGGATTTGGCCGGAGCCTGTGTCGGGTTAGCCGACAAAGACGCGATCTTCGAGGGGCGGGCTGAACCGGGCGACGAACTCGTCGGCTGGCCCTCCTCGGGCATTCACTCCAACGGGCTTACGCTGGCACGGACAGCGACAACTCAGTCGCATGCGTACACCGACCCCTGTCCGTTCGATGGCTATGAGACAATCGGCGAGGCGCTGCTTGAGCCAACGCGAATCTATACCGGGCTGTTGACACCGATGCGGGAGGCGGGCGTCCGCGGCGCAGCCCACATCACCGGTGGTGGGTGGACGAATCTTGATCGCTTAGGCGACAATCGGTACGTGATTGAGGATCCATTTGCTGTCCAGCCAGTCTTCGAGTTTGTCCAACGCGAGGGCAACGTCTCAGACCGCGAGATGCACCGGACATTCAACATGGGCACCGGCTTTGTCGCGGCTGTTGGCGACAGCGATGCAGCCGCAGAGCTTGCGGCGAGAACTGATGGTCGGGTAATCGGCCATGTCGAGGCCAGCGACGCAGCCGACGCGGGTGCTGGCGTCTCGATTCGCGGTCTGAATCTGTAGCTCAAACCGACTGACAGCGGCGTTGCTCACGAGGGTGAGACACACGTCACAGAAAGGGGTTGGTTACACATGGAGTCCCGCAAACGTGACGTGTGTTCCTTCAAGATACACACTCTAGGGATTAAATTCTTTTTGCTGCGGCAGTCAGAGCCGAAAGAAGCAGCCTTAATACTGTGTGGCCCTTCCTCTGGGAAGGTTACACATGGAGATCCGCACCGGACTCTCATACGGAGATGCATTGCTGGTTCCACAGCGATCAGCAGTTGACAGTCGTAGCGATATCGAACTTGCAACCCAACTGACACCATCGCTCAATCTTGACATTCCACTCGTCAGCGCGGCGATGGATACCGTCACCGAAGCCGACGCCGCGGCCGCGTTGGCCGATCTTGGCGGGTTGGGTGTGATCCACCGCTTCCTCTCGATAGAAGAGCAGGCAGCAGCGGTCGAAACAGTCGCTGAGGAGGGTGGCCCAGTCGCCGCCGCGGTCGGGATCGACGAAGACTACCTTGATCGCACGGCGGCGATTCTGGCGGCCGGCGGCGACGCTGTCGTCCTCGATGTCGCTCACGGCCATATGGAACGCGCACTCGACGCAGTCGCCGAGATTCGCACCGAGTACGATCCAGAGCTGATCGCCGGCAACGTCGTCACACCCCAGGCGGTCGAGGATCTCTACGACGCGGGCGCGGACTGCGTGAAAGTCGGCGTCGGGCCAGGCTCACACTGCACCACTCGTGAGGTCGCGGGCGCGGGCTACCCACAGCTCTCGGCAGTTGATGAGTGTGCCGACCGCGCCGACGAACTCGGCATCACAATCATGGCCGACGGTGGGATTCAAACCTCCGGCGACGCCGCAAAGGCCCTCATGGCTGGTGCGTCCACGGTGATGATGGGTGGCTTCTTCGCTGGCACTACCGAAGCCCCAGGCCGGATCGTCACCCACAGCGGCAAGCAGTTCAAGCGCTCTCGCGGGATGGCCTCGACCGCTGCCAACGACGACCGCGAGGACAAAGCAATCGACATCGACACCGGCGAGGGCGTCGAGGCACTGACGCCGTACAAAGGGCCACTCAAACCCCACACCGAGGAGTTTCTCGCGGGCATTCGCTCGGGCCTGAGCTACTGCGGTGGGCATACAATCTCCCAGGCCCGCGAGAACGCGGTGTTCGTGAAAGTCTCCGATGGCGCGAAAGAGCGTGAGAGTGCCCACGGCGTGCTCGTAGAGTCCGGCATGGAGCAGTCGGGGCTTGAGCAGGTCGTCGAGTCCGATTAAGCTATCGGGTAGGCTCGTCTTTCAGTCTTCGTCGCGCCACGAACCCCATACTTCGCGGTACTTCCCGAGTTCGCGGTACTCGTGTTTTCGCTCGAACACATCGATAGCGTACAGCGTTTCGTCGTCTTTGTCCCAGTCGACCAGTACCCGGAAGTCGCCGACACGGAGCTTGTAGCCCGGATGATTCTTCAACGAGTCGAGGAAATGATCGGGAAAATCAGCGATCTCACCGAGTTTTCTGATGACGCGCTGGGCGTCTTCTTTTTCTAGATCCTCGAGGGTTTCATCGAGCGTCTCAGCGTAGACGATATCATGAGCCACCTGTCAGCCCTCTCAATCGTCTACGTCGTACTTCTCTTTCATTTCCTCGTGCGTCATCGTTCGGCCGGCTGCCACGTCGGCATACCCCTGCGCGATCCCCTCTTTCGCGCCGGGTGTCAGGATCGGCTCGGTCGTATCGCGCAGTACCTCGCGCACGAACTCCGAGCGATTCGTGTAGTTCAGTTCGCCGGCCAGTTCGTCGATCTCTTCAAGCAGCGGCTCCGGAACTTTGACGTTGAGCTTCACCATCTCGCTGTCTTCGGGCGTCTCCGTGCTCATATATCGTGGTACACGGGTGGTACTATTAGATGTGTCGCCAGCGCGAGCGACCCTACGCAACATCGGGGAGTATATTGAGCAGGTGAGCAGCGAAGTTGGATTGGCGATGTGCCAATTTGTTTGGAATCTTCAATCACTTATTTATATATAGAAGATAATGACAAATTATGATCCAAGCCCTCTACGATGGCATCACCAACAGTCTTGGACTGGGCAAAACGTGCGACAGATGCGGCATCAACTACCAGCCCGATCAGCGAAGCCTCACCTCCGACGTATGTCCTGCCTGCGTTAGCGAGCGAGTTGGCGATACGTCTGCTTACGACGGACATGGCGTTGACCAGGACACCGTCGCAGAAATGCGCCAACAGGGTATGGATCTCTGCGCGGTCACCGGTGAGTGGCATGATATTGATGATTTGGTCGTCATGCGCATCCCGATATACGATGATCGGCAAGATGATTTCATCACCCGTGATACCATCTCAGCCCGCGTTTTGGATCAGCCTCATGTCCGACGTTGGGCCAAGGAGGCTTCCGAGCTGAAAGAAACGCATATCAGCAATCCAGTACGAGACCAGCAGCTACAAGTTCGCGCTGATCGGCCGAAACATCCAGAGCGCAACCTCAGCAATTTAACACCTGATTCGGGTGTGTATATCGGAGTTCCAAAACGCCACAGACCCTACCCTACTGAGAAAATCCTCTACTATAATGATGAGATGCGCCGCGAAACGGTATCACCGCGACCTGAGATCGTAGATGATAGCTTCCCACAGATGCACGATTGGGGGAAATCAACATCCAACAACAGCGGGGCTATTACAGCAGCCAGTCTCATCGCATACGAGTACAACGATCCGGTGATGGCGTCGAACCTTGCCTATCCACTCCAAAGGCGGTTCATTGGGACTGACCGTTTCGCCCTCCGGGATGGCATTTGGTTCATGACCGAAGAAGAACTCAGAGAGGAAGTTGATGCAGTGGCTGATTCAACGTAACTTGTTCGCCTACAACAACTCAGCAATCTCACTCGGGGTTGATACCTCTACCTTGCCGGCAACGCCATCGATCAGCTCGGCGGCAGCGTCGGTTACACCCCGAGGCACAACAAACACACGCACACAGCTGCGCTTGCGGAAGCCATCTACCTGATTGACAGTGTGAGCCGGTCACTCTTCTAGGGCGGCAGCGGTTTCGACCTCAACAATCAGGCTCCGCACGTCAATACCTTTGAACAGCCACTATCGCTACTAAAGAGGCAAACAAATAACAAAGTAATGGACGAAGAGTTCATCATTCCAACAGGTGTCAAGTAACTAAATGTGATTTTCGCAGCCATAGATTATCTGCGTAGACGTAAAATCAGAACACAAGCGTTGTTACCGCGCCACCTGAACACCCGCTATGCGAATTTCGAGTCGCGGACAGGGCGAGGCCGGCCGCGAACGGCTAACGCTCACACCCGAGACCGTTGACGACCTCTGGCATCTCTCCTATGTCCTCGAACCCGGTGATCTCGTCTCCGGCGATACCACCCGGCGCATTCAGCGGGACGACGACCAGATGCGCGACACCGGCGGCCAGCGCGAACATCTCTCGGTGAGTATCGAGGTCTCCGACGTGGAGTTCGCTCGCTTTGCCAACCGCCTGCGGGTCGGCGGGGAGATCACGGGCTGTTCCCGCGAGGATCAACTCGGCCACCACCACACGCTCAACGTTGAGGCACACGACGAGTTGACGATTGAAAAACAGTTCAAAGCCGACCAAATCGAGCGCATAGAGGAGGCCGAGCAGGCTGCCGATAGCCCTGATGTCGCTATCGCCACCATCGAAGAGGGCGAGGCCTACATCCACCTCGTCAAGGAGTACGGCGTTGACGAGTACGCCTCCTTCACCAAACCAACCGGGAAGGGCGAATACTCCCGCCCGCGCGACGAACTCTTTGCGGAGTTGGGCGACGCCCTCAGCCATCTTGAGACCGACGCGATCATCCTCGCTGGCCCCGGCTTCACCAAGCAGGACGCCCGCGAGTATATCGAGGAGAACTATCAGAATCTCGCTGATCTCATCACCGTTGTCGACACCTCCAGCGCGGGCGGTCGCGGCGTCCACGAAGTCCTCAAACGTGGCGCGGTCGAGGAAGTCCAGGACGAAACCCGCATCGCCCGTGAGGCCGAGACCATCGACGAGCTGATGGAACGCATCGCCGACGGCGCGAAAGCAGCCTACGGCATCGAGGAGGTCGCAGCGGCCGCGGAGTTCGGTGCGGTTGCGGAACTCCTGATTCTCGATGATCGCCTGCGCGAAGAGCGACAGGGCAACGGCGAGTGGGAGTGCGATATCAACGACGTGATCGAGTCAGTCGAACAGCAGGGCGGCGAGATCACTGTCTTCTCGAATGAGTTCCAACCCGGCCAACAGCTCAAAAATCTGGGCGGGATCGCCGCACTGTTGCGGTATCGGCTTCAGTAGTGCTTCAGCTGTTGTCGTTTTCGTTCGGTTCAGTGGCTTCGCTGTCGGTTCCGAGCATTGCCGTGCTGGCTGGTGCGAACTCGACTGTCGAGCCGCGGTCGTCCTCCAGTGCGCGCTCATAGAGCAGTCCTGCGGCAGCAACGGTTTCGATTGCGGTGCCACCGCTGTCGAAGACAGTGATCTCCTCGTCGCTCGTCCGCCCCGCAGCGTTGCCGGCGACAACGTCGCCCAACTCGGCGTGAATATGATCGGTCGCAACAACGCCGTTTTCGACTGCGTAAATAAACGAGCCAGCGTCCTGCATCACGCGAGCTCGGAGATCGGGGACGTAGGTGCTTCGCTCGATTGTTGTCGTATCCAGTTCGCGCTTCTTGGGGTGGTACTGGCCCATTGCGGTGATATGTGTGCCAGCAGCGAGCGCCTCGCCATCGAACACCGGCTCGCTGGCGGTTGTTGCGGTGATCACGATATCCGCGCCGTCGATGGCGGCCGCGCTTGAATCGACGGCAGTCACTTCAACGCCGATTCTCTCGGTCATTTCCGTGGCGAATGCTTCTCGGTTCGCTGGCGTTGGGGAGTAGACGCTGACTTCTGTGAGCTCTCGCACGGTTGCGGTTGCCCGAAGCTGTCCGCGGGCTTGGCTGCCCGAGCCGATGACAGCAACGGTGTCGCTGTCCTCACGAGCGAGGGCGTCAACGCCGACCGCGCCAGCCGCGCCGGTTTTGTACGGGTTCATCCTCGCGCCGTCGATCACGGCCAGCGGCTCGCCGGTTTCGGCATCAAACAGCGGTGTGATGAACCATGCGTCGCTCTCGCCAAAGCCAGCGGCGTAGGTGTAGCCACCCATATAGCCTGCCTCCGGGAGAATCGCACTGTAGCTTGTCAACATTCCAGGCGGCTCGTCGCCAAACAGCGCGGTTCGGGGTTCGGCAGGCGCGCCCTCGCCGCGTTGGCGATAGCCCGACGCAACACGCTCAACGTACTCACTCGGCGTTGCCAGTCCTCGGACATCCTCGTCCGAGAGAAACAGCGTTTCCGTCATTGCCGCGGGTTAGACGGCACGGACAAAACGCCTTTCGCCGTCAGTCTGCGTCGGCTCGCGTCGGTGGCTGCTCTTCGACAGCCTCCGGATCGGGGACGGTTGCGAACAGCGCGTAGCCCACCAGCAGGGCTGATCCAACACCGCCACTGAAGACTGCCATGTGGAAGCTGACGCCGACTGCTGTGAGGAGGGTGGTGAGACTGCCCAATACCACTGGAATCAATCCGAGGATGTAGTCATATGTCTGTGCCATAGCTTATCTTATACTACGTGAAAATGCAACATAAATTTTTTCCGTGGTTTATTCACTCGTTCTTCGTGGTCATTGAAAACCAACTCATAAGTTATAAAAATATAAACGCCCGACAGCACTGATCTCTCCAGTAGGTGCTGTAAGCTACGGCTCAACTCGTTTCGAGCTACCGACGACCAGACAGGAATCGCTTCGTCGCTACCCGACACCCAACTGCGTCGAGTTAGCCGACGACTTTGAAAAACAGCCAGCGGAACCCACCAATCAGGACGCCGGTGAGAACGAGCGTAATCCCGACAAAAATCGGATCAAGTCCACCGGGGAAGACTGGTGTCCAACGGAGTCCAAAGCCGATAACTGCGGCCACAAGCCACGCCCGCAGGCCAAGCGGCACCGCTGCCTTCGCGGATTCACTCGCGCCTGCGGCGTACGCGCCGATCAGGATGCTGCCGACGACCCATCCGATCACAAACGGCGCGTAGACGCCAGCGGCGCGTTCGGGCATGAGTGTTCCATGCCGCATCATTCCGTACGTCAGTACGCCAAGAATCGCCACCAGATCTCCCACCGCAAGCGGGAGTGCAGCCGAATCGACACGCTCGTTGAGCATAGAGAGTGGTTTGCCTCCGGGGTAAAATCTTCAGCGGTTCGTCCCCACCACTGTGTACCCAAAGCCGGCATCCAACACCGAGACAGACCATCCCTGCTCGGCCACCAACTCGGCTACCGAATCTGGGGTGTGAAACGTCGAGTTCATCCCGATAGCGTGTTCGCCCTGCTCAAGCAGCCAGCCGAGTGGGTGGCTCGGATCGAACTCCCGAATGACGACCACTCCGCCGGGTCGGATCACTCGCGTCGCCTCTCGAATCACCGTCTGCTGGGCTGGCATATGGTGAAAGGCATCGACGATGATCGCCGCATCGACCGCGTTGTCAGCGACGGGAAGCTGGCGGCCATCACCCTGAACGGCCGCCAACGGGCCAGAACCGTCGCCACCGCCGCCGTCGGCTCTGCGACTGCGCGCCCGAGTGAGCATCCCACGGGAGATGTCGACGACGACTCGCTCGGGCACATCGACAGCGATTGTCGCCCGACCGGTTCCACCACCGATATCGAGCAACCGGTCAACGCTTCCCTCGGCGCGGGTTAAGCCAGCCGCAAGCGACTGCCTATCGGCACCGGGCATCACCAGATCATAGAGCCGGGCCAGTCGGTCGAAAAACCGTCTGTCGCCACAGCCGAACATACCGCTACTCCTGTCGCCACCGGCAAAAGCACTCTTGTCACTGGCCACCTGAGAACAGCCATGGAGTTCGCACTGTTGGGGTGGCCGGCTTCTGCCCCCCGACTGCGGCTTGATTACCGGCGGTTTAGCTACGCCGGCAAATTTGTGACCTCGAACACGGGGATTGCGGTGATCCGCGCTGGGGACGGCACTCCTCAGTCGGACTCACAGCTTGATCCACTCCCTGACGGCGTCGATGCCGCTGATTTTGCGGACGACATTCTCGCTGCGGTTTCGTTCAGTCCAGACCGAACTGACGAGACGACACTCGTGATTCGGTATCTCACTGTCCGGAATGATCTGCGTGGCAGTGGCCGGGAACTCGGGCCGAAACTCGCGGTGTTTCTTACAGCCAAGGCAGCTGACGGCGGTTATGATCGGATGCGAATCGCTGTCAACAACGCCTTCTCGTTTCACGCTCTCTACAAAGCTGGCTTTGCCTACACCGGCCAGCAAACCGGCCTTGCAGAGCTTGTGCTTACCCGACCTGTTGATGCGCCGGCCGCGGCGACACCGGCGGCGTATCAGCGCGGCCTAGAGCTGTTTCGAGAGCGCGACGGACTTTCAGCACCCGAGCGTGAGTTTCTCACCAATCGCGTCGATGCCGAGCCGCCAGAACTGATTTCGCTGGCTGCAACTGCCGCAACTGAGTAGCGTTGCTGCGTCTCGACTACCAGGTCAGCCCCTCGTAGACAATCCCATCTCGGCGGTCGATTGCGCGTCGACCGTCGATCACAACTGGGGTCGCCATCGTATCGAACTCGCTGTCGAGCTCAGCGATCGCTGGCCACTCTGTGACGACCAGTGCGGCAGAGGCATCTGCAACTGCTGCTGCCGGACTGTCGGCATAGCTGATTTCGGGGAACTCATCGCGCATGTTGTCGGTGGCAACCGGATCGAAGGCAACAATGTCGGCATCTCGCTGTTGGAGGCCCTCAATAACCGGGATCGCCCGCGAGTTTCGGATATCATCGGTGCCAGGCTTAAACGAGAGCCCAAGCACCGCAACCCGCTTGTTTGCCACATCAATATGCTTGTGGAGCAACCCAAGCAGTCGCTGTGGTTGGCGGTCGTTAACCGCAGTGGCGGCATCAAGCATCAGCGGCTCATACGATTTTTCGCGTGCTGCAGACTTTATTGCAGCTACATCTTTCGGAAAACAACTACCTCCCCAGCCAAGCCCACTCCGGAGGAATCGCGCGCCAATGCGGTCATCAAGACCGATTGCCTCAGCAACCTCGTAGGCATCAACCCCGTACTCCTTGCAGATGTTTCCGATATCGTTGATGAGGCTGACTTTCGAGGCCAGAAAGGCGTTGTTGGCGTATTTGATCATCTCGGCCTCCTCGATGCCGGTGTTGACAACAGCGGTATCAGTGGTCTCAATCAGCGGCTCGAAGACAGCCGCAAGCGCGTGTTTTGCGGCATCAGTTTCGGTGCCAAAGACGATTTTGTCTGGGTTTTGGAAATCCGAAACCGCTGTCCCCTCACGGAGAAATTCGGGATTCATCGCCACATGAATCTCCTCGCCAACTGGTTTTCCCGAGGCTGATTCGAGAATCGGGGCCAACGTCTCGCTGGTTGTCGTGGGGATGACAGTGCTTTTCGTTGTTACAACGTGGTCACCGTCTTTTGCAGCCAGCGTCTCCCCAAGTGTTTCTGTCGCGCCTTCGATGATTGAGGTGTCGATGCTGCCGTCTTCTCGCGCTGGCGTTGGCAACGCCAGAAACGTGATTGCTGTGTCACGGACTGCGTCGTACTCCGTCGTCGCTGTGAGTCGGTCGCCGCCGTGGCGGTCGATCAACTCGGCGAGTCCTGGCTCGTGGATTGGGGCTTCGCCGCTGTTGATCGCCGAGACAATCTCGCTGTCGACATCAATGTTCACGACTTCGTGGCCGACCTCGGCAAAACAGGCGGCTATCGTCGTTCCAACGTAGCCGCTGCCGATAATACTCACTCGCATACATCAGTCGCTGGCTGCCGGCACTACTCAACCTTTGGGTTCGATACCCCCTCGCTGCCCTCTTTGGTCAACTCCACGGTTCAGCAGCTACTCTACCACAGCCGCCGGATCGTCAGTCGCTGACCGCTCCGGCCGGAGTCGAAGCTCCTCGTCTGCGGCACCGAGCATCGACACCTCGTAGTTGACGACAAACGTCAGCACAACAATCTGTACCGGCAGCAACAACGCCCAGCCCAGCCCCAGCGTGAGTATCGCCAACACCACCAGCAGGACGATTCCGGCTGTGCCGATTGCCTCGATTCCACCAAAGATCCCGAAGACGATGACGAGACCGATCACCGCACCGATGGTGATGACAATCCCATAGACGAGCAGCGAGATAATCGTCTGGCCGATGCCGACTGCCAACACCAGCAGGAAGTGGACAACGAGATAGACGCCAAATTGGGAGAGCTGTCCACGGAGCACGGGCCAAAACCGCCGCCAGCCGTCGAGAACGTTGCTATCGGTGATCACCATCGTTGGGACGACAAACTCATCGGTTGCCCGCGAAATCGCCATGAAGACGAGGAGCCACACAATGGCTACTACCACGCCAATTGCGGCGGCGATTGTCGTTGCGGTTGTGAACTCGGGAATCCCGCGGCTCAAAAGCACGATCCCAACAAGGATGAACGGCAGATACGCCAGGAGCTGAATCCCGATTTTGAACCCTAACAGCCGGAGTGCCTGCTCGAACCGTGCTTTGGCTGGCTCAATCAACACAATCTCGTCAGTATGGAGTGCCTGATAGAAGACGAACCGGAGAGTTTCGGTGATGATTCCGAAAAACAGCGCGATCGCCAGCAAGCCGACTGCGACGGCAATAATCAGCCCGATTTCGCTGGCGGCTGCACTCACCACCTCGTCGGTTGTCGGCGGGACGAACTCTTCAGCCGGGCCACCGACCTCCTCGGCTGATTCTCCAAACTCGGAGCTGTCTGAGGGAATCGCAGAGGGGATGTTGAAAAAACTCGTAAACCCTGAGCCGCCAACACCGACGAAAATCGAGATGAGGGCAAGCTTCAACCAGGGACCAATTTCGAAGGAGGGCAGAAACGACCGAGTCTCCTCGATCGCTTCGTCGACACTACTGGTCGCGTGCCATGACATATCGGTGTCAACTGCCGACGCAGTCAAAGAGGTTTCGAACTGTGGGTTTGTTGGCCGTGAGAGCAATCGATCAGGGCGATTCTACGTTGTCATCGATTCTTATGGTTATATTGCTTCCCCCCAGCTCTGTCACAGCTCCAGTATCGCCGGCCGCGAGAGCGTCACCCCGGCGTCGCTTTCGAGTGCGTCGATCCCGCTGTGGGCTGACACCGCAATCGTTGGCCACTCTTCAACAACAGTGAGTGGCTCAATTTCGTCTTCGCTGACGACCACTGTTCCCTCACTTTTCGCGCCCTGGACTGTCGGGTTCCACGCGTAGGCCATGGGAGCGAACACACGTTCTGTGCTGTCGGGTGTGGCGATCCACTCTCTGCCCGCAAAACCAGCAGCACCCCCCTGGTGGTGGTGTCTCCACTCCTCAGCGCGACCGCTTGCTGCATAGGCCTCCTGAATCGCGCCAAAGACCTCGCCTGCGGTGCCGTCGTCGGCTGCTACCTGCTGGGTTGCGGCCAACGCTGTCACCTCGATTTGGGCTGCGGTTCGATGGCGTGTCTGGAGCCATCCCGGCGGATCGAAGGCGACTGTTCGGGTGGCACTCACATACAACCCGCCGCGTTGGGCGGTCACCGACACCAGTGCGTACGCTCCAAGTGTGGCCGTTGTCGGTGTATAGTGGCGGTACTGCTGGGCACGCTCGCTGCCGCCAACGAGTACAACAGGAGCCGCAATACCGCGGTGCTCTAAGCCACCCCGCAACTCCGCGGCGACCGCTTGCTCCGTCTCGTCTGCCGAGAGTGACCGACAGACGCTGTTGAGTTCGGCTGTCACTTCGGTGGCAAGTGATCGGTACCGGTCGATATCTTCGGCTGCAAGCGGCTGTCGAAGCGGTGTTGGATCGATTTGCTCAAACTCCGGTACGTCGAAATCTGCTGCTGCTGGCATCGGCGACCGCTCGGCGACAGCCTCGGTCAGTGAGTCCGTATACCAGTCGACTGCCGCAACCTCAATTTCTGCTGGTAGCTCCTCCGCTGCGAGTCGCTCGGCTTCGATGCTGTTTGTGGCCACCTGAAACTCCTCGTCGCTGTCGAACCCAACGGCAGCAACGCCCAGACTGTCGCGGTCAACAACGTTGCTCCCACCAGTCAGCCACCCAAAGCTGTTTGGCTGGGCAAACCAGACCGCTTCGAGATCGGTGGTCTCCAGATAGTGAGAGAGCCGCTCTCGTCGCTCTTTCAGCGGCGTCGGCGTAGACATACCCCAGCCTTCGTCGCCAACCACTTCAAGCCGCAGCCTTCGGTCATCCCGACGATTCTGTTGGCTTGCGCCGCAGTTGCCACTGGCTTCCACCATTTCTGCTCTTTCTGTTCCATCGCTCTCACCGGCTTCTGCTCTTTCAGTCCGACCGGCCCACCGGCTTCTGAGTGCGTGTGAACAGGTCTAAATAGGTTCCAGCCCAAGCATAAACCAATGGTTGAACGCCCAAACTGGCTCTCGTTTCGGCGGTTTGCGGCACTGACAACGTTCTCGACGCTGTCGCTGATCGCTCTCGGCGTCTACACCTCAGCGACCGGCTCTGGGCTGGCCTGTCAGGCCCAGTGGCCGCTGTGTTCGGATCAACTCATCCCCGCACTGACAATCAACCCAGATTTCATTGAGTGGTTCCACCGCGTCGTGGCGATGGTCGTTGGCTTTCTGATCATCGGCACCGCGCTGTGGGCGTGGCGACGCAGGAATCGGGGGGCGACGAAGCTCTCCTCGCTGGCTGTTCTGTTGTTGCCGCTGCAGATCTCAATTGGTGCGGTCACCGTCACGATCAACGGGCTTGTGCCGTGGGGATACCAGGCCCCAACGCATGCGGCGCATCTCTTGGTCGCGTTGACGATCTTTACGCTGCTCGTGTTGACAACGCTGGCTGCGTATCGGGGCAACTACCGTCGCCCAAAGCGTGGTCGGCGTCGACTCGCCTTTGGCGTTGCACTCGTCGCGTTGCTGGTCAGTGGCCTGTTCAGTCGTGGGGTGCCACTCTTGCAGTACTCTCCGGGCGCACAGGCGTGGTTCTATACGACATCGCTTGTCGCCTTCGTCGCGCTGATTGCAGCACTCTCATGGTCGGATTCGACCGACCGCCCCAGCGCGTGGCTGGCTGGCGGCGCGCTCTCGATGCTGTTTGTGACCATGCTCATTGGGCGTGATCTTGTGCTCTATACCTCGACTGTCCAGCTGTTCAACTTCGGGCTCTATCTCGCCGCTGTTGGAACGGTTGCGGTCGGGTTGTGGCGGCTGCTTGGCACACCCCAGCCAGCCTCGACACCGCATTCGCCGTCAGGCTAACCAAAATCGCCAAGCCCAGTCTGGTTTTCGTCGTCGTTGGCTTTCTCCGCCGGCGACTGCTCGGTAGCTGTGTCGTCGTCAGTGTCGTCGCCATCACCAGTGCGATCTCCATCGTTGCCACCAGAACCGTCGCTGTCGACACTAGCTTCATCCACGCCTTCCTCGTTGTCGGCGATGGCCCCCTCGAACGCGCCACCAGTGTGAGCCTCCATCGCCTCCGCGCGCAACTCCTCGGCGTCGGCAACGATTGATTCGACTTTGTTGGTGGATTTCCCGCTGCCTGTTATGAAGGCGACGCCCGCTTCATCCAACTCGTAGGCGGCTGCCACCGCCACCGTCAGCTCGCGGGGTTTGCAGTGGTGGATCATCGCCGAGAGAAACGGTACCACTACCCGGCGGGCGGTGGCAATGCTCATCCCGCCGCGGTCAGCGATCTGCTGGCAGAGTTCGTCGGCTGTCTCATCGCTTGCGGGCCAAAACTGCGGGCGGCTATACCGCGTCCAGCCGCCTTTGGTTCTGTCGCGGGCAGCAGCCACGCCGGCCGCCGCGTTATCGGTTGCATACCGCCAGTAGCTGTACTCTTGGGTCGCTCTGACCCGACCAAGCCACACATCGGCGTTGGCAATTGCGTCGTAAGCGCGGGCTGCCTCCGATGGCTCATACACCGCCAGCAGATTGTTTTCGATCCATTTGGTGAGATCATCCGGTGTCTCATCAACGCGGTAGGCGGATTGGAGGGCTTCTTCGGCGGATTCCTCCTTGAGGACGGCATCGAGAAACGGAAAGAGATCCATCGACTGATCTCGGTCGCCGGTGACAACATCAGCTTTTGTCACCGCGTTTCGGCCCTCTGTGGCGGCCTGAAGATCCTTTATCGCGCCGCGGAGATCACCACTGTTGGTTTCAGCGATGAAATCGAGGGCCTCCTGTTCGTACTCAATCTCTTCGCGCCGACAGATGTCTCGCAGCACCGGCACAATCGAGCGCGCGGACACATCTCGAAACTCGATATCTTCACACGCATTCCGCAGCCCGCGAGACATCTCATAGAACTCGTTGGCGATGAGGACAATCGGCTGGTTCGACTCTTTGACAAGTTCTGTGATCGCTGAGGCACCACCGCGGTCGTAGTTGCCGTGGATGTTGTCAGCCTCATCGAGAATCACCAACTGCCGGCTGTCGGTGTCGCCACCGTCGGCGCCGCTGCCGCCTGCACTGCCCGATAGCGTGGCGTTCATCGCTGCCCGCCCGGCAAACCGCTCGATCACGTCGGCGGTTCGCTGATCGGAGGCGTTGAGTTCGACCGTCTCCCAGCCCATATCGTTGGCGAGGGCGTGGGCTGCAGAGGTTTTGCCGACGCCGGGAGAGCCATGCAGGATGACTGCCTGCCTGTGATCGTCCCAAGTTGTCGCCCACTCCTGTAATGCGTCGCGGGCTTTGTCGTTGCCGCGAACCTCGGAGAGAGTTGTGGGCCGGTAGCGTTCCGTCCAATCGCTCATTGTGGGCCGTTAGCCCGAATGGCGTTTAGTGGTTGCGTCTGTCGGTGGCGGCGACCAGACGAACAGCCGAAGGCCTCACCGCTTCTGTGGGAATCGACAGCCGCAGGCGTCACAGCGTCGGCGGGAAGAGACAGCCACAGGTCTCAGGCTTCGGCGGTGATTTGATACTCCAGCCGCACGAATTGGCTGGCATGTCACCACAGCATGCAGTCGACATGACAGCCACCGAGATTGATACCGTTCTCAACAGTGGCGGTGTCGGCGTTATTTCGTTTGCCGAGGCTGACGAGCCGTACTCGGTGCCGATCTCATACGGGTACGACAGCGAGGCGCGTGATTTCTACATCAGATTCGGGTTCGCGCCTGACAGCGAGAAACGCCGGTTTGTCAAAGACGGTGCGGCGGCATCGCTTGTCGTCACCACCGACCAACCCAGTTGGCGAAGCGTTATTGCTGAAGGCTCACTCAGCCGTATTTCCGAGCCAGCCCTCGCCGGCTCTGCAGCCCAAAGCATCCAGCAGATGGAGATTCCGTTTGTGACGATCTATGCGCGCCCGGTCGGCGAACTCGATTTTGAGCTCTACCGACTCACACCCGAGGAACTCACTGGCCGCAAAGAACAGTAGGTGGTACGACAGCTGTCTATGGGCCTGTTCGACACGCTTTTTTATTGCTGCCCAGTAGCAACGCTATGACGCAGGTGGCGACGCGATGACGACAAGCGTTCGTGAGGATCTCGCCCACCGGATTGCTGGCGAGGTCACGCTGAGCGATGATCCCGGCGCGACACTCAAAAAGTGGCGCACCGATTTCAATGTCTCTCAAACCGAGTTGGCCGCGGAGATCGATGTCTCCTCGTCGGTGATCTCCGATTATGAGAGTGGTCGCCGCGAAAGCCCAGGTATCGGGATCGTCCGACGAATGGTCAGCGCGCTGCTTGCGGTTGATGAAGCCCGCGGCGGGAGCCATATCCGACAGTATGGCCGCGTCCTCTCAGCAGGGTTCGAAAGCGATATTGTCCGCGATCTCCGTGAGTATCCGACCGCACTTCCGCTTGAGGAGTTCTACGACGCGCTTGATGCAACCGAGGTCAGCGAGGGCAAATGGGATTACGTCAACGGCCACACCGTCATCAACAGCATCCAGACAATCACCCGGCTGAGCAATGAGGAGTTCTACCGTCTCTATGGCCAATCGACTGACCGCGGCCTCGTCTTCACTAACGTCAGCCGCGGCGAGGGGCCACTGGTAGCGATGCGGGTTGTGACGCCAACACCGAATGCGGTCGTCCTACACGGCATCGAGGCCGATGACCTCTGGGAACATGCGCCAGCGCTTGCTGAGATTGATGGGTTCTCGCTGGCTACATCGACTCGTGATCTTGAAGACGCGCTTGCCGATCTGCGAGAGTTGGCCTGATCCGCCTTCTGCCGCCCTCAGTATTCCAGTTGACTGTTGATCCCGACCGCGACTGCGATGACGCCACCGACTGTGAGTCCAACACCAACGATTCGTGCCTCCGTGGCTGGCAGCTGCAACAGCCACAGCCCGGCAACCATTGTCACCCCGCCGCCGACAATCAGTTGGACGAACCGCTCCATAGCTTCTCTTGTGGGGAGTGCCGTGTGAGTCTGTTGCTTCTGTCACGCATTCCTCGTCTCGGCGTCGCTATCAGAAATACCGCTGCCGCCGGCCGAAGCCGCCTTCGCGGAGTGTCCCTTCGGTGATCGGTTCGACGTACATTCCTATCCGTTCTCGTCGCCACCACTCGCCCGTTTCGCTTCGTTCCTCGCGGGTGGTAAACCGATACCGGTAGCGAACAACCCGCAGTTCGGTTGGTGGCTCCTCCGCAAACGGGTTCTCCTGCAGCAGCGACAGCGTGGTCGCGTCGTTTTCGAACAATCTCAGCAGCAACGACTGCAGCCACCGCTGTCGCGGCCCAGGACGCGGCCGCATCGCCGCAAACCACAGTTGCCAATCCAGCCGGAGGTGATACGGTGCCCACTGCGGCGGTCGTTCGTCGGTGGCGACTGGCTGGCCCTTGAATGTGTAGGCCTCCCAATCCGATTCATCTGGGTTGGCTGCGGTTGTCCCCTCAATCACAAGCTGGTAGCGGTCGGTCGTGACTGAGCCAAACGCGCCGTAGGTGTTGACCAAATGCAGCGAATCAAAGGAGCTGTTCATCACCTGGCTCTCGGAGAGCATATTCGCGGCTGGGCGGATGCTGAGTGCGACAACAACCACGGCGACGAATCCAGCAAGCACAGCAAGCGGCAGCGGCGTCGCTGTCGTTTCTGGCGCGGCAATCGGCAACACCGTAAGCAACAGCTCATCGCTAAACAGCACGGTTGCCTGCACAATCGTCAGCGCGTTAAGCCACGCAAAATTCCCGGTGAGCATCAGCCACGCCTGAAACCCGATTGTTGCCACACCCGCGGCGGCGGCAAACGGCTGCGGCGCGAAATACAGAAACGGCACCGCGAGTTCGACGATGTGGTTGCCCAGTACCTCGACGCGGTGGAACCGATCCGGCAGTCGATGGGCAACCCAACTCAGCGGGTTCGGCATCGGCTGAGTCTCGTAGTGGTCGTCCATACAGGTCAACTCCCGCCAGCAGTCATCGCCGCGAATCTTGATCAGCCCCGCGCCGAACATATTGCGGAACAGCACCCATTTCAGCAGCCAGATAATGACAACCGGCGGCTCGCTCGGGCCTGCTCCGAGAAAGATCGCCAGAAACCCGGTTTCCAACAGCATCGACTCCCAGCCGTAGCCATAGAACACCCGACCAGCGTTGACAAATGACTGGTATAACACCCACAGCGTTGCCCACAGCAGCATCGATGCCGGCAGTGCATACGGCTCCGGCAGCCAGTATGGCCCGGCCACGACCGCGAGAAGCGACAGCACCACCCCACTCCAGGCGGCAACCCCTATTGCGCGGTCGCTCGGATAGAAGTAGAATAGACTGGGTCGATCCCGAAACTGTGTGCGATCAACGTACTCCTGAATCGGTAACAGCCCATTTTCGCCCGCCAGTGGCCGAAACTGCATGGCGGCGACGAGAAACGCCAGTAGATAGATAATCGCCAACCCACGCTGGAACAGAAACCGGACGAGCCAGTACTCCCCAGTCTCCGGCAGCATACAGTACCCTGGGCTGTCGGTCACAAATACATAACGCGACAGCCTATTCAAGCGAGGTGCTTGGCTGATCTGCTGCAATCACTGTCTGAAGTGTGATATGAGGGTGTGAGGGGTACTGA
>OBKM01000548.1_pt1 | contig 18433 bp, 20 predicted proteins | sample 1519691 | NCBI WGS metagenome assembly OBKM01 (sample SAMEA37050418, study PRJEB22526) | metagenome | biome: saline pan; feature: lake; material: water | place: Egypt | collected 2015 | depth 0.5 m | reverse complement strand
TCGAGACCTACTGGCAGTACCAGCGGTTTCGCTGGATGCATCCCGAGGTCGAGCTGTTTGCCGAGTGGGCGAACGAACTCCGGCCCGACGACGTGGTATGGGACGTCGGCGCACACCTCGGCTGGCACGCGGTCGTCGCCGCCAGCGTCGCACCGGGTGTCACCGTCGAGGCGTTCGAGCCGCACCCGACCGTCGCCGAACGGCTTCGCGATGTCGCCGCCGCGACCGACCACGACATCGCGGTCCACGAGGTCGCACTCGGCGACCGGGACGACACCGTCGCGTTCAGCAGCGACCCCTCGCCGGCCGCCCGTGTCGCCGGCTCGCAGGCCGCCCCGATCGGCGCGACGATCGATGTCGAGCGCGCCCGCGGCGACACTCTCGTTGCGACCGACACGGTCGCGCCCCCGAACGTGCTCAAAATCGACGCCGAAGGAGCCGACGCAGACGTGCTCCGTGGGGTCCGCGAGACGATCGAAACGCACCGCCCACGGCTCGTGTACTGTGAGGTTCACGTCGACGGCGCCGAAATCCGTTCGTTGCTCTCCTCGTACGGATACGAGTACGAGCCGGTGTCGTCGACCCGGCCGGTGCTCAGAGCGGTCCCGACATCGTAGCTCGACTCAATCGTCTGCGAGCGACTCCCGTCGCTCGTCGAGCTCCGCCGAGTCGACTCCGTCGGTCGCGGCAACGATTCTGCGTGCGATCGAGACGCTTCCGATCGCCAGCGCGACGCCGGCACCCACGTCGATCAGCCAGTGAATGCCGAGCGCCAACGTCGCCAAGACGATGCTCGTCGCCAGCAGGAAGGCGATCGGCGTCCAGCGGGGGAACTCCGCGTGCGTCATCACGGCGACCGCGAACACCGTCACCGACAGCGAGGTGTGCAGCGAGGGGAACACGTTGGTCTGTGAGTTGACTACCGAGGTGAGATAGACGATATCGGGAAACAACTCGACGAGCCCGTGATTCACCGTCGCCGCCGATTCGGACTGTTCGTGATACGTTCGCGGCCCGTAGGCTCGAACAGCCGCATAACAGACGACGGCCACGGCGTAGTTGATCCCGTAGGACGCGACGAGCGTTTTGATGGGACGCATCGACGACGCGAACAGATACGCGATCACCGGAAACGTGAGCAGGGCCGCGTAGCCGAAGACGTACATCCCGGAGAAGTACAGCGTCGCCCAGTCGGGGAACGCCCCCTGAATCCCGGCGACGGTGTTCCCTTCGACCGCGTAAAACAGCGAGGTCGGATCGACCCCGTACCGGTACGAGACCTCGACGATGTACGTCTGTAACCCCTTGTTGACGACGAGAATGGCCGCAAGCACCGCGACGAACGGGGCGATTCCCCGTAACCGGTCCCGGAAGAAGGTCGGATCGTGTCGGCGCCGTCGCCGGCGCTCGTGATCGACACAGAACACGAACAGCGCAGCGAGCAGCGTCGCCGTGACGACGAACACGACAGCGACCAACGCGAGGGTGAGCAGCAGGCTCACACCGTCGTCACCTCGATCGGGACGAGGAGGAAACACAGCGCGCCGAGCGCGAACGTCCCGAGACCGACCGCGATCCGCGGCCAACGCAGCCGCTCCTCGTCCGCGGGGTTCGCCGGGCCGTTGAACGCGATCACCATCGCGAACACCCCCCAGAAGGCCCACAGCCCGACGGACTCGTTGATCCCGAACCCCCGCCAGAAGTAGAGGTACGCCGCGATCGAGAACAGCGCGCCGGGGACGAGCGCGGCGACCGTCTCCTGCCGCGGGCCGAGCATCGCGCGGACCATGTGCCCGCCGTCGAGCTGACCGACCGGGAGCAGGTTAAGCAGGGTGAAGAACATCCCGACCCAGCCGCCGATGACGACCGGATGCGCGGTGAGGTTCGGATCGTCGTATCCCGTCGGCTGGCCGATAAAATCGGCGATGAGCGTCAGCAGGGGCGGATTGTTGAACCGGATCACCGTCCCGCCGGACGAGCTCGCGAGCTCCGCCGGCACGCGGACCGGATCGAGCGAGAGGCCGATCACGGTGACGACCACGGTCGCGACGAGCCCGGCTATCGGCCCCGCCGCTCCGATGTCGAACAGCGCCTTCCGCGAGGGCATCCGCCCGCGCATGCGGATCACGGCGCCGAGCGTCCCGAACGGGAAGACGAAGGGGATGACGTACGGCAACGAGACGTCGACGCCGTGGTATCGTCCGACGACGTAGTGGCCGAGTTCGTGAACCATCAACACGCCGAGGACGGCCGCCGTGAACGGCCACGCCTGCAGCAGCGTCAGGGGGTTCGCACGGATCTCGGCCATCGGAACGTAGTACCAGCCGTACGCGCCGACGAACAGCGTAGAGACGACCGTCGCGACGAACAGCGTGACGTTGACCCACGGGATCCCCTCGCTGCCGCGGCCGAGCGGCGTCGCGACCACGACGTGCCCGTTTTCGACGGCCTCGATGTCGACGTCGTAGCCTGCCTCCCGAAACGGCGGGACGAGCTTCCGTAACAGCGTCCGTTCCGGGACGTACGACTCGCCGACGTATCGGACGCGCCCGTCCTCTCGGCGAACGTCGTCGATCCGGAAGAACGTCTGCAGTGGTTCGGGACGCGGGACGTCGGTCGGCTCCGACGTCGCCTCGTCCTCGCGTCGTGGCATCGTCGGTGATAACTCGTCGGCGAGTATAAACCCCGCGTCGCCGGACGCGGCGCCCCCGTCGCGCGGCAGGGACCGCCGTCTCGTAAGGGCGAGGCCCGAGACGGAAAGCCGCTTCAGTGGAGCGTCGGTTTAACGGAGGAACGTGGGCGCCAGCGGGGTCGACGGAGCGTGCGGGGACGCTCGGGGCGCGATGGGCGGTTCTCGGGGCGGGTCGGGAGTACGCCCGGTCTCAGGCGGGCTCGATGCGCCACGTCGTCGCGCCCGTGTACGACCACTTCTCGACGGTGAGCTCCGTGGCGGAGTCGCGGAGCTTCACCATCAGGGCGCCGATCTCCTTCGGCGAGAGGTCGACGTCGTCGGCGATGAACTTCCCTTTGAAGTACATCTCGCCTTCCTCGGCGCGGTCGAGCAGGTACTGCTTCAGCCGCTCTTCCTTGCTGAGGTCGTCGGTCGAGGTCGCGTCCGTGGAGGGGTTTGCAGTCGCGCTCATAGTACACTCACCGCTTGTCACCGAAGGGTGTTATAAAGGACAGACCGTTGGACGGTGTTCAGGGGCTTTTAGACGATTCTCCGCGCTAAAAGGTGTCTGACAAACGCTTCATAACAGTTTCAAAACCGCTTAGAAATTTTACGAGGCCCTCTCAAGGCTTCATCTGGATCAGAGCGGCCGTCCCCGCGATTTTCGAGATCGCTCCGCTTCCAGGACACAAACAAGCAATATTGTCCGGCATATTCCGCGCGGATAGTCTGCGCGCGCCGGGGGCGCCGGTCGGCCGACCGGTCGGCGAGCGTCTGGTGCCGTTCGGATCACCCCGTGAAAGGGTCGTCTCACTCCCGCTGGTGAACCCAGAACTCCTCGGCCTCAGTCGTCTCTTTTTTGAATATCGGCACCTCGTCTTTCAGCCGGTCGATCCCGTCTTCGACGGTTCGGAACGCCTCTCTGCGGTGGCCGGCGAGCACCACGACGAACACGATGTCCTCGCCCGCTTCGATCACGCCCGTTCGGTGATGCATCCGGACGTCGAACACGCCGTCGCGGTCGGTGAGCTCCGCGGCGATCGCCGCCATCCGTTCCGCGGCGACTCCGTCGTACTTCTCGAACGCGAGGTGTGTCGTCCGGTCGTCGTCCGGAGCGTCTCGCGCCCGGACGCGACCCGTAAACGTCGCGATCGCGCCCGCGCGGTCGGCGTCCGCGCTCCCCTCGACGCGGCGAACGAGCGTCTCGCGCGTGATCCACGGCTCCGCGGCGTCAATTGCCACGAGGAGGGGTTCGAGGTCGACATCGGCGCGCGATCCGGCCGACGCGATCACCGTTCCGGCGACGGTCTCGCGGTCGGCGTCGCCCAGGCAAACGGTCGGGACGCGCAGACGCGACTCCCCGACTGCGACGAGATAGTCGTGATCGGGCGCGAGCCCGTCGAGGAGGTCGTCGAACCCGTCGACGGTGCCGGCGCCGGTCCAACTCCCGTCGTCGTCGAGGGAGATGGCCGTCTCCACGTCTCCAGTCGGCCTCGCGGCCGTCGGAGCCGCGGCTCCGCCGTCCGTGACCTCTCGTCCGCACTCGACGAGGGCGACCCGCCCCTCGAGCCGCTCGGCGAGGTCGTCGGCGAACGGGGTGGCGCCCGTCCCCACGATCGATATCGGTTGCATACCCGAGGGCAGAGTGCGAGCGGCTTAGGCGTTTCCCGCCGAACCGCGGTCGGCTCGTTCGCGGTCGACTCCGTTCCTCCCGCGGTCCCGGTGTTCGCCCGCTCGGGCCCGATCGGGCTTGATAATCCTTAAGACCGCGACAGCGATATTTGTCGGTAATGAGAGTCGTCGTTTCTATCGGCGGGAGCGTGCTCGCGCCAGACCTCGACCCCGATCGGGTGGCCGCGTACGCCGAGGCGATCGAGCGGGTGGCCGCCGCCGGCTGCGAGGCCGGCGTCGTGGTCGGCGGCGGCGGCGTCGCCCGAGAGTACATCGCGACGGCGCGCGAGCTCGGCGCCAACGAGGTCGAGCTCGACCGGCTCGGGATCGGAACGCGCCAACGAGGTCGAGCTCGACCGGCTCGGGATCGGAACGACCCGGCTCAACGCCCGGCTGCTGATCGCCGCGCTCGGCGAGCGCGCGAACCTCTCGCCGGCGACGGAGTACGACGAGGCCGCGGAAGCGCTCCGGCGCGGCGAAGTCTCGGTGATGGGCGGCGTCACGCCCGGCCAGACGACGGACGCCGTCGCGGCCGCCTTCGCCGAGTCGGTCGACGCGGACCTGCTCGTGTACGCGACGAGCGCCGACGGCGTCTACGACGCCGACCCCAACGCCGATCCCGACGCGACGCAGTACGGCGAGCTCTCACCCGCGGAGCTCGTCGACATCGTGCTCCCGATGAGCCGCGACGCCGGCGCGTCCGCGCCCGTCGACCTCCTCGCGGCCAAGCTCATCGACCGCGCGGGGCTCCGATCCATCGTTCTCGATGGCACCGAGCCGCGCGTCGTCGTCGACGCGGTGCTCCGCGGCGACCACACCGGCACGGACGTGATCCCGGCGGGGAGCGACGAGCCGGGCTTCTGGACACGACCGACGGAGGAACCATGAGTACCGACGCCGACGGCGATTCCCCGCACATCCTCTCGGCGGAGGCCGAAACGAACGGCGAGCGCCCCGACGATGCGGAGCGACACCGGGCCTTCTGGGCCGACGTCGTCGCCGACGAGATCGAGTCGCGCGACCCTGACGAGCCGATCGTGATCAAAGGCGGCGTCTCCCCCTCGGGCGTCGCACACCTCGGCAACTTCAACGAGATCATGCGCGGCTACTTCATCGCCGAGGTGCTCCGCGACCGGGGTCACGAGGTCCGGCAGGTGTTCACCTCCGACGACAAGGACCCGCTCCGGAAGATCCCCCGGAAGCTGGCGAACGCCGACGGCGAGATCGTCGGGCTCGGCGAGGTCGACGCGGGCGCGCTCGGTCGGAACCTCGGGAAGCCGTACACGTCGATCCCCGACCCCTTCGGCGAGCGGGAGTCGTACGCGGCCCACTTCGCCGCCCTCCTGCAAGCCGACGCCGACCGACTGGGAGTCCCGGTCGAGATGGTGTCGAACACGGAGCTGTACGCCGACGGCGAGTTCGACGACGCGATTCGGACCGTGCTCTCCGACCTGACGGGTGTTCGTGACGTGCTCTCGGCGTATCAGGACAAGGTCGACGGCGACTACGTCCCGTTCAACCCGGTCTGTGCGGCGTGCGGGAAGATCACGGAGACGGTCACCTCGGTCGACGTGGACGCGGAGACCGTCGACTACGTCTGTACCGACATGGAGGTCGGCGACGAGACCATCGACGGCTGCGGCCACGAGGGGACCGCGACGTTCCGCGAGGGGAAACTCCCGTGGCGCCTGGAGTGGCCCGGGCAGTGGGACGCGCTCGGGGTCGACTTCGAACCGTTCGGGAAAGACCACGCAGAGGGGTCGTGGCCATCTGGCGTCGACATCGCACGGAACGTGTTCGGAATCGAGCCGCCGGTGCCGATGGTGTACGAGTGGTTCACCCTCAACGGGGAGCCCCTCTCCTCGTCCGCGGGCAACATCGTCACCGTTCCGGAGCTGTTGGCGCTGTTAGAGCCCGACGTGTTGCGCTACTTCTTCGCGCTCCACCCGAAGAAGGCGCGAGACCTCGACATCGAGCGGCTCGACCAGCTCGTCGACCGCTTCGACCGCTTCGAGCGGGCGTACTTCGGCGACGTCGACGACGAGGGGCTGACCGCCTTCGCCGAGCGTGCCTACCCGTTCGTCGTCGGACGCCCGGACGACCCGCCGACGGAGAAGCCCGTCCGGCTCCCGTACACGTTCGCGGCGGTCCTCGGGATGGTCGACGACCCCGCGTTCCGCGAGCGGCTCGCGCGCGACGAGGGGCACATCCCGGACGACGCCTCGGACGAGGTCGTCGACGCGGCGCTCGCTCGCGTCGAGAAGGCGAGACGCTGGGCCGAGCGGACCGAAAACGAGTACGACTACCGGCTGCAGACGGCGCTCCCGGACGTCGACTTCGACGACGACGTCGCGGCCGCGCTCGACGAGTTGGCCGACTTCGTCGCCGCGGGTCACGACGGCGAGGCGATCCAGGCGGAGATGTACGAGACGGCCCGCGAACACGACGTCGAGGTCGGGGACTTCTTCGCGGCGGGCTACCGCCTCTTTTTCGACGACACGCAGGGGCCGCGGCTCGGCGAGTTCCTCGGCGAACTGGAGCGCGACTACGTCGTGGCCCGGCTCCGACGAGAGGCGTGAGATGACCACGGACCGCTCGCTCGACGAGTTCGCGGCGTCGGATACGGACGAGGAGGCGGTCGATACGGGAGCGGAGACCGAGACAGAGCGTGACGACGACGGGGATGTCACACCCGCGAGGCCCACGTCGACGTGGAACGCCGACGGCGCCGGCTGCGAGCGCTGCGGCGAGCCCGCCGTCCGCCGCTGGCGCGACGACGGGTCTCTGGTCTGTGCCGACTGCAAGGAGTGGTAGACTCGATTAGATTTATTATCACGCGGCCGATTCGTTATTCACGGATCGAACCGCTTGATGTTATATTAAATAATATGAAATTTGACCCGAGCCTCCTCTTCGACCAGCCACCGCGGGTCCTCGCGTTCGGATACCTCTGCGTTGGTGTGTCACTCGTTCTTCTCGGCGACGCCACGGCGATGATCGGCACCGGGATGGCCGGGGACTGGCCGCTGGTTAGCTCCGTAACCGGCTTGGCGTTCGTCGTGATCTCCGCGCTCTTCCTCTACGGGGCGACCGCCCACCAGCACCGGCGTACGGAAGACGCTCGCCGGGAGCTCGAGACGTCGAACCAGCAGCTTCAGGTGTTGAGCCGGGTGTTCCGACACAACATCCGCAACGACCTCAACGTCATCTAGGGGTACACCGACCTGCTGCTCGACCGCGTCGACGACGAGCGGAGCCGCGAGTGTCTGGCGACCATCCGGCAGACGACGGACGACGTGGTTGCGATCAGCGAGAAGCTCCGCGTCATCGAGGACGCCTCTTCCGAGCCGCCGTCGGGTCGGATCGACCTCGTCGACGCGGTCCGCGAGGCGGCGAACGCTGTCGACGACGCGAACGTCTCGATCACCGTCGAGACGCCGTCGGAGGCGTGGATCCGGGCCGACGAGTCCGTCGAATACCCGATCCAAGAGGTGTTCGAGAACGCCGTGACTCACAACGATGGGTCGACGTGCCGGGTCCGCGCCCGGATCGAAACGAACGGCACGACGACCTGTCTGGAGGTCCGCGACAACGGTCCGGGAATCCCGGAAGACGAGCGTGCGGTGTTGCGAGCCGAAGAGGAGACGCCGCTGTCACACGCGAGCAGCATCGGGCTGTGGCTCGTGAAGTGGATGTGCGAGACGCAGGGTGGGACGGTCGGTTTCGAGACGACGGACGACGGGACGACCGTTCGGCTCCGGTTCGAATCGGCGACCGGCGCCGTTCCGAAGTCGAACGCAGACGCGAAATCCGAAGCAAAAACGGATCTGACATCCTCCCACGGCTGAAGCCGTGGGGTTCCCGACCACAGGCCGGGCAGTCCACGGCGGGAGGTTCCCCACTCGTACGCGGTGGGGTTGTGGGCCGTGCCAGTGCGGCCCCCGACCGAGATAGCGGGCTTCATCTACCCCCGCGAAGGGTGCGTATCCTTACCTCGGACTCGGTATCACAACCAACGAATGTCAGAACAATCAACGTTTCGCCGGTTGTCGGCTTCATCCCACGACTAAAGTCGTGGGCTTTCGCCTCGAAACTCTGTAAAACGCGATGCAGGGGCCCGACGCGCCGCCGAAACGCAGTCGGCGAACGGACCGGACCCCGTCGACTGACCGGGGTCAGTCGAGTTCCGTGATCGTCACCGCGTACACTGCGCCGCAGCTCCCACACTCGACGTGGACGCCACGGCTCGTTTGTCCGCGCGTGAACTCGGAGATCTCCTCCGAACACGAACACTCGAACTGGACTTTCATTAGCTATCGTTTGGTGTTCGCATATTTAAAACGAACCGTCTCGGAATCAGGAGTGACAACGCGCGTCGGACGGCGACCGACCGCGGCCGGGGTTCGTGCGCGCGCCAACAGCGGTTCGGTCGTCGCCGACAGCGCCAACAGCGGCTCAGTCGTCGTCGACGATCACTTCGACGGGGCCGTCGTCGGCCTCGTCTGCGTCCGTGTCGGCACCCACTCCGGCGGCCGCGCCCGACTGCTGCTGGTAGTAGAGACCGCCGGCGACGGCGAGGACGACCCACGACCGCCAGTTGGCGAGGTTGAGCGTGTAGCCGATGCCGAACGGCTTCTCGACGAGCATCCCCTTCCCGGGCTGCCAGTACGACGAGAGCAGCCGACCGAGGCTCGGCCGCTCGAAGTTGTACGGGATCCCCAGAATCTCTCCCGATGACGGTTTCTCTGTCATGGGTAGCCATTATCGCCCGGGGATATAAATCGTGGCGCAACCCGCCGCCGCGCCGTTCTCACTGATACCGTCCGCGCCGCTCCACGTCTCGGAGGCGTTCGAGGACGCTCCCGTCACCGACGGCGGCGTACCCGTCCTCGAACGCCTCGATCAGCGGGTCTGGATCCGCCGCCGTCGCCCGAACGGCCCCCTCGAACACGTGGAGGTCCATCGCGTGGTCTTCGACGTGGCCAGTGTGAAACGCGAGCCCGAAGTCGATGAGCGACGTTCGGGGACCGTCGTCCTGCCGGTTCGCCGTCCGATCCCGGCCGACGCGGACGTTCCGCGTCGTCGGGTCGCCGTGGACGATCCCGGCGTCGTGGAGCCGTGCGAGGTGCCGACCGACCGACGCCGTCCACGCCGCGTCGAGGTCGTCAGCGAGGTCGCGCTCTCCCACGTGTTGGAGCGTCAGCGTCGCGTTCGGCACGTCGACGTCGTACACCAGCGGCGTCGGGACCCCGGCCCGCCGGGCCTCGCTCGTCAGGCGCGCCTCCGCGACGGTTCGGTCCCGCCGGAGCGTCCGGTCCAACTCCGGATGGCGGTACGTCTTCGGGATGCGGCGTTTGACGACGCGAACGCCGTCGCGTTCGTCGTCGTCGAACGCGAGGGTCGCCTCCGCTCCCCGGTGTTTGGCGCCCCCGTGAGCGGGACCGCCTGCGTCGTCCGGTCCCGCATCCCCGTCGGCGGCTGCCCGCGTCACGGACGCTCCGTCGCGCCACGTCACCGGCACCTGATCCGGACGGAAGTTCGGATCGATCGCCGACTCGGCGATGGGAACCGTATCGCCGGTAGCGGCCATCTTGGCGCCCAGCACGGCGATCATCCCCGCGTTGTCGCGGAGGAATCGCGGTTCCGGCGCGAAAAACGCCGCCCCGCGGGCGTCACACATCGTCCGTAACATCTCTCGAAGCCGGTCGTTCTGCGCGACACCGCCGCCCAACACGAGCTCGTCGGCGCCCGTCAGCGACAGGGCCCGCTCGGAGACCTCGGTCAGCATCGCGAAGACGTGCTCCTGAAGCGCGAAGCAGATCCGCTCGACGGCGATCCCGTCGTCGAACGCGTCGTTGGCGGCGGAGCTGATCCCGGAAAACGAGAAGTCCATCCCCTTAACGACGTACGGCAGCTCGAGGAGGTCGTCGGGATCGGCGTCGGCCGCCGCGGCCTCCACCTTCGGCCCCCCGGGGTGATCCCAGCCGACGTGGCGGGTGAACTTGTCGATGGCGTTGCCGACGCCCGCGTCCATCGTCTCGCCGAGCACGCGGTATCGCCCGTCGTGATAGCCGAGGAGGTGTGCGTTCGCTCCCGAGGCGTTCAGACACACCGGATTCTCGAACCCCGAGCGGTGCCGCCCGATTTCGAGGTGCGCGACCATGTGGTTGACACCGACGAGGGGGACGTCGAGCGTCCCGGCGAGCGCGCGGGCGGCCGTCCCGACCGTGCGGAGGCAGGGACCGAGCCCCGGGCCGCGCGAGAAGGCCACCGCGTCGATCGCGTCCGGCCCGTACTCCCGCTCCGCGGCGGTCAGCACCGCGTCGACGACCTCGGGGATCGCCTCGGACATGTGTTCGGCGGCCTCACGCGGGTGAATGCCGCCGCTGTCCGGCTCGTAGGGGTTCGATTCGATGAGAACAGAGTCCGTCTCGGCGTCGTACAGCGCGGCGCTCGCACACCACGCGGTGCCCTCGATGCCGAGAACGAGCATTCGGCGGGGCCGTTAGGCTTCCTCGGCGTCCGCGTCGCCCTCGCCGCCGATCTTGTTGCGTTCGAGCATGTGTTTCTGCTCGACGTCCAGCGCGTCCGCGGCCGTGTCGTACACCTTCGCGTAGCCGATCGTCTTTCGCATGCCGAACTTCGTGTTCAGTTCGTGGACGACGACCTCTTCCGAGTCTTTGTCCAGCTTGGCCGCGAGCGAGTCACGGACCGACAGTCGGGAGGGGGTCGCCTCTTCGTGTGTCGTCTCGAAACGGATGTCCGTGCGGTGCAGCATCGGGTTCTCCTCTTCGGAGATGATATCGACGTCCATGGTTCAGTTAGCCGTATATCCCCGCGAAAGCTGTAAAAGGATTTCGAAGCGGGGGTGTCGGACAGCCGGACCGAAACCGAGCGCTTCCCGGCGTCACAGGGGGTCCGCCGCTCGCGGCCGAACCGTCCCCAGCCGCCGTGACTCGTGCGACGGAAACACCGTTTAGTACGCCGACGCGAAAGAACGGACACATGCCAGACGAGAGCGAACCGTTCGTCGACCCCGCGGACCGGACGCGGTACGAACTCATGCGGACGAAACACATCACGCTCCCGGTGTCGATCCCCCGAAAGATACGGTGGTGTAGCTATCTCTCCGGGCTCGCAGCGCTCGTCTGGCCGCTCATCGTGACGCTACCGGACCCGGTCCGAGAGTCCCAGTTCACGGGCGACCCCGCGACGACGCCGCTCGGCGCGGCCGCGGTCGTGATCTTCGGCGTCGGCTGTCTCGCTCTCGCCGGCGTCGGACTGGCCGCGCTCGCCGCCTACGTCCGGCGAAACCCCGACCCCGCGGAGTCGGACGTGTGGACGCTCGTCGGCGGCGAGGACGCGCTCTCCGGTATCGCCTTCATCACCGGCTTCCTCGGCGTCACGACCGGCGTCGGCATCCTCGCCAGCGGACACGCCGGCCTTGACCGGGTCGACTGGCTCATCGCCTCCGGCATCGACCCGTACCTCGTCTTCGACTCGGTGCCCGCGACGCCGACCGTCACGAGCGCCGTCGCCGCCGTGGTCGCCGTGACGACGTTCGCCCTGAGCCGCTACGCCGACCGATAGCGGCGGTCCGACCCATACTCGTTAGTCCCGTTATCCATACGGGAATATCGCCTACGCGTATCCGAAGATGTCACGAACACTTCGAGCGACCCGTCAGTCACATCCGCACCGTAATCGGCAACGAAGATGTCGGCCCGGCGACCGACACGAAGGCCCGCGCGGGTACGGTGATCTCATCACAAACTACTACATAAGCAAATGCCATCCGGGCTGAAACGCGATCTCGGACTGGCCGAAACGACGGCGATAGCCGTCGGCGCGATGGTCGGCTCCGGAATCTTCATCCTGCCGGGTATCGCGTACGTCACCGCCGGCTCCGCGGCGGTGATCGCGTTCGTGTTGGCCGCGATTTTGGTGCTTCCGGCCGCGCTGTCCGCCTCCGAGATGGCGACGGCGATGCCGGAAGACGGGGGGCCGTACCTCTTCGTCGAGCGGGGTATGGGCCCGCTGATGGGGACGATAGCGGGCGTCGGGACGTGGATGATGCTCTCGTTGAAGAGCGCGCTCGCGCTCGTCGGGGGCGTCCCGTACCTCGTGTACATCGAGCCGTCGCTCGCCGAGCTGATCACGTTCCTCGCGGTCGGATTGGCGCTGTTTTTCACCGTCGTCAACCTCGTCAGCGCCGAGGGGTCGGGGAAGCTCCAGTTCGCGATCGTCGGCGTGCTGCTGCTCGCGCTCGCGTGGCTCGTCGTCGGCGGGATCCCCGACATCCAAGCCGACCGTACCGCCGGCGCGTTCGACGTTACGAGCGAGGGGATCCTCGCCGCGACGGCGATCGTGTTCATCTCGTACGCCGGCGTGACGAAGGTCCCGGCGGTCGCCGAAGAGGTGAAGAATCCCGGCCGGAACCTCCCGCTGGCGATGGTCGGCGCGCTCGCGATCGTCGCGTTCCTCTACGCCGCCGTCGTGTACATCACCGTCGGCGTTCTCGATATCCCCGGGGCCGTCGCTGAGGGACAGCTTCAGGCCGACGGCGAGGGTGCGATCATCGCGCTCGTCGCCGATCAGGCGCTCGGGCAGATCGGCGTGATAGCTATCGTTATCGCGGCGATCTTGGCGCTCGCGTCGACTGCGAATGCCGGTATCCTCGCCGCGTCTCGGTTCCCGCTCGCCATGGCGCGTGACGGCGTCTTCCCGTCGGCGTTAGAGCGGGTCAGCGAACGCTTCGGCACGCCCGCCAACGCCGTCGCGCTCACCGGCCTCGTGTTAGTGCTTCTCGTCTCCTTCTTCCCGATTCAGGCCGTCGCCGCGTTCGGGAGCGCGTTCCAGATACTCGTGTTCATCCTGTTGAACGTCGCGCTCATCGGCTTCCGCGAGGGAGCTATCGACGAGTATCAGCCGGTGTTCCGAGCGCCGCTGTACCCGTGGCTCCAGCTGTTCGGCATCGTCGGCGGGGCGTTCGTCCTGTACCAACTCGGCGCGCGGCCGATGCTCGGTGCGCTCGGCATCGCCGGGCTGGCCGCCGGCTGGTACTTCGTCTACGCTCGCCACCACGTCGACAGCGAGAGCGCGGCCCGGGAGGCCGTTCGCCGCGGCGCCGCGGAACGAGCGATCGAACGAACTCGCGACGCATTCCAGCGCTCTCGGCAGGCGGACGTGCTCGTCGCGCTCACCAACCAGACCTCGCCGGCGGCGGCGCGTGACATGACTCGGATCGCGCTCGACATCTCTCGGCTCCGCGGCGGCGTCGTCGACGTCGTTCGGTTCGAGTCGCATCCGAACCGCGTGTTCACCGCCAACACCGACCGGGTCGATAGCCCCACCCAGTCGATCGACGAGTGGCTCGGCTTCGACGACGACCGGCCGGACTGGTTCTCCCGGGCGCTCCGCGCAGACGGGGATACGCCGATCGACGCGGTTGGCGCCATGGAATCCGGTGACGAGGCTACCTCGGGGAACGCGCCGGGGGACGTGCCGGAACACCCGCCTACCGAGCCGTTGTACCCGAGCGATCCCGGTCGCGGTCGACTCCGTCAACACGTCGTTCAGACGGAATCGGTCCCGGAATCCGTCGCCGAGTACGCGGCTCACGAGGAGTCGGATCTCGTGCTCTCCGAGCGGCAGTCGGCCGAGCTCCACGGGAAACTGCTCGGCGGTGAGGTCGCAGAGCTCCTCCGCGAGGCCCCCTGTGGCGTCGCGCTGGTCGAGGACCGCGGCTTCGACTCGGAGGACCAACTCGACGAAATCGCCGTCGTGACCCAGCGCGGTGCGTACGATCCGCTGAAGCTCCTCGTCGCAGACGCGATCGCCGAGGAGACCGGCGCGACGCTCTCGCTGCTACAGGCGCTCCCGGCGGACGCGCCGGATCAGCAGCGCCAGCGCGTCGAGGATTACCACACGGAACTCATGCGGATCCTCTCCGCCCCGGCCCAGTCGCGCGTGCTCGAGACCGACGACGCGGTCGCCGGGCTCGCCCGGTTCGCCGAATCGGCAGACCTCCTCGTCACCGCGACGGAGGATCGCGGCGCGGTCGGCTCGCTGCTCGGGCGCCCCGGAGACGAGCTCGTCGACCGGGTCGACTGTACGGCGGTGATGGTTCAGCCCGAAGGCGAGCAGCGCCCCGGGCTCGTCCAGCGGTACCTCCTCAGCCGCGTGTTCGGCAACTGACCCCCCGACTGTCGGGTCTTTCAGCGGCCGGAAGCCGCCCACGCGAGTAATCCTCCCGCTCGCGGGAGCGTTCGACTCCGCTCGGACGTGTCCTTTTGCCGGCCGCCCGTCTTGCCGACTACCGATCGGCGCCGCCGAGCGCTTCGTACGCGGCGTCCGTGTCGCCGTCGAGCGCCTCGAACAGCTCCCTGGCCTCCGCGCGGGACTCCGGGGTGACGGCGACGCGAACCATCCCCTCGCCCGGCTGCCCGTAGACGACGCTCGCCCCGTCCGGCGCGGCGACGATCGCGGGCAGCGCTGCGAGGTCCTCTTCGCCGTCGACCTCGATCATAACCGGCTCTCCCGCGGAGAGGGCGTCGCCGAGCGCGCTCAACAGCTCCGCCGACAGCGACGCGGCCGGATTCTCGACGACGATCCGGCGAACGTCGGCCGCCGCGAGCGCCGTCCGGATCTCGGAGCGCACGGCCTCGCGCTCCGTCTTCCCGTCGACGATGGCGACGTCGGGGACGCGACCGGCCTCGCGGAGGTGATACGTGACGACGTCGCCGACGGCGACGATCGGCGCGTCGCGCTCCGTGCGGTCCCCTCGGCTCTCCGCCGCTGCGTCGAGCAGCTCGCCGACGTCGGCGGTGACCGGACCGAGCGGCGTTTTGAACGCGTCGCGGAGCGAGTCGGGGAGCGTGAGCATGGGTTGGTGCGGCTTCGAAAACAGCAGCCCGTCGCTACCGGACCTTCAGCGCGTACGACCCGGCCTTCGTGACGTTCATCTCCTCGGCGATCTGGCTCTCCTCGGGTCTCGTGATGATGACGTACCCCGCCCAGTCTTCCGTCAGCGACGACGACCCGCAGTGCTCGCAGGCCTGTGCGTCGGGATCGTTGACGTGGTGGCACTCCCGACACGCGAGGCGGTCCTCGGCCATCAGTCGGCCTCCTCACCCGTCTGTTCGCGGTGGAGCCGCTGCCCCTCCAGCCACTCGTGTTTGCCGAGCCCGGGCTGTTTCGCCGTGAGCCCGATCTTCGAGTCTCGGGGGTTGCGCTCGTCGATGCTCTTCGTTACGACGCGGACGCGGACGGCGTCGTCGACGCCGAGCGTCTTGTCGGAGTCCGACGAGGCGAGCTGCTGGTTCGCCGCGTCGAACGTCAGGTACTCGTCGGTGATCTGCGAGACGTGGAGCAGCCCGTCGACCGGACCGATCCCGACGAAGGCGCCGAACTCGACCGTCTCCACGACGGTCCCGTCGGCGACCTCCTGCATGTCGGGGTCGTAGGTCAGCGCGTCGAACTCGGCCTCGTAGTAGACGCCGGGGCGGTTGTGTAACACCGCTCCCTCGCCGATGTCGTGCACCTCGATGACGCTGACGACGCTGCCCACGTCCTCGTCCATTCGTCCTTCCAGTTTGTCCTGCAGCAGGGCTTTCACCCGCTGGTCGGTGACGTCCGCCAGGTGTTTCGGCGGCACCTCGACCGTATCCTTGAGTCGAACTCGTTTGTACATATTCGTTGGTTGTTTGCGTCCGCTAGGGTTCCGTTATCGCCAGTGTGTTCCGACCCCTTAAACCGATTACTGGTGCGCCCGCCTCCAGCACTCGGTTCGCGAGAGGTCGATCGTTGGTGACGACGGCGTCGACCCGGCCTGCCGCGACCAGTTCGACGAGCGCGTCGTCGGCGTACGATTCGTCCGTCGCCACCGTCTCGGCCCGCGTCGCGAGATCCGCACCCACGCTCGCCGCCGTCGCCTCCGCGCCGTTCCCCTGCTGGAGCCCGTCGAGCTCCGCGACGACCGCCGCCGGCACGACGGCCTCGTACGCGCCGAGCAGCCGATCGAGCTCTTCGAACAGCCGGAGATTCGCCTCGACCGGGGCCATCAGCGCGCTCGCGTCCAGCGCGACGACGGGGGCGTCGCCCTCCGTGCCGTCGCCGTCGAGCGTGTCGTGCCCGAGCCCGTCGGCGGATGCGTGCGGGTCGTCGTCGCGGGCGGCTCCGGTCACGCTACGAGAGCGTTCCGACGCCGATGAGTCGCCAGCGCGCGCCGACGCGTCGGTTGATAGCGATCTGAGCGCCCGTCTCGGCACAGACCGGGCGTTTGAGGCGCACTTCGCACTCGCCGTCGCGCGCGCTGGTCACCGCGCCGACCGTCGTCGCGGTGCCGACGGTGAGCATCAGCGGCTCGCCGGTGGAGATCTCCTCGACGTCGCCCTCGCCGACGACGCGGTCGAGCAGATCCACCTGCATCTCGAAGGCGTCGCGAGTCGGCGGGAGCGTTCCGGGCTCTCCGGCGACCTGTCCCGCGAGCGCGTCGCCTTTCGTCAGACTCGGATCGAGACCCGTTCCGACGCCGAGCAGTCCGCCCGGCTTGGCGGCGTCGACCCGCTGATTTCCAGCCTGCAGCGACCGGACGGTGGTTTCGAGCGGTCGCCACTCGGTTTTTCCCTCCTCCTCGACCTGTCGACCGGGACGGATCTCCAGTCCGTCGTCGACCGCCAGCTCGCCTTGCACGAGCGAGCCGCCGACGACGCCGCCTTTGAGCTCCGAGGCGTCCGCACCCGGGCGGTTGATGTCGAACGAGCGGGCGGCGTACATCCGTGCGTTCTCGTCCGGGTTGCGCTCGGGCGTCGGGATGATCTCCTCGATCGCGCCGATGAGCAGGTCGAGGTTCACCTCCTGTTGAGCGGAGACGGGGACGATCGGAGCGTCCTCCGCGACGGTGCCCTCGACGAACTCCTGGATCTGCTGGTAGTTGTCGACGGCGCGGTCGCGGTCGACGAGGTCGACCTTGTTCTGGGCGATGACGATGTTCTCGATCCCGATGAGATCCAGCGCCATCAGGTGTTCCTCGGTCTGTGCCTGGGGGACGTTTTCCGTCGCGCTCACGACGAGGACGGCCCCGTCCATGATCGACGCCCCCGAGAGCATCGTCGCCATCAGCGTCTCGTGGCCTGGCGCATCGACGAACGAGACGGTTCGCAGGACGTTGCTCGTCGAGCCGTCGGCACACTCTTCCTCGGTGGTGTAACACTCGGGCTCGTCGACGCCGGGACAGCGCCGGAACGTCGCGTCCGCGTACCCGAGCCGGATCGAGATACCGCGTTTCATTTCCTCGCTGTGCTGGTCGGTCCACGAGCCGGACAACGCCTGCACGAGCGTCGTCTTCCCGTGGTCGACGTGACCGACGAGACCGATGTTCACCTCCGGTTGTGTGTTGGCTTCACTCACTGTTGGACCTCCTAACGGAGTAGTCTTACCCGAATTTCGCCCCGTGCGAGTGATAAAGTTGCTGTTATAGCGGCGTCGGGCGGAGACGTGACGGGCTACGACGCCCTGCGGCGGTCGGGCGACTCGCCTCGCGCGGTCGGACGCTCGCGCCGCTCCGACGCGACTTTACGCCTCACGGTCGTACCCGCAGTCGACATGGGATACGCGTGCCCGGTGTGTGAGACGCCACAGCGCGACGGCGAACATCTCGCGCATCACCTCGCGTTCACGGCGATGTTACACGGCGGTGACCACGAGGCGTGGCTCGACGAGCACGTCTCCGACTGGGCGGCCCGGGACCCCGCGGGGCTCGCCGCCGACGTCACGCCTCACGCCGCCGACGCCGAGTACCACGAGGTGTTCGCGGACACCGCCGAACGCGGGCGCCCGGACGTCGACCTCGGCGTGCACGACGGCGTCGGGTCGAGCGGTCACGATCACGCCGGTCACGGTCGAGCCGCGCGCGGCGGCCCGAAAGCGGCCGACTCGACCGGAGAGCCGGATCCGGCGGTGGCCGAGGCGCTCCGCGAGGCCCGCGAGATGGCCCGAGAGGCGGACGACGGTGGAGGCGGCGCCGGCGACTCCGACGATGACAACGACTCCGCCGGCGACAGTGCCCCCGACGATGACAACGACTCCGCC
>OBKM01000547.1_pt1 | contig 18433 bp, 14 predicted proteins | sample 1519691 | NCBI WGS metagenome assembly OBKM01 (sample SAMEA37050418, study PRJEB22526) | metagenome | biome: saline pan; feature: lake; material: water | place: Egypt | collected 2015 | depth 0.5 m | reverse complement strand
ACGTGGACACCCTCGTTGCTCACGACGGGCAGGTCCGGGTCGTCCCCGAACACGAGCTCAAAAGCGGCAGCGCCTCCGAGACCGCCTCGGCCGCCGAGAGCTTCCCGCCGAAAGTCGAGGTTCCGAAGAGCTTCGTCCGCGAACACGAACGCCTCGAGTTGGAGGCCGAACACCTCCGCGAGCAACTCGACGAGTACAAACAGTACGTCACGAAACTCAGCCAGCAGGTCGAAAAACAGGAGGCCGAGGACGTCATCCAACTCGAGGACCTCGACGGCGGGGAAAGCGAGGAGGAGCCGTTCCGGCTCGGTTGAGCGCCCGGCCACAGTATTTGTTTTTCGGCGGCTGCGAGGTATGAATCGACAGCCGATGTGCATAACTCGGGTCGATCAGTCGGAACGGCCCGCAGCGTCAGTCGGCGGGCGGCCCGCGTTTCCGTACAGCCACCGCGGCAGTTCGCTTTCTGCGCTCTACCGCGACAGCTCGCGTTTCCGCCGGCCGATCGCTTCCCCGGCCGTCGTTCGGCCGTCGACCGCCGCGAGCCGCTCGGCCGCCTCCAGCGTCCGTACCGAATCGTCGAGAAACGAGAGCACGTCGCCCGAATACGCATACAGCATGTAGTCGTCGCCCATCACGTCGACGATGGCGTCGGGGCCGAGCCCCTGCGCGCGGAGTTCGAGCAGATACGAGACGAACTTCCGCTCGGGACAGCCGCAGTGAGGGTGGCCCTGACAGTCACAGTCGAGGAAGTCCTCGGCGAACTCCAGGACGCGGTCGCGGGAAGCGTCGTCGAGTTTCGCGATCCCGTCGCCGGTGAAGAGGATATCCAGCGTCGCGCCGGAAAAGGCGCCCTTCGGGAAGCTCGTATCGAGCTGTGAGGCGAGCTGGCGGTGGTTTTTGACGTAGATTTTGTCCGTGATCGCCACGGACGCCCGTAGTCGGTCGGAGTTCAAAAACCCACGGCCTGTCTGTGCGATGAGACGACAGGCAGTGTGTTTCCGTGATACACACGCCTCCGAACTCCGAAACGTATATAAATCGGAACAGGATATGAACAACTGCGTGTCCGGGTTGGGGTAGTGGCATCCTGTAGCCCTGTGGCGGCTACGAGGCGGGTTCAATTCCCGCACCCGGACTGACATATTTTTTACATGAATCTCGTCGATGAGCGACGGCCGTATAACGCACAAACGTTTTTAATTCGTGGGGAGGCAACTCGAGATATGCAGGAGTGTCCGTCGTGTGATGATTCCTTCGACACGCGGAGGGGACTGGGTGTTCACCACAGTAGAGTCCACGGTGAATCGCTGCCGAACAGGACGTGCGATTACTGTGATGCGGATTTTCACTCCCCATACGAGAAACGATACTGCTCCGAGGCGTGTCTCTCCGCTTCCGATTCCTTCGAGGGTGAGAACCACCCGAACTGGAAGGGTGGCAAGGAAACGACCGAGTGTGAGATCTGCTCGGCCGAATTCGAGTACTATCCGTCCGAAAAGAAAGGGTTGTATTGCGGTACGTGCGTCGAAAATGAGGATTGGCGATATCGGCCGGACGTTTCGGGCGAGAATAATCCGAGGTGGAGCGGCGGGGAGCGGGAACTCGACTGCGACGGCTGCGGTGCGGCGGTCGTCCGACGGTCAAGCAACATCACGGGCGAACACGTCTTCTGTTCGGCCGATTGTCAATACGAGTGGCTCTCGGAGGCGTTCACGGGCGAGGGCCATCCGAACTGGGCGGGCGGGTCGAACCCCAACTACGGCCCCGGATGGCGGCAAGCGAAACAGCGAGCGCTCGAACGCGACGCCCACAAATGCGTGCTCTGTGGGACGACGGCGGCCGAACTCGACCGCAACCCCGACATCCACCACATCGTGCCGGTTCGGGCGTTCCTCGAGACGCCGGTCACGACCGAACGGGACGCGCATTATCCGGCGAACCTCGCCTCTCTGTGTCCGTCCTGTCACCGGGAGGCGGAGTTCGGCGGCGTCCCGAGAGCGGAAGTCCGGGCGGCCATCGCCTGATCCACCCGAGTGCGGCGAGGGCCTTTTGCTGTCGGCCCCCGTACGCCGGGGCATGAACGCGGCCCTGTTGACGGTCGGCGACGAGTTGCTGGCCGGCGATACGGCGAACACGAACGCGACCTGGCTCGCCTCGGAGCTGTCCGACCGCGGTGTCACCGTCGAGCGCGTACTGACCGTCCCCGACGAGACGGACGTGATCGCCGACGCGACGCGTCGATACAGCGACGCCTTCGACGCCGTTATCGTCACCGGCGGGCTCGGAGGGACGCTCGACGACGTGACGATGGACGCCGTCGCGGCGGCTTTCGACCGCGGGCTCGTCGAGAACGATCTCGCACGGGCGGACATCGAGCGGCACCTCGAAGCGGTCGCAGACGACTATCCGGAACTGGACGTCGACGTCTCCGTGGAGGCGGCGATCCCCGAGGGCGCGCGGCCCCTGATCAACCGCGCCGGACTGTCGCCGGGGTGTGTTCTCGAGAACGTCTACGTGTTCCCCGGCATTCCCTCGGAGATGAAGCGGATGTTCGGGTCGGTCTCGGGGGAGTTCAACGGCGAGGTCGACTCGCGGTTTCTGTACACCGAGGAACCGGAAGCGAACCTCATCGATCGCCTCAACGAGGTCCGCGAGCGGTTCGGGATCCGGGTCGGCTGTTACCCCGATCGGGAGGCAGGACACAACCGGCTGAAGATCAGCGCCAGCGACGGCGAAACGTTGGCGGAAGCGACAGCGTGGCTCGAAGAACGGGTCGTCCTCTCGGAGTGACACGTACCGAGCGATCTGCGGGGGCAATAGGTAGTTCCAAGTTACCCACAGTCGTACGACGGCACATGTCGGAATCGACAGGGTCGTCCGAAACGCGACCGACGATCAAACGCGCGGACACGATCAAGCAAAACACCGTCGACGCCGGGGAAGGATTCCTCAAGAGCGTTCTCATCGGCCCGGAGGATGGCGCGCCGAACCTCTCGATCCGGCGGTTCGAACTGGAACCGGGGGCGTCGGTTCCGAAACACACGAACGAGATCGAACACGAACAGTACGTTCTCGAGGGCGAGTACACCGTCGGGTTCGACGGGGAGGAGCATACGGTCGCGGCGGGCGATTCGATCCTTATTCCCGCCGGGACGGTTCATTGGTACCACAACGACGGCGACGAGTCCGGAACGTTCCTGTGTGCGGTTCCCAACGGCGACGACACGATCGAGGTGCTCGAGTAGCGCCACGACATCGACGGCGATCGATCACGGCCCCTCGATCGGAGGGCGAAACGCACGGCAGTAGACGGCCCGGCGTCCGGCGAAGCACACGACGGCGGAGAGAGCCCGGCAGCGAGCGGCGAGCCGACGCGCCAAAATGATACCGATACCGCATCCACAACTGCTGTTGGTCGCTGGGGCGTTGCTCCCGGTCGTCGGGGCGACAGCACTGGTTTCGTATCTGTTTCGGCACCGCGGCAAGCCGGGGGCGAACTGGTTTATGATTTCACTCGCCGCGGTCGCGGTCTTCTGTGGGTCGTACGGTCTCTCACTCCTGGTGTTCGATCCCGGAGTTCGGGTGGCGTTCGAGATGGTCACGATCGTGGCAGTCTGCTGTATCGGCCCGCCGTTTCTCGCGTTCGGGCTCGAATACACCGGCCGGCCGGATATCGTCCGGAACCCGCTTTTCGGCGCGGTCTTCGCCGTGCCGGTGCTGACAGTCCCCGTTGCGGCGACGAACGCGAGCCACGGGCTGCTCTGGAGCGGGTTCGAACTCACCCCACTTTTCGGCGCTGCGACAGTCCAGTACACGCTCGGCCCGTGGGGGTTTTTCGCCGCGATCTTCAGCCTCGGGACGGCCGGACTCGGGGCGCTTTTGCTCGTCGGCGCGATCCTGAAATACGGGCCGCTCTACCGGCGGGAGGCGACGGCCGTCGTTCTCAGCACGATCCCCCCGTCCGTCGGCGGGCTTCTGTGGCTGTTCGGCGTCGGCCCGGTCCCGCAGTTGAACCTCGCGCCGGTGTTGATGATCCCGCATCTCGCTTTCGACGCCTACGCCTTCGTCGGCACCCACATGTTCGAGACGAACCCGACGACACAGCGTGCGGCCGAGCGAAGCGCCCTCGACGATCTCAGCGACCCGCTTTTGGTCCTCGATCCGAACGAACAGGTGGTGAATCTCAACGGGCGCGCAACGGCGCTTTTCGGCGTGAGCGCTCCGGAGGATCTCCCGATCAGCCTCGAAGCGCTCACCGACGTCGACCTCGACGGGATGCGGACCGCGGGCGAACTCAGGGTCGGTGGGAGCGAGGGGGGGACGTACGCGGTTTCGTACACGCCGCTTTCGGATACGCGCGCTGATCCGGTCGGAAGCATGGTCGTCCTCTACGACATCACCGAAGCGAGACGGCGGGACCAGCAGCTCGCGGTGCTCAACCGCGTTCTCAGACACAACCTCCGGAACGAGATGACCGTGATCCGCGGGTACGCGGACGGACTCAGCGCCGAACTCGAGGAGCAAACGCTCGCGGCGCAGGCGGAGACGATCGTCGAGGCGAGCGATCGGTTGCTCTCGATCGGCGAGAAGGTCCGGACGTTCGATCGGATCCAGGAGGGGAAACTGCGCCGTCGGGAACTCTCCGTTGTGGCGCTGCTCGACGACATCGAGCGGGAGCTTCGGGACGAGCATCCGGAAGCGACCGTCGAACGCGACATCCCCGCCCCGGATTTCGAGGTTCGAAGCGATCCTGACGTCCTCGCGTTGATACTGTCGAATCTCGTCGGGAACGCGGTCGAACATGCCGAGGAAGGGACGGATCCCGCCGTCGAGGTACGCGCCCGCGGGGCGGCCGCCAACGAGGCGGTTTTCGAGGTTCGGGACGGAAACCCACAGATACCGGAGATAGAGACCGCCTCGTTGGAGGCGGGCGACGAGACGCAGCTACAGCACGGCCGGGGGATCGGCCTGTGGATCGTCAGCTGGTGTGTGGCCGTTCTGAACGGCGAGATCCGCTTCCGATACGACGACGGAAACGTCGTCACGGTCGTCCTTCCGGATAGCTACGTGGGGTCGTGAGCCGCCGTGGCACGCGGCGGCGGTTCGAATTTCGAACTCGAATTACGAATTCCGTACTGTTTCGCCGGGCTTATTACGATGTACGGACTTCGATCGGGTAATGCCAGTCGAGGACCGTACTATTTTGCTCATCGGCAGCGGGCCGATCCAGATCGGACAGGCCGCGGAGTTCGACTACTCGGGCGCACAGGCGTGTCGCGCGCTCAAAGAGGAGGGCGCGCGGGTCGTCCTCGTCAACTCGAACCCGGCGACGATCATGACCGATCCGGAGATGGCCGATAAGGTGTACGTCGAGCCGATCACGACGGAGGCGATCGCCGAGGTCATCCGCACCGAGGAACCCGACGGCGTCATCGCCGGGCTCGGCGGCCAGACGGGGCTCAACGTCACCGCCGAACTCGCCGAAGAAGGCGTCTTAGAGGAGTACGACGTCGAGATCATGGGGACGCCGTTGGATACGATCTACGCGACGGAGGATCGGGACCTCTTCCGTGAGCGGATGAAAAAGATCGACGAGCCGGTCTGTAGCTCCGAGACGATTTCATCGATGGATGAACTCGAGGACGCCGTCGAGGCCGTCGGCGGGCTGCCGGTCATCGCTCGGACCGCCTACACGCTCGGCGGTTCCGGCTCCGGCGTCGTCGACGATATGGGCGAACTCCGCGAGATCGCGCGCAAGGGGTTCCAGCTCTCGCGGAACCACGAGGTCCAGATCACCGAATCGATCGCCGGTTGGGTCGAACTCGAGTACGAGGTGATGCGCGACGCCGACGACTCCTGTATCATCATCTGCAACATGGAGAACATCGACCCGATGGGGATTCACACCGGCGAATCGACCGTCGTGACGCCCTCGCAGGTCATCCCTGACGAAGCTCACCAGGAGATGCGCGACTCCGCGCTGAAAGTGATCCGGGAGCTGGGCATCGAGGGCGGCTGTAACATCCAACACGCCTGGCGGGACGACGGGACGCCGTCGGGCGAGTACCGCGTCGTCGAGGTCAACCCCCGCGTCTCGCGGTCGTCGGCTCTGGCCTCGAAGGCGACCGGGTACCCGATCGCCCGCGTCACGGCAAAGGTCGCGATGGGCAAACGCCTCCACGAGATCGACAACGAGATCACCGGGCAGACGACCGCCGCCTTCGAGCCCGCGATCGACTACGTGGTGACGAAGGTGCCGCGCTGGCCGATAGACAAGTTCTCGGACGTGGAGTTCGAGCTCGGGCCGGCGATGAAATCCACCGGCGAAGCGATGTCGATCGGTCGGACGTTCGAGGAATCGCTTCTGAAGGCGTTGCGCTCCTCGGAGTACGAGCCAGCGGTCGATTGGAACGCGATCGGCGAGGACGAACTCGAAGCGGAGTATCTCGAGCGGCCGACCCCGGATCGTCCCTACGCGATCTTCGAGGCGTTCGACCGCGGCTATTCCCTCAAGGAGATACAGGAACTGACGGGGATTTATGAGTGGTATCTCGAGCGCTTCGGCCGGATCGTCGAGGCCGCCGACGCCGCCAGGGACGGCGATTTCCAGGCCGCTGCCGAGGTGGGATTCACCAACCAGGAAATAACCGCGATAGCCGGCGGCGAGTTCAACGACACCCACGCCTCTTGGATTCCCTCCGAGGCGGTCGCTGACACAGGGTCACAACAGCCCGTCGAAACCGACGGTTCGGGGACGGCTATCGAGTCCGTCGAAGGCCACACCTCAGAACGGACCTACAAGCAAGTCGATACTTGTGCCGGCGAGTTCCGCGCATCGACGCCGTACTACTACTCGGCGCGGGAGCCGCCGACGGGACGCGGCGGAAGCGAGGTGCAGGTCGACCGTGATGTCGAGTCCGTCGTCGTTGTCGGCGGTGGGCCGATCCGGATCGGTCAGGGTGTCGAGTTCGACTACTGTGCGGTCCATGCCGTCCGGGCGCTCCGGGAGGCCGGCATCGACGCCCACGTCGTCAACAACAACCCGGAAACGGTTTCGACGGACTACGACACCTCCGATGGGCTCTTTTTCGAGCCGATCACCGCCGAGGAGGTCGCCGACATCGTCGAGGAAACCGGTGCGGACGGCGTGATGGTCCAGTTCGGCGGCCAGACCTCCGTCAACGTCGGCGAACCGCTGGAGGACGAGTTGGCCCGCCGCGAACTCGACTGTGAGATCCTCGGTACCTCCGTCGAAGCGATGGATCTCGCGGAGGACCGCGACCGGTTCAACGTCCTCATGGACGAGTTGGGGATCAGCCAGCCGGAGGGCGGCACCGCAACGAGCAAAACGGAAGCGCTCGATCTCGCTCACGATATCGGTTACCCGGTGCTCGTCCGCCCCTCCTACGTCCTCGGCGGGCGCGCGATGGATGTCGTCTACTCCGACGAGGAACTCGAGGAGTACATCGAGGAGGCGGTTCGAGTCGCCCCCGACAAGCCGATCCTCGTCGACGACTTCCTCGCCGATGCGGTCGAACTCGACGTCGACGCCGTGGCCGACGGTTCGGACGTCCTCATCGGCGGTATCATGGAACACGTCGAGGCGGCCGGCGTCCACTCCGGCGATTCGGCGTGTATGATCCCGCCGCGGTCGCTGTCGCAGGACGTGCTCGAACGCGTCCGGGAGGTCACGCTCGATATCGCCCGCGGGCTCGACACCGTCGGTCTGTTGAACGTCCAGCTCGCGGTCCGCGACGGCGAGGTGTACGTCCTCGAGGCGAACCCACGCTCGTCGCGGACGGTCCCGTTCGTCTCGAAGGCGACCGGCGTCCCGATCGCGAAACTGGCCGCGACGGTCATGGCAGGGGCCTCACTCGATGAGCTCCGTGCCGAAGAGCAGATACCGGAACACGTCTCGGTCAAGGAAGTCGTCCTCCCGTTCGACCGGCTGCCGGGGTCGGACCCCCGTCTCGGACCGGAGATGAAATCCACCGGCGAAGTGATGGGAACGGCGCGGTCGTTCGGCAAGGCGTATCTGAAAGCCCAGGCGGCGACCGACAAGGCGATCCCGACCGAGGGGACCGCGATCGTCGATCTCGATACGCTCCGCGGGATGTCCCAGAAAAACGAGGACATCACCGACGTGCAGGACGGGGCCGAACGCCACTTCGATGTCCACGGGAAAGACGACTTCGAGGACCTCGAAGCCGCGTTACGCGACGGCGAGGTCGACGTCATCTTCTCGCGTGACCGTGACGTACTCGAGGTCGCCGTCGAGGAGGGGATCACCTACTTCTCTACGGTACCGAGCGCACGCGCCGTGATGGAGGCAATCGAGACGCAGGAGGAACCCCTCGATGTCATGGCGCTTTCGGAACGACCCATCGAGCGTCGGAACTGGGGCGAGTGAACGACGACGGGGGCGGGGAGGGGTACGTCGACACGCAGCTTCGGCTCGTCGGCTACGGGGTGATCGTTTCCGGGATCGTTGCTATCCTCGCCGCGGCCCTCAGTACACAGCCCCGCGGGATCGTCGTCTTCGGGCTCGGCGGGTTGGCCGTCGCCGCGCTCGTCTTCGAGCGCACGCAAGGTGGGGTCGCAGGGATCTCGTTGGGACTGCTCGTCGGGTCGGTGTTGGCGTGGCTGTGGCCGACCGTCGGCGACGGCGGCTACCGGTTTTTCGGCCTCCTGTTGGTGGTTGTTGGCTTCATCTATACGGCCATCCTCCCGCGGTTCTACCGGTTCGGACAGCGACTCGGCGAGCGGTGAAACCGGTATCAGAGCGCGGAAGCGACGGATCCCATGGGGCGGACGTCACGGTACAACACTCCATTCCGGTCGGAGTGAGGTAGTTTCAAGAGCCGTGGCGGCAAACGTCCACAGTAGAGATGAATATCGCAGATATAGCCACCGAGGAGTTCATCCAGGTGGACGCCGACGAGCGACTCGGCAAGATACGGTCCCTCTTCGAGCGGGAGAACCCGAAGGGAATCGTCGTTACAGACGATGACGGCTACGTCGGCGTCATCACGGAGCGGCAACTGCTCCAGTCACACATCGAGGACGACGCGAAAGCGAACGTCCTCGTCCGGAGCAACGTCCCGCGGATCGATCGCAACGAGAACGTCCGCGACGTCGCCAGGATGCTCGTCGAGGGCGGCACCAAAGTCGCGCCGGTCTTCGAAGGCGAGACGCTCTGGGGGATCATCACCGAAGACGCCATTCTCCGGGCCGTCCTCGATAACCTCGATGTCCTCACCGTCGAGCAGATCTATACCGCCGACGTCGTCACCCTCCGCGAGGACGACCACCTCGGAAAAGCGATCAACTATCTGCGCGAAAACGACATCTCACGGCTCCCGGTCGTCAACGAAAACGGCCGTCTGGCCGGGATGGTGACGACCCACGATATCGCGGATTTCGCCGTCCGCACGATGGAGCGCCAACAGAAGGGCGACCGATCGGGCGACACCGATCGGATGCTCGATCTACCGGTCTACGACATGATGAACAGCCCCGTCGAGACGATTACGGCCGAAGCGTCGGCAAAGGCTGCCGTCGAACGGATGTTCGAACACAACTACGCGGGGCTCGTCGTCACGCCCGAGGACAACGACGGGTTGGTCGCGGGGATCCTCACGAAGACGGACGTGCTCCGGGCGCTGACGTTCACCGAGGAGCGGAGTATGGACGTCCAGATCACGAACATCGATCTCCTCGAGACGATATCGCGAGGCGACATCCAGGACGCCATCTCGAAAGTGGCGGACAAATACCAGGACATGCAGGTCCAACACGCCCACGTCCGGCTCAGCGAGCACAAAGAGCGGCTCCGCGGCACGCCGCTTATGCACGCCCAGATCCGGCTTCGGACGAACCGCGGGCAGGTCGCCGGCTCCGGGGAGGGGTACGGCTCCGACAACGCCTTCCGGGTCGCACTCGATAAACTCGAGCGGAACGTTCTCGAACTCAAGGGGATCCGTGCGGACCAAGAGTACGAGGGACAGCTGCTCCGAAAGCTCGACCAATTATAAGCGGGCCGTTCACAGCCGTCTGTTTTCCGTGTCTTCTTCGAATCGACACGCGTCGGCGTGGCCAGCGGTCGTCGATGCCTCGTTTAAATTATATAAAAGCGGCCGCGCTCAGTCGTCCCGTGTGAGCTGTTCGATGACGCGCGGTGGCATCCGTTCGCGCATCTCCTCGGAGATACCCTCCGGGGCCTCGGGGGTCGTCGGCGGATCGGCCGGCCCGGGCTCTAACCCGGGGCCGAAAAGTCCAAGCGCCGTACTGATCGTCGACCAGTCGTCGTTTTCGGCCGCATCGCGGATGCTCCGGGCCGGGGCCGAGAGGAGTTGCCCGACCAAGGCGTCGGCCATCGACTCGAGGATCTCCCGTTCGGCCTCGGTGACGCCGTCTTCGGTTTCGTGTTCGAGCTTCGAGAGGGCGGTTCTGAGCTCCTGGCCTTTGATCCGTTCGGCGCCTTCATACATCGCCGCGACGACCTGATCGGCCCGCTTTCGTTTGTACTGGCTCAGAAGGTGTTCGAGTTCGTCGTCGATCATCGATTCGACGGTCTCGGCGGCATCGCGGCGGTTCCGTCTGGTTTCGTCGGTGATCGTCTCGATCGCGTCGAGATCGTATACGGAGACGTCGTCGAGGGAGTCCGCATCCGGCGCGACATCCCGCGGTTGCGCGATATCGACGATACAGGTTTCGCCGACGGTTTCGAGATCACGCGAATCGACGACGTGGCCCGGGCTTCCGGTCGCGGAGATGACGATATCCGATTCGGCGGCGGCGACCGGAACCGCATCGAGGCCGACAGCCGAGGTTTCGGTGTCGAGTTGCTCGGCGAGATGCTCGGCGTGTGGGAGGGTCCGGTTTGCGATCACGAGCCGATCGGCGACCCGATCCAGGGCCTTCGCAGCCAGCGTTGCGATCTCGCCGGCACCGACGACGAGGACGGTCGCATCGTCGACGCCGTGTTTCGCGTCGGCGAACCGGACCGCGGCGGAGCCGAGCGAGACCGCTCCCTCGTTGATCGCCGTTTCGCTTCTGGCGCGTTCCCCGACGTGAAGGGCCTTGAGGATGGCGTCGTCGAGCGTCGGCCCGATCGCGCCGGCGGCGCGGGCGTCCTCGTAGGCCTCGCGGAGTTGTCCGATTATCTGGTCTTCGCCCAACACGAGCGACTCGAGGCCGCAAGCGACCGACATGAGGTGTCTGAGGCTCTCCTCGTGGTCGAGTTCCCGAACCGGATCGCGGTCGACATCGCCGAGATACGTCGATAACGCCCCGCGGGCCGCCTCGGCGGACTCGGAGACGACGTACGCCTCGGCGCGGTTGCAGGTCTGGAGGACGAACGCCTCGAGGACGTCCGGTGATTCCAGCAGCGATTCGACTGCGTCACGGGTCGAATCGGCGGCTACGGCCTCTATCCGCTCGATATCGGCGGCGCTGTGGGAGACGCTGACGCCGGCGACGACTTCGGTATCTGGTCCCGTTGTCACGAGTTCTCACCCAACGCCGAATCGACGACGGCGTCTACTGTTTGTCGGGGATTGGACTCACCCGTACCTAAATCCTTCCAAACTTCCGAGGAGCGGACGGCCTTTCTGACGGCCCGGCGGCGATGGGTCGGGTCGACGCCGCGGGCTTTCAGCTCCGCTCTGATGTCTGCCGTGATCGCCGCGAGTTCGCCCGCGCCGTCGATCTCGCGTTCGATTCGACGCCGGAGCTCCTTTGCGAGGGCGGGGCTGGCCCCGCCGGTCGATATCGAAACGGTGAGATCGCGATCCCGGACCGTCGCCGGAACGACGACGCTTCCGACGTCGCGCTCGCCCGAGTGGTCGGCCCGGTTTACGAGCGCGCCGCGGCGGCGCGCCTCGCGTTCGACCGCCGCGTTCACCGCCGCGTCGTCCGTCGCCGCAACGGCGAGTGCGGGAGCCGTCCGTTCGAACCATTCGCTGATCCGCGTTCCTTCCGGAGCCGCCCGGACGAGCTCGGCATCGCCGTACTCGTCCTCGGGAAACTCGGGGCTGATAACGACGACGCTCGCCTCGCGGTCGAAGCGCCGCGCCTTCCTGGCCCCGACCGGGCCACCGCCGAACACCACCACCGTCTCGTCGCTGAAATCGTGATACAGCGGAATCATGTTATCGCGTGTTGGCGTCGGCTCGCTCGTCGAGGCGGATCCCGGTCTTTTTCAGGATTTGCGTCGAGAAAAGCGAATCCCAGTCGCCGTCCTCGACGTCCCAGCGGCCTTCCATCGTGGATTTGACCCGTTGGATCCGGCGCTGGCTTTCGGCTTCGCTCCGGCCGTGTGTCATCGCAAAGAAGTTGTACGGCCACACGCCCTCGTGTCTCGGGCGCTCATAACAGTGGGTGACGAAATCCAGGGCGGCGACTTCGGGGCCGACGACGTCGAGTTTCCCGTCCGGGACGTCCCAGACTGTCATCCCGTTTTCGGTGTAACCGAGCGCGTAGTGGTTCGGGACGACCCCGACGCGTCTGATCTTCCCTTCGGCGTCGAAACGCTTGATCGTCCGGCGGACCCACTCGGCGTCGACACCGAGGGTGTCGGCCACGTCGGCGTAGGGCGTTTCGGTGATCGGAAGCCCGCCTTGGATCTCGACGACGAGGTCGCGTTCTCCCGGGGTCAGCGTTTCGCTGTCGGTCGGTTCGACGTCGGAGCCGAGGTCCGAAAGATCGATGTCTCCCTCAGGGATCGGTCCGTCGAGGAGGAACTTCGCCTCGACGCGAAACTCCTGTTGTTTCGGGAGGTTGTACGTCTCCTGGCCGGTTTCGGCCTCGATTTCGGCGAGGACCGACTCGATCCGGTCGGCGTCGGCGACGGAGACGACGAACCACATGTTCAGGTGGGGGTGCTCCCGTTCGTAGTTGTGAGCGACCTCGCGGTGGGCGTTGACCTGCTCCGTGATCTCCTCGAAGCGGTCCTCGGGGGCGTGCATGGCGACGAGCGTCGCGGCACCGCCGATCTCGGCGGCGTTTATAAGCGCGCCGAAACGCGTCAGGGTTCCCTCCTCGTCTAGGGTTTTGATCCGATCCAGAAGCGCCTCGGCGGTGATGTCGACGCCGCGTTCCCGGAGGGCCGCCGCGGCCGGTTCGAAGGGATCTTCGGTGACCGGGAAGCCGCCCTGATACGCGTTGATGACGGCGCGGTCGGTCCGGTTCAGCCCGGCGGTTTCACTCATTACCGACCAATAGGGCGTCCGGGAAATAAGCCCCTCGCTCATCCCATACTCGGGGACAGTAAGCGATGGGGTCGGGGGAGAACCGGACGAGCGGTCCCGTCTCAAGGAAGCGATACGGAGCGTTGCGGCGCAGACGCCGGCAGTTTACTGCGATTCGAGGAGTCCGTACGTCGATTCCAGGTGGTCGATGATCCAATCGACCGTCGAGGGATCGTACGTCCAGAAGCCGTAGAACGACCGGGTGTCGCGTTCCTCCGCGAGGAGCGCGCACTTGTTGACATCGACCCCGGCACCGTCGTAGGCGACGAACCACGAGCGTTCGATCTCGTCGCTGCGTTCGACGTGGATCGTGAGATCGGTGTCGTGGTCCGGAACGTCCGCGTCGGGGGCCGCGTACGCGTGGACATCGAGGGTTCCCTTCCGGGCCAGTTGCTCGTAGATGCTCATCTGTCCGGAGAGAATAGAGAGCTTCTGGAAGCCGGAGTAAAGCGACCCCTTCCCGATGCGCCAGGCGCGGTCCTCGATCTCCCGCGAGGCCGCGACCATCTGTTCGATGTCGTAGGACGTAAACAGGGTCTCATCGAGGTGGTCGAGAACCGGCCGGTAGCTGTCACCCTCGAAACCGGGGTCGGTCTCGCCCCCGTCGGCGAGAATGGTGTCGATATCGGTAGCGGTGACGAACTCGTCGCCGTCGGCGAGGACTGCGAAGGCCCTCGGCTTTCCGCTCGGCGTCTCTTCACCGAGGACGGAGAGGTTTCGGTCGTGGAACTGCTCCCTGAGGGTCGAAATCGTGCTTCCGTCGGTGTTGAAGACGACGAGCGTCTTCTCGTGAGACTCGACCCCGGCGATGAGTTCGGTGAAAGACATTCGCCTCAAAAGGAGCCACGACATTCTGGGTAATAAGCCTGTGGCCTCCGTCACCCCGGCGAACCGCGGTGGACGAGTGTCCAGTTTCGATCCGGCAGCCTGGGACACACGACCGAACAGCCGCCACCCGCGGCCGAAAGGTGATGTTTCAAGCCGGATCGACGATCTCTCTGACCGTCCACACAAGATCGATGACTTATTCCACAGTCCACAATAGATCGATGGCCCCTCTGACCGTCCACACCGGACCGACGAAACCGCCGTAGTGCCTCTTTATTATTACACCTATATCATGGTTAATGCACGACAACGTGTAGCAAATACTTTTATGATGGGCCGTCAAACTGGGTATAGCGCGCCGAGCAGGCGCAGCGATACCCAATGACAGATGAACTCGTCTGGCGAATCGCGGGCGGTTCCGGCGACGGGATCGACTCGACGAGCCAGAACTTCGCGAAGGCCCTGATGCGGTCCGGGCTGCACGTATTCACACACAGACACTATCCGTCCCGTATCCGCGGTGGCCACACCTACGTCGAGGTCAGAGCCGCCCCGGAGCCGGTGAAATCCCGCGGTGACGGCTACAACTGCCTTCTGGCGCTCGGCGACTCCTTCGCCAGAAACGCCCAAGAGGAGGCCGTCTACGGCGACGAAGAGCTCAAACCGATCATCGAAAACCTCGACGAGCTACGGGAAGGCGGCGTTATCGTCTACGACGAGGGCCTCATCGACATCGAGGAAGTCCCCGGCTTCGAAGAGCGTGTCGAGAAGAACGACTGGCACGTCTACCCCCTTGATCTCCGAGCCCGAGCCCGCGAGAAGGGACGCGAGGTCATGCGCAACACCGCCGGTGTCGGCGCAACGGCGGCGCTTTTGGAGTACGAACTCGACAACATCAAGGACCTCATGGCCGACGCGATGTCCGGCGACGTCCTCGAGACGAACATCGAGATCCTCGAGGACGCCTACGAGGACGTCCAGGAGTTCGATTTCACACACGACCTCCGGATGCCGACGGGCGAACACGACGAGGAGCAGGTGCTTCTCTCCGGCAGTAACGCCATCGCATACGGCGCGTTGGACGCCGGCTGTCGGTTCATCTCCGGCTATCCGATGACACCGTGGACGGAGGTCTTCACGCTCATGAGCCAGTACCTCCCGGAGATCGGCGGGATCTCCGAGCAGGTCGAAGACGAGATAGCCGCGGCCGCGCTCGCGTTGGGCGCCTCCCACGCCGGCGTGAAAGCGATGTCCGGCTCCTCGGGCGGCGGCTTCTCGCTCATGACCGAGCCACTCGGGCTCGCGGAGATGACCGAGACGCCGGTCGTCCTCATCGAGGCGATGCGTGCCGGCCCCGCGACCGGAATGCCGACGAAACCCGAGCAAAGCGACCTCGAACACGTTCTGTACGCGAGCCAGGGTGATTCGACACGGGTCGTCTTCGCCCCGGGTAACGTCGAGGAGGCGTACGAGCAGACGAGAGCCGCCTTCCGGATCGCATACGACTACCACGTGCCGGCGATCGTCCTCTACGATCAGAAGATCGGGGGCGAACTCAGAAACGTCGACGAGTCCTTCTTCGACCGCGAACCCGCTCCGGATCTGGGGGCGACGCTCACGGAGGAGGAACTCGCCGAGGCGGCACACCACTCTTCGGGGAAGTTCAACCGGTATCAACACGACCCGGGCGAAAACGGCGTTTCGCCGCGGTCGATCCCCGGACAGAAAGGCGGGCGGTTCCTCGCGGAGAGCAACGAGCACACGCCACAGGGCCACATCTGTGAGGACCCAGGAAACCGGGTGGCACAGGTCGATCGGCGACTCGGCAAACACGATTCGATCCGTGCGGAGCTTGACGACGCCGAGGACAGCCACCAGTCCGTCCGCGGACCCGAGGACGCGACCTACGGGATCCTGACTTTCGGCAGCCAACAGGGTACCGTCGAGGAGGCCGTCGATGTGCTGAACGACGCCGGCTACAGCGTGAAGTCGATGGGCGTCTCCGGTCTGATGCCGTTCGCCGAGGCCGAGGTGACGGCGTTCCTCGAGTCCGTCGACGAGTGTCTCGTCGTCGAGATGACTGCGAGCGGCCAGTTCCGCGGCCTCATACAGCGTGAGCTCGGTCGGTTCGGACCGAAGATGCACAGTCTTCTGAAGTACAACGGCAACCCCTTCGAGCCCGGCGAGATCGTCGACGGGCTCAGATCCATCGCCGAGGGAGACGAGCCGGCGGCGACGACTCGGTTCGTTCCCGCGGCAGGTGATTAACCATGAGTGCATTCAACGCGATCAACTCCGAGAGGGACGTAGAGCGAGACGAGTACACACCAGGCATCGAGCCGCAGGCGACGTGGTGTCCCGGATGCGGCGACTTCAGCGTCCTGAAGGCGCTCAAAGGCGCGATGTCGCAGCTCGGAAAGGACCCAGAGGAGATCCTGCTCGTGACCGGGATCGGCTGTTCGGGCAAGCTCAACAGCTACTTCGACAGCTACGGGTTCCACACGCTGCACGGTCGTGCACTGCCGGTCGCGCGCGCGGCGAAGCTCGCGAACCCGGAGCTTGAGGTCGTCGCGGCCGGCGGCGACGGCGACGGCTACGGGATCGGCGGCAACCACTTCACCCACACGGCCCGCGAGAACCACGACATCACCTACATCGTGTTCAACAACGAGATCTTCGGGCTGACGAAGGGCCAGACCTCGCCGACGAGCCCGAAGGGCCACAAATCGAAGACACAGCCACACGGCTCCGCGAAGGATCCCGTCCGCCCGCTTTCGATGTCGCTCACCTCAGGAGCGTCCTACATCGCCCGGACGGCGGCGGTCAACCCGAACCAGGCCCAAGAGATCCTGGTGGAGGCGATCCAACACGATGGGTTCTCCCACATCGACTTCCTAACGCAGTGTCCGACCTGGAACAAGGACGCGAAACAGTACGTCCCGTATATCGACATCCAACAGAACGACGACTACGACTTCGACGTTGCGGACCGACAGGACGCGGCCGAGATGATGTACAACACCGAACTCGCCATCCACGACGGCGAGGTCCTGACGGGCCGATACTACCAACAGGAGGGTCGGCTCTCCTACACCCAAGAGAAGCAGGCGATCGGTGAAATGCCGGAGGAACCGCTCGCGGAGCGGTACCACGAGGACGACTACGAGTGGGAGCGCAGCTACGACATGCTGGACGCCCACAAGTAACGTCCACGGACGGGCCCTTCGCCCGCTCGTCGGCGTTCCGACGGCGTCGGATGGACGCCTTTTTATTGCCGATCGGACCGAACCAGCAGAGCACGCCGGACATCCGGGGGTTTAGGCGACTGCCGAACGATGTGTGTCTAATGCGAATCCACTGGCACCGACGGGATCTGCGGCTCGCGGACAACCGCGGGCTGGCGGACGGCCCGGAACGACCGATCGGACTGTTCGTTTTCGACGACGCGGTGTTGGAACACGCCGGCGCGGCCCGCGTCGAGTTCATGCTCGAAGCGCTCGGAAAGCTCCGGGCGGCCTACCGCGAACGCGGGTCCGAACTTTTCATCCGGCGCGGTGACCCCGCAAGCGCCGTCCCCGACCTCGCCGCGGCGCTCGGGGCGGAGTACGTCTCCTGGAACCGCGATTACTCCGGGCTCGCACGCGAGCGCGACGGCCGAGTCGATGAGGCCCTCGAGGGGACGGACGTGATCCCCCAGAAGTTCCACGACGCGGTCTGTCACGAGCCGGGCTCAATCACGACGAACGCGGGCGATCCGTACTCGGTGTTCACCTACTTCGGACGGAAATGGCGCGACCGCGAGAAGGATGACCCCCGTCCGCTTCCGGCGTTTGCATCCCCCGACGGCGGCCCAAAGCCGGGGGCGATCCCCACGCTGTCGGAGCTGGGGTTCGAGGAGTCCGAGGCGGACGTGCCGACGGCGGGGACGGACGCCGCGCGCCGACTGTTGGAGTCGTTTCTGGAGGACGACGTCTACCGGTACGAGGAACTGCGCGACTACCCCGCCGACGAGTGCACCTCGCGGCTCTCGGCACATCTGAAGTTCGGGACGATCGGGATCAGGGAGGTCGACAAACGGGTCAGAGAAACCCTCGAAGGGGCGTCCGGCGACCGTCAGGAGTCGGTCGAGGAGTTCCGATCCCAGCTCGCCTGGCGGGAGTTTTACAGCCACGTCCTCTATTTCAACCCCGAGGTCGTGACGCGGAACTACAAATCCTACGAGAACCCCATCGAGTGGGAAAACGACGACGACTTGCTCGGGGCCTGGAAGCGCGGCGAGACCGGCTACCCCATCGTCGACGCCGGGATGCGACAGCTCCGCGAGGAGGCGTTCATGCACAACCGCGTGCGGATGA
>OBKM01000545.1_pt1 | contig 18496 bp, 29 predicted proteins | sample 1519691 | NCBI WGS metagenome assembly OBKM01 (sample SAMEA37050418, study PRJEB22526) | metagenome | biome: saline pan; feature: lake; material: water | place: Egypt | collected 2015 | depth 0.5 m | reverse complement strand
AGCCGTGGGTTTTCGCCTCGACATTTATAACAGCCGGGGCCGCAAACTACCCGTATGAAGCTTCGCAACGCAGCCGCGGCGGCAGTCGGTGCCGCCGGCGCGACGGCGGCGGCAAACCGTGCGCTTGCCTCGCGTGCCGAACCGTTCGAGCCGTTTCTCGAGGGCGACCGCGGAACCTACCGGTGGCGCGGGTTCGACATCAGCTACACCGAACGCGGCGACCCCGAGAACCAGGATCTCCTGTTGTTACACGGGATCAGCGCGGCGGCGAGCGGCCACCAGTTCTGGCGGGTGCTCGACGGACTGAGCGCTACGTATCACGTGATTGTCCCAGATCTCCCCGGCTTTGGCCACTCGGATCGACCACCGCTCCTGTACTCGGCGTCGCTGTACACCACTTTCGTCGAGGACGCCGTCGCGGATCTGGTCGAGGACCCTGTCGTGGTCGCCTCGTCGCTGACCGGCGCCTACGCCGCCGAGGCCATCGACGAGGCGACACGCCGGCTCGTGCTCGTCGCACCGACCGACGACACCGCCCACGGGGGTCGGTGGCTCCGGGCACTGCTCCGGTCGCCGGTGGTCGGCGAGGGACTGTTCAACCTGCTCGTGTCCAAACCCGCAATCCGGCGGTTCGGCGCCGACCACGGGTACGCCGATCCCGACAACCACACCGAGGATGTCCTCGAGTACGAGTGGCTGACCGCTCACCAAGACGGCGCCCGGTTCGCCCCGGCGGGCTTTCTGGGCGGCGACCTCGATCCCGAGACGCCACTCGCCGAGAGTCTCGCCGACGTGTCGGCACCGGTGGTGCTCGTGTGGGGTCGTGAGAGCGACACCACGCCGGTCTCCGAGGGCCGTCATCTCGCCAGAGAGGGCGACGCCGGACTCGTCGTGTTCGACGACGCGAAGCTGCTCCCACACGTCGAGCACCCCGAGGCGTTCATCGAGGTCGTCGGGGGGGATCTGGCCGTGGCGACGGCCTGATCGTTGCTGGAGGCGGAGCGGGATCCGCGTCAGTCGTCGTGACACGCATACTGGACTTGCTGTGACTCCGTCTCAGAACGCCGGTCCCAGCCACTACCGTTTGCCGACTACCCTCACTCGAGAATGTCACCGATCCGCCGGGGCTCTCCAGACAGAGCCGGCTCCGGCTCGACCAGCTTGAGCACCTCGTGGTCGGTGACCTCCGGGTAAGGCTTCTCGGTTGCCTCCTCGATGAGTGCTTTCTCGAGACGAAACTCGGTGCCCTCGTAGACGACGTCGACGCCGTCCTCGTCGAACGACAGAACTGTCATACCGCCGGTTTGCGGCCGACCGACAAAAATCCGCAGGACGCCAAAGAGCTTTGCCGGTCCCGACCGACGGCCGAGACATGCGAGTGACGTTTCTCGGCACCGGCAGCGCGATGCCGACCGGCCAACGGTTCCAGACCGGCCTGCTGTTCGAGGCCGGCGCGCGGACGCTGCTGGTCGACATCGGCAGTGGCGCCTTGCACGGGCTCTCCCGGACGAGCGTCGGCTACGAGGGTGTCGAGACGGTGGCGCTCACCCACCACCACCTGGATCACGTCGCGGATCTGCTCCCGCTGATGAAAGCCCGGTGGCTCGCCGGCGAGACGACCCTCGAGATCGTCGGCCCGCCGGGAACAGAACGGCTCGTCGACGGACTGCTCGACGTGCACGCGTACATGCAGGATCGCATGGAGCTGACCGTTCGCGACCGGCCCCTCGAGGCGGGCGGCTTCGAGCTCGCCGGCTTCCGGCTCGGACAGTTTCCCACCGAGCACTCGATGGATGGACTCGCCTACCGGCTGACCCCGACCGGTCCGGCTCCGACAGACGGTGGCGGTGACGGTGACGGATCCGACGGCGACCGACCGACGGTCGCCTACAGCAGCGACTCGGCGGCCACACCGGAGCTGGTCGAGTTCGCCGACGGCGCCGCAGTGTTTATCCACGACTGCTCGTTTCCCGACGACGTCGACGTCTCGGGACACCCGACCCCAGCCGAGCTGGGTCGGGCGCTCGGCGCCGCAGACGCCGCGCTCGGCCGGGTGTATCTCACCCACCTGTACCCTCACACCGACGGTCGTCACGAGGAGATGCTCGCGTCGGTCGGTGAGCACTACGACGGCGACGTGCGGATCGCCCGCGACGGGCTGACCATTGACGTGTCCTGATCGCCAGCCGCCGGTCACTCCAGCCGGTACCTGAGCAGAGCGGCGATTCCACCGAGTGTCGCCAGCTGCTGGCCGGGCTCGAACTCACTCGAGAAGACGGTTACCTCGCCGCCCTTCTGTTCGGTCGTCTCGATGACCGAATCGACGTCGATCTCCCAGTCGCCGTTGCGGCGTTCCCGACGGAGCTGCTCGTCGACGACGAGCAGCCGGTCGATGGCGCCGTACTCGGCGGCGGTCGCGACCTGCTGGGGCCCGTAGGCGACCTCGGCGCCGTCGGCGATCCGGTCGGTGAGCTCGTCGATCAGCGCCGCCTCCCGAGCGATCCGGGTCTCGCGCTGGATCTCTTCGACGGCGCCGCGTTTGAGCACCTCGTGGACGCCCCGATCGCCGACACCGGCGGTGTCGACGGTCGTGATCGATGTCGCCAGGTCAGGTGCTTCCTCTTCGATGTGTGCAAGCGCGTCCCGTTTCGTAAACCCCGGTCCCGCGAGGACGATCGCGTCTGCGTCGAGTCGCTCGAGCACTGCGCGCAGATCTGCGAACAGCTCCGAGCGCGAGCGCGCGTACTCGCCTTTGCCGGTCGGCCCGGTGAGCCGGACGCGTTCCTCGGCGGCGTGTTGGGCGACGGTGTGGACGTAGGCTTGGCCCTCCTCGACGGTGGCGATCGCCACGTCGGGTGCCTCGGCGGCCTCGACGGCAGACTCGAGTCGGTCGCGTTGGTCTGGCTTGAGCCGCTTTTCGAGCTCGATCTCGTCGTGTTGCTCGACGTTGATCGTGTGGTGGTTGCCGAGCTGGTCCTCCCTGGAACAGGCCTCGATCGTCCCACCGACACGCAGGCGGTTCGCAAACCGCGCGAACTCGACGTCCGTGACCGCGAGCTCGGCCCAGATGTGCTCGCGCTCGCCGCCGGTGTCCCGGAGGCGGTCGTCCGTTCGCTGGATGCGTCGCTCGGTGTCGCTCGCGACCCGGTCGTCGGGCTCGATGATATGTGAGAGATGCCAGAGGTCGTCGACGCTCTCGGGAACGAGTGTCAGTCGCTCGCCGCCGCTCTCGACGGGTTCGCGGTCGACGATACGCATACCTGCGTTCTGTGACTCGTCGGTAAGTGACTGCTGGTTCGGGCCTCAAGCGCCCGGCTCGGGACCGTCCACCTCCAGGTCGGGTCCGTCACGGCCCGGTATCCTCGCCGTTGGGGGACACGCTTATTCACCGGCGCCGTGAACTGTTCGTATGACCGACCAGACGATCACCGAGGAGACCGAAACCCGAAGCCGGCGCGGCATCGGCGCCTTTCTCCACAGGGTCGCAAACGCCTTCCGCCGGGGGGAGCCGGTGCCTGCAGACGGCGAGCAGACGGTGACCGTCGACCCGCCCGAAGAGCCCGAGCTGTCGGTGGCAGTCGAGCGTGAGGAGGGAACTGCGGAGTTCGAAATCGAGGTCGCGTGGCCCGCGGAGGCCGGCGAGATCGATACAGACGCAAGCGCGAGCAAGGCGACCTTCGAGCTGTACGAGGACGCTGGCGGGCAGTGGCGCTGGCGGCTCGTCCACACCAACGGGAACATCGTCGCCGACTGTGGGCACGGGTACTCCTCGAAACAGAAAGCGCGTCAAGGACTGGGAAGTGTCACGCAAAACGCCCCCGGCGCCGAGGTTACTACCGGCGAGTGAGGTTCTCTCAGCAACAGTGGGATTTAGCGGGAGGAACTGGCCGAGAGTGCGCTGGCCGAGATTTGAACTCGGGTTAGGACCGTGGCAGGGTCCTGTGATACCACTACACCACCAGCGCGCACCAATATATACCGCTTAGTGCAGATAAAAACGTTCCGAAACGCGGGGCGATGGCTCACCTAAGCCGTCCAGATCGCCACAGGGCCGCCCGCTTCCCGAACGGACGGAGCGTGGTGTGAGACAGCATGGCAGTCACGCGCGTGAAGCGGGGAGTTTTTACCTCCGGATCGGGGAGTAACCGGCACAGTCTAGTGGCGCGACGTGGAAGCGTCACGGCATGACGATCAGCGTGCTCGTGCCGTCGTCACTCGCCCGGGAAGCCGACAAACGCGAGGCGACACGGAAACTCGGGTACGTGGCCCGTGCGGCCACGGTCTTTCGGGTCGACCGGCTGACGGTCTTCCCCGATCCCGAGGGGCGACGACGATACGACGACGGGTTCGTCGAAACCGTACTCCGGTACGCCGCGACGCCACCATATCTCCGAAAGGAGGCCTGGGACGAGCGGGACGAACTAGAGTATGTGGGTGTCATGCCGCCGCTCCGCGTGCGTTCACAGACCGGCTCCGGATCGAACGGTTCGGGGTCGTTAAGACAGGGAATCGTGACCGAGGTCGGAGCTGATGGGCGCGTCCGGGTCAATTGCGGCCTGCAACACCCAATCTCGCTGCCGGTGCCAGATGGTATGGCCGTCGGCAAGCGAGAGCGCGTGACCGTCAGAGTCTCTTCGCGAGAGCCGGTCCGGGCGAAGCTCGTCGACGAGCCCCCACCGGGCTTTGTCGTCGACCGCGCGGACCTCGATACGACGCTGGCGCGGGCAGACGGCCTGACCGTCGCGACGTCGCGACACGGGCAGTCGCTGACCCCTGGTCGGCTCGACCGGCTGGGCGAGCGCGCCGACGGCCGGTTTACGGTTGCGTTCGGAGCCCCCGAGCGTGGCCTGCCGGCGATACTCGGGGTCGACCCGGCGACCGTTCGCGAAGACGACGACGCGGAGACTGGACGGTTTGACCTCTGGCTCGACACGGTTCCGAACCAGGGCAGCGAGGTCGTCCGAACGGAGGAGGCGATGTTCGCGACGCTCGCCTGCCTGGGACTGACCGACACGAACGCCACGGAAACAGACGGTACACACGAGTAAGCATGCCACAACCAGACAGACCACGCAAAGGCTCGATGGGCTTTAGCCCCCGCAAGCGCGCGGCCAGCGAGACGCCGCGGTTCAACAGCTGGCCGAGCGACGACGGCCAGCCGTCGCTGCAGGGTCACGCCGGCTACAAGGCCGGGATGACCCACGTCGTGATGATCAACGACGAACCCGACTCGTCCCGCGAGGGGATGGAAGAGACGGTTCCGGTGACGGTGATCGAGACGCCGCCGCTGCGGGTGGTCGGCCTGCGGGCCTACGAACAGACGCCGTACGGACTCCGTCCGCTGACGGAGCTGTGGGCAGACGAGCCTCACCCAGCACTGGGTCGGACGCTCGACCTTCCCGACGAGCACGACGCGGACGCGGCAGAGGAACAGATGCGCGATGCACTCGCCGAGGATCGCCTGGCTGATGTCAGGGTGATCACGCACACGCTGCCAGGCGAGATCGGCGGCGTACCGAAGAAACGACCGGACGTGATGGAAAACCGGATCGGCGGCGGCACGGTCGCCGACCGACTTGAGCACGGGCTCGAGCTCGTCGCAGACGGCGAGCGCGGGATCAACGACGTGTTCCGGGCCGGCGAGTACGCAGACGTCGCGGCCGTCACGAAAGGCAAGGGCACTCAAGGCCCGGTCAAGCGGTGGGGCGTCCAGAAACGCAAGGGCAAACACGCCCGGCAGGGCTGGCGCCGCCGCATCGGCAACCTGGGCCCGTGGAACCCCTCGCGGGTTCGCTCGACGGTGCCCCAGCAGGGCCAGACCGGCTACCACCAGCGCACCGAGCTCAACAAACGGCTCGTCGATATCGCCGCCGACCCGATCGAACTCGACGGCGGGTTCAAAAACTACGGCGACGTCGACGGCGAGCACGTCCTGGTGAAGGGTTCGGTTCCGGGCCCGGCCAAACGGCTCGTGCGACTGCGCCCGGCAGTGCGTCCGCAGGACCAGCCGCGCCTCGATCCCGAGGTACGGTACGTATCGACGGTATCGAACCAAGGATGAACGCACCAGTACACACACTCGACGGCGAGGCCGACGGGAGCGTCGAGCTGCCGGCGGTCTTCGAGACGGTCTACCGACCGGATCTGATCCGGCAGGCCGTCCTCGCAGCACAGGCAAACAGGAAACAAGACCACGGCGCCGACGAGTACGCGGGGATGCGAACGCCCGCCGAGTCGCCCGGGAGCGGCCGCGGTATGGCCCACGTGCCTCGGGAGAACGGACAGGGACGGCGCGTCCCACAGACCGTCGGCGGCCGTCCGGCACACCCGCCGAAGGCAGAGGCCGACCGCTCGCGGGAGCTCAACGACAAAACGCGCAAACTCGCCGTTCGATCGGCGATCGCCGCGACCGGCGACCCGGAGCTCGTCCGAGAGCGCGGGCACGCCTTCGACGCTGAGCTGTCGCTGCCGCTGGTCGTCGACGAGGCCTTCGAAAATCTCGCAAAGACCAAAGAGGCACTCGCGGCCTTCGAGGCACTCGGGATCGCGGCCGATGTCGAGCGCGCCGAGGACCGAACGATCAAGGCCGGACAGGGCTCGACACGCGGTCGTGGCTACCGACGGCCCAGCTCCGTGCTGGTCGTGACCAGTGAGGAGCCGTCCCGAGCGGCGCGCAACCTCGCGGGTGTCGACGTCGCGACCGCACACGGCGTCGACGCAGAGGCGCTGGCGCCGGGGGGCGACCCCGGACGGCTCACGCTGTGGACCGAACCCGCGGTCACGGAGGTGAGCGATCGATGAGCGACGCGATCATCCACCCGCACGTGACCGAGAAGACAGTCGACAAGATGGACTTTCAGAACAAGATGGTGTTCATCTGCCGGTCGGAGGCGACAAAAGACGAGATCGTCGCCGACGTCGAGCGCCGGTTCGACGTCGAGACAGACGGCATCTCGGCGATGGTGACACCGAACGGTCGCACGAAGGCAGAGGTACAGCTGACCGACGAGTACGACGCACAGGAGATCGCCTCCCGAATCGGGGTGTTCTGACGATGGGACGACGCATTCGCGGACAACGGCGCGGTCGCGGCACACCCACCTTCCGGGCGCCCTCTCACCGGTACAAGGCAGAGCTGTCACACCCTGCCGCCCAGACAGACGACGAGCTGGTCGTCGGTGAGGTGGTCGATCTCGAGCACGACCCGGCCCGGAGCGCTCCGATCGCCGAGGTGGCGTTCGGAGACGAGCGGCGGCTCGTGCTCGCCCCCGAGGGGATCGCGGTCGGCGACGAGATCCAGATTGGGGTCTCCGCGGCGATCGAGCCGGGCAACACGCTTCCGCTGGCGGAGATCCCAGAGGGCGTACCGGTCTGTAACGTCGAGTCGAACCCGGGCGATGGCGGCAAGTTCGCCCGGGCCTCCGGCGTGAACGCACAGCTGATCGCCCACGACCGGTCGGTCGCGGTGGTCCAGCTGCCAAGCGGCGATGTGAAGCGGCTCGACCCCGACTGCCGGGCGACGATTGGCGTCGTCGCCGGCGGCGGACGGACGGAAAAGCCGATGGTCAAAGCCGGAAACAAGTACCACAAAGTGAAAGGCCGCGGGACGGTCTGGCCGCGAGTACGCGGCGTCGCGATGAACGCGGTCGATCACCCGTTCGGCGGCGGCGGCCGCCAGCATCCCGGCCGGCCGAAAAGCGTCTCGCGGAACGCCCCGCCGGGGCGGAAGGTCGGAGATATCGCCTCCCGACGCACCGGACGAGGTGGTGACACGTGAGCTCTGAGTACCAGATCGGCCACGAGGGTGAGTTCACCTACCGTGGTCACACGTTAGACGAGTTGCAGGAGCTGTCGATCGAGGAAGTCGCGGAACTGTTGCCCGCACGTCAGCGGCGAACCATCGAGCGCGGTCTGTCCGTCGAGCACGAGAAGCTGCTCGAACGGGCCCGCGGGGCCGGTCCGGAGGAGACGGCAAACGACCCGATCCGGACACACCTCCGGGATATGCCGATCCTCCCGGAGATGGTCGGACTGACCTTCGCGGTGCACAACGGCCAGAGCTTCGAACGCGTCGCGGTCGAGCCCGAGATGCTCGGGCACTACCTCGGCGAGTTCCAGCTCACCCGACAGGAAGTCGAGCACGGACAGGCCGGCATCGGGGCGACGCGCTCCTCGAAGTTCGTCCCACTCAAATAACCATGGGAATCAGCTACTCAGTCGACGCCGACCCCGAGACGACCGCGAAAGCGATGCTCCGGGAGCGGCAGATGAGCTTCAAGCACAGCAAGGCGATCGCCCGCGAGATCAAGGGGATGACCGCCGGCGACGCCGTCGGCTACCTCGAGTCGGTTGTCGAGGGCGAGACGGCAGTTCCGTTCCGCCAGCACAACAGCGGCGTCGGCCACCGCTCGGATATCGACGGCTGGGACGCCGGTCGATACCCCGAGAAGGCCGCAAACGCCTTCCTCGATCTGCTCGAGAACGGCATCGGAAACGCGAACCACCAGGGGTTCGACGGCGAGGCCATGACGATCGCTCACGTCGCCGCCCACAAGGTCGGCGAGAGCCGGGGACGGCAGCCGCGAGCGATGGGTCGGGCCTCGGACTGGAACACCCCCGAGGTCGACGTCGAGTTGATCCTCGAAGAGCCGGAGGGAGGTGACGAGTAATGGCAGACGAACAGCAGTTCATCGAGAACGGCCTCCAGCGGACCCAAATCAACGAGTTCTTCGCCGACGAGCTGGGTAGAGCCGGCTACGGCGGGATGGAGCTCGCAAAGACTCCCATGGGCACGCAGATCGTGCTCAAAGCCGAGAAGCCGGGTATGGTGATCGGCAAGGGCGGCAAGAACATCCGCAAGATCACCCAGACGCTCGAAGAGGAGTTCGACCTCGACGATCCGCAGGTCGACGTCCAAGAGGTCGAAGAGCCGGACCTGAACGCACAGATCGTCGCCGACAGGCTGGCAAACGCCCTTGAGCGGGGCTGGTACTTCCGAAACGCCGGCCACACCACGATCGACCGTATCATCGAGGCCGGTGCACTGGGCGCGGAGATCGTCCTCTCCGGGAAGGTCACCGGCGCGCGCTCGCGGGTCGAGAAGTTCAACCGCGGGTACATCAAACACAACGGCGAGCCTGCAGAGGAGATCGTCGACAAGGGCGTCGCGACCGCTGTCGTCCAGCTCGGGACGATCGGCGTCCGGGTGAAGATCATCCCGCCGGGCGCGGAGCTGCCCGACGACTTCCAGGTCTACGAGGACATGGAAGTCGACGACTACGTCGAGGACTCCGACGGACTCGACGAGCTGCTGGCCGGCGAGCCAGACGACGATACCCCATCTCCGGGAGAGCCAGCCGCCGAGGACCCGGATGCCGACGAGCCCGACGCCGACGAGGAGACGACGCCGGTCGAAGAGACGGTCATCGAAGAGCCACAAGCCGACGCGACCGACGGCGAGTTCGACGAGCCCGACGTCGAAGAGGAGCTCGCCGAGCTCGACGACGCAGTCGAGGCGGAGCTCGACGAGGAGACCGAACAGGAAGCCGAAGCGCTGATCGACGAGATGGACGAGGCAGAGACGGCCGACGCCGGAGGTGACCAGGAGTGACGATCCTGCACCCAGAAGAGATCCGGGACATGACCCCCGCCGAGCGGGAGGCGGAACTCGAGCAGCTCGAGACGGAGCTGCTGAACGCAGAGTCGGTCAAGGCGACCGGCGGCATGCCGGACAACCCCAGCCGGATCAAAGAGCTCCGGCGAGCGATCGCCCGCATCAAGACGATCCAGCGCGAGCAGGGCGATCTCGAGACACGGACCCAGCGGGGGGAGTCGTGATGGCACTGACTCCGGAGACGCTCGCGCGTCACGAGCTCGTCGGGCTCGATGTCGCTGTCGTCGCCGCGCCGAACCCGGATCTGCTCGGACTGACCGGACGAGTCGTCGCCGAGACGACCCGGACGATCGGGATCGAGACAGACACCGACACGACGCCAGAAGCAGAGACAGGGACAGGGACAGAGGCGGAGACAGAGACACGGCCCGGAGCCGAGAGCGACGCCGAGATGGCCGTCGTTCCGAAAGCCGAGACGACATTCGAGTGGACGCTCCCCGACGGGGAGACAGTCCGCACCGCCGGTCGGCGCCTGCTCGCGCGGCCGGCACGACGATCAGAACGACCAGGTGATTCAACATGGCGATAGGACTCGACGTCGCACAGCCACCAGAACCAGACAATCCCGAGGAGTACGACTATGAGACGTGCCCGTTTTACGGCGAGCTGTCCGTCCGCGGACAGATCATCGAAGGCGAGGTCGTCTCTGCAGCGATGGACAAGACGGTGATCGTCGAACGCGAGTACGACGTCTCGGTGCCCAAGTACGACCGATACATGAAACGTCGCTCGCGCGTCCCGGCACACGTACCGGGCGTGCTGGCGCCGGTCGCGGTCGGCGACACGGTGAAAATCGCCGAGACGCGACCGCTGTCGAAGACGAAATCTCACGTCGTCGTCGAAGTCAACGGTGGTGAGCGGTGATGGAGGCGATCAAGGCCGACGTCACACAGGGCCTGGAGAAAGGCTCGCTGATGACGTGTGCGGACAACACGGGCGCTCGCGAGCTCAAGCTGATCAGCGTGATCGGCTACTCGGGGCGGCTCAACCGCCACCCCAAGGCCGGCATCGGCGACAAGGTGACCGTCTCGGTCACGAAAGGCACTCCGGAGATGCGCCGGCAGGTGCTCGAGGCAGTGATCGTCCGCCAGCGCAAGCCGATCCGGCGCCCCGACGGAACGCGGGTCCGGTTCGAGGACAACGCTGCCGTGATCGTCGACGACAACGAGGATCCGCGCGGCACCGAGATCAAGGGCCCGATCGCCCGCGAGGTCGCCGAGCGGTTCGGCGCGATCGCATCGACAGCAACGATGATAGTATGACACGACAACCACACAAACAGCGGAAACGCACGGAAGAAGCGCCGCTGCACGAGCGACACAAGCAAGTCCGGGCGACGCTGTCCCCGGACCTGCGCGAGAAGTACAGCCAGCGCTCGGTCCGGGTCAACCAGGGCGACACCGTCGAGGTGTCTCGCGGTGACTTCGCCGGCGAAAAGGCAGAGGTCGTCAACGTCGACCTGCGCGCGGCCGTTGTCCACGTCGAGGGCGTGACCCAAGAGACCGCCGACGGCGAGGAAGTGCCCCGCCCGGTCGACGCGAGCAACCTCCAGGTGACCGACCTGGATCTCTCCGACGACCGACGCGAACAACGCCTACAGGAGGGCAGCGATGAGTAACCACCAGAAGCGGCTGTCGGTGCCGAAAAGCTGGCCGGTCGAGCGCAAGACAGAGACGTTCACGGTCAAAGCCGGCGCCGGTCCCCACGGCGAGGCCGGCGTTCCGTTGCTGATCATCCTGCGAGATGTCCTCGAGGTCGTCGACAACCGGAAGGAAGCCCGGTACGCGCTCGCACAGGACGGCGTCGTGGTCAACGGCGAGCCGGCGAGCGACGAGGAACGGCCCGTCGGGATGTTCGACATCCTGGCGTTGCCGGCCCGCGAGGAGTACTACCGGGTGTTCCCCGACGAGGGCGGACGGCTCTCGCTGACGCCGATCGACGAGGACGCCGCGGGCAGCAAGCTCGGGAAGGTCATCAACAAACAGCACGTCCCGGGCGGAGAGATCCAGCTGACGCTGCACGACGGACAGACGCTGCTTGCCGGTCCGGAGTACGACACCGGCGACTCGATCGTGGTCACCAACGACGGCGACGAGATCGTCGCCCACTTCGAGTACGAGGAGGGCGCGTTGGTCACGGCCGTCGCGGGGAGCCACGCCGGACAGATCGGCCGGATCGCGGAGATCCAGGTGACCGCCGGCAGCGCAAACAACAACGTCGTCGTCGAGCAAGACGACGGCGACGGCTTCGAGACGATCGAGGAGTACATCGTCGTGATCGACGAGAACTTCACCGACAGTGGAGGTGACCAGCAGTGAGCTCTGAATCCGACAGCGACGCCGAGTTCCACGAGATGCGCGAGCCCCGCGTCGAGAAGGTCGTCGTCCACGCGGGCGTCGGCCAGGGCGGACGCGAGCTCGGCCGCGTCGAAGAGATCATCACCGAGGTCACCGAGCAGGAGCCGGTGCGGACGACCGCAAACGCCACCGAGCCGGACTTCAACATCCGCGAGGGCGACCCGATCGGCGCGAAGGTGACACTCCGGGGCGACCGGGCAGCCGAGTTCCTCAAGACGGCGCTCGAACTCGTCGAGCTGTCGGAGAGTCAGTTCGACGAGACGGGGAACTTCAGCTTCGGGATCGAGGAACACACCGACTTCCCGAGCCAGGAGTACGACCCGACGGTCGGCATCTACGGGCTCGACGTGACGGTCAACCTCGTTCGGCCGGGCTACCGGGTCGCGAAGCGCGACCAAGCAAGCCAGCCGATTCCCTCGACACACCGACTCGACGTGGCCGACGCCGTCGCGTACGTCGAGAACCGCTACGACGTGGAGGTCCAGGCATGAGCGAGAGCGACACCGAGACCGGCGAACAGGCAGCGAAACGAACCGGACAGCTCGAGGAGTGCCAGCGCTGTGAGCGCAAGCAGGGTCTGGTCGGGAAGTACGACATCTGGCTGTGCCGACAGTGCTTCCGAGAGGTGTCCAGGAGCATGGGCTTTAAAAAATACTCATGACCGGAACAGATCCACTGGCCAACGCGCTCTCGGCGATCGACAACGCCGGCGACGTCGGCCACCTGACCGAGCGGGTACGGCCCGCCTCGAACGAGATCGGTAGTGTGCTCGAGGTCCTGTACGATCGGGGCTACATCGACGGGTTCAGACGCGTCGAGGACGGCACGACCGAGGAGTTCGAGGTCGAACTGAAAGGCGCGATCAACGACTGTGGCCCGGTCAAACCCCGGTACGCTGCGGGCGCAGACGAGTTCGAGACCTGGGAGAAGCGGTACCTCCCGGCTCGGGACTACGGCACGCTCGTGGTGACGACCTCGGAGGGCATCATGACCCACTACGAGGCCCGCGAGCGGGGGATCGGTGGCCAGGTCATCGCGTACGTGTACTAACGATGCCACGAGAAACACTCACAATCCCAGACGAGGTCGAGGCCCGAACCGACCATCTCGATCTGATCGTCGAGGGCCCCAACGGGTCGGTTCAGCGCCGGCTGTGGTATCCCGACGTCTCGGTTAGCGTCGCGGACGGTGCGGTCGTCATCGAGAGCGACGCCGACGACGCGGAGACGATGTCGACGATCGGCACGTTCGCCAGCCACGTCGAGAACGCCTTCTACGGCGTGACCGACGGCTGGGAGTACGAGATGGAGATCTTCTACTCACACTTCCCGATGGATGTGCGCACAGAGGGCGGCGAGGTCGTCATCGAGAACTTCCTCGGCGAGCGTGCGCCCCGGCGGACCGGAATCCACGGGGACACCGAGGTCGAGATCGACGGCGAGACGATCGTGTTGCGCGGTCCCGACATAGAGGACGTCGGGCAGACGGCCGCAGACATCGAGCAGCTGACGCGGGTCACCGACAAGGACGTCCGGGTCTTCCAGGACGGCGTGTACGTGACCGAGACACCACAGCGAGGTGACGTCTGATGAGCGACGACCACCATTACGACGACGAGATCCAGCACCGACACGACGAACGGCTCCGAACGGACGGCGGCGACGCCGAGGACACCCAGGCGCTCACCGACATCGGTGGCGTCGACGAGGCGGTCGCCGAACAGCTGCGTGAAGCCGGCTACGAGACGCCGGCACACCTGAGCGCGGCCAGCCAGGAGCAGCTCTCGGCGGTCGAGGGCGTGAGCACCGCCCTTGCCGCCCGGATCAAAGCAGAGACCGACGCGCTCGAGATCAGCGACGAGGCCGAACGCGATGTCGCCGAGCTCGGCGCCGACACGACAGAGACGACCGACTCCGAGGCCGACCCCGAGGGCGAGGACACAGACGAGTCCGACGGCGCTGCCGAGCCGGAGATCACGGAACTTACCGACATCAGCGGCGTCGGCGACGCGAAAGCCGAACAGCTCCGCGAGGCCGGCTTCACGAGCGTCGATCAGGTCCGGGGTGCCGATCAAGACGAGCTCGCAGACGTCGACGGGATCGGGATGGCACTGGCCGCCCGGATCAAAGCAGACGTCGGCGACGTCGAGATCGCAGACGAGGTTGAGGCGGAAGTCGAAGAAGAGGAACAAGAAGCGGTCGACGAGGCGGTCGAGACGGAACTCCGGCCCCGCGGACTGGTCGACAAGACCCCGGAGCTCGACGACGAGACCGCGCGGCTGCTCGCACAGCGCAAGTCGGTCAGCAAACCAGCCTTCGAGCGCCAGGACCACCACAAGAAAAAGCGCGTCCCGAGCTCGTGGCGCCGGCTCCGCGGTGGGCTCTCGAAGCGCCGCCGGGGCATCAAAGGGAAGGGAGCGGCCGTCAAGGCCGGCTACCGCTCGCCGACGGCGGTTCGTGGACTGCACCCCTCCGGGTTCGAGGAGGTCCGGGTCCACCGGCCCGAGGACCTGGACGGCGTCGACGGCGACCGGCAGGCGGTTCGAATCGCCAGCTCGGTCGGCGCTCGCAAGCGCGAACGCATCGAGGAACGGGCAGAGGACGAAGGAATCCGTGTGCTCAACCCCACATACGAGGAGGTGGTCGTGGAATGACCGATCTGAGCGCACAGAAGCGACTGGCAGCAGACGTCCTCGGCGTCGGTGAGAACCGCATCTGGCTCGATCCCGACAGACAGGGTGACATCGCCGAGGCGATCACCCGCGAAGACATCCGTGAGCTGGTCGAGGAGGGTGTCGTCCGGGCGGAAGAGCCCGGCGGCAACTCCCGAGGCCGGGCCCGCGAGCGCGACGATAAACGCTCTTACGGCCACCAGACCGGCGCCGGCAGCCGCAAGGGCAAAGCCGGCGCGCGGAAAAGCGACACCGACGACTGGGCGTCGACGATCCGAGCACAGCGACGGCGACTGCGCGAGCTCCGCGACGAGGGGCGGCTCAGTCGCTCGCAGTACCGCGACGCGTACGCCAAAGCCGGCGGCGGCGAGTTCGACAGCGTCGCGGATCTCGAACGGTACATCGACGAAACTTACGGTGACTCATAATGGCAACGGGACCACGATACACGGTACCGATGCGGCGACGCCGCGAGGCCCGCACAGATTACCATCAGCGGTTGCGCCTGTTGAAATCCGGCAAACCACGCCTGGTTGCGCGCAAGAGCAACAGCAACGTCAGGGCGCAGCTGGTCGTCACGGGACCGCTCGGCGACGAGACCGTCGCGAGCGCTCACTCGACGGATCTGCGCGAGCACGGCTGGGAGGCGCCGACCGGGAATCTCCCGGCGGCGTATCTGACCGGTCTGCTGGCCGGACAGCGGGCGCTCGACGCGGGACTCGAGACGGCGGTGCTCGACATCGGACTGAACTCCCCGACACCGGGGAGCAAAGTGTTTGCAGTACAGGAAGGTACAATCGACGCGGGGCTCGAGGTCCCGCACAACGACGCGGTCCTCGCGGACTGGTCGCGAACGCGCGGCGAGCACATCGCCGAGTACGCGGAGCAAGAAGACGGACTCTACAGCGGTGGGTTCGACGCGACGGAGCTTCCAGACCACTTCGACGAGGTCCGCGAGCGGCTCTTGGAGGGTGACCGATGAGCGCCCAAGACGGCTGGGTCCCACAGACCCGGCTCGGCAAGCAGGTCGCAGACGGCGACATCGAGACCATGGAGGAGGCGTTTGCCTCCGGGCTGCCGATCAAAGAGCCCGAGCTGGTCGATCAGCTCGTCCCCGGACTCGAAGACGAGGTGCTCGATATCAACATGGTCCAGCGGATGACCGACTCCGGACGCCGGGTGAAGTTCCGGTGTGTCGTCGTGGTCGGCAACCGCGACGGACTGGTCGGGTACGCCGAGGGACGAGACGACCAGGTCGGCGGCGCGATCGAGAAAGCCATCGATATCGCGAAGCTGAACCTGATCACGGTGCCACTCGGGAGCGGCTCCTGGGAGGACCGTCCGGGCGGGACACACTCGCTGATCCGAGACGCCGAAGGCAAAGCCGGCAGCGTCGTCGTTCGCGTGATGCCCGCGCCGAAGGGACTCGGCCTGGCGGCCGGCGAGACCCCGCGGAAGGTGCTTGAGCTGGCCGGCGTCGAGGACGCCTGGACCGAGAGCCACGGGAACACCCGGACGACGGTCAACCTCGCGAAGGCGACGTTCAACGCCTTGGAGAACGCCGCCGAGTCGCGGGTGCCCCGTCGGGTACGCGAACGGGAGGTCGAGGAATGAAAGCGCTCGTCCAGCTGCGTGGCGAGGTCAACATCAGTCAGGACGTGCTCGACACGCTCGAGATGCTCAATCTCGGCCGTGTCAACCACGCCACCTTTATTCCCGAAGAGCCCACGTACGAAGGAATGGTGACGAAGGTAAACGACTACGTCGCCCACGGCCAGCCGAGCGCGGCGACCGTCGCGACGCTGCTTGAGCGCCGTGGCGAGACCGCAGACGGGGACGAAGTCACCGACGCGTGGGTCGCCGAGACGACCGACTACGCGGACATCGAGGGGCTGGCCGACGCACTGGTCGCCGAGGAGACGACCATGCAGGCGGCCGGACTGTCGCCGACGCTGCGCCTGCACCCGCCCCGAGGCGGCCACGACGGGATCAAACAGCCCGCCACCACCGGCGGGCAGCTCGGCGTCCACGAGTCCGACGCGATCGACGACCTTCTGGAGGCGATGCGATAATGACAGACAAGAGCAAACGACAGCGCGGATCGCGAACGCACGGCGGTGGCTCGCAGAAAAACCGTCGGGGGGCAGGGCACCGCGGCGGCCGCGGGGCCGCTGGCAGAGACAAACACGAACACCACAACCACCCGCCGCTTGGTAAGTACGGCTTCGACCGACCGGAGTCGGTCACAGACGAGGTCGCGACCGTCGAGGTTCGCGAACTCGACGAGGACGCACCGGTGTTGGCTGCTGACGGCCTCGCAGAGGAGACCGACGAGGGCTACCGGATCGACGCCCGCGAGCTGATCGACGCCCGCGTCGACCGGGTCAAGGTGCTCGGAGGCGGCCAGGTGCGCCACGAGCTCACCATCGTCGCGGACGACTTCTCCGAGAGCGCCCGCGACCAGCTCGCCGCAGCCGGCGGCGAGGCGGTCGAACCCGAGGACACCGAGACAGACACAGCGACCGAAACAGACACAGCCCCCGAGACGGAACCGGACACAGAGACGTAACCAATGAGCTGGAAAGACACCGCGGAACCGGTGCTCACACGGATGCCGTCGGTCAGGCGGCCACAGGGTCACGTCCCGTTCCGGCGGAAGCTGGGCTGGACGGCCGGCATCCTTGTGTTGTACTTTTTCCTGACGAACGTCACACTCTACGGGCTTGGTGCCGAGTCGGACGTGTTCGGGCAGTTCCGCTCGATCCTGGCGGGCGCGTCGGGCTCGCTGATGCAGGTCGGCATCGGGCCGATCGTTACCGCGAGCATCGTCCTGCAGCTGCTGGGCGGGGCGGATCTGCTCGGACTGGACACCCAGAACAACCCCCGCGATCAGGTGCTCTACCAGGGTCTACAGAAGCTGCTCGTGGTCATCGTGACCGCGATGACCGCCTTCCCGATGGTGTTTGCGGGCTTTCTCAATCCCGATCCCACGCTCGGGATCTCCCCCGGGCTGCTGGAGTGGATCCTGTTCGCGCAGGTGTTCGTCGGCGGCATCCTCATCCTGTACATGGACGAGGTGGTCAGCAAGTGGGGCGTCGGAAGCGGTGTCGGACTGTTCATCATCGCCGGCGTGAGCCAGCGGCTGGTCGGCGGACTGGTCGCGACCCCGACCTTCGGCGGCGACTGGGGGATCTTCCCCCAGTGGGGCCGGATGCTGCTCGGGGCCGCGGACACCCCCGCGCTGACCAGTCCGGCCGGGATCGAGCTACTCTTTATCGGCGAGGGTCAGTACGGGCTGATCCCGATTTTCACGACGATCGCGATCTTCTCGATCGTCGTCTACGCCGAGAGCGTCCGCGTCGAGATCCCCCTCTCGAACGCCCGCGTCAAGGGTGCCCGCGGACGGTTCCCGGTGAAGCTCATCTACGCGAGCGTCCTGCCGATGATCCTCGTTCGGGCGCTCCAGATGAACATCCAGTTCATGGGCCGAATCTTGAACCGCCAGCTCGGCGGCGCGATGCCCGCGTTCCTGGGCCAGTACGCCGACGGCCAGCCGACCGGCGGCCTGTTTTATTACCTGGCGCCGATCCAGAGTCCCCAGGACTGGATGTGGTTCATCGGCGAGGGTGGCGCGAACACGCCGCTTGAGATCATGACCCGCGTGTCGATCGATCTGACGATCATGGTCGTCGGCGGGGCGATCTTCGCGATCTTCTGGGTCAAGACCACGAACATGGGCCCGGCCGCGACCGCCCAGCAGATCCACGGCTCGGGCATGCAGATCCCCGGGTTCCG
>OBKM01000544.1_pt1 | contig 18506 bp, 18 predicted proteins | sample 1519691 | NCBI WGS metagenome assembly OBKM01 (sample SAMEA37050418, study PRJEB22526) | metagenome | biome: saline pan; feature: lake; material: water | place: Egypt | collected 2015 | depth 0.5 m | reverse complement strand
TTAGCCCCGTTGGCATCAACCGACTGCGTGTCCAGTCGATGTGAGTTGCCGTCGCGCGCATCCGTGTCGTCGCCGCAGAATCCGTTCGGTTTCGACAGCCAATGTTGACACACAAATCGAGAGGCGGTAAGGCTTTGTGGAGACCACCCATACCTGCACCCATGCCGACTGTCCGATTCCGCGGCGAGGAGATCGAGTGTCGCGAGGGTGCAACCCTCCGTGACGTGCTACTGAGCAATGGGCTGACGCCACACAACGGTAAAAGCGAGAAACTCAACTGTCGGGGGTTTGCCAGCTGTGGCACCTGTGCGGTTCGCCTGAAGGGCGAGGTTAGCGATGTCGGCGTGCGTGAAAAAGCTCGACTGCTCGTGCCGCCACACCACCCGAACTACAAACTTCGATTGGCGTGTCAGACGAAGGTGCTTGGCGACGTTCACGTCGAAAAGTATCCCGGTATGTGGGGCACGCAGGTCAGCGAGGATCCGCTCGGCCCCGTCAGCGACGGCAATGACTCTTGGGAACCCGACACAAACGATGCTGATGTCGGTGCCGACGACACGACGGTCGATGACGGCACCACAGGCGATGACGAGGACACGACGGCAGACAGTACCACCGTGACACCGGACGATAACAACCCAGAACCGAGCGACGATGACACCTCATCCGAGACAAAAACTGACTAACCGCTGTGACCCGTTCGTTTGATTCGTCCGAGTCGACTGATCCAGCCGAGTCGATTGGTTCATCCGACCCGTTCGTCCGGTATCTGAACGCCAAGCGAACGGTCGACGACCGCGCGCTGCACCGACCCACGTTCGAGCGGCTGGTGACTGCGCTCGAAACCCGCGCTGCGAACCGCGGCGACGACCCGGTTCGGATTCTCGAGGTCGGCGTCGGCACCGGGACGATGCTCCCACGGCTGTGCGATTGGAACGCGCTTTCCGGCGATGTCGTCTACGTCGGCGTCGACACGCGGGATGCGGCGATTGCAGCCGCCGCCGACAAGCTGACCGAGCGCTCGTTCGAGTGCATCGGCGAGCGTCGGTTTCGGCTCGAAACCGACGAGCGAACGCTCACCGTCGAGTTGCACGTAGCCGATGCCTTCTCGTGGGCGTCGGCGCTGGCCGCCGGAACGGTCGACTGCGTGATCGACGAACTCGCTGGCGACGATCCGACGTTCGATCTGTTGATTGCGATGGCGTTTCTCGACGTGGTCGAGTTCGACCGTGCCGCAGAAGCGTTGTTCCCGTTGGTTGCCGGCGGCGGGCTCGGCTACTTTCCGATCACGTTCGACGGCGAAACGATATTCGAGCCCGTTTCGGACGCCGAGCGCAACGCCGCGGTGCTCGACGCCTACCACGCCGCGATGGACGCTCCCGACCGACCCGGCGGATCCAACACGGGTAGACGGCTGTTTTCGGCGTTGCCGGCGGCGAACGCCGAACGGCTCGCAGCGGGCGGCTCCGACTGGGTCGTTGCCCCCGACGACGACGCATACCCGGCCGACGAGCGCGCGTTCTGTCGGTACATCGTCGACACGATCGAGCGGGCAGTGCTGACCGAAACCCCGGCCCCTGCGCGAGCGGGGCTTTCCGACAGCGACGTGGTGGCGTGGGCGGACGACCGCCGCGCACAACTCGATCGTGGAACGCTCGTCTACTGCGCGCACGGCTTTGATCACCTCGTGCGATTCCCGTAAGTCACCGGTGATCGATCGCCGGAGCCAGCGCGCGAAACCACGTGATAGTGCGGCGAACGAATAGTTTTTAGACGAACCGTTTGGTACGATACTGTAGAATACAGTAATGGGTGTACCAAAGCCAAACGTCCTCGTGATCGATGACGAACCGGAGATTGTTGATATGTATCGCGAGTATCTCGACGACAGCTGTACGGTCACGGGCGCAACCGGTGGCGAAGAGGGGTTGGAACGACTCGATGACCACACTGACGTGGTGGTTCTCGATCGACGAATGCCTGAGATGTCCGGCGATGCGGTTGCCGATCAGATCAAGCGAATGCCGATTCACACGAAAATTGTCATGGTGACTGCGATCGAACCCGATATGGATCTGTTGCATATCGAGTTCGACGACTACATGGTGAAACCGGTCACTCAGGCCGATCTCACGCGTGCGGTCGATCGCATGACCAACCGGATCGAGCTCGAAAACCAGCTTCAAGAACTGCTCGGACTCGCCTCACGACTCACGACGCTCGAGGACAAGTTGGATATCGAAAGTCTCGAAACAAGCGACAAATACCACCGACTCACCGACGAGTTCACACAGCTCAAACGTGAAATCAGGCGAACGGGAGACGACAGCTACTACTGGGATTCAACAATGTCGAAACTCAACGGCGCGTTCGAAGATTTCGAGTGATCCTGTTCATGCTCGGCGTGCGCCGAGACCGCACAGCGAGCGACGAAAGTCGACGAACGCGAGGTTGCCACCGGAACCGTGCGGTACGCTGATCCGCTCGCACCGCGGGCTACGTTGCTTCGAGAGGGCTCGGCCGACCTTTCGGGGTACATCGACGGACGCATCGACCACTGCAAAGCCATCGACCCGACGATCCGAGCGTTCGTTGATGAACCCAACCGAGGGCGTCGGGTTCGGTCTGCCGCATCGGCGTTGGTGGAGCGTGATCGACCCGCCGCAGAACGCCCGGCGCTGCACGGCATTCCGATCGGCGTAAAGGACGTGTTCCACGTTGATGGGCTGCCAACCAAAGCGGGGTCGACGCTTCCGGCGGCGGTTCTTGGTGGCCCCGAGGCGCCCGTCGTCACCGCGCTCACGAACGCGGGTGCGATCGTGTTCGGCAAAACGGTGACGACCGAGTTCGCGCATTTCGAGCCGGGGCCGACCCGCAATCCGGAGGCGCTCGAACGAACACCCGGCGGCTCATCGAGCGGATCGGCGGCTGCGGTCGCTGCCGGCATGGTTCCGCTCGCGCTCGGAAGTCAAACCATCGGGTCGGTGATCCGGCCGGCCGCGTTCTGTGGGGTTGTCGGCTTCAAGCCGACGTTCGGGCGCGTCCCGACCGACGGGATGGTGACGCTCTCGACATCGGCCGATCAGGTCGGCTGGTTCACCCAGGATGTCGATGGGGCGGCTCTCGTCGCGGCCTGTTGTGTTGCCGACTGGCAGGCGCTGACGACTCCGCAGCAGCAACCGACGCTCGGTGTTCCCGTCGGTTCCTACCTCGATCAGGCAGCAGCGACAGGCCGTGAAGCGTTTTCGGATCACGTCGATCGACTCGTAGCGGCGGGCTACACGGTCGTCCGTGCCGACCCCTTCACCGCGATCGAGAGGGTCAACAACCGACACCGCCGGGTTGTTGCGGCCGAGGCCGCACGCGCACACGACGAGTGGATTCGTTCGTACGGTGACCGGTATGCGGCGTCGACCCAAGCCCTGATCGAACGGGGCCAGCGCGTGAGCGTTCGCGCACTCGCCGGCGCGAGACGAAGCCAGATTGCGCTTCGCGACCGACTCAGTGGCCGGATGGAGACGACCGGAATCGACCTGTGGATAACGCCAGCAGCACCCGGCCCTGCTCCTCGGGGCATCGGGACAACGGGCGATCCGGTGATGAACCTGCCGTGGACACACGCCGGGCTGCCGGCGATCACCGTGCCGGCGGGCAGCGTCAACGGCGCGCCGCTCGGACTCCAACTCGTCGGCCGATTCGGCGCTGACGAGTCGGTAGTTGCGTGGGCTCGCGGAATCGAACGAGCACTGTCGAACCGCTAAGTGACGCGGTTCGACGCCCCTAGAGTGCCCGTCACCGACCACATCTCAGCGGGCGGACTACTGTCCTGCGCCGACGTAGAGCACGACGACGAGGAAGACCCAGACGACATCAACAAAGTGCCAGTACATCGAGGCCGTACTCACCGAGAGGTGTTTGTCGGCCGAGTACTGCCCGAGCAGTCCGCGGAGGAACACGATTCCGAGAAAGACCACGCCGAGCATAACGTGCAAGCCGTGCAGGCCGGTCAGCCCGAAGAACGCTGAGGCGTAGACGCCCTGGGTGACGGTGAAGCCGTAGACCGCGATGAACTCGAAGTACTCGAGCGCCTGCCCGCCGAGGAACACCACGCCCAACAAGAGCGTCAGCCCCATGCCACGGAGGAAGTTTTTGCGGTCGTCGTTTCGCAGCGCGACGTGTGCCCAGTGGAGCGTGAACGAGGAGGCGATAAGCACCGCCGTGTTGGCCAGAATTAACGAGTTGACCAGATCCGGCGTTGTCGCCGGCAGTGTCCACTCCGCACCCGCGCGGAAGTAAAAGTAGTATGCGAAGATTGCGCCGAACGTCGCCAACTCGGAGCCCAAAAAGGCGATCATCCCCCAGCGCAACGAGTCATGACCGTGGGCGCTCGTTTCTCGCGTCCAGAAGTTGACGATGAAGGCGTGGTACAGCCAGCCGTAGATCCCGACCAAAAAAAGGCCGACGCTCGCGACGAGCACAGCCGGTCCGGTCAGCGGGCCGACGATATCCGCGATAATCCAGAGCGCCGCACCAACGTAGATGCCGCTTGCGCCGATCGCGGTCACGAACGGCCACCAACTGGCCTCGCCAAAGCCGTGTGGCCAGTCTTCGACCGCCGGCAGGTGGTGATGGTGGTCGTCGTGTGCGTCCTCCGTTTCGGTACTCATATCCACCCCTTGCAAGCGGGTGATTAAAAATCCTCCCAACCAACAGCGCTCGAATGGCCGTCGTCGCGAGCGAGAGCGTCCACCGAGCGACTCGGTACTCGCAACCCCTGACACCAACCGATCGGCAGCCGACGGTTTCGCAAGCTACTCCTGTCGCCCATTCCAACAGTCGACAATGAACCGCGGATCCCGAGAGAATGTGGCCAGTGGGTCGCCCGTCAGCGGGATCTCACGGTGGCTTCTTGTGCTCGGTGGGGTGGTGATGGTCGCGCTCGCCACCGTTCCCGGAACGGCGCTCGCCCACGCCGCCGCGCTTCGCGATGCCGCACCGACGACGATCGAGGTGCCGACGTGGCTGTTTCTCACGACCGGTGGCGGAGCGGTCGGGGCGTCGTTTCTGTTGGCTTCGTTCGTTACCGACCGGGTGTTTATTCGGTCGTTTCACGAGTGGGGCGGTCACCTGCGCTCGCCCGGTCGAATCGTCTCGCTTGTCGGCCGCGTGACCGGTCTCGTGTTGCTGGCACTAACGGTGTACGTCGGCTACGGCGGCCCGCCGACGGGCTACCGCAACTTCGCGGTGCTGTTCGTCTGGGTCGGCTGGTGGGGCGGCTACGTCGGCTCGACGTATCTCATCGGCAACACCTGGCCAACGCTCAACCCGTTTCGGACGATCGCCGAGTTGTTTCCGAGCCTCGGCGTTTCGTACCCCGAGCGCCTCGGGTCGTGGCCGGCGGTCGTCGGCCTGTTGTTGTTGATCTGGGTCGAAGTCGTCAGCCCGCTCGCAGACGATCCACGCGTGTTGTCGACGACGATTCTCACCTACACGCTGGTCACCGTTCTCGGTGCGGTCGTCGTCGGCAGCGACGTCTGGTTTTCGCGCGTCGATCCGCTCTCACACGCCCTTGCGTTCTTTGGTCGGTTCGCACCGCTCGAACGAACCGCCGACGGCGTCACGTTTCGGTTGCCCGGGATGGCACTCAGCGAACCGGAGCTAGTCACCGGTCGCGACGAGGTCGCGTTTATCGTGTGTCTGTTGTACGTGACCACGTTCGACGGCTTCGTGGCGACGTGGCTGTGGGCCGATTTCGTCGTGGCTGTCGTCGGGTTCGGCGTGCCGCCGCTCGTCGGCTACGGCGCGGCGTATCTCGCCGGCTTCGCGCTGTTTCTCGGCGCGTTCTGGTGGGCCATTGGACTCGCGCGGCGCTATGGCTCAACGTATATCACGCGGACGGAATTAGCCCGTCGGTTCGCACCGTCGCTGCTCGCCATCGCAGTGGGCTACCACATTTCGCACAACCTCGGTTATGTGCTTGCCCTATTGCCCTCGGTCGTGGTTGTCGGAGCGATGCCGCTGTCGCCGCCCCAGCAACCACCGATTCTCGGCGGCCTGCCGGGATGGATTTCTGGGCTCGAACTGGCGTTCGTACTTTTCGGCCACTTCATCGCCGTCTGGGTCGCCCACGCGGCCGCCTACGACCTGTTTCCCAGTCGACTTGATGCGATCAAAAGCCAGTATGGGCTCACGGTCGTGATGGTATTTTATACGATGGTCAGCCTCTGGATCGTGACGACACCGATCGTCGAACCGCCATTTATTTCCGCGGGTGAGGGGCCATGAGTGACGCTGACCGCCAGCTCCCCGAGACCGATGTGTCACCGGATGCAACGCCAATCGTGTGTGAACACTGTGGATTCGAACTCAAAAACGAGAAACAGCATCGGCTCCACCTCGGACTCGAACACTACGGGCAGCTGTCGGAGGGCGACCGCGAGACGTTCCGCGAGACGTATCACGAGGAGGAAGCCGAGCTCAACCGGTTTCGAATTATTGCACTCGGCGGGCTCGTCGTGCTCTACTTTGGTTTTCTGATTATCTACGCGCTGTTGGCCGTCTAACCGGAATCCGCTCGGCGAACGGGCTGACGAACCCGCCGTGGAGGTGGCTCAGAGAACGATGGCAACGACTTTCTTTCAGACGAATACGGATAGAACACAGCGTACGACGGGTCGGAAGTTATATGCCGTATCTGTGGCGACGTTACGGCAGATGGATCGCGAGATAGTCGATGCCGTAACCGAGTGGGAGACGACGGCCTCTGGGAGTGGGTACGAGGGCCTGCACCAACTCGCCTCGCGGTCGTTTTCCGGGGCAATAACAGCGGGTGGAATCTGGGCCTTCATGCTCAACGGGCGCGTTGTCGGGCTTGTTGGTGGGTCGCTGTCAGCGTTCGACGGACGCGAACTGACCGCGTACGTCGCGCCAGATCCGGCGCTTGCGTTGCTGTATACAATGCAGCAGAGCGACCGCGAAAAGGAGGCCGCCTACTACACGAACCGAACGTCGATTTCCGAGGTCGACCAGACACTCTCTACGGGCGGATTCACCGGCTACATCGAGCTCTCCGAAAACGTTCACTCGGGCGATTACTACATTGTTTACTACGGCGGCAACTCGATGAGTGTCGCCTTTGTCGGCAACCAGCGGCGGCTGCTAACCGAGGACGAAGCCTTCCAGCGCGCGGACGACGAAGTCGGTATCTACGACGTGTATGCGGTCGATATCGACGTGACGCCGTTGCCCGATTTCGAGTCGTCGACCCCGGCAGTCGGTGCCGCCGCCGGAACATCCGCTACCGACGAACACGACGCTGAGGCCGAGCCCGACACCGAAGCCGACGGAGAAGATGATCAACACGCAGTCGACTCGGCTGCAGCTGACGACCGGCCTGAGGATGTGGACGGCGAGGGGACCGCCGCCGCCACAGTGGCGGAAGACACTCCGGCGGATGACACGGCTGAGGATGACACGGCTGAGGATGACACGGCTGAGGATGACACGGCTGAGGACGACGCCCCCGAGGACGACGCTATCGATGATAGCGGAATCATCATGGGGATACCTGACACATCGTCTCGGAACAAAAACGAAGCCGCCGATGCGTCCGAAGACACTGCGGAGGACACGAACGGCGGCCAGTCGGAAACTGACCGCTCGGAGACGGCCGTCAACGAGTCCGCCGTAGCCGATGAGGACGATGGTTCGGGCGGAGTCGACGATGAGGAGCCACCGGCGGTCGACAACGAGGAAACGCCATCCCATGACGGCGAACGCTCGACACTCGACGACGCAGACGCACGGAGCGGTGCAGACGAGGAGACGGTAGACGCCGTCGACGACGCCGATCCAACGAATGAAGCTGTCGTCGACGCCGATTTAGCGGCTGAAGACGTTGACGACACTGAGCGCACGCAATCGACCGCAGCGCCAGCCGCGGCCGACGAACCGGTCGCCTCGCTCCGGGCCGAACTCGAAGCCGCAAAGCAAGAGATCAGCCGACTCAAACAACAGTTATCGTCGGGATCGGCCGTCGAATCAACTGCCGAGCCGACACGGACGCTGTCAGTCGAGAAGGCGCTTGCGGGAACCAACCTGTTCGTTCGGTACGACTCGAAAGGCAAACCGACGCTCGCGACGGTTCACGACGGGGCCGCAGATCACGTCGACGCCGAAACGGTCAACGAAAACCTCCGAATCGACCATCATACGACGTTCGACACCGACGGCCTCGCGGTCGACGGTCAGCCGTTTGCGACGGTGCTGGCCGACCGTATCGAGATGGGGTTTGCCGACTGGCTCGTCCGAAAGCTCCCGTTCGAGATTCGTGACACGAGAAACCAGAACGCGCTCGGCGGCGTGTACGACGCGCTCCCCGAAATCGACCGTGTCGAACTCCGCGGCGAGGTCGTTCTCGGTGTCGACGACGAGGGCACGACGATCACCGAAACGTACGATATGGTCGTCCGTGACAAGATGGGCGAGCCGCTGTTCATCGTCCAAATCGAGGACTCGCCACAGCCAACTGAGCCAAGCGTCATCGAGCAACTCATCCGCGACGGCAACGAGCTTTCGAGCCACACGGACGCCTTCAGCGCTGTCTTCGTGGTGTCGACGAGTTACTACGGCCCGGCGGCGCTCGAAGCCGTGTCGGATGCAACAAGCGGCGGCTTATTGAGCCGAAACAAAAAGAAGGCGTACGTCAGCGTCTCACGCAAGCGTGGTTTTCACGTGTGTTTGGCTGACCGACTCAACGGCGAGTTCGACCTGCGCGTTCCCGAGTTGTAGGCGCGATCGGTTCGTTCGAACGGGGCGTCCGCTACGCGAACGTAATCGACAAAAATCCCCATCGCCCACTCAGCCTTCGATTTCGGCGGCGTCGTCGATACGCATCGTCCGCAGTTTTTCGACGATCGAATCGATTTTGTTGTCGAGATCATCGACGAACTCCTCGGTGTGTTCGGTCTGAATTGCGCCCTGGCTGGAGGGTTCGATCAGGCTCTCCTCTTCGAGAACGCGAAGCGAGTACCGAACCTTGTGGTGTGGATAGCCCGTCTCGTTTGACATCTTGACGATGCCGATCGGTTCGTTCTCGATAACCATGCGGAGTACCTGCAAGTGCCGTTCGAGCATGTCTACTTCTTTCTCAAGTCGGTCAATCATGACATGTGCTAACTTGTCTTTGTTTGATTTAAAGGTTGCTGTCGGCAGCCCCACATTGTGAAAATAACGTGTTTGTCATTCAGCGTGATAGTAGTTAACGTTTCTGTTTGGCGAATCGGCTGGTTCAGGGTGACAGTGAGTGCTGTATCGTAATCGGTTTACCCCCCGCTGGTAAATCGACAGCCGTTATGACCGTAACTATCGTCGGCTCGCAGCTCGGCGACGAGGGCAAGGGCGCACTCGTCGATATCTGGGGTGGCGACGCCGACGTCGTTGTCCGGTATCAGGGCGGCGACAATGCCGGACACACCGTTGTCGAGGATGGAAACACCTACGAACTCTCGCTGGTTCCGAGCGGGGCCGTCCGCGACAAAATTGGAATCCTCGGTAACGGCTGTGTGATCAATCCAACGACGCTGTTTGCCGAACTCGACACGCTTCGTGAGCAGGGACTCGACCCCGATGTCCGCATCGCCCGTCGCGCACACGTTATTCTTCCCTACCACCGTGTGCTCGACGGCATCGAGGAAGAGGTCAAAAGCGACTCCGACCTCGCCGCCGGAACCACGAAGCGTGGAATCGGGCCGACCTACGAGGACAAAGCCGGTCGCCGCGGCATCCGCATTGGCGACATGCTCGATGCCGACGTGCTCCGCGAGCGACTCGAATACGTCCTTCCGCAGAAACGTGCGCTCGCCGAACAAATCTACGGGCTGGATATCGCAGGCTCCGAACACGCCGACGCCTTCGATGTCGATGCGCTCTTTGAGACCTACGCGGCCTACGGCAAACGGTTCCGCGAGGAGTCGATGACGGTCAACTGCGGCGCGTATCTCAACGACCGGCTCGCCGCTGGCGACGAGGTGTTGTTCGAGGGCGCTCAGGGAACCTCCATCGATATCGACCACGGTATCTACCCGTACGTCACCTCCTCGAACCCCTCGGCGGGCGCGGCCGCCGTCGGTTCGGGAATCGGCCCCACCGTCGTCGGCCGCGGCGAGGTCGTCGGCATCGTCAAAGCGTATCTCTCACGTGTCGGCACCGGGCCGCTGCCGACCGAACTCGACGGCACGGAAACCGAAACAACGCTCGCGGATTTCATTCGTGAGAAGGGCGGCGAGTTCGGCACGGTGACAGGTCGCCCGCGTCGAATCGGTTGGCTCGACATGCCGATGTTGCGCCACGCGGCGCAGGTCAACGGCTTTACCGGCATTGCGATCAACCACATCGACGTGCTCGCCGGTCTCGACGAAATCAAGGTCGGCCACGCCTACGAACTCGACGGCGAGACGCTGACCACGATGCCAGCGACCACCGAGCGCTGGGGCGACTGCGAACCGGTTCTCAAATCGTTCGAGCCATGGCCCGAGGTCGACTGGGCCGACGTTGCCGCCGAGGGCTACGAGGCAGTTCCGGCCGCCGCTCGGGAGTATCTCGACTACATCAAAAACGAGGTCGGCGCGCCGATTTACGCCGTCGGCATCGGACCGGGTCGCAACGAAACGGTCGTCAGAGCCAACCCGTTCGGTTCGGCGTAGTCGGCGACGGTCAGTTTGTCCGTCGCATCGTGTTGTTGTTTTCCACCCGCACATGTTGTTTTCCACCCGCACAAAGTAACACTTACACCGGTTTGTCTTCCTTTGTCGGACATGAGCGAAACGACCCTGTTAGTCGGCGGTGGCGGCCGTGAACACGCCATCGCTCGTGCGTTGGCACCGGACTGTACGCTCTATGCGTGTGCGAGCAACCGAAACCCCGGCATCATCGACCGTGCCGACGGGTTTGCGTCGATCGACGAGACCGATTCCGACGCGATCGTCGATTTCGCCGAACGTGTCGGCGCGACACTCGCTGTTGTTGGCCCCGAATCGGCCCTCAAGGCGGGCGTTGCCGATGCACTCGATGCGGCCGGAATATACACGTTTGGGCCGCAGGCAGCGGAAGCCCGAATCGAGACCGACAAGGCGTTTCAGCGGCGGTTTATGGACGAGAACGACATTCCGGGCTGCCCGGTCTTCGAGACGTTTGAGGACACTGAAGCCGCCTGCGACTACATTGACGACAGCGAAATCGACCTCGCGGTCAAACCCGCCGGCCTCACCGGTGGCAAGGGCGTCAAAGTCATCGGCGATCAGGTGACAAAAGCCGAAGCGAAAGCCTACCTCCGCGAAGAACAGTATGACCGCGTTGTCCTCGAAGAGCGTTTTGTCGGCGAGGAGTTCACCGTCCAGGCGTTTGTCGCCGACGGCGACCTCCGAACCACGCCGGCCGTTCAGGATCACAAGCGCGCCTACGAGGGTGATGAGGGCCCGAACACCGGCGGGATGGGAAGCTACAGCGACACCGGGTTTTCACTCCCGTTCATGACCGAGGCCGACTACGACGCGGCGGTCGACATCATGGAGGCAACGGTCGCGGCGCTGCCCGGCTACAAGGGCGTTCTCTACGGTCAGTTCATGCTCACGAGCGACGGCCCGAAAGTCATCGAGTTCAACGCCCGCTTTGGTGACCCCGAAGCGATGAACACGCTTCCGGTGCTCGAAACGCCGTTCGTCGACCTCCTGACCGCCGCCCGCGACGGCGACGATCTCCCCTCGCTCACGTTCTCCGAAAAAGCGACCGTCTGCAAATACGCCGTTCCGGCGGGCTACCCGACCGATCCCGACTCTGGTGCAAAAATCACCGTCGACGAGAAGAGTGTTGGCGACGGCTTGCTGTTCTATGCGAGTGTCGACGAACGCGACGACGGCTTGTACACGACGACATCGCGCTCGTTTGCCGTCGTTGGCCTCGGCGACACGATTGCCGCCGCGGAAGCCGTTGGGCAAAAAGCGTTGTCGGCTGTCGGCGATGGCCTCCGGATTCGTCACGATATCGGAACAGCCGAGCTCGTCGACTCACGAATCGATCACATGGCCGAACTGCGTGGCGAGTAGCGCCGCACCCCGAGGGTGTATCGGTTGATCGATACAGATGAATCGAGCGGACGCTCGGGAGTGGGGCCGGTCGAAGTTTTTGTACGTCCATCTCGAATCAGCACTCGTGACACGCGACGAACCCGACGAAACCGGAAGCGACAGCCGACCCAACCGGTACGACCGTCTTCAGCGAACGCCAACGCCGGGGCGACACAACTCGCTGTGGGGATGGACACGGATTCGGTCGCCACTGCGGGTCGTCAGCAACTATCTGGCCGTCTGGCTGATTCGCCTCTCACCGAGCCTGCGGCTCAAAAACTGGCTTCTCCGGCGACTCGGCGCAACCGTCGGAACCGGTGTTTCGTGGGGGTTGGAGGCGACACCCGATGTGTTTTGGCCGGAGTTGCTCACGATCGAGGATCACGCGATAATCGGCTACGACGCAACGCTATTGTGCCACGAATTTTTACAGGATGAGTACCGAGTTGGCCGGGTCGTCGTCGGTGAACGGGCAATGATCGGCGCGGGCGCAACGGTTCTTCCGGGTGTCGAAATCGGGGCCGGCGCACAGATCGGTGCCAACTCGGTCGTGACGCGAGATGTCTCCCCGGAGACAACGGTTAGTGGTGTGCCCGCAACACCGGTCGAGCGCGGAGAACGGAACGACAAAGCCGACGAATCCGACCGAGCAGCGAGGTAGACAGTCGGCTGGATCGGAAGACGACGTGCGAGAAACAAAGAGCGTCGAGAAGCACTACGCTGACTGCACGGTGACGATTCCGTTGTCGACGACGCGGTGATTCGGAATGCGATGGATTTCACTATCGGTCTCGATGCGGGTAACAAAAAGGTCGATTTCGTAGACGATACCCTGTTGACCGTCGAGAACGACTTCGTCCCCGATTGAGTACGGTTGGCTCAACAGCAGATAGACGCCGGCCGCGCCGGAGGCCAAGAACGTCTTGGTTGCGACCGCGGTGAAGACGATGAGTGCAAGCGCATAGGCCGCGAGCAACACGACAAGCGCAAGCGTAGCGACGCCGACCTGTCCGAGCGCAATCAGAATGGCAACGAAAAGGACGCTGTACTTGGCGGCGACCGGAATAATGTTGATCTCCGGAAGTTTGATGCCGCGGAGCCGTTCGGAAACCATGAGTTCGACCTTGTCGGCGACGACGATGCCGATAAGCAAAATCACGATAGCGATGAACAGTTGCGGAAGGAACACCGCAGCCGCCGACCAAAAGAGATCTCCAAACTGAAGTTCGGCGACACTAACGGCGACAAACACCGACAGAAGGATCACGAAGTAGCCGCTGAGTCTGGCGACAATTTGGACGGTCGAGGTTCCAAATTTGCCGGCAGTTCGTTCGAACGTCGTTCCCTCGATGGCTGACGAAATGCCGATTCGTTCGAGCACCCGCCGGGTGAGTTTGATGACGATCAGTCCGGAAACAACACCGAGAAGGAAGATACCGATGGCGATCCAGACACGCGGCGGAACCGCCCGAACCCACGTATCGGCTGGGAACTGGAGACTTCTCCCCATAGAAATCAGTGCTCCTCCGGATCCAGTTCCAAAATGAGTTTCCCGGATTTGAACGCTCGAACGAGACCGTCGGACTCCGACAGCACAATCGCCGTGGCGTTGGTATCGCGGGTGATTGCGCCGGCGGCCATATGCCGCGCACCGAGTCCTTTGGGCATGTCGACCCCCTCGGCAGCGGGTTCGAGATAGCGGTAGGCCGAGACGATTTTGCCCGAATCCGAAATGACGAACGCGCCGTCGAGGCGGGAGAACTCCTTGAGCATGACGTTGACGATAGGGTCGCCGACGTGAACGTGCGATTTTTCGAACGGGTTGTAACTCAGCGGGCGGGACTTGTTCATCACTTTGCCCGCGTCGCCGACGACAAACAACGCACCGACGGGTTTTCCTTTCTGACCTTTCCGACCGAGTTCGAGCGCGACTTCGAACACGTCGCGGATCACGCTTGGCTCGGCGCGAGAGTGGGTGAACAGGTCGTAAATTCCCGATCGCATGGTTTCGTCGACACGCACACGAATCGCGAAGTCGGTGTCGTCGCTGAACAGCTGACCGAGACACGCGAGATTGGTTCCCTCTTCGACGAGGTCGGCGTCCATCGCGCCCTCGATACCGAATCGAATCCGGTCTTTGATGTTGTCGAACTCGACGGGCAACTCAACGAACGTGTCGGCGTCAACGGTGTTTTCGGGCCCAACAACGACGACATCATCGATTTCGTCGAACCGCTCGTAGAACGCGCCGTTGGGTGAAAAGAGGAATACACCGTCGACATCGACCACGAGATCCGAGAGGATTTCATCGAGAGAACTCATTAAGCAAGTGATACCACCGGAGGGAGTAAAGCACTTATGGGCGAGTCAGACGCGTGACAGACACGCTCATGGCCATTCGACGAGTTTTTTTCGGAAACGGCTGCTGAGAACGCTGTCCCCAGCCATCTCGCTGACGTCGCCCGCTCACCGGCGGTGACCCTCGCCAACCGTACGATGCGCGCGACCGGATTTGAACCGGAGCAAAACGGTCACTCTCGTCGTTCATGCTGCGTCTTGGGGGCTTCAATTCGGTTCGACTCCCTCGCTCACAACGTTCGCTCAGTGCGTGGGACCGGATTTGAACCGGCGGACCCCTACGGGACAGCGTCCTAAGCGCTGCGCCTTTTCCTGGCTTGGCTACCCACGCGCATCAACACATACGGCCGAATCCCTGTATCAAACTGTCGTTTGGCCTCCGCATCACGAGTCCTCCGCAATCGACACGGCTGCCGGCGAGAGCGAGGTCGGTTCCGGCGGCACACCCCCATTTTCCACGACGGCAGTATCGGCGTCAACGTCCTGTGTTGAGCCGTCGGTCGTAATCGCCATCGCCCCGACCGAGAGTGCTGCAACGATGGCGACAACGCACAAAGGCGACGAGAGTGGCAGTCGGATCGCAAGCCGTGACTCCCCTGTCAACGCCAACGCGTCGACAACGCGATCGGCCGCAGAACGCATCGCTTGGTGGCTGTATGTTGCCTTCTCAGCCGACAGTACTGCCGAGTCGGGATCGACCGTAATCGGGGGTGTTCCGGGGTTCTCGCTCCACACTTCCTTTTCCCAGTGGGTCGTCCGTGGTGATGCCGGCGTACCGCCGTAGACCGCGAGTTTCTGGCCCGGATCGAGTTCGTAGGCGGCTTCGTCGGCAACGGGTACAAGCGTGAGTCGGGCGTCAACGTCCGGATCGAATTCGACCGTTGCACCGAGTTGGGCCGCTCCGAGAAACGCCACCACAGCCACGGGATGGGCGGTTGGATCGATCGCGACGGTTGCGTCGTCGCTCACGCCCAGATACCGCAGCACGTTTGCGGCTTTGTAGGCGTTCGTGAGCAGTTCGTGATAGCTCATCGTGCGGTCGATCCGAGGAACCGACAACGCTGGTCGCTCGCTTCGTCGTTCCCGCGCCACCAAATCGCCGATGACCGACCAGTCCATACTGGAAGGTGTCGCCCGACACAAAAGCGCCTGTCGCTGTCTCGTGGGGCGCACCCGTCAGAAACTGTTTTTAATCCGCTCGAAAAAGCCCTCCGAGACTTCGACTTCTTCGCCCCCGGCTTCCGCAAAGGCTTCGAGCGCCTCACGCTGCTCCTCGTTGAGCGATTCGGGCGTTACCACCTGTACAGTCACAAACAGGTGACCCGACCGACGGCTGCGGAGACGCGGCATTCCCTGCCCGCGAAGACGGAACCGTTCGCCGCTTTGGGTGCCTTTCGGGATTTCCAGCTTTTTTGTGCCGTCGAGCGTCGGCACCTCGATTTTGTCGCCGAACGCCGCCTGTGGGAACGAAATCGGTTGGGTGTAGTGAAGGTCGTCGCCGTCGCGTTCGAACTGGTCGTGCTCGCGAACCTCTACGTCAATAAGCAGGTCACCGTTCGGCCCGCGGTTTTCGCCCGGTGCGCCCTCGCCATCCATTCGGAGCGTCTGGCCCGACCGAATGCCGGCGGGAACGTCGACGGTCAGCGTGACCTCTTTTTCGATAATGCCGTCGCCACCACAGGTTGCACACTCCTCGTCGGTAATCTGGCCGTCGCCACCACACCGTGGGCAGGTCGACCGCTGCTGAACGCGGCCGAAGGGGGTTTGTTGAACGCGCGTAACCTGCCCGGTGCCGTTGCACTCTGGGCAGGTTCTGATCGTGGCGTCCGGCGGGTGTCCCTCGCCGTCGCAGTCCGGACAGGTTTCGGGCCGGGTAATGGTGAACTCCTTGTTGACACCCTCGTAGGCCTCCTCGAGGTCAATCGCCATTGCGGTTCGGAGGTCACGGCCCTGTCGGGGGCGGTTTCCGCCGCCCTGTTCGCCCATGCCGCCACCAAAGAACTGCTCGAAAATGTCTTCGAAGCCGCCCGCGCCGCCGCCACCGAAGCCGCCCATGCCGCCGGCACCGCCCGCGCCAGCGCCACCGTCGAAGCCGCCGCGTTTTTCGGCCTGCTCGAACCGATCGTGGCCCATCTGATCGTAGGCCTGGCGCTTTTCGTCGTCGGAGAGAATCTCTTTGGCCTTCTTGATTTTCTTGAACTTCTCCTCGGCGTCGGGCTCGTCGCTCACGTCGGGATGATACTTGGCGGCCTTTTTGCGGTAGGCCTGTTTGATCTCCTCGGCGGTCGCGTCGCGGGAGACACCGAGTACCTCGTAGAAGTCCTCGCTCATCAGTTGCGCTCAGCTATTCGGCCCGAGTACTTGAAAAACGCGGCTCGCCGGGCGTGTGCGAACACCACCCGTAGCGAATGGCGCTTTCGAGCGAATACTAAAAGCGGCGAAACCAGTTTATAACGGGTCGGTTTATAAGGACGGCGTATATATACGTACGTATAGATGACAGCGCCTGCAGACTCCATCGAAATCCAGAACGTGGTTGCATCAACGGGAATCGGCCAGGAACTCGACCTCGAAGCGCTCGCCGAGGATCTTCCGGGAGCCGACTTCAATCCGGACAACTTCCCGGGACTGGTCTACCGAACCCAAGAACCAAAAGCGGCCGCGCTCATCTTCCGTTCGGGTAAAATCGTCTGTACGGGAGCAAAAAGCATCGACGATGTCCACGAGGCACTCGGGATTATTTTCGAGAAGCTTCGTGGACTGAGCATTCCTGTCGAGGAGTCGCCCGAAATCACCGTCCAGAACATCGTCTCAAGCGCCGACCTCGGCCACAATCTCAACCTCAACGCGTTGGCGATCGGGCTTGGTCTCGAGGATGTCGAGTACGAACCCGAACAGTTCCCCGGGCTCGTCTACCGGATGGACGAGCCGAAAGTCGTGATTCTGCTGTTCGGCAGCGGTAAGATCGTGATTACTGGTGGGAAACAGACGCAGGATGCGACCGCTGCGGTCGAAAAAATCGTCGAACGGATCGAGGGACTCGGCCTGCTCGGATAGGCTCGTCGCAACGATTTTGCAACGCGGTTGGCAGCGGTACGCTGGGATTTCGTCGGTTCGTCCTCTTCTTGCCACTGTTTTTTCATCGTTCTCCCTCTCGGTCAGCTTCTAGTGGCCGCTGGCTCCGCTCGAAGCGACACGCCATAGACCGAGTTGCCGGCCGCCGCCGCGATTCGGCTGAAAGTTTATATTCTCGCCCTTCATAGCCCCAGTTAGTGGCATCCCGACAGAGCGGTCCGGGTGTCGAGGAGACGCCGGGGCTCGGTTCGCTTCCCGAACCGACTGCGTATGTCGAAACCATCGGCCGCTCACGGCCGAGTGCCGACACACCAACCCGACGACGGACACCCGAAGATCGCCCCCTTCGAACCCCTTCGTTGTATGCACAGACTGACCATTTCCGTGAGCGACTGCACCAACAGGGCCGGTACGTCTCGGTTCCCGTTGTCAGCCAGGCGATCCGTAAGGGCCAACTCCGGTACAATACAACCGACGGCTGGCGGTTTTCACTCGTCAAAAACGGCATCCGATACATCGTCGTTGTCGGCGACACCGAAACTCGCTCGCCGGTCGTCGTCACCGGGTGGACCGAGGTTGACGACTGGGCGGCCGCGCGCGACTCGGGGCAGTGGCACGAAACGGACATTCACACCATCCAGTTGCGCGCGGATCTCAGCGCCAATCATGACCAACAGATTCCCGAACGCATCCAACCACGAGTTGTGACGCGTCCGTTCGAGATTTCGGGCCACCGGGTCGTCACCCATCTCGGCTCTCGGTCGGTCGAGTGTGTCGACTGCGGCGGCCGTTTCCGCTCGAAACAGGAACTGTGCGACCGACGCTGTACGGATTAACCCGGCCACGATACCACGGCCGGCGGGTCACAACGGGTTTGGTTGTCGGCCGCTTTGTGTCGACAATGGTCGATGACGCTGTCGACGACGCCGAGGAGCGTGGTGTCGACACGAG
>OBKM01000543.1_pt1 | contig 18511 bp, 17 predicted proteins | sample 1519691 | NCBI WGS metagenome assembly OBKM01 (sample SAMEA37050418, study PRJEB22526) | metagenome | biome: saline pan; feature: lake; material: water | place: Egypt | collected 2015 | depth 0.5 m | reverse complement strand
GACACCGCCACGACTAACCGACTCGACACCGTACAGCAGATATGAGTGACGACCAATTCACGGTGGTGTTTGCGGACCCGAATCATCTCACGGACGGGGCGGAGACGACCCTGCCCGTGCGTGACTACGACGACCGCGGGAGCATGTACACGCTCGAACTGCTCGACGGGTCCGAGCGGTCCATCGGCAAGCAACTCGTCGAGGAGATAACCCCGGCCGAGTGAGAGGTGGCCGGGCGCGTCACGAACCCGTCGACGCCGGATGGTGCCGTCGAAACCGGCTTTGCGTGGGGCCGCCCAGAGTGAGGTATGACGCGGGTCTGCCTGCTCGGCGAGGAGGACCTCACCCTGTCCTACGAGTTGCTCTCTCGGGAGACGGCCCGTCGGGCGCTCGCGGCCTACGACCTGCGCGAGCCGTATCACAACAGCGTCGCCGTCGAGACAGTCAGCCTCGGCGTGGCCGTGTCGCTACTGAACGACCTGGACTGGTATCTCGCCCGCTTCGTCCGGGCGGCGATGGTGCTCGAACCCTCCGTCAGCGACGAGGAGTGGCTCTCGCGCCCGCTCGCAACTGCAATCCGTGACGGCGCGGTCGACCCCGACGAGACCGGGCGACTGCTCAAGGTCTACGGCGTCGTCTTGTCCGACAGCGACCCGGACTCGGACACGACAGCGGAGCGGGCGGACGGGCCACGCCTGGTCGAGCCGATGTTCGTCGCCCGGACCGGCGGGGGTCTCCCGACCTACGATCTGCGCGCGGTCGACGAGACGCTGCGTGTCCGGGTCACCGAGGCCGAGTTCGAGGCCTGAACTGATTCTTGCGAGTCATTCCGGTATCGACCGCCCATCATCGGGCGGTCGTACCGGTACACAGTCGCATTAACCACTATCAGGCGGCCCGTATCCGCCGCCGCCCGGTGTCTCGACGGTCACCGTCGTCCCGGCGTCGACCTCGCGGGTCACCTTCGCGGGCACGACCTCGCCGTCGACGAGGTTCCGGCCGGGCGCGCCGTCCTCGCCGCCGGCGAGTCCGCGGGGCCCACGGCGACGGCGCTCGGTCAGTAACGACACCGTCGCGGGTTGCTCGACGGTCACCGACCGGACGAGTCCGTCACCGCCGTCCGTCCGGCCACGACCACCGCTTCCCGGCCGCAGGCTGTACCGCTCGACCCGGAGCGGGTATGCCGCCTCCAGCGCCTCGACGGGCGTGTTCAGCGTGTTCGTCATCCCGACCTGCACGCCCGAGAGCCCGTCGCTCCCGGCGGTCGCACCCATCCCGCCGCCGAGTGTCTCGTAGTAGACGAACTCCGATGAGCCGACGACGAGGTTGTTCATCGTCCCCTGCCCGCCGGCCGGGACGCGCTCGGGGGCGGCCTCCGCGAGTGCCGCGAGAACGACATCCGCGACCCGCTGGCTCGTCTCGACGTTCCCGCCGACGACCGCCGCGGGCGGGGTCGGGTTCAGCACCGACCCCTCCGGGGCGCGAACCGTCACCGGGTCGTAACAGCCGTGATTCGGGGGGATTCCCGGGTCCGTCACCGACCGGAGTGCGAAATACACCGCGCTTTTCGTGACCGACAGCGGCGCGTTGACGTTGCCCGCGACCTGTCCGGCGCTCCCCGCGAAGTCGACAGTGACCGCCGGGCCCTCGACCGTCACCGCCACCTCGACCGGTATCGGCTCGTCGGTCACGCCGTCGCCCTCGAGCGCGTCGCTCGCGTGATACGTTCCGTCCGGCAACCCGCGGAGTTCGGCCCTGAAGCGCTCGCGGGCGTACTCGATGACGGCATCGAACGCATCGAGGAGGCGGTCGCCGTACTCGTCGAACAGCTCCTGCACGCGCTGGTCGGCCCGCTGGTTGGCCCCGCGCTGTGCGCGCAGGTCCGCCCGGCGCTGGTCGGGGTTGCGGACGTTCGCCAGAAGCAACTCCTCGACCGCGGCGTTGCGCTTGCCGCCGGCGACGTACCGCACCGGGGGTATCCGGACCCCCTCGGCGTGTATCTCCCGGGCCCCCGCCGGCATGCTCCCGGGTGTCGCGCCGCCGATATCGGCGTGGTGTGCCCGCGAGGCCGCGTACGCGGCGATCTGGCCCTCGCGGGTGATCGGCGAGACGAGTGTCACGTCCGGCAGGTGCGTGCCGCCGTGGAACGGGTCGTTGAGCAGGAAGATATCGCCGGGGTCGGGGTCGCGGTCGCGGACGGCGTCGACGGCTGCCGGCATCGCGCCGAGATGTACCGGGATGTGCGCTGCCTGTGCGACGGTTCGGCCCCGCGCGTCGAACAGTGCCGTCGAGCAGTCCCGGCGCTCGGTGATGTTCGGCGAGTACGCGCCCCGCACGAGGACCGTCCCCATCTCCTCGGCGACGCTCTCGAGTTGTGTCCGCAGCAGTTCCCGCTCGACGGCGTCGAACCCCGTCACGACGACCCCCGGTCGAGCCCGAGCGTGTGGCGGTCGTCGACGCGAGCCGTCCACCCGGGCGGGACGACCGTGGTGCTCTCCGCGCCCGCGACAACGGCCGGCCCGGCGAAGCTCGCCCCCGGTGGGAGCGGCCGGTCGTGGACCGGTGTCTCCCGGAACCGGCCCTCGAACGAGACCGCGCGGTGCTCGACCGGCTCTAACTGCCCGTCCTCACTGCCGAGCGGCGGCGGTTCGACCGGAACCGTCGCGGTGACCCGGAGGGTGAGCAGCGTGACCGGCTCGTCGAGTCGGTAGCCACGCCGGCGCTCGTGGGCTGCGTGAAAGCGCCGGGCGACCCGGTCGGTGTCGAACGGGGTCGGTGCCTCGACGGTCAGTTCGTGACTCTGGCCGGCGTAGCGCAGGTCGGCCCGGCGCTCGATGCGCGGGTCGGACTCGCTCGCGTCGGCGCGCACCCGGTCGGCCAGGCGGTCGTACCCGGTTTCCACCGCGCCCGAATCGAGGTCCGCGAGCGAACCACGGTGGGTCCGGGTCGCGTCGTGGCGCTCGTCGGCGACAAGCGCACCCAGCGCCGAGCAGACACCGCTCGCGGCCGGCACCCGGACGTGGTCGATGCCGAGTCGCTCCGCGAGGTCGGCGGCGTGCATCGGTCCCGCGCCGCCAAAGGCGACGAGGGCGAACTCCCGGGGGTCGTGGCCGCGTTCGAGTGTCACCCGGCGTATCGCCCGGCCCGTCGTCGCGTTCGCCACCCGGCGGACACCGCGTGCCGCCGCGACCGGGCCGTCGAGCCCCGCCTCGGCCGCCAGGTCCGCGAGCGCATCCGCGGCGGCGTCGGCGTCGAGTTGCAGGTCCTCACCGAGTGTCGTTCCCGGGCCGAGGTAGCCACAGACGACGGCGGCGTCGGTGACGGTCGGGCGCTCGCCGCCCCGGCCGTAGCAGGCCGGCCCCGGGTCCGCACCCGCCGAGGCGGGTCCGACGCGGAGTGCGCCGCCGGAGTCGACCCACGCGACCGACCCGCCTCCCGCACCGACCGTCTCGATATCGACCATCGACACGCCGATTGGGTGGCCGCCGACGGTCGCGTCGGTCGTCCGCTCGACCGCCCCGTCGCGGACGAGACCCACGTCGCTCGATGTGCCACCCACGTCGAGTGTGACGACACCGGCCCGGTTGTCGGGTTCGAACAGCGACCCGCCGACGACCCCCGCTGCCGGCCCCGAAAGGACCGTCGTGACTGCCCGCTGCCGGACCGTCGCCGCGTCCGCGGTGCCGCCGTTCGACTGCACGAGCGCCGGGTCACGCAACCCCCGCTCGCTCGCCCGCTCGACGAGCGCGTCGAGGTACGACCGGACCACCGGCGTCACGTACGCGTCGACCACCGTCGTCGCGGTCCGCTCGTACTCGCGAAACTCCGGCAGTGTCTCGTGAGAGGCCACGACCGGCACGTCGAGGGCCTCGCGCAGTCGGTCGGCGACACGACGCTCCGTCTCGGGGTGGGCGTAGGCGTGCAGCAGCGAGACGGCGATGCTCTCGACGGGGGGTGTCGTCCCGTCGGTCTCCGGACGGAGTCCCTCGACGAGCGCCGTCAGCTCCTCGTCGTCGGGACGGCGCTCGATTCCCGCGGGGGTCGCGCGCTCGTCGAGCTCGTACCGCCGCTCGCGGGGCACCAGCGGGTCGGGCCGCTCTGCGTCGTGGTCGTACAGCGCGGGGCGGTCCTGTCGACCGATCGCGAGCACGTCCCGAAAGCCCGCGGTCGTGACCAGCGCCGTCCGTGCCCCCTCCCCCTCGAGGACGGCGTTTGTCGCGACGGTCGTCCCGTGGCGGAACCGCGCGACCGTCGCGGGGTCGATATCCGCCCGCTCGCAGGCGGTCTCGACCGCCGCGAGGACGCTCTCGCTCTGGTCGTCGGTCGTCGGCACCTTCGCCGTCGTGACCTCCGCCGCGGTCACGAGCACGACATCGGTGAACGTTCCGCCGACATCGACGCCGAGTGCCGGCGTCCGCTTGCTCATACCGGCTGGTGGGTGGCCTGCCCTATCACGCTGTCGGCCACCCGGCAGGACTTCGGGGAGTTCTTACTCGGCGGGGCCCTCGACCGGGTATGGACGACAGGCTCATCGACGACGAGCGACTCTCGCTGGAGCGCAAATCCCTGCTGCCGGGCGAGGGGTTCTTTTACCCGGATTCGCTGCAACGCGAGCAGGCACGGGACGAGGCGACCGAGGCGATGACAGACGCCGGGGTGGTTGTCGTCGCGGACCCCGACGCCGACGGCCTGGCGTCGACCGCACTCGTCCGGGAGGCACGCGGCGAGGGGGCGCTCGTGCCCGCGAGCCCGCACAATCTCGGCGAGGCACTCTCCTGGCTCGCCGAGGACGCCGCCGACACCGAGGTGTACATCTGTGATCTCTGTCCCGACAGCGAGTCCGACCTCGACGCGCTGGCGGCGGCCGCCGAGACGACGGCGTCGCTCACCTGGTACGACCACCACCAGTGGGACCCCGACCTCGCCGACCAGGTCCGGGCGGCGGGTGTCGAGCTGGTTGTGGGGGAGTCGGACGAGGTCTGCACGGCGGATGTCGCGCTCGCGGAACTCGACGGGGGGTTCGACGAGCGCCACGCGGAACTGGCGGCGGTCACCCGCGACCACGACCTCTGGATACGCGAGGACGACCGCTCGGACGACCTCGCGGACTACGCCTACTGGGCCGACAACGAGGCGTACATCCGGACCGTCCGCGAGCACGGGGCCGACCTGCCAGCTGCGGTGCGGGAGATGCTCGCAGAGCGTCGCGTCGAGAAGGAGCGCCTCGTCGAGAAGGCCGTCGAGCGAGCCCAGATGCGCGAGGTCGGGCCGTGGACCGTCGGCGTGACCTACGGCCGGTGCTCGCAAAACGAGGTCGCCGAGCAGTTGCGCGAGCAGGGCGCGGACGCGTCGGTGATTGTCAAGCCCTCGGGGTCGGCCTCGATTCGCGGAACCGACACGTTCAAGCGGTGTCACGAGGTCGCCGCACAGGTCGAGGGTGGCGGCCACCCGAAGGCCGCGGGTTGCAAGCCCGATATCTACGACGACATGCTCGACTACGCCCACCACTGGAGTACCCGCGGGGCCGTTGCGAGGCAGGCGATTCTGGATGCCTTCCGCCGACTCGATACCGGGGAGTAACTCACCGGTTGTAGCTGGGCTCCTCGGTCTCGGCGTACTGGACGATGAAGTACGCGGCGATAAGCGCGACCAGGAGGACCCCGAACCCGCCGGCGGCCACGAGCGCGTCGAGTTCCTCGTCGAAGTCGCCGACGCGGAAGCTGATTATCTCGCGGGCAATCGCGATAATCGCCGCGCCGACGACGATCCGCACGACCGGTTCGTCACGGGCGTACGCGATGAGCGTCCGGTGGACCTCGACGATGATGAGCAACAGGAGCACGGTATCGAGCAGTTCGACGACGGCAAGCGGGTCGGTGAACTCCCCGCTGGTGAGCAGTTCCCAGAGCCCGATGAGCAGGTCGACCACGCCGATGAGAAACAGGACGATCGTGAAATACGCCGCCCCGAGCACGAGCCACTGCATCGCGGCAACCGAGGGCTCGGTGGCCCGTCCGATGTCGATATCGCGCGCCACACCGGTACTGCGTCACCCGCGTATATAAACCCCCGACTCGCCGGCGAGCCCCGATCGAGAGCTCACTCGCCGTGGGCTGCCGTCGCGCTCCCGAGGTCGGCGTCGAGTTCCGCATCGGCCATCTTCTCGACGAGCGCATCGACGACGGCCTCGCGCCGCCCGGGGACGAAACTGAGCGAGCCGACGACGAGGTGGCCGCCGCCGCTGACACCCGCGCCGGGGTGTTCGGCCCGTAACTCCGAGACCATCTCGGGGATGTCGAGCCGGACGCCATCCGAGCGCAACACGGCGAAGTCGGGGCCGTAGCCGATGGTGATGACCGGGTCGCCGTTCTCCTCGACCATCCGGTCGTGCACGGCACCGGTCGTCTTGCCGGGCGCGGGGTAGGTGAAGCGGCGGGCGTGGTTCTCGACGTCGAGGCGGAACAGGTCGACGCCGTTGTCGAGTTGCTCGCGGGTGACGTGTTCGAGCGCGGCATCGAGCTGTCGGGTGACCGCGCGGTCGGCGCGGTCAGAGAACAGCGAGACGACCGCCTCGTGGCGGTCGCGGTCGTCGCAGTTGACCCCGAGGGTGTCGTAGACGAGCTCGCGGCCGTCGCTGTACCGGAGATGGTGGGTCGCGTAATCGAGCGCTTCGCCGACGGCGGTCAGGTCCGCGCGGGTGTAGCCGGCCTCGGCCGCGAGGTCGAGGTAGTCGGCCATCGCCTCGGCCGCCGAGCGGTCGGAGAGCCCGGCGACCGCCGGGACGTGGCGCAGTTCCGGGGTGATACCGGGGCTGACGAGTCGCGCGATCTCGACACACATCATCCCCGTCGTGACCCGATAGTCCTCGCCGTGGAGGTAGGGGTTGAGGTGTGTCTCGACGAGCCCCTCCAGGGCCTCGGGGTCGGGGTGGTGATGGTCGACGACGAGCACCGGGACATCGTAGTGTGCGAGGTTGCGGTACGCGGGGGTATCCTCCGCGGTCGAACCGTTGTCGAGCATCACGAACAGGGGTAGTTTCTGCCCGTGGCGGGCGCGACTCTCCAGCGCGGCGTTCAGGTCCCGCGTGACGTCCTCGAGTTCGTAGTACGGGGCCGTGCTCGGCAGGCGCTCGAGCAGGTGTCGCCCGGCATCGGGGTCGAGCCAGGTCTCCGCGACGAACCGCTCGAGGGCGTACTGCAGCGGGACGCTCGCACACAGGCCGTCACCGTCGGCGTGGTGGCGCATCCGGACCGGTCGGCCGGCCAGCAACGCCGAACAGAGCCGACGGGCGACCCCCCGGAGTTCGTCGCCGAGGTCCTCGAGAACAGCCCACTCGACAAGCGGGTCCACGTCGGCGGGCGCGACCAGTTCCGCGCGGTCCTCGGCGAGACGGTCACGAACCCGGTCGGCGGCCGCGCCGTCGAGGATGGTCAGGTCGTCGGCCTCGAGTTGCGGGTGGCCGTTGCGCTCCTCGACGGTCCCGGTCGCGCGAACGATGTCGTCGTGCTCGACCGCGGGGAACGCGCGCACGCCGGCCTCGTCGAAGGCAGCAGCCGGGAGCACCCCGCCCTCGGCGCGGATCTGGAAGATCGTGGGGCCGCCGGTCTGTTTGACCTGGACGACCCGACCCTCGACGTGGACGGTCTCGCCGGCAAACTCCCCGAGGTCGGCGGCCGTGGCGCGTGACCCGGGTCCGACCTGTCGGGTCTCGTAGGCGTCGAGTTGCACCTCGACGAAGCCGATATCGCCGTCGGGCCGTATCTCGTCGAGTTCGACAACGAGCGTGTCACCTACCTCGTGGGTGCCCGCGAGGTTCGACGTGTGTACAAGCCCGGACACCGACGCCGAGAGGTCGACGAACACGCCGTAGTCGACGACACCGTTGACTGTCCCCCGGTACCGTTTGCCGTCCTCGATATCCGCGACCGTACACGCCGACGCGAGATCGTAGACGACCGGCAACCCGTCGTCGCCGGAGCGCTGCTGAGACATACCTCGCGTAGGACTGTCCGGTGCTTGTACCCTTCGACATTCGGCCGTCCCACAGTCGCTGGTGGGACTGTGTACCGGCACGACGGCCCATTGTCGGGCGGTCGGCACGGAACGACCGGCACCAATCAGTCTCAGTCGGCGTCCGCGGGGTCGCGGTCACACGACAGGAACCGGCAGGCGTCCTCGTCGGGGTGGAAACAGTCCGGGCACTGTGGCTGGCGGTCGATGATGGTGTCGAGTCGCTCCGCGACGGTCTCGTCGATGACCGGCTCCAGCTGCCGGGCCTCGGCCTGGAACGTCTCGACATCGAGCACGCCCCACAGGAACCGCTCGATGATGCAGTACTGCTGGAGCGCTTCCCGTGCCCGGGTGCGACCCTCGTCGGTGAGTTCGACACCGCTGTATTTCTCGTGGGTGCACAGCCCCTCGGCGTCGAGTTTGCCGATCATCTCGTTCGTGCTGGCGGGGCTGACCCCGAGTCGGTCGGCGACGGCCCCCGTCGACGCCGGCCCGTCGTCGCGTTGCTGCACCAGGTAGATCGCCTTCAGGTACTGGTCTGCCGTGTTCATCCTGTCTTCTCCATCAGTTCGGTTATCTCCTCGACACCCGCCGCCTCCTCGGCGCGAATCTCGCGCAACACCGAGAGCACGCGCCCACGGTCGACACCGAACGATGCGTCCGAACTCTCGAGTGCCGTCACGAGGTCGTCGTAGAACTTGTACGCGGTCTCCTCGCTGCACAACTGGTCGTAGAGGGCGCCGTCGAACTCGTCGTCGGCCTCGTAGCGCGTCTCGACGAGTTGCTGGACCTCGTCGAACGCGACGGTCTCTGCGTCGAGTGCCTCGACGAGGGCCGCGAGTCGCTCGCGGTGGGTGGCAGACTCCGCCGCGGCCGCCTCGAGCGTTTCCCGGACCTGCTCGTCGAGGTCGTCGGACTCGGCGGCGTGTTTCGCCGCCCGTGCCTCCGCAACCTCCTCCAGCACCACGCCGATCTGGAGCAGGCGGGCGAGCTGGTCGTCGGAGGCAAGCGGCGGCCGCAGGCTCATACCGGACACGGGGGCGGGCACGAACTTAGCCCTGTCGGGCCCGCCCGAGCAGTCGACCCGGGCAACGGGGAGGTCCGGAGTTCGCGTTCTATCGCGGTCTCCACGCGCGGATGCAACAGGTATATGACCGTTCGTGGAGTGTACTAGGGTCGTATGTCAGGTGGGACAGCGGACAACACCTCGGCCGGCGGGCAGACGCCGGGTATCTTCGTCGGCGGGCTGCACGGGAGCGGCGCACACCTCCTGCCGGAGGTACTCGCACAGCACCCCGGGGTGAGTGAGGTCTGTGACGGCGGTCGGGGCGAACACCACCAGACGGTGTTCGAGCCCGACGGCTACTACGGCGGGCCCGGGGCCTTCGCCTTCCACCCGGCGGCCCGGTTCGGGGACGAGGGGCGGGCCAACGCCGAGCAGCTCAGGGCGGACTTCGGGGCGCTCTGGGCAGATACCGCGGGGATTCCCGTCCAGCACTCGCCGGCAAATCTCCTCCGCGCGCGAGCCATCGCGGCGGCGTTTCCCAACAGCGTCCAGCTGTACGTCCACCGACACCCGGTGCTCGACGCGCTCGCGACCCGCGAGCGGACCGGCTCGGAGACACGGCCGCTCGACTCGCTTGTCCGTCACTGGCTCCGTGCCCACGAACAACTCGCCCGTGACCTCCGGACGGTCGATAACTGCGTCGTGGTCTCGTTCGACGAGCTCCGTCGCCGACCGGATGCGGTGCTCGCGGACGTGTTCGCCGCGGCCGGGCTCGAACCCGAGTCGGTCGACCCGACGGCCCTGCGCTCGGTCGGCCGGGACGGGTGGCCGGTCTGGCGGGCGGGTCGGGCGGTAACGCGTGACCCGGTTCGGGAGTTCGAGGCGGAAATCCGGCGGTTCGGCTACGCGCTCGACCAGCCCGGGCCGGTCGGTGAGCCAGCCCTCGAGGAGATCGCCGCCGCGCCGACCCCCGTCGAACGGCTCAGACCCGACGGGTACGCGGTCCCCGACCCGGACGACGACCCGGTCCCCGAGGCCGATACAGCGCTCAGGAACGAGGGGGGTCGGGAACTCGTCTGTCTCTCCTTCGGCTCGCGACCCAGCGTCGAGCCGTACGTCAGGCTCGCGGCTGCGTTGCAGGAGCGGGGTCACGAGGTGACACTCGTCTCGACCGCCGAGCACCGCGACCTCGCCCGGCGCCACGGCGTAACCATCGCCAGCCCGGGCCACGGGGTCAGTCTCGACCTCGGGGTCGCCCCCGACCGGGCCGAGCAGGCCGACGAGCTGTTCGAGCGACTCGCGACCTTCTACCGTGACCACGCGACCGCGATAATCGAGACGGTCGAGACCGCGGTCGGGGACGCCGACTGCGCGATTGTGGGGCGTGGGGTGCTGTTCAGGGGGCTGCTCCGCGAGCATCACGGGCTCGACACGGTCGAGGCGCGGCTCGCGCCGCTGTCGACCGGTGACGAATCCGGCGCGGCCGGGTTCGCCCGGGCGCGACACTGCCGGCGGTACGGGGCGGTCAACTTCGGTGTCGACGAGGCACTCGGCCGGGCCTACGAGGCCTGCGGTCTCGACTACCGGTACACCGACGAGCCGCTGGCCGGGCCGGAGACAGTCCGCACCCTCCGGCTGTCGGCACACAGCCCTCGCGCCGGGGATGGTGTTCCCGGGCTCACCGGCGCGGTGACCGGCTTCTGGCACGCCCCGGCGGACGGACAGGCCGCCGCCAGTGACGGCGGCATCGTCACCGAGGCTGTCGAGATGGACCCGAAACACGCGGCCCGCGTCGACGACGAGACCCGGGCGTTCGTCGAGTCCGGGGGGCGGCCGGTCTGTCTCGCGCTTCCCGACGGCTGCGAGCGGACCGACACACTCGATGCCGTGCTCGATTGGCTCGCGGCCAGCGACCACCGGGTGCTCGCAGTCGGCCCGGAGAACGTATCGGTCGGGGGACTGCAGCGGGTCGACGGGGTCGACGAGGCGGTGTTTCCGTACTGTCGGGCGGTCGTCCACGCCGGCGACCGGGAGACGACAGTCGCCTGCCTGCGCGCGGGGACGCCGGCAGTCGCCGTTCCGTCGCTGTCACGACCGACCACGACCGACTGGGCCGCGTGGGTCGACCGCGAGGGCGCGGGCGTCCACGTGACCGACCCCGCGCGGTTCGAGGCAGGGCTCGATGCAATCGACGAGGGAGCATTCAGACGGGCCGCGGCAGTCGGGTCGAGGCTCGACCGGGAGCCGGGGGTCGACCGGGCGGTGACGGCCATCGAGGAGTGGCTGGCCGACACCCGTGGTGTCGCCCGCGAGGAGACACTCGGGTACATCCACTCGCTGCCGGTCTCTCGCCGCCGGAAGCGCCGTCTCGCCGGGCTGGTGCTGTTCGCGGAGTCGGACGCGACCGCCGGCGAGACAATCACACACCGGGACAGCTACGTCGAGACGGCCGAGACGCTGTCCCGCGAGCGACCCGTTCTCGAGCGGGACTGGCCGCGGGCGACCGAGCAGCTCGATACCGCCCGTCACGACCTGCCACACGACAGTTCGACGGCCGAGCGCTGGTCGGTCCACGCCCACCTCGAAACCGAGGACGGCCGGGCGCTGTCGGTGTCTGCCGTGCTGTTCGAGCAGGCCGTCGGCGGGACACGTATCGGCCACGCGAACGCGGGACTCGTCGACGTCGGGGGGGAGACGCGGACGCGGGCGCTGCTCGACCCGCGGGCCCCGGACGTGCTCGCCGGTGCGCTCGCGGACGTGCCGGCGACGAACTACGTCGAGCGCGCACTGCGGGAGGTCTACGAGACTGGCCGGGCACCGGAGCCGGACAGGCTGGCCGACGAACCGGCGACCATCCCCCGCGAGACGCCCGTCTACGGGCTGGGTGACCTCGAACTCGCCCGTTGCGGGGACGAGTATACCGCCACGCTCGCCCCCGGGGACGGGTTCGGGTTCGACCTGCGGTTTCGTCCGGAGCGGGAGCCGGTCCGGGTCACCGAGGACGGTGTCGTGTGCGGCGGGGACGGTCCAACGCGGTTCTCCTACGCCGTGACGCGGGCGGCGGTGAGCGGACACGTCGTTGTCGACGGCGAGCGCCTCGCGGTCGAGGGAACCGGCTGGTACGACCGCGAGTTCGGCAAGAGCGCGGAGCCGGTCGGACACCTCGGCGGCACCGGTCCACGGACCCGGCAGGGGCTCCAGCTCGACGACGGCTCAGAACTCATCGCGGAGTGGCCGGCCGGCGAGTCCGGTCGGGCCGATATCGTGTTCGTCGACGCCGACGGGACCCGGAGCCACCACAGGGGAACCGTCGAGGCAACACGCACCTGGTCGAGCGTGCGGAGCTTCGTCGAGTACGAGGTCGCGTGGGAACTGTCGGTTCCGGCGCTCGGTCTCGAACTGCAGGTCGAGGCCACCCAGGACGACCAGGAGCGACAGACGGTCGCCGCGCGACCGGCCTGCTGGGCGGGTCGGGTCACCGCCCAGGGTGAGCATCGCGGGACTCGACTCGAGGGGACAGGCCTGTGCGAGCAGTACAACCAGGGCGGGGACCGGTCACACTACCGGTCGTTCCTGCGTGACGTGAGCCGCGAGGTCCAGCGGTCGGTCCGTGAGCTGGTGCCACGAGACCCCTCGCGCGAGCGACTCATCGAGTTGATCGCGAGCGAGAGGCGCCCGGGACTGGTCGAGGGGGTCGACGAGGCGGCGTTCACCGAGAGCATCGTCGAGCCGATCAGGACACTCGTCGACCGCGGCGGCAAGGGCTGGCGGTCGATGTGTGCCGTGCTGTGTGCGGACGCGGTCGGCGGTGACGCACAGGAGTACCGGCCGATGCTCGCCATTCCCGAGTTGGTGCACTCGGGCAGCCTGATGGTCGACGACATCCAGGACGAATCGACGACCCGGCGTGGTGGGCCGACCGTCCACCGCGAGTTCGGCGAGGCACAGACGATAACGGCCGGCACGATGAGCTACGTGATCGGGTACGAGCCGGTGTTCGACGCGGTCGGCGCGAGCGACCAGCAGCGGCTGCGTGCCTACCAGCTTCACAACCTGCTGTTGCGGGCCGGACACGCCGGTCAGGGCCTCGACATTCACGGCCTCGCGGACCACATCGACGAGTGCATCGAGAACGACGAGTTCACCGAGCTCTGGACGCGTCTGGAATCGGTTCACACGCTCAAAAGCGCGGTGCCGGCGATGGTCGCCGCACAGATGGGTGTCGTCGTCGCGGGGGGTGACCGCGAGGTCGAGCGGGTGGTCGGTGACTACTTCGAGGCGCTTGGACTCGCCTTCCAGATTGTCGACGACGCAATCAACCTCCGGGGGTTCGAGCACGGCCTCGAGGACCACGCCGAGGACCTCGCGGCGGGCAAGGTCACGGCCCCGGTTGTCCGGGCGTTCGAGGAGCTCGACGATCCCGGGCGGCGGGAGCTGGCAACGCTCCTGCAGGACCCCGAGGGCAACGTTCGCCGGATACTCGACCTGGTCGAGGGGTGTGGTGCGGTCGACTGGTGTCACCGGTACGCCCGAGAACTCGTCGAGGAGGCCTGGCCGGCTGTCGACGAGGCGCTTCCCGAGTCACAGTCGAAGCTGATGCTGCGCGCGTTCGGCTGGTTCGTCGTCGACATCCGGGATTACTGAACGCCGAGGCGACCGTCTCACGTTTCGACGCGGGAAGGGGCCTCCCCTCGAAGCGTCTCGTACTCTGTCGCGGGGCTGTCGACGAGCCGAACAGCCGACGACGAGGTGTCGGTCCAGGAGTTGCGCGATACCGACGACGAACTCGCGGGCGAGGTCGTGGAGTATCAGCGCGCGGGTGATGGATTTCGAGACGTTCGACAGGTACGTCGGGAGTGCCGAGCGACTGGTCGCCGAAAGCGAGCAGCTCTCCCGGTCGAGTTTCCGGTCGTGAGGTGGGGCGGTGGTACGTCGCGCCGGCCTACCAGTCACAGTCAGTCGGGATTCGGCTGGCGCTCGCGTTACTGGAGCGGATTCCGCGACTCGACACGTACCCGCTTCTCGGCGAGGCCCGGCAGCGCGACGACCGCGAGGACGACCACATCAACCTGTTCACCCGCTTTGGCGCGACGGTCGTCGGCACGACACGCCGGGCTCCGCCGGGAACCCCGGAACGGGTGGGAGAGAGCGACAGCAGGTCTACACCGTGTTGCGCCAGGACAGGGAGACAATCGAGCAACTCCACACGGGACTACGACACTGACCAGCTCGTCTCGATGGTCCGGGAACTCTCCATAGAGTCGCTCACCGGGTCCAGGTGATACTGATTCGTGCGAGTCAGTCCGGTATCGACCGCCCGACGATGGGCGGTCGTACCGGTACACGGTCGCACTAATCAGTATGAGTCCCTATCGCACACCGGACTGTCTGCCGAGGGCTTATCTTCGAGGGCGCGCGGGTGTCTGTCGTCGGGACACGCGAGGCGCTGCGCAGGCTCGAAACCACCCGCGCGGTGACGACGCCCCAGCCCGTGACTGTCAACTGGACAGGGGCGGAACCGACCGTCGAGCCACCGGCGAACCCCGACTCGACCGGGTAGCGGGGCGACGACACCGCGACCCCGGCGGGCAAGCCGGGGGCCGACGGACCGACGAATCCGGACTCCAGCGGCGACCGGTCGGCGCGTTTCACGCCCTTTTTGTCGGGCTGTCCCGAACTCGGGGTATGAGCTTCGAGAAAGGCGACAGGGTCCGTCTGCAGGACAAGCACAGCGAGTTCGACGGCGAGGTCGGCGAGGTCACGCAGGTCTCGGAGACGATGTTCGGCGACGAGACCTACACCGTCCAGTTCGACGAGGGACAGGAGGCCGGTCTGGCAGCCGACACGCTGGTGACGGCCGAGGAGTGATGGCCTCACCCCCGTTTCACTACGTCGAGGTGCGGGCGTTCTCCTACGTGACCGAGGACGAACAGCGCGTCGAGAACGCCCTCCGCGCGCTCCTGCCCGAGGAGGTCGAACTCGACCGCGCGGAATCGGAGGGTCACTACGGCGACCCGATCCTGGTGCTGTCGACCCGTGTCGAGGACGAGGACGCGGTCGAGACGGTGCTGGACAGACTTGGCAGGCTCCCAGAGGCGGAGCGCGAGCAACTGGCCGCCGAACTCGACGAGCGGGTCGACGAGGACTGCAACCTCTTCGTGACACTCGACAAGCAGGCCGCCGCAACCGGCGAGGTACGACTCGGCGAGGGGCTCGCGCTCCGGGGGAAGGTGGAGGCGTACCCGGCGACGCGCGAGCGGGCGCTCGACGCGGTCGAGTCCGCCGGGGTGGTGTGATGTACGCGGCGGTCCACGCCAGGCCAGCGGGCGAGAGTACCGTCTCGCGGCTGGCGCTGACCGCCGGTGAACGTGGCTTCGACGGGATCGTCGTCCGGAACCACGGCGACCGGCCGGCGTCGTACGACCCCGACGCGGTCAGCGAGGCCCACGACGTGGACGTGGTCGATGCCGTCGAGGTGCGGGCGTCGGACCCCGAGCGGGCCAGTGGTTTCGTCGGGTCACACCGCGAGCGCAGGACACTCGTTGTCGTCCACGGCGGCGACCCGGATATCAACCGGTTCGCGGTCGAACAGGCCGCCGTCGACGTGCTCGCGCACCCGATGGCCGGTGACGGCGATTTCAACCACGTGCTCGCCAGAACCGCCCGCGAGAACGGCGTTCGCGTGGAGTTCAACCTCCGGCACGTGCTCCGGGCGACCGGGGGACGGCGCGTCCAGGCGGTGGCTGACCTCCGGAAGCTCCACGAGCTCGTCGAGGCCTGCGAGACACCGTACGTCGTCAGTGCCGACCCGCGGTCACACCTGCACCTGCGGGCTCCCCGTGAACTGCGTGCCGTCGGCGAGACCGTCGGTCTGCCGGCCTCGCTTGTCGAGACCGGGCTGGCCGAGTGGGCCGAGCTCGCCGAGCGCAACCGCGCCCGCCGCTCCGACGCGTTCGTCGAACCGGGTGTCTGGCGCGTGACCGACGAGTAACTCACTCCAGCAGTCGCGGGTCGCTACACGGCCCCCCGTCACAGCCCTCGATGGCCGCCTCGATCTCGGAGCGCATCCGGTCGTCGTCCCCGACCCAGTACCGCTCGCCGACGAACAGGGTCGGCACACCCGCGGTCGGAATCCCGTACGCATCGATGACATCCTGGAACCGCTCCTGGTTCTCCTGGTCGTCGTAGACCTCGTAGTCGAGCACACTCACCCCGTCGCGGTCGTGCAGCTCCTCGACGAACGGTCGCTGGTCGGCACAGACCGGGCAGCCATCTCCCCAGAACCAGACGACCGCAACCTCGGCGTCGAACTCGTCGGGCTCGTCCAGGAAGTCCGAGTCCGAGTCGTCCTCGCCGAGACAGCCGGCGAGGCCACCGACCGCGCCGAGACCGGCGAGCCCGAGGTACGTTCGTCGCGTGATGCGTGCTTGCGCGTGTGGTGTCTGTCGAGTCATGGTTAGAGTCGTCCAGTTCGGTGGAACAGCCAGCTCACGAGCGCCGTCGTCCCGACCGCGCCGGCGAAGAGCCCGACCATCGCCCGGACGTTCTCGATGGCGGTCGGGTCGACGAGCAAGGCCCCGCCGAGTCCGAGCATGACCGTCCCCGCGAGCAGCTTGAGCACCCGGCCGCGCCGCTTGTCGTACCGGATCCGGTCGAGCGTGACGACCGCGACCCCGAAGATGACGAGTTCCACCGAGAGGTAGGTGAGCACGTACGTCGCAAGGAGGCCGACGTAGACGGGTGTCGAGGGGTCCGAGGCGGCGACGAGATTCGACCAGGCGAGTGGCAACCCCGAGGTGCAGGGCAGTTCGAGCAACGCGACACCGGCGGCCAGCAGTGCCGTCGCCCCGACCGTCGAGAGCAGTCCGTCCGTGCGGAGAACGGTCCGGATGCGGTCGTACAGCCCCGGCCTGTGGGACTCGGGGATGCTGAACGAAAAGCCCCAGTCGGGCGCGAGAAAGTCCTTCACCGAGACGACGCCGAAGGCCAGCGCGAAACCGGCGACGGCAAGCCGGATCTCGTCGAGGTGGCTCACGTAGCTGAATACACTCAGCACGCCAGCGATAAAGAGCCCGTAGATCAGGGCCGTCACCGAGAGGAAGGTCAGCCCGACGGCGAGGACCTTCTCGCGCCCGGCACGGACCGTGACCCCCAGCAGGACGGTCAGCACCCACAGCGAACAGGGGTTGAACCCGTCGACCAGCCCGATGAGGAGTGTCGAGACGAGCAGCGACTCCTCCTCGGGGTCGAGTTCGCCGCCGACCGGGAGCGAGACGCCCGTCGCCCCGAGTGCAACCGCCACGACGGCACCCGGGACGAGCAGGCCGTAGGCCGGGGTTCCCCGCATACAAGACAGGTGTCGGGGACGTCGGATAGCCGTCGACACCCGATACTGCCGGTCATCATAAGGGATCGGTATCGGCGAGCTGACAACCGCGTGGCTTATACCCCCGGGCGGTCGACTGGGACCGTGGACGCCTACCGCATCGCGTACGACGGGCACCCGTACCACGGCTTCCAGCGCCAGCCGGACGTGCCGACCGTCGAGGGGACGCTGCTCGACGGATTGTGCGAGCTGGGCGTGCTGGACGAGGGGACCCCGCCACGGTATGCCGCTGCCGGGCGCACGGACGCCGGGGTGTCGGCGGTCGCACAGACAGTCGCGTTCGACGCCCCCGACTGGCTCTCGCCGGCCGCGTTCAACAGTGAACTGCCCGCCCGGGTTCGGGCGTGGGCGCGTGCCGACGCGCCGGCGGACTTTCACGCGACACACCACGCCACCGGCCGCGAGTACACCTACTTCCTGTACGCGCCAGAGGCCGACGACGGGCGGGCCCGCCGGGCGCTCGATGCGCTCGCCGGCGACCACGACTTCCACAACCTCACGCCCGATGGGACCGGCACGCGGCGGACCCTCTCGACGGCGCTCGCCCGCGAGGGGCCGTTTCTGGCACTGCGTTTCCGGGCCGGCGGGTTCCCGCGGCAACTGGTGCGTCGTGCTGTCTCACTCGTCGCCGCGGTTTCCCGCGGCGAGGCGGATATCGACCGGATCGAGACGGTACTCTCCCCGGAACCGCTGCTCGGCCCCGACGGGGTCGAACCCGCCCGACCCGGGCCACTCGTGCTGACCGGGGTCGACTACGACCTCTCGTTTGCCGTCGACGAGGCGGCCGCGGACCGGACCCGCGAGGTCTTTCGTCGCCTGCGGGCCGAGCACGCGACGCGTGCCCGCGTCGCCGAGCGGGTGCTCGAACCACTCTCCGAGCAGTCGTGAGTCGCGGCTGTCCGTCGCTACGGGACGATGGGTGACGGTGTCTGTATGGGACCGAGAACCCTGGCAGACGACGATTGCAGCTCTCACCAGCTTCCGAGATACGTCACCTCGGCCAGGTCGTCGTTCGACTGCACGGCAGCACCGAGACGGAGAAGCTTTGCCGCCAACTCCTCTGGCGGCACGGTATCGTCGGCGTAGTGGCGGACACGCACCTGTTCCGA
>OBKM01000542.1_pt1 | contig 18540 bp, 22 predicted proteins | sample 1519691 | NCBI WGS metagenome assembly OBKM01 (sample SAMEA37050418, study PRJEB22526) | metagenome | biome: saline pan; feature: lake; material: water | place: Egypt | collected 2015 | depth 0.5 m | reverse complement strand
CGTTCATGAACCTCCGGGTGTTCACGAGCGCCATCTACTGGGAGTTCCCCGACGGGCTCGAGTTCGCCGCGCTGCTCTCCCTGCAGCTGATCGCGGTCGTTGCTGTCATCCTGGTTATCGAGGCGGGTATCGGCCGGGACGACAGTCTCGACGGTGCGAGCGCCGACGGGAGCACCATCCGGCTGGGCCACTGGAGATGGCCCGTGATGGGCGCTCTGACCGTGCTCGGGTTCGTCACGCTGGTCGTGCCGGTCGCCATCTTCGCCACCTGGCTCGAGGCCGGCCAGTTGCAGGCGCTGCTCCCGGGCGTCGAGTACGGCGGGGACGTCGCCGCGACGTCGCTTCTGTTCGACTGGTCGTTCGTGTACAACTCGGTTCGCTTTGCCGCCGCGACGGCGCTTGTGGCCTCGGTGTTTGCCCTCCCTATCGCGTACCTCTCGGCGCGTTCCGACTCGCCTCTCGCACGGCTGTTCGAGCGGGCCACCTACGTCGGCTTCGCCGTTCCGGGGGTTGTCATCGGGCTGGCGCTTGTCTTTCTGGGTATCCAGACGGTACGAACCGGGTGGGTACCGTCGATGTACCGGGAAGGGGTCGGTGGGGTCGCGCTGCTCGTGTTCGCGTACGTCGTTCGCTTTCTCCCGCAGGCCGTCGGGACCACCCGAGCGTCGGTGCTGCAGGTCGACGAGCAGCACATCGAGGCCGCCCGCACGCTCGATGCCTCCCGACTCGAGACGTTCCGTCGGGTGACGCTGCCGCTCATCAGCCCCGGGCTGGTCGCCGGCGCCGTGCTCGTCTTTCTCACGACTATGAAGGAGCTCCCGATCACGCTTCTGTTGCGCCCGTTCGAGGCCGAGACGCTCGTCGTCATCGTCTGGGCCGCCCACGAGGAGGTGAACTTCCAGTTCGCCGCCATCCCTGCGTTCATGCTCATCGTCATCTCCGGGCTCACGATGCTCGTCTTGCTCCGGCAGGAAGGTGCCGGCGTCGGGTGATCCTGTCGGTGAGTCTCGCATGCACAGGAGAGTCACCGGGAGCGGCGACACAGTTCTCAGTACGGATCGTACTCCGCAACGGCCAGCACCGACTGGACGTTGTCGTTCCAGAACTTTTCTCGGCGGTCGCGAACGTTGCGCCGTGTTCTCGCGCCGTGGCGGCGGTGGGCGCATCGGGGTGATCCGCCGGCACCCCACGAGCTAGCAGTTCCTCCTGTAGCGACGCGGCTTCGTCGGCCGTTCGTGCCGTCACGTCGAGGACGTCCATCGAAGCCGTGACCGCCTGTTTGGGTTCCGCCGGCGAGCCATCGATGTAGCCATGCAAACTTCCCATGCAGGCCTCCTAAAGCACGACGGATGGGACTGCCCACACCTCCTGCTCGTGCTGCTGTCGGAACTGGCGGGCGGTGTCTTTCCCGTCGAGATAATCGCTGAGGAGGTTGTTGTCCAGCACCAGCATCAGTTGTCCCGTTCGATGTCGTCGACTGTTCCGTCCCGCATCTCCGCTCGCAACTTCCGCATCCCCTCACGCGTCTCGGTTTCGGTATCCGAGAGGATGCCGAAGCCTGCCCACTTGCGCTGCTTCGTGAGTCGGAGAATCACGTCTTCGTAGCTCTCCCCCTCGCGCTTGAACAGATCGAGGCGGTCCTTTGTCTCTTCGGAAACTCGAATCGGTGTCTCATATGTATGCATATGCACATAGCCTTTTTCCATCTCAGGTGAACGAACGTCGATCGTCCGCTGGCGTTGAGGGAACTGCGCCCCGGAAGATACGGCTCACCCGACAAAGGGCACGGCGGCGAACACAAACCAGATGTAGTAGGCAGCGACGGCGAGGACGATAATGCCGGTCGCGCGGTAGACGTGGGTGCTGTGCTGGGCGAGAAAACGGGTGACCGTGCGGCCGGCAGTCTCCGAGACGACCGCGAACGCGAGCAACGGCGCGCCGATGCCGAGCCCGAAGGCCAGAAAGCCGAGCATGCTCCCCAGTTGCGTGTCGTACAGCACCGGCGTCGTGCTGAAGAAGGTCGCGATCAGCCCCGGGTTGCAGGGGATGATGATGGCGCCGAAAAAGAAGCCGTAACCGAAGGCGCTCGCGGCGGGGTACTCGGACTGGGGCGGTTCGACGGTCGGGAGGCTGGCAAACAGCGTCGGCCGGGTCAGCATGACGATGCCGACGCCGGCGAGAATCCAGAACGCGACCGGCGAGACCGTCTCGACGGCATCGTTGACGGCCTGCCCGAGCACGAGCGAGTAGACCACCCCGACCAGCGTCATGAACGCCACGACGCCTGTGACGACGAGCGCGCCCAACAGGAGCGGCGAGCGCCGCCGTCCCTCCCCGTCGGCGCTCGCGAGGAAGGCGATGAAGGCCGGATACAGCGGGATGACACAGACTGCCGTCAGCGGCGTCAGCACACCCAGCCAGAAGTGTGTCGCGAGCCCTGAGACAGTCATTGCTGGACAGGTCTACAACGAGCAGTGCTCGTCGATGGTATCTGTGATGGTGTCCGCCGAGACCCCCTTCCCGAGGTCGAACGCCGCTCCGTCGGGACAGACGACGACGACCGGCGACCGCGGGGCAAAAACGACGTCGTCACCGATGTCGTCGACGAGGCTGTTTCGCAACTCCGCGGGCGCCACGCCAAAGCGCCAGTCGAACCCGTTGTTCTCGGCGTGTGTGGCGATGTCGTCGGGGTCGTCGTTCTCGTCGATGGTCAGATCGATTATCCGCACCTCCTCACCGGACTGCTCATGCAGGACAGCGAGGTCCTGTTGCTGGGAGAGACAGGTAGAACACCACGTCGCGAACGTGTGGAGGACGACGGGCCCGTCGGCCTCGGCCACCGAGACTGTCTCGCCGGTCCGTGCGTCCTCGAATGCCGTCGTCTGCCAGGCCGGGCGATCCCCCCCGGTCGCGCCGCCGTCCGGGTCGCCGTCGATCTCGTCGTCGCCCACGAGGCCGCCGAGACAGCCAGCCAGTCCCGCCATGCCCGCGCCAGCGACTGCGAGCAGCCCCCGGCGTGTCGCGTGTTCGCCCATACCCCTCCGTTTGGCAGGTGCAATCAAGTGCTCCCGCCGGTCGTGTGCCCTCACTGCACAACCACGGCGTCTCCCTGTCCACGCCTGAATGTGCAACGGAGTTTGTGGAGAGTCGCCACGGAGTTTGAACAACCGTTATGTGTGCGGGCGTCGTCGTTTCGGGCGTGACGTTCTGGATGGCCTCGGCAGTCGCGCTCGCGGCGGTGAATCTGAGCCTGCTGACCGTGCTGGGGTACGTCTGGCTCTCGAACTACCGCACCTTCCGGACCAACCTCCTGCTCGGTCTCTTGCTGTTTGCCGCCGTTCTGGGCATCGAGAACATCGTCGCAATCGCCGCGTACGTCGGAACCGATATGATATACGGCGGCGGGGCCGTCGCGATGTACGCGACTGTTGGCCTGCGCGCACTACAGTTCGGTGCCCTCGTGTTCTTCGAGTCGCTCCAGGTGGTGGCGAACGGTGTTGTACTCGACGTCGAGTTCCTCGGCGAGCCGGTTCGCGTTGCGCGGCCGCTGGGTGAGAAGGCGAATGATGCGGGCCCGGTTCTCGCCGCCGCGTGAACCCGCAATCAGATACCAGAGTGCCTTCTCCATCCGCTTTGTGGGTCAGCGCACGAACAGATAAACGGGGTGGATTCAGACCCGAATTTGCAACGAACTCTAGTCGGAGGTGAGTTGAATGTTGAAAAACTATGATAGGTGAGACGGGCATATCACGGGACAGGATGCCAGGAAGCAACCACCGAATCGACATGGCGGAGGCGACGGTCGGCGAGTTGCTGGCCGCGCTGGAGGAACACGGTCGCGTCGTGCTCGGACTGGAAGCGGCCGGCGGGACGGTCCAACTGCGCGAACACGACGGCACCTACTACTGCGATACCTCGATCAAACTGTACACGTTCGACTGCCGGGAGCGACTGAGCGAGCATCTCTCAGGACTCGGCATCCCGGCCGCGGATGCCGGGGACAGACGCCCAGCCTAGCGGTTCGTTCCGCGTCGCCGCCGTGTCTCGTGTGGCGGCCGCCCGTCGATGGTCACGCAGGGCTGTCGCCGGCGGGACCGGGGCTGTGGGCGGCGGAGTCCGGACTGGCCAACCGAGCGTACTTTAGTCCCGGCGACGGATAAGCTACGTATGAGCGACGACGCAGTTGGTCGCGAGCGGTTCGACCCCGTGAGCGACCAGTACGACCCGGACACGGTCGAGGATAGCGTCTTCGAGTACTGGGAGGCGGTCGATGCCTACGAGCGCACCGTCGAGCACCGGCGCGGGGAGGAGCCGTTTTACTTCCTCGATGGGCCACCCTACACCTCCGGGTCGGCCCACATGGGCCACGCCTGGAACAAGAGTCTGAAGGACTGCTATATTCGTTACAAGCGCATGCAGGGTCATGATGTCTACGACCGGCCGGGCTATGACATGCACGGGCTGCCAATCGAGACGAAAGTCGAGGAGGACCTGGGCTTCGAGAACAAGAAGGATATCGAGGCCTACGGCGTCGACGCCTTTGTCGAGGAGTGTCGCGCGTTCGCGGAGGACAGCCTCGAACAGCTCACCGAGGACTTCAGGGAGATGGGCGTCTGGATGGACTGGGAGAACCCCTACAGAACCGTCGACCCCGAGTACATGGAGGCCGCTTGGTGGGGCTTCTCCCGGGCCCACGAGCGGGGCCTCGTCGAACAGGGGGAGCGCTCCATCACGCAGTGTCCCCGCTGTGAGACCGCCATCGCGAAAAACGAGGTCGAGTACGAGGACGTCCACGACCCGTCGATCTACGTCACGTTCCCAATCACCGACCGCGACGGTGCGAGCAACGGGGCGGAGTATCTGGTCATCTGGACGACCACACCCTGGACTATCCCCGCGAACACGTTCGTCGCAGTCGACGCCGAGTTCACCTACCAGGCTCTGGAGGTCGAAGACGGGGACGGCGAGCGTGTCCTGTGGGTCGCCGCCGAGTGTGCAGAGGAGGTTGTCGAGGTGGGCGGCTACGGGGACTACGAGATCATCGAGGAGCGGACCGGCGAGGAGCTGGTCGGGTGGTCCTACGAGCACCCGCTCCGCGATGCGGTGCCTGGTGCCCCCGACTACGAGGGGGCCTGCCAGGTCTACACCGCCGAGTACGTCGAGGCCGACCGGACGGGGCTTGTTCACTCCGCACCGGGACACGGCGAGGAGGACTTCGAGCGCGGGGTCGAACTCGGCCTGGAGACGTTCTGTCCGGTCGGGTCAGACGGCGTGTTCACCGACGCGGCCGGGCCCTACGCCGGCCAGTTCGTCAAAGACGCCGACGACGACATCATCGCCGACCTCGAGGGGAAGGGTCTGATGCTGCAGGCCGGCGAGACCTACCACAGCTACGGTCACTGCTGGCGCTGCGATACCGGTATCGTTCAGATCGTCACCGACCAGTGGTTCATCACCGTCACCGACGTCAAGGATGACCTGCTTGCCAATATCGAGGACAGCGAGTGGTACCCCCAGTGGGCGCGTGACAACCGGTTCCGTGATTTCGTCGAGGAGGCACCCGACTGGAACGTCTCCCGGCAGCGCTACTGGGGGGTCCCGATCCCGATCTGGCTGCCCAGCGAGACAACTGAGGGTGACCCGGTCACCTGGAGCGGCGATATGGACGAGGCGATCGTCGTCGGTGACCGGACGGAGCTCGCGGCCCGTGTCGACCAGGCGCTCGACCCCGAGACGGTAGACCTCCACAAGGGGACCGTCGACGACCTCACGATAACCGAGAACGGGGTCGTCTACGAGCGCGTGCCCGACGTGTTCGACGTGTGGCTGGACTCCTCGGTGGCATCGTGGGGTGCGCTCGACTATCCCGGCGAGTCCGCACGCCACGACGAGCTGTGGCCGGCGGATCTCGTCATCGAGGCACACGACCAGACCCGGGGCTGGTTCTGGTCGCAACTCGGCATGGGGACGGTCGCGGTCGACCAGGTGCCTTACGAGCGACTGGTGATGCACGGCCACGCGCTCATGCCCGACGGCCGCGCGATGTCGAAATCGAGGGACATCCGTATCGACCCCCACGAGGTCATCGAGCAACACGGCACCGACCCGATGCGGCTCTTTTTGCTGTCGATCACGCCCCGGGGCGAGGACATGAACTTCTCCTGGGACCGCACCGAGAAGATGCAGCGCCGCCTGAACATCCTCTGGAACGTCGTGCGGTTCCCGCTGCCGTACATGGCGACCGACGGGTTCGATCCCGACGGGGTGAGCCTCGAGGCGGTCGCGGCGGATCTCGCTGTTGTGGACCGCTGGGTGCTCTCGCGGCTCGCGAGCACCGTCGAGACGGTCACCGAGTCGATGGAGCGCTACGAGAACGACCGGGCGGTCGAGACGCTGCTGACGTTCGTCGTCGAGGATGTCTCCCGATTTTACGTACAGGAGGTGCGCGAGCGGATGTGGGAGGAGTCCGACTCCCCCTCGAAGCGGGCCGCCTACGCCACGCTGTACCGTGTTCTCGAGGATACGGTGGCGATGCTCGCGCCGTTCGCGCCGCTGGCCGCGGAGGAACTGTACAGCGCGCTCACCGGCGAGACGGGCCACCCCACCGTCCACATGGCCGACTGGCCCGACCCGCCCGCTGGTCGGCAGGACAGCGACCTCGAGGCCGAGATCGCGGCGGTGCGTGCCGTCGAGGAGGGGGGCTCGAACGCCCGCCAGCGCGCCGAGCGCAAACTCCGCTGGCCGGTTCCACGGGTCGTCGTCGACGTCGAGGCTGCGCGGCTCGCAGACGCCGTCGATGCCCGACGGGACCTGATCGCCGAGCGCCTCAACGCCCGGGCGGTCGAGGTCATCGGCCCCGACGCCGGCTGGGGCGAGTTGCGCTACTCCGCAGAGGCGGATATGAGCCTGCTCGGCCCCGCCTTCGGCGAGGACGCCGGACGAATCGTCGGCGCGCTCAACGACGCCCGCGTCAGCGAACCGACCCTCGAGGCGCTTGAGGTGGCCGTCGCGGACGCGACCGGCATAGACGTCTCGCTGACCGAGGAGATGGTCGAGTTCGTCACCGAGACACCCGCGTCGGTCGCCGCCTCGGAGTTCGAAGCGCTCGACGGGGGCGGCGTCGTCTACGTCGACACCACCATCACTGAGGACATCGAGAGCGAGGGCTACGCCCGGGAGGTCATCCGCCGTGTCCAGGAGATGCGCAAGGAGTTGGATCTGGACCTCGAAGCGGAGATCCGGGTCGAACTGGCTGTCGACGACGACCGCGTCTCCGAGCTGATCTCGCACCACGAGGAGCTGGTCGCCCGGGAGGTCCGCGCGGCGGCGTTCGACACCGTCGACGACGGCCACCGCCGCACCTGGGCGGTCGAGGGTGTCGAGATGGAAATCGCGATCGAGCCGCTGACAGAGGCGACAGCCTGAGCGGTGCCGGTGTCCGCCGGCCGTCGTGATCCCGGTGGCCCGGCCCCGAGCCGTGTGACAGCTCCGGTCAGCAGTCGAGCGCCGCCGACCAGCCCCGGCGCGAGACACCGCCACCACGGTCGGTGACGGCGGGCGGGCGACCAGCCACACCGGGAGACCGGGTCCGACCGCCGAAACGCGTTCGGCGGACGGCTTTCGCCCCGCCGTCACAACACACGGGCGGTCATCCCCCCCGCTCCAGAAGGATGAGAACGGTCAACACGAGAACCATGATACTGTTGACCGCCGTGGCGAAGATGAGCAACTCGATGCCGAACGCGAACTCATCGACGTCCTCGGCGCCGAAGACAGACTGATAGGACACGACGGCCAGCCCCATCGCGACAAAAAACCCGACGAGCAACCCGACGAACCGGGCCCCGACCGTGACATCCGGTTTGTCGGCGGACGGTTCCGCTTGCACGACCCCTGATCGGTTCATAGGCTACCCTGAGGCTCCGTGAAAATAAGCGTAGCCACTCCCCCCCGCGGGCGACCCGAGGGCGGTGTTGACACGTTGTCTATGGCTGCCCGGAACGCATTTGCCCCGGGCGGCCGAACGCTTGGCATGACCGTCACGGCGTTTCTGTCCGTCTCACCGAGCACCGAGGGGAGCATGGCACCGGCAGTCGCAGCGGCCATCGAGGCGCTGGAGGGGTTCGCAGTCGAGTACGAGACAACGCCGATGGGCACAATCGTCGAAGCCGACGAGGCCGGTGAGGTGTTCGCCGCGGCGCGGGCAGCACACGAGGCGGTCGAGGCCGACCGGGTCGGAACGTTCCTGAAGATCGACGACAAGCGAACGGTCGACCAGCCGGCCGACGCGAAGGTCGAGTCCGTCGAACAGCAACTCGGCCGGCCGGCGACGAGCCGGCAGGAGGACTGACTACCCGTCGAGCGCCGCCAGGAGGTCCGCGAGCGCCTGCCGGGTGAACTGTCGCTTGCACTCCTGACGGGTGCCGCCGAACTCGTAGCGGTTCGCCGAGACAACCGCGTCCTCAGCAGCGCGCGCGACAGCGATGTAGACCGTTCCGACCGGTGTCTGTGGTGTGCCGCCACCGGGACCGGCGACGCCGGTCGTCGAGACCCCCCACCCGGTGGCGGCAAGCTCGCGAACACCAGTCGCCATCTCGCGGGCGGTCGGCTCCGAAACCGCGCCATGCTCGTCGAGTGTCGCGTCGGCGACACCGAGCAGGTCGGCCTTGGCCGCGTTCGAGTACGAGACCACGCCCCGGTCGAAGTAGTCACTCGACCCGGGAACGTCGGTCAGCCGCGAGCAGAGACGCCCGCCGGTGCTCGATTCGGCGACCGCGACCATCGCGCCGGCCTCACGGAGACACTCGCCGACGCGTTCGAGCTGGGAACCCCCGGCCATCCCGGCGGGTGTTCAGGCGTCGAACTCGTCGAGGTCGTAGTCGTCGATCTCGACGCCCTCCTCGGTGACGGTTGCGAGGAAGACGCCGTTCCCCGACCCGGTGTCACGCTCGGCGGCGGCCTCCACGCTCGCGACGGCCGCGCTCTGTGCCGCCTCGAGTGACATCCCCGGCTCGTAGCGGTCCTCGAGAGTCCCGTAGGCGACGGTCAGCCCCGATCCGGTGATCGTGTAGTCGTCCTCCATCACGCCACCGGCAGGGTCGATGCTGTAGACGTGGCTGCCCTCGTCGTCGATGCCGCCGAGGATGGGGTTGATAGCCAGAAACGGCCCGCCACGGGCGAAGTTACCCGCGAGCGTCGAGAGGGCGGTCATGCTCATCTGGTCGCCCCGCCGGGCCTCGTAGAGGTTGACCTCTGCGCGAAGACTCCGGATGAACGACTGCGCGCCGCCGACACTCCCGACGAGTGTCAGTGCGGCCGTCGGGTGGATCTGTTCGACCTTCTGGACGTTCTTGTTCGAGACAAAGCGGCCGCCGAGGCTGGCGCGCTTGTCGGTTGCGATCACGACCCCGCCCTCGGTCGCGATACCGATGGTGGTCGTGCCGGTCTCGTTGACCGCCGCCTCGTCACGCTTGCCGTCGGGCATCGACCCCAGCTCCGGCTCGTGGGGGTCCTGCTCGAATCGCTGTGCGGGGTGCGCTCGGTCGCCCGAGAGTGGTCCGTCTTGCATTACCTACTTCTATCGGGGCGACACGTAATAAGCTACCTGTTCGGGGTGCACCCGGCCGTCTGCCCCTCCTGCCGGGGGCTCGTGTGGTGTCTGTTGCCCTCCCGACGCCCGTGACCGGGGCTGGCTGCAACCCCCTCGTGTTGTTTGCTGTCCGGCTGTCGACCGGGGCGGATGCCGGCACAGGTGGTCGGGGGCCATCGGCCCGTTGTAGCGGCTCACCGCGAGTGGGGCCACGGGGTGTCTCCTCCGGCCTGTCCCCGTAACAAAATCAAAAAAGACGAGTAGGGGTCACCCGAAGAGACAGTCATGAACTACCGCGTTGTGCTGGAGGCGGCATGGCTGGTCCACGATGTCGACAACGTCGACGACGCCATCGGCGTGGCCGTGAGCGAGGCTGGCAAGCGACTCAACGAGGAGGAGATGGACTACGTGGAGGTCGAGGTCGGGTTCACGAACTGTCCGGCGTGCGGTGAGCCGTTCGACTCGGCGTTTGTCGCGGCCGACACCGCGCTCGTTGGGCTGATGCTGGAACTGGACGTGTTCAACGCCGAGAGCGTGGAACACGCCCAGCGGATCGCAAAAAGTGACATCGGCGGCGCACTCCGGGATGTCCCCCTCGAGATCGTCGACACCGTCGAACTCGACGCCGACGAGGAGTGACCCGACCGGGCGGTCGCGACCCGGCGGTGGGTTTATATATTACTTCGAGTTATGTGGTGGTATGGAGCTACCGACGCCGGAGGACCTGCGCGAGCGGCGGACGGGGATGGGGCTCACCCAGAGCGAGCTGGCGGAGATGGCGGACGTCTCCCAGCCGCTTATCGCGCGCATCGAGGGTGGCGATGTCGACCCGCGGCTATCGACGCTGCGGCGCATCGTCAACGCCCTGCAGGAGGCAGAGGGCGACCTGCTGCGGGCCGGGGACCTGATGCACTCGACGGTCGTGAGCGTCCCGCCGGACGAGAGTGTCCGCGCGGCGACACAGGTGATGGACGAGCACGGCTACTCGCAGCTCCCGGTCGTTAGGGACGGGACGCCGATGGGTCTCATCAGCACGTCGAGCATCCGCGCGCGCTCCGATACCGAGCGGAACGTGGGCGATCTGCCGGTCGCCGAGGTGATGGGTGGCGCCATCAGCACCGTCGAACCGGACGCACCGATCGACGCAGTCGACGCCGCCCTCGACCACAACGACGCCGTTCTCGTCGTCGAGGACGGCGAGACCGTCGGCATCGTCACCGAGGCCGATGTCGCCCGCCATCTCTCCTGACCACCGCGGCTGTGCCCGGCCCCGTCCGTTCGGCGGCCCGACCAGTCACAGTTCGAGCCCGCGAACGGACACCTGTCCGTCGTCGTTGCGTTCGACCTGCCCGATGATCCGGCCCTCGGTCTCGGCCGCGAGCGTTGTGGCGGGCTCCGGCGCGAGCGCGGCGACAAAGCCCGTCCCCATGTTGAACGTCCGGTACATCTCTCTGTCGTCGACGCCGCCCGTTCGCTGGACGAACCCGAACACCGGCTGTGCCTCGAAGGGGTCGGTGATCTCGTAGCGGTGTGGCCCCATCCGGGTGAGGTTGGTCCACCCGCCACCGGTGATGTGGGCCGCCGCGTGGGTGTCGTGTGCGCGGAGGTGCTCGAGCAGGTCGGTGTACAGCGCGGTCGGTTCGAGCAACACCCCGGCAACTGTCCGCTCGGGGTCCGGCGGGAACGGGTCTGTGTAGGCGTGTTCGCGAGTGACCGCCTCGCGGGCCAGCGTCAGCCCGTTCGAGTGGATGCCCGTCGAGGGCCAGCCGACGATGGCGTCGCCGACCTCGGCCGTCCCGGGGAACAGCCCGCCCTCGGGCGCCAGCCCGGCACACGCGCCGGCGATATCGAGCCCGGAGACGATGTCGGGCAACACCGCTGTCTCCCCGCCGACGAGCGCGACACCGGCCCGCTCGGCCCCGCGGCGGAGCCCCTCGCCGATCTGTGTGGCCGTCTCCTCGTCGGGCTCCTCGACGGCCAGGTAGTCGACGAACGCGACCGGTTCGACGCCCTGCGCGACCAGGTCGTTGACGTTCATCGCCAGGCAGTCGATGCCGACCGTCGAGTAGTCGTCGACGGCCGCGGCCACCAGCAGCTTCGTCCCGACGCCGTCGGTGGCGAGTGCGAGGTGTGCCCCGCCGATGTCGACGAGGCCGGCGTAGTCACCCTCGAACTCGCCGGCGGCACCCACAAGCGCTGCCGTCGCTGCCTCGCTCGCCGAGATGTCGACCCCCGTCTCGGCGTAGGTGAGTCCCTCCCCCTCTGTCTGGCTCTGGTCGCCCGCTTCGGTCATAATCGAGTGGGCGGCGCGCGCGGAGAAAAGCCCACCGCTCGCCGCCCGGCAACCGCCGGTGACCCGTTCCCGGTGAGAACCCCCGGAAACGCCCCACGCCAGCGAGAGCCACGGGAGATACAACGGCACACCGACAGACAGGACGCCCGTTCAGATCCCGATCGAGAGGCCGAACAGCCAGAGAAACGCCGCGCCGGCACCCACCGAGACGAGCAACACGATGGCGAACGGGACGGGGTGCCAGTCGAGCACCGTCCGGCCGTCGAGCGGGCCGAAGGGGATCATATTGAACGCCGCCAGGAAGACGTTCACCAGCACGCCCATGTAGGCGATGTCGGCGGGCACGCCCGACAGCAGGAGAAACGGGCCGAGAAACAGCGCGGCGAGCCCGAGGTTCGCCACCGGGCCGGCGACGGCGACGATGCCGTTCTGGCGCTCCGTGATGCGCCCGCGGTGGTAGACAGCACCCGGGGCGGCGAACAGAACGCCCGCGAGCGCCGACACGACCGCCAGCGCGAGCAGGGTGTAGTTGGCCCGGAACGCCGCAACCTGTCCAAAGCGGATGGCCACGAGCTTGTGGGCCAGTTCGTGCAGGAGAAAGCCGCTCCCGACGGTCACCAGCCCCGCCACGAACAGCTCGCCGAGGCCGAGCACCTCGGCCGGCGTCGTCTGGGGGAACCGTACCCCGCCGAGAAAGAACGTGAACGCGAGTCCAAGCGCCACCCACGCGACCACCAGGTCGCGCAGTTCGGCCCGGTCGAACTCGACGTCGCCGATCCTGTAGACCCCGCGCCGTCGGGTTGTCACGTGATCGCCTCCCAGATGAGTCGTGCACTCTCGCGGGCGCCGGCGACCATCTCCTCGCCGAGCGCGCTCAGCCCACCGATGTCGGCGGCAAGCCACGGCAGGATGACCGTCGCGAAAAGGACGCTCGCGATGAAGCTCCCGATGTTGGTCATCCCCACGACGAGGATGAGCCGGAACAGCGGCACCTCGTCGCGCATCCGCCGGACAAGCGTCAGCAGCGGCGTCTCCTGGTCGTTCAGCATCTCGTTGAGTCTGCTGATATCCGAGACGTTGACACGGGTGTGGCGCAGTTCGACGTAGCCGGCGAACCAGCCCGGCGCGAGCAGCGGGTTGATGCTGGTGAGCCAGGCCACCGCGCCGCCGACGCCAGCACTGGTCCAGTGTGCGCCGGCCACGAGCGCCAGTGTCGCCGCGACGACCCCGTTCACCACCACCCACGCCACGAACACGCGCAACAGGAACTCCCCCTGAACGCCCGCGATGGCAAGCAGGAGAAAGAAGGCGAGAAACCCAAGCATGAACGCGTAGCCGAGCCCCTTGTAGACGAGTGGGCCGAGACGGCCGGAGGAGGTCTCGCCGACGAGCGAGTCCGGCGGCGGCAACTCCGCCGGCTGTTCGAGGTAGCGCTCGATACCGGCCCGGTGGCCCGCGCCGACGACCGCGACGACATTGTAGCCGGCATCCCGGAGGGCGATGAGCCGCTGGGCGATGTAGGCGTCACGCTCGTCGATGAGCGCCGCCGCGCCGCCGGGCGAGAACCGGCGAAACTCCTCGATCATGGCCGTCACGACGTCGGCATCGGTCAGCTCCTCGATGTCGATCTCTTCGGTGTCCATCTCGGACGTCGAGCGCGCGAGCACGGCCCCGGTGGGCAAGCCGATGGCCAGTGCGATGACTGTGGCGACCAGCAGCCAGTCCAGCGCCGAGACGAGCGTGCCGACCAGCCCGCCGACCAGGGGGACAGACACCGACGGCGCCGCCGGGAGAAACACCTGCCCCGAGACTGCGGCGGTGACGATGGCGCCGGTGAACCCGACGGCGTAGCCGATCGTGATGCCCGCGTTCCAGGGGCCACTCATCTCGACCAGCAACGCCGCGAGGATAGAGAGCTTCTCGCGGAGACGCATTCCGCCCCAGAGACGCTGGACGGTCGTCTGGATGTCCCGGTCGACGAGCGCAACAGCGCTGCCACCGGTCCGGGCGGACTCGATGGCGGCCATCATATCGGCGCCGGGCTCGATGTCGAACCGGTCGCCCAGCCTGGCCTGGACGTACGAGAGCATCCAGTAGGCGAGAAACTGGTAGACGGTCTTCCCCGAGATGACGTCGCCGGGCTCGATATCGTCCGGGGTCTCGCCCTGGAGCTGTCGGTACCGGGTCTCGTCGAGTTCGACCGCGACCACGTCCGGTCGCTCCCGGTCGACCGTCTCGCGGACCTCCGCGACACTCTCGTGGGAGACGTGTGCTGTCCCGACGAGCGTTACCGAGCCCTCGCTGTCGGGGTCAGGGTGTCGCGGCGGGCTCTCCGGGTCGATCAGCGTCGCCGACTGCCCGGGGGCCGGCTGGAGCCGCTCGACGCTGTCGGGTGCTGTCGGGGGTTCGGTCGACCCGTCCGACGCCCCCGTGACTCTGGCCGGTGGCTCGTCCCCGTCGGCGCGCGCTGCCGGCCGGTCATCTGACATCGTTTCGGGTTGTCCCCGGCAGCATACAAGCGTTTCGAGGTTGTGCCGGGGGCTCTCGCACGGCGCTGGTGGCCCACCGCGGCTGTGTTCCGGCCCGGCCGCGTTCCGCCGGTCACTCGACGGCGGCCTCCCCGGGCTCGTCGGCGTCCCCGCGCACACCCATCACCCTGTAGCCCGCCTCGCGCAGGTCGGCCAGGATGGCCTCGGTATCGGCGTCGGCCTCGAAATAGAAGACGAGATCGAACGAGCCGTCCCGGAGCAGCTGCTGGCACTCCCAGACGAACGACTCGGCTTCGAGCGTGCGCCCCTGGTGCTGGTTCGAGGCGAACTCGGGGTTGTCGGTGCCCGAGTAAACGAACGTGTCGACGGGGTCGTGACCGGCGTGGGCGGCGATGATGTCACCCACCTCGACGCTGGTCTGGTGCATCTCCGTCTCGTGGCTCCCGCCGAGTTCGGTGTGGACGACAACCCCATCCAGCTCGATCTCACCGGGCTGGAGCAGCTGCCAGGTTCGACGACGCAGCTCCGCATCCAGCGTGTGCTCGCTCATGACCACCGTTCAGGGGCGGTGGGGCTTACCGCTCACGGTCGGTGGCCCCTGTCGGCAAAGCCGTGCAGTTAAGTTCCGAACGCACGTTCGTCTGTGCATGGATGTGACCGACCACGCCGACTGGCTCCAGTCGGTTCGACGCGACCTCCACCGGCGACCCGAGCCCGCCTGGCGGGAGTTCTACACGACCGCCCGCATCGTCGAGGAGCTAAACGCGATGGACCTCGACGAGCTTCACGTCGGGCCGGACGTGCTCGCACCGGACGAGCGTGCAGCCGTCCCCGAGGCGGCGGAACTCGACGCCTGGCTCGACCGCGCACGGGAGCGCGGTGTCGACGAGCGACTGCTCGGCCAGCTGGCCGGCGGCCACACGGGTGCGATCGCGACACTCGACCGAGGTGAGGGCCCGACTGTCGGCCTGCGTGTCGACATCGACGGCCTGCCACGCACGGAGTCCACCGACGACGACCACCACCCGGCGGCGGCGGGCTTTCGCTCGGAACACGACGGGCACATGCACGCCTGTGGTCACGACGCCCACGCGACAATCGGCCTCGGCGTGCTCCGGGCCATCGCCGACAGCGACTTCCAGGGGACGCTGAAGGTCGTCTTCCAGCCGGCAGAGGAGGTTATCGGTGGCGGCCGCCCCGTCGCCGAGAGCGGCCACCTCGACGATGTCGACGCCCTGCTCGCGGCACACGTGGGCCTCGACCACCCGACCGGCGAGGTTGTCGCTGGTATCGACGACTTTCTGGCGGTCTCGCACTTCGAGGCGACGTTCCACGGCGAGGGGGCCCACGCCGGTGCCAGACCCAACGCCGGCCGCAACGCTGTCCAGGCGATGGCGACCGCGATACAGAACATGTACGGCATCGCCCGTCACAAGGACGGTATCACCCGTGTCAACGCGGGGAACGTGGGTGGGGGCACCGCACCGAACATCATCCCCGAGGAGGCGTACATCCACGCCGAGGTGCGCGGCGGGACGACCGCCCTCATGGAGTACACCCGTGACAGGGCCTCCGAGGTCGTCGAGAGCGCCGCCGCGATGCACGACTGCACCGCGAGCATCGAGTCCGGGCCCGAGGCACCGAGCGCGACGAGCGACGAGCGACTGGTCGGTCTGGTCGCCGATGTCGCCGACGGGTCCGACCGGGTCGAGACCCTGGTGCGGCGGGATTCGCTCGGTGGCAGCGAGGACGCCACCTACCTGATGGAGCGTGTCCAAAACCGGGGTGGCGTTGCCTCCTACGTCGGCATCGGCACCGACCACCCCGGCGGCCACCACACCGCGACGTTCGATGTCGACGAGGAGTCGCTGCTGGTCGGCGTCGAGGTGCTCGCCGAGGCGGTTCTGCGACTCGGCGACGAGGGCATCCCGACCGACGGGACCTGATCGTCGGCAGACGAGGGTCACACCCCGGTGGCACCCGCCCCTGACAGCGCGGTCGTCCGCGCGTTGGCGCGTTCGAAAGGTGTTTACCAGCCTGTGCTGTACCGGTGGATATGACCGAGTACACCGTCGAGTTCGTCGGGACCGGCGAGACACTCACCGTCTCCGACAGGGAGACGATCCTCCGGCGCTGCATCGAGGAGGGCATCGCACAGGAGTACTCCTGCCGTGTCGGGATGTGTCTCGCCTGCACCGCGGAGATCATCGAGGGTGAGGTCACACAACCGGCCGCCCACGCTCTCACGGAGGAGCAACGCGAACAGTACGCGCTGACCTGCATGGCACGCCCACAGTCGGACCTCGTGCTCGACCGGGGGAAGTACCCGCCGAGCATCGACGAAAGCCGGACGTCCGGCGGTGACACGGCCGCTGCCGACGACTGACCGTCAGACCACGAACAGCGTCTCCTCTGGGAGCGTCTCCCGTTCGACCGGCACCGTCGGCGGGTCACCGCCGAGTGTGGTGAACAGCAACGGTGCGCCGACGGCACCTGCGAGGGTGGCGGTCGGCCGGTGTAGCTCCGGTGGGAGGTTCAGCGCGTAGACAACATCGGCGTCGGCGTACAGCGACCGCGTCGGCGTGGTGATATCGTCGACAGCGAACTCGACCCCGGGAGGCACGGTCCGGGGCTGGATATCCGTGGCCGTGACGTCGACACCGCGTGTGGCGAGCGCCGCGGCAAGCGCCGGCTCACGGCCGATACCAACCTCGACGACACGGTCACGGTCGGCCAGTCGGTCGGTGAGGCTCTCCCGTGTTGACCCGAGCACGGAGGTTTTTAGTTGACCGGGTCGCAAAAGCCCTGGTATGCACGTTGATATCGTGCCCGTCGGCGAGGTCAACCCGGGTGTCAAGCGGGAGGCCTCGGGGGGCCTGCGCTCTGTTTATGACTGTAATGTGACCGTCCACGACCAGCAGGCCGTCCCGGATGACTCCTTCGACGAGTCCCGCGAGCAGTACCGCGCAGAGGAGTTCATCGACCTCGCAAAGCGGGTCGGCAGCGGTGAGAAGAACCTCGCCATCACCCCGAAGGATCTGTTCTATCACCGCCGGAACTACGTCTTCGGACTCGCGTATCTCGGCGGCAGCGGCAGTGTCATCTCCACCTACCGCCTGCGCACCTCCTCGGATGGCGGCTTCTCCCAGCGCTCCGCCGAGGAGATCTTCTCGGACCGCGTCCGCAAGGAGGTCGTCCACGAGGTCGGGCACACTGTCGGGCTCGAACACTGCGACAACAAGTTCTGTGTGATGAACTTCTCGCCGACCGTCCGCGAGGTTGACCAGAAAGAGGAGAGGCTCTGTGGCTCCTGTCAGCGCGAGATCCTCTGATCGTCACGTCGCTCTCCTGCGGTCTCGCGCATACCAAACTCGTTTGGTATCAACGCTATGTCTGTACGGGACAAAGTACCAAGCGGATATGAGTCAGAGTCAATCCACAGCGCGCACCGACGAACTGAGTGATATCTTCGTCTCCGTGACCGGGGACGAGAAGGTGACCGAACAGCAGGACGACGGCGGTAGTGACCGGGAACTCCGCGACGAGAACCGGATCGACGAGGCCGTCGCCGACGGTCTCGAGGACGCTATCGCCGGTGCCCAGCCCGACCCCGGGGATCCCGGGGATCCCGGGGACTAGCCCCTCACCGACGACCAACGGTATCGACAGTCAGACACACCCCCTGCCTTCTCCGTCAGGCGTTTTCACGCCGGTTGTGGCCGCCTGCCCCGCCTCTGGTCGCGCGCCTCACCGTGTGCCGGTCGGACCCAAACCACACCGGGAGGATGTCAACGGCGTTCTCGGTCGGGGGCCTCGTGACTCACCAAGACTCTCCCGGGGTAATGTCACCGCTCACGATTGCCCGCAGATGAACTGCGCCGGCCGGGATTTGAACCCGGGCCATGAGCTTGGAAGGCTCAGGTCCTACCACTAGACCACCGGCGCTCACTTCGTTCGCCCCGAGGCTTGCAGGGCGAGACCCTGCTCACCACCGGCGCGCTCGTTCACTCCGTTCTCTCGCGCCCCGAGACTCGGCGACGGTGTCGCCTCGTCACCGGCGCTCGTGTTGCCGTATTTGGCCCGCAATCAAGGGTGTTTCCCTTCCAATTGCCCGGACCGCACCACCGCGTAACAGTTTCCACTGGAGACCACCGCGTTCTCGATGGTCA
>OBKM01000541.1_pt1 | contig 18543 bp, 17 predicted proteins | sample 1519691 | NCBI WGS metagenome assembly OBKM01 (sample SAMEA37050418, study PRJEB22526) | metagenome | biome: saline pan; feature: lake; material: water | place: Egypt | collected 2015 | depth 0.5 m | reverse complement strand
ATTTGTTTTTCATCGACAGCAACACGATCTGGTTCAGCGGTGAAGTCTTGGTCGTAGTGGTCGGCGTAGGCCTGATACCAGTGATGGATCGTGGCTCGGCGTCGTTCGACGCCGAACCACTCACAGAGGTCTCGACATTCTGCCAACGAGGCGGCTCCAGCATGAGCAGCGCACGCCAGCCTGATCAACCAGGCTGGCGTGCGCGTCCGATCACTATCCAAAAACTCCACATCAGAAGAATCCGTTATGTCTACTTGGAGTTCTTCGAACAACATTTTCCCACCCTCATCGAAGAACTCCATTCGATTCAACCTCAATCTAGCAGTGCCTTTTAACCAGAAGGTATCTACATTCGGAACCTAGACATTAGGGAGACGCACAACTCGCCAGCGTTCCCGATATCACGAGAGCGCCCCCACTATCCCGACTGCACCCACCACCCCACCACCATCGGGATATCATTCGAGTTCATCGTGTCCGGGGTTTCACCCGGCGGCCGGCGTTCCGCCTGCCTCCCACTCACGGGACGCTACACCGGGGACGCTTTCTATGCTATGAGCGCCCGCTCTGGTCAGACCTGGGCGCGTTCGGCCAGTCGTCACACGAGCGCAGCAGTCGCTTGCAGGGATCGAAACGCTGGAAAGTAACACGCAGGACGGTCGCTCGCAGGTGACCCGCAGGGACGACGGCCGGTTAGCCGAGGTTGACGTGGACGTTCTTGACTTCGGTGTAGGCCTCAATGGCCTCTTCGCCCTGTGCGCGGCCGTGGCCGCTCATCTTCGTTCCGCCGAAGGGCGTCTGTGGCCAGGTGTTCGGCGTCTCGTTGACCATGACCATGCCGTAATCGAGCCTGTCGGCCACGGTGTGGGCACGCGTCAGGTCGTTGGTCCAGACACACGAGGTTAGGCCGAAGGGCGAGTCGTTGGCGACTTCGAGCGCTTCCTCTTCGTCCTCGACCTCGATGACCGACAGCACCGGGCCGAAAATCTCCTCGCGGGCGACGGTCATATCGTTGGTCACGTCGGCGAGCACCGTCGGCTCGACGAAATGGCCCACGTCCTTGTCCTCGGGGACGCCGCCGCCGGCTGCGACGGTCGCGCCCTCCTCGCGACCGATCTCGATGTATTCGAGGATCTCCTCCTGCTGGCTCTCGTTGACGACCGGTCCCATCTGTCCATCGTCGTCGATGCCGCCGCCGACGGGGATGTTCTGGGCAATGGAGGCCATCTTCTCGACCATCTCGTCGTAGATATCCTCGTGGACGACCAGCCGGGAGTTGGCCCAACACATCTGGCCTGCGTTCATGAAGATGCCATACTGCACGCCCCGCGAGGCCGCGTCAAGGTCGGCGTCCGGGAAGACGACGGCTGGGCCCTTCCCGCCAAGTTCGAGCGTCGCGTCGGCGACGGCCTCGGCGGCGTCCTTCTGGATGGACTTGCCGACCCCGGTTGAGCCGGTGAAGGTGACGTGGTCGACGCCCTCGTGGCTGGCGAGCGCGCTGCCAGCGCCGGACCCGGAGCCGGGGACGACGTTGACGACGCCGTCGGGAAATCCGGCTTCCTCGGCGGCTTTGGCGTAGTACAACGCCGACAGCGGCGTGACGCCGGACGGCTTGAGGACGACCGTATTGCCCGTCGCAAGTGCCGGAGCGACGCTGCGTCCGGACAGTTGGAAGGGGTAGTTCCACGGGGAGATGTGGGCGGTGACGCCGACCGGGTCCTGTTTGGTGTAGTTGAGTCGGGAGTCCGAGACGGGGATTTCCTCCCCCCCGACTTTGTCCGACCAGCCTGCGTAGTACCGGAACGTGTCGACGACCATGTCAATTTCTATCCCAGCCTCGAAAGGGGTCTTCCCATTGTCGTGGGACTCGACCATCGAAATCTCGTCTTTCATGTCCGCGATGGTGTCGGCCATCTCGCGGACGTGTTCGCGGCGTACGTCTGGGTCCATCGTGCGCCAGTCCGAGTCGCGCTCGGCCGCGGCCGTTGCCGCCGCCACGGCGTCGTCGACATCGGACTCGTCGGCCTTCTGGACTGTCGCGTAGGCCTCCTCGGTCGCCGGGTCTTCCGTCGTGATTGTCTCGCCGCTGTTCGCTTCGCGCCACTCTCCGCCGATATAAAGTTCTGTGGGACCGGAATACTCCATTACAACCGTACAATTGGTAGCCGCCGTTTTAATGATTTTTGTTGTCCCCCGGCCGCTTCCGTCCGGCTACGGCTCCTCGTTCGAGTGGATGATCAGGTCGGACCGGGGGGAGGCAACACACAGCAGCGCGTACCCCTGCTGTTTCTCCCACTGCGTGAGCACGCGCTCCTCGAGCCGGTCGACCTCGCCTTCGACTTTCACGCTGCAGGACGCACAGGCCCCCTGCAAACACGAGTACGTGAGGTCGACCCCGTCGTCAAGCGCCGCTTCGAGGATGTACCCGTCTCTGGCCATCTCGACTTCGACGCCTTCGTCGACGAACTTGCAGGTGTACGTCTCGGCGCTATCGCTCCCGCTGTCGGCCGATTCGGCCGTCCCCGCCCCGTCAGCCCGGACCGGACAGTCACAGTCCGTCCCGTCCGCGTCGCCCGGTTGGTCGTCTCGTATACTCTGTCACCTCACAGCTCTTTCTCATAGACGGCTTCCATCGGTCGCATGCCGAACGGCTCGTAGACGGCTGATTCGGCGACGGCGTGGAGCACGCCGATGCGCCAGGAGCCCATCTCACGCTCGCGGGACCAATCCTCGGCGGCCTTGAGCAGGGCCCGACCGACGTCCGCATCGCGGTACGCCTCGTGGACGTAGTGGCCGTACACCTGGCCGTGCTTGCCGAAGTTGAACACCGAATGGCCGCCGACGACCCGCGCCTCCAGAGCGCCGACCACCTCGCCGCCGTCGTCCTCCGCCGGCAGGATGTCGCCGCGCGAGGACTCGACGAGGCTGGTAGTGAAATACGTCCGCCACTTCTCTCGGCCGCCCTCCTCGATCCTAAATCGCTCGTCGTAGTCGGCCAGCGTCTCGGCGTAGCCGTTCCACAGCCTCATAATCTCCTCAGCGTCGTCTTTGGTTGCCGTCCAAACCGTCGCGTCGACCGTCGTCTCGTATTTCGTACTCATGATTATCCGAATCACTCGAAGGGGCTCTCGCAGTAGTATATCGTTCGACACAGTGACGGCCTGCGGGCGTTCTCGACGTGGGTCGCCGTCGATTCGCGGCACGGGCAGGCGATTCCGTCGTCGGCCGCCGGGCGCCCGGCGTTTTCGTCCATCGCGGCGTTGACGCCCTGTCCGCCCCCGGTCTCCTCGAGGTCGGTCGGGGTCATCTCACTCGCCCCTCCCGCTGAGCGAGCAGGCAACCCGGCCTCGCCGAGCCGCTCGCGGCCGGTCTCGGTCAGGTTCTTGGGCGACCACTGCTCGGAGTAGTCCAGTTCCACACTGACCATCTCCGTGCCGTCGAGCAGTTCCAGCCGCCGCTCGGCCATCTTCATCATTATCTCCTTGGCCGGACATCCCGTGTAGGTCAGCGTCATCTGCACCTCGACGTCCCTGTTCTCGACCTTGACGTCCCGGATGAGGCCCAGATCCACCAGGCTCACTGGCAGCTCCGCGTCCTCGACGTCTTCCAGGGCGGTCCAGACGTCATCCTCGTCGAAGGAGCCCTCGACCTCGTACTCCGGGAAGGTGTCCTCGACGGCGTCGGGCGCTTTCGCGGCTCCGTCGTCGGTCGGGACGTGCTTCGCGAGGTCATCCGGACCGCCCAGTGGCTGGGGAATGTCAAACTGGAACGGGTCGCGGAGGTCACCGCCGAGGACCCGGCGGAGGCCGGACTCGACACGACCATCGAAAGTAGCCTCACGAAACAGCAACGCGAAGCGCTGGTCGCGGCGTTGGAGCGGGGGTATTTCGACGTGCCACGCAGGACGACGGCGACCGAGGTTGCCGAAGCGCTCGGCATCAGCAAATCATCGTTTCTCGGCCGTCTCAAACGCACACAGCGGACGGTGTTCGAGCAGTTGCTCGCGGGAACCTGAGCCGTATACTGATAGACGAAATCACAATGAACCGACGCACGAGGCGGACGCCGTTCGCGCCGTCCGCCTCGTGCGTCGTGTGTCCGCTCGGTTGTCCGTCAGTATGAGCTCATCCGGTAGACGCGACCGCGGAACGTCGCAATCCGGTCGTCGCTCTCGTCGGTGACCTCAATTTCGTATTCGGCGGTTTTCCGGGCCAGATGTGTCTCTTCGGCGGTAGCCGAAAGCGTCTCGCCGATGTCGACGGCCTCCAGATAGGAGATGTTCGTCTCCAGTGCGACGGCCGTCTCGCCATGGGAGTTCGACGCCGCGGCGAAGGCGGCATCGGCCAGCGAGTAAATCGCGCCGCCGTGGGGCGTCCCATGGAAGTTCAGCAGGTCCTCGGTGATAGTCAGTTCGGTCCGGGCGTAGCCCACGTCCAGTTCGACGATGTCGATGCCGAGCGTCTCGCAGAACGCATCCGACTGGATGCGCTCGCGCGTCTCGTCAGAAACTCCTGACATGTGGGCCCACGTACCGCGAGCGCTAATAAATACGTGTCGGAGCGGGCGGCGAGAATAAAGCTATTTATGTGGGCTGAAAGATACTCGGGGTATGGCGTATAGTTACAGGCCACATCACTTCGAGGACTTCGAAGAGGGAGAAGAGTTCATCAGCGTCGGCCGCACAGTCACCGAGTCTGATTTCGTCATGCACTCGGCGCTGTCGGGTGACTGGACCGAACTCCACACGAACAAGGAGTACGCCGAAGAGCAGGACTTCGGCGAGCGCATCGCCCACGGTCCCATGACGTTCGTCCAGGCCACCGGCTTCGTCTACCGGACCGGCATCGTCGAGCGCACCGCCTACGCCTTCCTCGGGATGAACTACATGGACCTGCCAAACCCCGTCAACATCGGCGACACGCTCCAACTGGAGATGGAAGTCTCCAACAAGAAGGAGGTCGGCCGCGAGGACGTGGGGATGGTCGTCCTCGACACGGAGATGGAAAACCAGGAGGGGACGACCGTCTTTGAGGGCGACATGAAATTCCTCATCAAGAAGCGCGACGAGTAATACTGACGGAGAAACGAACGTACACACGACACAGGAGGCCCACCCCGTTCGACGGCGCGACCGGCGGATCACTCGTGCGTCGGTTCTATGTGATTTCGTCCATCAGTATGAATTCCGGGACGACGAGGGGTGAAACTGAGAATACACTCTACTCGCGGTGGTCGTAGACGCGCTGGACCTTGCCGACTTCGGTCCGTCCGATGTCGCCGGGCGGCACCAACTCGAGTTCGTCCGGCGTGAAGGCAAGGACGTTCTGGAGGCGCGTGAGGATCTCCTCGTAGAGTTCGTCCTCGTCGCGCTCGCTGTCCTCGGTGTATTCGACGGTCAGTTCCATCACGTCGAGGCTTCCCTCCTTATGAAGGTCGATGCGGTAGTGCGGCGCGACGCCCTCGATGTCGAGGATGGCGTGTTCGATCTCGCTGGGGTAGAGGTTGACCCCGCGGACGATGAGCAGGTCGTCGGCGCGGCCGGTGACGTTGTCCATCCGGACCAACGTCCGACCGCACTCACACTCATCGTAATTGAGGGTGGTGAGGTCCCCGGTCCGGTACCGGAGCACCGGAAGCGCCTCCTTCGAGAGGGTGGTGAGGACGAGTTCTCCCTCCTCACCTTCCTCAACGGGTTCGCCGGTCCGTGGATCGACGACTTCGGGGAGGAACCGGTCCTCCCAGATGTGCAGGCCGTCCTGGGCTTCGTGGCACTCACAGGAGACACCCGGCCCGACAATCTCCGAGAGGCCGTAGATGTCGATGCCGGTGACATCGAGGCGATCCTCGATTTCTTCACGCATCGGATCCGTACAGGGTTCCGCCCCGAAAATAATGGTCGAAATCGGGAGGACGGCGGGATCGTGGCCCATCTCCTCGGCTGTTTCCGCCAGATACAGCGCATAAGAGGGCGTGCAAGTAAACACATCACTTTCTAGGTCAATCATCAGCTCGACCTGGCGCTGAGTCTGGCCGCCACCGATGGGAATGACGGTCGCGCCCAGTTCCTCGACGCCGTAGTGGAGTCCGAGGCCGCCGGTGAACAGGCCGTAGCCGTAGGCGTTCTGGATGGTGTCACCCGCCTCGGCGCCGCTTGCCGCCAGGGAACGCGCGACTACTTCGCTCCAGACTTGGACATCTTCGTCGGTGTAGGAGACGATTTTAGGCTTACCGGTGGTGCCCGAAGACGCGTGAATGCGTGTGATCTCCCCGTCGTCGACAGCAAAGAGGCCGTCGGGGTACTCGTCGCGGAAGTCCTTCTTGGTCGTCATCGGAAGTTTTCGCACATCTTCGACGCTTTGGATATCCTCGGGCGTGACGCCCATCTCGTCCAGTTGATCTTGGTAGAACTCAACGTTCTCGTATGCGTTCTCGACCGTCTCGTGGAGCCGTTCTACTTGTAGGTCGCGCAGTTCCTCGCGGTCTGACGTCTCCACCTGCTTGTACGCCATGTGTCATCCTTGATTGCGCGACAAGGATAAAAATGGTTTGGGTATAATCTCCCGGCTTCACCGCGTGCCATATCGTCTCACGCCTGCGCACAGTTACACTGCTAACGGCCGCTCGGGAACCGACAGCGGGGTGCACCTACGGAGGAAAAGCTATTTTCCCTCACCTCCGGAACAAGTGGGTATGCGGGATGCATATATCATCGGCGCCGGGCAGACGCCTTTCGGCGCGACGCCCGACCGGAGTTACCGCTCGCTGTTTACCTCGGCCGTCGCGGCGGCCGTCGACAGCGTTCCAAATGGAATCGGCGACGACGAGATAGACGAGGCCATCGTCGGTTCCCTCGGCGTCGGCGGTCGCCAGCTCGGCCTCTCGGGTCCGGCTGCGACTGAACACGCTGGTCTCCACGGGATTCCGAGTTCCCGCATCGAGAACGCGTGTGCCGCCTCCGGCTACGCCGTGCGGCAGGCCGTCCAAGCGGTTAAAAGCGGGATGGCTGACGTGGCACTCGGCGGCGGCGTCGAAATCATGACCGACATGAGCAGCGACGTGACGAAGTACTGGCTTGGCGTCAGCGGGGAAACCGAGTGGGAACGCCTGACGGGGACGACCTTCGCCGGTGTTTACGCCCAGATGGCAAGCACGTATCTCGACCAGTACGAGGCAACGCAGGAACACCTATCGATGATCGCCGTAAAGAACCACGAGAACGGCGCAAAAAATCCCAACGCACACCTCGGGTTCGAGTGTTCGCTCGAGGACGCGGTCAGTGCGCCGGTGGTCGCCGATCCGCTGAACCTCTATCACTGCTGTCCAACCTCTGACGGCGCGGCGGCCGTTCTAGTCGCGAGCGAGGACGTCGTCGATGAGTACACAGACGACCCGATCCACGTTGCGGGCGTCGGCGCTGCCAGCGAGCGGGTCGGTCTGTTCCAGCGCGACGACTACGCGGGCATCGCCTCCTCGGAGAAAGCCGGCGAGAAGGCCTACGAGGACGCCGGCATCACGCCCGACGACATCGACTTCGCGGAGATACACGACTGTTTCGCCATCGCGGAACTGCTCGCCTACGAGGATCTGAGCTTCTGTGAACGTGGCCAAGCCCACCGGTTGCTCGACGAGGGTGTCACAGAACTCGACGGCGAACGTCCTGTCAACGCGTCGGGCGGCCTGAAATCCAAAGGCCACCCCATCGGCGCGACGGGCGCCGGGCAGATCGCCGAGGCGTTCAAGCAACTGAGCGGGAAAGCCGGCGACCGCCAAGTTGCGGACCCGAAATACGGCCTGACCCACAACGTCGGCGGGAGTGGCGGCGCAGCCGTCGTCCACGTCCTCGAACGGGAGGGGGCAGAATGAGCGACGTGTCCATCGCGAGCGTAGGTGCGTACGCACCGTGCCTCCGCATCGACGCCGCGGAGTTCCAAGACGCCTGGGGACAGTTCCACGCGCCCGGCGTGGAGGAGAAGGCCGTCCCCGAAGCGGACGAGGACGCGGTCACGATGGCCGTTGAAGCGGCCCAGCGGGCGCTCGCCGCCGCCGGCCGTGAGGGGACCGACGTCGCGCACTTGGCACTCGCCACGACGACGCCACCGATGGCGGAAGAGGACCTCACGGCGCGCCTGAGCAGCATGCTCGGCACGCCCGCCGACGTGGCAACACGGATGGTCACGGGGAGTACCCGGGCCGGCGCGCAGGCGCTCGCTGCCGCCCTCGACGCGGGCCCGTGGGCCGACGGAGTGGCGCTGGTCATCGCGAGCGACTGTCCGCGGGGCGAACCCGACAGCGAACGCGAACACGCCGCCGGCGCCGGGGCCGCGGCGTTCGTCCTCGACGGAGACAGTCCGGGTACCGTCGTCCACCGCGCCTCTCACGTCGAACCGTATCCTGGGACACGATTCCGTTCGACCGGCGACGCCGAAACTACCGGACTTGGCGTCGCGCAATACGACCGCGAGTCGTACACGGCGACGCTCGAGAAGGCCACGAACGCCCTCGACGCGGCCCCGGGCGTCGACGCAGCGGCGGTCCAGTCACCCGACGGGAAACTGCCGTACCGTGCGACGGACGCCCTGGGCGTCAGTGCAGGCGCCATCGCCGACGCGGAGACGGTGAGTTCGCTCGGCGACACCGGCGCCGCGAGTACATTCCTCGGTGCGGCGAAGGCGTTTGCTGACGGTGCCGAGCGACTCCTCCTGGCGGCCTACGGGAGTGGCGCGGGCGCGACCGTCTTCGTCGTCGACGGACCAGTACCTGTCGGGACGGCTCTTGAGGGAGACACCGACCTGACCTACGCGGAGTACCTCCGGCGGCGCGGTGAGATTACCAGCGACGAACCCGAAGGCGGCGGCGCATACGTCTCCGTCCCCTCCTGGCAGCGGACGATTCCCCAGCGGCACCGGCTGGTCGCGGGGCGGTGCCCGAACTGTGGCGCACTGAACTTCCCGCCGGACGGGGCCTGTTATGACTGTACCGATCGTCCCGATGAGTACGAGCGCGTCGAACTCCCCGGCACCGGCTCTGTCGAGGCAGTGACGTCCATCGAACAGGGCGGGGCGCCGCCGGAGTTCGTCGAACAGCAGTCCAAAAGCGGTCCGTTCGTCAGCGCCGTGGTCGCGTTCGACGGCCCGGACGGTAAAGAGACGGTCAGCGCGCCAACACAGGTGGTGACTGGCGGTGTCGAGGAGATAACCGTTGGAACAGACGTGGAAACGACCATCCGACGTATCTACACGCAGGAAGGCGTCGTCCGCTACGGCTTCAAAGCGCGAGTCGCCGACGCGCGTCGGTAATCAGATTCGCTCGAAAATCGTCGCGACACCCTGCCCGAAGCCGACACACATCGTCGCGAGACCGTACGTCGCATCCTGTTTTGCCATCTCGTGCAACAGCGTTGTCGAGATGCGCGCACCCGAACAACCCAGCGGGTGGCCGAGCGCGAGGGCACCGCCGTTGACGTTCAGTTTCTCGTCGGGAATCCCGATTTCGCGGACGCAGTGGATGCTCTGGGCGGCGAAGGCCTCGTTCAGTTCGACGAGATCAACGTCGTCGATGGTGAGGTCGGCGTCGTCGAGCGCGGCACGGGTTGCGGGGATCGGACCTCTCCCCATGACCAGCGGGTCGACGCCGACGGCGGCGCGCGTCTCGACGCGGGCGAGCGGATCAAGGCCGTGTTCCTCAGCGTAGGCCTCGGAGGTGACGAGCAGGCCGGACGCGCCGTCGGTCAGCGGCGAGGCATTGCCTGGCGTGACCGACGCTTGGTCGTCGTCGCGGAAGACAGTCGGCAACTCGCCCAGTTTCTCGACCGTAGTGCCCGGCCGCGGGGTTTCGTCGGTGTCGAAGCTCCCGTCCTCGGTGTCGACGGGGACAAGTTCGTCGTCGAAGCGGCCGTTCTCAGCTGCTTCAACCGCGCTCTCGTGCGAGCGCACGGCGAACTCATCCTGCGCTTCGCGGCTGACGTCGTGGCGGCGCGCGATGGTCTCGGCAGTCTGGCCCATCGGGAGCCTGTCGGGATCGTAGCGCTCCTTGATGTCGGAGTGGAGCCAGTCGGAGAAGGGGATCCGACTCATCTGTTCGACCCCGGCGACGGGGTAGACCTCGCCGTCGCCGGCCTCGATGGCGCGGGCGGCGTCGTTGAGCGTGGTCAGCGACGAGCCACAGAGGCGCGTCGTGGTGGATGCCGGCACCGATTCCGGAAACCCGCCGGCCAGCAGCGACTGCCGGGCGAGGTTTCGCCCCTGTTCGTTCTCTTGGTTCGCACAGCCCAGACGGAAGTCTTCCCACTCCTTCGCGGGGACGTCCGTGCGCTCTCGGAGTGCATCGAGGATGGTCGTCACGAGATCTTCCGGGTATACGTCGGCGAGGCTGCCGTCCTTCTTTGCCATCGGCGTTCGGACGGCGTCGATAACGACGGCTCGCTGTCCTGACTCGGTCATACTCGTCTCGCCGTTCTCGGGACGGGGACATTAATTCACTGGCTTCGGCGCACGTTTCCTGCGGCTGACAACGCTTTTGGTCTCGCACGTGTTGGCTCCGAGTGATGCAAGTAGCTGTACTTGGAGCAGGCACGATGGGCCACGGCATCGCCCAGGTATCGGCCATGGCTGGACACGACGTGTGTATGCGAGACATCGACGAAGACATCGTCGACGACGGACTGGCTGTCATCGAGTCGAACCTCGACGGCGGCGTCGAACGCGACAAACTCACCGAGACGGAAGCCGCAGCGACGCTCGACCGCCTCTCCGGGACCACGTCGCTCGAAGACGCCGTGGCGGATGCGGACCTCGTCGTCGAGGCGGTGCCCGAGGACATGGACATCAAACGCGACACTGTAACAGAGGTAGAGTCCCACGTCGACCGCGACGTCATTATCGCCTCGAACACGTCATCGCTGTCGCTGACCGCAATCGCAAGCGCACTGGACCATCCCGAGCGGGCCATCGGCCTCCACTTCTTCAACCCGGTCCACATCATGGCGCTGGTCGAAATCGTCGTCCCCGAGCAGGCCAGCGATGATACCATGGCACAGGCTCACGAGTTCGTCAGGGGCATCGACAAGACACCGGTCGAGGTCACGGACGCACCCGGCTTCGCCTCCTCGCGCCTCGGCGTGTCGTTGGGCGTCGAGGCCATCCGAATGGTCCAGGAGGACGTCGCCTCGCCTCAAGACATCGACACGGCGATGGAACTCGGGTACAACCACCCGATGGGACCGCTCGAACTCGGTGACGTCGTCGGGCTCGACGTGCGCCTCGACATTCTAGAGTACCTCCGCGAGGAACTCGGTGAGCGGTTCCGGCCACCGCAGATACTCAAGCGGAAAGTCCGGGCCGGGAAACTCGGCAAAAAGACCGGTGAAGGCTTCTACGTCTGGGAAGACGGCGACATCGTCGCCATGAGCGGTGACTGGGGTGAGGACTGATGTCCATCGAGGACGCTGCTGCCGGGTGTGAGACAGTCACCGCCACCGTCGGCGACCGGATCCAACACGTGGCGACGATCAAACTGTGCCGGCCGGACGCACGCAACGCGCTCAACGTCCAACTCCGTACGGAACTAAAGGACGTCCTTGACGCCGTCGAGGAGAGCGACGTTCGCGTCGTCGTCCTAACGGGTGCGGAAGACACCGGTGCCTTCGTGGCGGGCGCCGACGTCAATGAACTACGCGATCGAGACATGCTGGCACAGCGCGAAGCGAGCAAGCGCCCGCGGGTATACGAGCGCGTCGACGACTGTCCGATTCCTGTCATCGCCCGCATTAACGGGCACGCTCTCGGCGGGGGCTGTGAACTCATCCAAGCCTGTGACGTTCGCATCGCGCACGAGGAGGCAAAAATCGGCCAGCCCGAAATCAACCTCGGCATCATGCCAGGAGGCGGCGGCACGCAGCGACTCCCACGTCTCGTTGGCGAAGGTCACGCCATGCGACTCATCCTCTCGGGCGAACTCATCGACGCCGAGGAGGCCGCGGACATCGGCCTGGTCGACGAGGTTCATGATGACGACGGTTTCGACGAGAGCGTCTACGACCTCGCCGAGTCCATGGCCGCGAAGAGCCCGGTCGCTCTTGAGTTCGCCAAGAAGTCGGTGAAGGCCGCGTCCCGGATGGACCTCGAAGCCGGTATCGAGTACGAAGCCGAACTGTTCTCGCAACTGTTCGGCACCGGAGAAAAAAACGAAGGCATCGACGCGTTTCTCGAGGATCGGGACCCCGAGTGGAACGGCGACTAAGCGTCGTCGGTGCTGTATGAATTGGTGCCATAATCATTCAACCTGATTGAACGGCTCCTTTTGTTTAGCTCTTAAAACCCGTACGTATCAAGACATAGCGCCCCGCTAAATACCGTTAACCAAGTATTCGAGTCTTTCGAACACTGGTCCCACGCGAGGTGTCGATAAGATAACAAGAATGGAGCCGTGATGAGGCTATAATAACCGGTAATTTAATACATTACCCTCAACGTCGGAAGGAGTTCCAAGATCGGTCATCAGATTGCGTTCAATGGGAGTGAATCGGAGTGTAGAGGGGTTAATTAAATTGTCATCAGTACTCCGAGTTTCACAAATCGCTCTCTGGTCGCAAATGCGTCCACTCAGACAGTGTGATCGAGGGTCGTGTAATCATCGTTCCATGACAGACGGTGATGGAATTAGCATGTTGTGGCGTCCCAACCCCAGGCCGCATTACAGACCTAATGTTGTAATGGCCAACTCAATCGGCCGTGAATACTCGGCCGGGCTCGTCAGGAGCCCGTCCAGAATCGCAGCTAAACGCAAGTGGTTCGAACAATTCGAATTCATCACCTGACTGAACTGAGCCGGATGACAACGGAATCTGCGTCTCATGCCGTCACCCCCCGATTATCACAGAAAATCTTGTCTATTGGCACTGCTTTCAGGAATCTCAGAATGACTTGATGATGCTTTGTTCATCCATGGTGAACTCAAGAGTGTAAATACCTAACAATCGTGTGAGCGGCTCCCGAGACATGACGGACAGAGATGAGAAATGCCGACGGAAACCCCGCGGGACCGGTGTCGTGAGCCGTACTAAGGGGCTAGCTGTGGGCCAGGTTAATGGTTATTTCATTCACCGTGCCGAGAAGAAGCGCCGAGAGTTCCTCACGCAAGAACTCGCCTTTGAGGCGATTGGCGGGGCCGGAGATGCTGATAGCGCCAAGGGCGACACCGTCTTCATCGGTGATAGGCGCGCCGATGGCATGCAGGTCCTCAACGGATTCCTCGATGTTGAACGCGTAGCCACGATCTCGAATCGCTTCGATCTCCGTCCAGAGTTTGTCCCGGTCGGTGATCGTCCGCTCCGTTCGCTTAGGCAATCCGTACACGTCGACGATTTTGTCGATGCGCTCGTCAGGGAGATTGGCGAGTATCGCCTTACCGGCAGCGTGTTGGTGAAGATAGTTCCGGTGACCGACGCGTGCGTGCGTCCGAACGGACCGTTTTCCCTCGGCCCCGTATATGTGGATGCTTCGGCCGTGTTCCTCGACGGCACACCAGATTTTTTCCTCGGTTTCGGCAGCGAGATCGTCGACCTTCGGCTTGGCCTCCTGGTAGAGGGCGTACTTTTCCCGGGCGACGACGCCGTAGTCTAGGAAGCGAATCCCGAGTCGGTACTCGCCGTTTTCGTGCACGAGAAAACTGTTCTCTTCGAGGGTCTTCAGGTGCCGGTGGACGGTACTCTTGGCACAGCCGAGGTGATCCGTTATCTCGACGATAGTTGCCGACCCGTGTTCCTTGAGAAAGTCAACGATCTCGAAGGCACGCTCGACCGTTTCGACCGGCCGGGTCGTCTCTGCTGGCATCGTCATGCGATTAATTACGGGGAACTGTCACAAAAAGTTTGTCCAAGCTATTCGAACGGTTGGTGCGTCGAAGTGTGACATCACACAGTTTGGGTCGCGATTCAGTGAACACGTTGGGAACCGTTAAAACAAAGCCCGACGAATGAGACACCACGGTTGTTATGATAAAAATAGTAGACCTGCTCGTCCGCAAGGACGGGTACAGCCACAAAGAGTTCGCCGAACGCTGGCAGAATGATCACGCCGAGCTTGCGAAGGATCTGCCGGGACTACGCAAGTACACGACGTCAGTCCCTGGGAACCCCGACGCTGTCGACTACGACGGCGTTCTGGAGCTGTATTTCGACAATATGGCGGCACTGAACGAAGCCTTCGAGTCGGAGGTCGGCCAAGAGGTCCAGACCGACGCCGCCGAGTTCATCGACATGGAGGCCGGCCCGACGCTCATCGTCGAGGAAACGGTCCAGTTTGACGAGATCCATGACTGAGACTGGCGAGCGTCTCGTCAAGGAACTCGACGCCCAAGACGTTGAGTACCTGTTCGGTTACCCGGGTGGCCGTGTCATCGAGGTTCTCGACTACATTCCAGAGTCCGACGTGACGATGGTGCGCCCGCGCGACGAGCGCGAGGCGAGCATCATGGCCGAAGTTTACGGCCGCATCACGGGCGAACCGGGCATTCTCGCGGGTCAGGGCCCGTGGATCGGCAGTCTGGGGGCAATCGGTCAGATGGAGGGCCGCCTCGCGTCCTCGCCGATGGTCGTCATCACCGAGGCGAGCGAACGCGGTGATTATTCCACGCTCGCGCCCTACCAACAGGCACGGGGTGACTACGGGGGTTTGGACCTGCCGTCCGCCCTCGACGCCTACACCAAGGAACACTGGTTCCCGCGGTCGCCAACGGAGACCATCCGCAGTCTCCAGCTGGCGTTCAAACACGCGACTGCTGGACGCTCCGGGCCGACGGCGGTCATTCTCGACGGCGACGCCGTCAACGAAGAGATGCCTAATGACCCAGTTCCGCCGGTCTGGGACGGCCACGATCAAGTCCAAAACTGGGAGGCACGGCCCGACGCAAACGACGTCGAGACGGCCGTTGACGAGCTGGCCGACGCCGACCGCCCCGTCATTATCGCCGGCAATGGCGTCCACTCCGCGGGCGCGTACGACGAACTCGCGGCGGTGGCCGAGGCCACTGACGCCGTCGTCACCACATCTTACCTCGGCAAGTCGACGTTCCCCGAAACGCACGACCGGGCAGCGGGCGTCATCGGCTCGTTCGGCCACGAGGGTGCTAACCAGGTCGTCAGCGAAGCCGACGTCCTGCTGGTTGTTGGGTCGCGGCTCAATCCGATGGACACGAACTGGCAGGCGCCGTCGTTCATCCGGCCGGACGAACAGATCATAATCCACGCCGACATCGACACGCGCAACGCGGGCTGGGTCTACCCCGCAGACGTCGCACTCATCGGTGACGCGACCCAGATACTTGCCGACCTCGTCGAGGCGCTACCCGACGATGTCGATAACGGCTGGGCGCTCGACAGAGCCGTCGACGCACGCGAGTCTTTCTACGCGCCCGAGTGCGAGTCGGACGCCTCGCCCATCAAGCCACAGCGCGCAGTCAAAGAAATCGAGGCCGTCGTCGACGAGGACACCATTGTCACGGCCGACTCCGGGAACAACCGCTTCTGGCTGCTCAACTACCTGCAGGCGCCCGACACTGGCACTTACTACGGAAGTGGCGGCGTCGGAAGCATGGGCTGGGCGACGCCCGCGGCTGTCTCCGCGGCGATCACGACCGACAAGGACATTATCGGCGTTGCCGGCGACGGCGGCTTCACCATGACGATGACAAGCGTCGAGACGGCCGTCGAACAGGGCGTCGCGCCGACGTTCGTCGTGCTGAACGACACGAGTCTGGGGATGGTTCGCCAGATGCAGGACGACGACGGCGACATCGCCGGCGTCGAGTTCCACGACACGGACTTCGTCAAGGCAGCCGAAGCCTTCGGTGCAGAGGCGATCCGTACCGTGACGCCCAAAGAACTCTCCGACGCTCTTGAAACGGGTAGCGAGTCGGACGTGCCGTTCGTCATCGACGCGCGCATCGACCGCGAGGAAGGGATGGTCAAGTCACTCCAGTCCTCGTTCTACGAACAGGTTGGCGGCCTCCACGAGTAACACCGTCGCCCTACGGTTTAATCGGCACGTCGACTTCGAGTTCGACCAGCAGTCCCGGCTGTGCGAGTTGGTCCGGGCCGAGCAGCGTCAGGCAGGGATACGGTGGCTCGGAATAGAACTCCTGCCACACCTCGAAGAAGCCCTCACGGTTCTCGTGTAAGTCGACGATGTGTGCGGTCACTTTGGTAACGTCTTCGAGAGACTTGTCGACCTCTGCAAGGAGGGTCTCGACATTGTTAAACGCCTTGCGCGCCTGGGACTGGATGTCCTCACCGGCGAGTTCGAACTCCTCGTCTCAGCCAACCTGGCCAGACGTGTAGAGGGCCCCGTCCTCAACGATTGCGTGACTGTAGCCGATACTCGGTGCGTTAATGAGTCCATCGGGCTGGATGGTTTCGCGCGACATACCCAGACGGTCGAAACGTCGTTCAAAGTATCTGTCGGTGGTTCCGGCACCCTGCGGGACGGTAACGACAAGGTTTTTTATTTATCTATGAGACCACGTTGGTATACGATGGCAGACAATACTGTACTCGTCACTGGCGGTACTGGTTTCCTCGGCTCGTACGTGGTCGAGGATCTCATCGACGCGGGGCACGAAGTCGTGGCCTACGACCTCTCGACCGACGACCGCATCCTCGCCAAGCTCGATGTCGCCGACGACGTGACGATTCGTCGGGGTGACGTCTCGGAGGCGACCGACATCATTCGCGCGGTCAAAGAGACCGGCACGACCCACATCATCCACCTGGCAGCGCTGCTGACCAACACCGCGCGCGATAATCCGCGAGCGGCCCTCGAGGTCAACGTCGCCGGGACGAACAACGTGCTGGAAGCAGCCCGTACGCTCGACGACCAAGTCGAACGAGTCGCCTGGGCGTCGAGCGCTGCCGTCTACGCGCCGCCGCACAACTACGACGGCGAGTATGTCCACGAGAGTGAACTTGTCTATCCCGACACGCTCTACGGGGCGACCAAGGAGTACAACGAACACCAGGCCCGGGTCTACCACGAAGATTACGACGTCTCTCACGTCGGTCTCCGCCCGACGGTCGCATACGGCCCGTACCGTGAAACCGGTGGCTCGGCGTTCCTGGCGAACATCGTCGAGAAGCCGGCCCTGGAGGAATCCTTCAGCGTCGAGTACGGCGACCAGGTCATCGACTGGCAACACGCGCGCGACATCGCCCAGGCGTTCCGCAAAGCCGCCTTCACCCCCGAGGACGGCCTCGGGCAGCGTATCTACAACATCCGCGGCGAACTCGCCACCATCCGCGAGGCCGCCAACACCGTCCGCGATATCATGCCGGACGCCGACCTCGAGGTGTCCGACGAGGGCGAACTCCCGTGGACCCAGAATCTCGACATGACCGCCGCCGAGGGGGACCTCGACTACGAGGTCGAGTACGATCTTGAGAGCGGCTTCCGCGAGTACATCAACGTGCTCCGCGAGGAGAACGGCCTCGATCCGGTCTGATTCGTCCCGTCCGTATTCATTCCGTGAGCCGCTTACCGTCGACGTAGAGACAGTCGGACGGCGGCCGCTCCTTGTCGTACCCCTCGTGATACTCGAACAGTTGGAACAGCGCGCCGGTCGGATTCGACGGTGGCACGAACGCTTCCGACCAGTCCTCGTACTCTCTGTACTCGACGACGCGGTACCCCTCTTCCTCTAGTGCCGCGACGACGGCGTCGATAGCCGCGACCTCCAAGGTGACGTGGTGTAACCCCGGGCCGTGCTCGGCGAGGTACTGCGTCAGGAAGGTGTCGTCAGCCTCGGGTTCGATGAGTTCCAGTCGGGACGCGCCCATCTCGAAGTCGTACTGTGCCCACTGGAACCGGCCCTCGACCGATTCCTCGATGAGTTTCCGACAGCCAAGCGCGAACAGGATGGGTTCGGCGTCCGCGATGGACTCAACGGCGATACCGACGTGGTCGACGCGAATCGGCGTCTCGTGTGCCATACTATGCAGTGCTGGCGGCAGCTGGTTATAACTGCGGGGCCGTGGCATGGGGCCGAGTGAGCGCGGCGAATCCGGAGTTTGATTAGCCCCCTGTGTGTACTGAGTGCTAATGTACGAGCGCGACTTCATGGAAGGGACGCGTGGAACCATGGCTGTCGACTGGGAAGAGCGCATCAACATGCAGCGGATGCGCCGCGAGCGCAAAGAGCGTGCGCTCAACCGCCTCCAGGATTCGGAACTCGGGTCGATACTGCTCATCAACGACCCGAACGTCCGCTACGTGACGGGACTAGCGATGACCGGCGGCAGCGGCGCCGACCACTACACCCTTCTCACTGAAGACGGCGATGTCATCCACTGGGACACGGCCGACCACGCCTCGAACCAGGACTTCAATTGTCCCTGGCTGGACGACATCCGCTACGCCTGTCCGGGTCTGGGCAACGTCCCGCGGGCCTCCGGTCGGTCCTCGGCGCGCAACTGGCTCAAGGACAAGATGGCCGAGACGGTCTACGAGGCGATGGAGGAGTACAGCGTCACCAGGGAGCCGATGGGTATCGACGTGG
>OBKM01000540.1_pt1 | contig 18543 bp, 20 predicted proteins | sample 1519691 | NCBI WGS metagenome assembly OBKM01 (sample SAMEA37050418, study PRJEB22526) | metagenome | biome: saline pan; feature: lake; material: water | place: Egypt | collected 2015 | depth 0.5 m | reverse complement strand
ATGAATTTCATTGTGTCCCTCCGTGTTTGGTGTCGGTCTCGGGCGTGGAGTCGACACCGTTGGTCTCATTGGCGGCGTCGACGCTGTCGGTTTCGCCCGTGTCGAACTCGCGGTCGTCCTGTATTTTCGAGGCCCGCGGGCCGTGTTGATCTTGGTACTTCGAGCCGCGTTCGGCTCCATAGGGTCGCGTCGAGGGCGATTTGAGTTCGGTGAAAACGAGTTGGGAGACGCGCATGCCCGGCGAGAGCGCGACCGGCGCGGCCCCGAGGTTCGAGAGTTCGAGCGTGATTTGGCCGCGGTAGCCCGGATCGACGAATCCTGCAGTATTCGAGAGGAAGACACCACCACGCCCACCGAGGAAGTTTTCGATGACTCGGCCACGAGGCTGGACTTCGAGATCGTAGGTCGGTTCAATACGGTCCGTTTTTTCGACCGAAACGACCGTGTCAAAGACGATATCGCCATCGAGAACTTGATCAAGCCGGGTCGTGTCGACACCGGCTTCGGCGTACACGTCGCGGAACCGCCGTAATGTGTCGCGTTTGACCGAGTTGTACTCGCGGTTCTCGACGTTTGAGATGCTTGATTTGGACGAGTAACCCATCTTGGTGGCAGCTTCAGCCATCGTCAGCCCAGCGTCGGCTCGGTAGCGTTTGAGTAGTGCGCTTGGGGTCGGAACGTACTGGCCGCGCTTGTGAGCGTTTTTTGAGAAGTCGACGGTATGCTCCGTGGTTTCGTTGTGACAGTCACTTCGCTCGATATACTGTTCACGCTCCCGGCTGTACGTTGATGTGTTATATCCAAGTCGGGTTCCGAGATAGACTGCACGATCCGCCAGTTCGGGATTCGCCGTATATAACGTGTCACGGCGTTCGCGTCGGCTTCCATCGCCGTCAATAAGCCCTTCGTAGAGTGCTTCGAGGACAGGTGTCGGCCAGTCCCACGCGTCATCTGGAATCGTTTTGTCGCTCCCACTCCCACAGAGGTCACGGAAGATGGCCGACCAGAGTGCCGAGCAGACTGTCACTGCGGTCACGCCGCTTTTATGTGTGTTCCACGACAGACTCACATCCCACCGCTCGAAGTAGTCCGCAAACCGCCCGAGATAGTCCTCGTTTTTGTTGCTGACGACAATCTGTTTTCTTCGGGCGTAGCCTTCTGCAATATAAAACCCGAGACACCAGCCCAACTCTTCGGTGATAGGGAGTTCGCGCGGAAGCCGAAGTGTGCTTTGTTTGAACGCAATATCAATATCGTTAGCGGCCGATGCAAGCCGGATAGCGCTCGCCGGGGCACTCGATTGCGCTTGATAATGACATGTTGAGCCCTGTGGAACTCCCTCCCAATCGACCGCACCGAGGCCATCCGATGCATAGACGGTGAGTTCGTCGCTGTCGAGTCGGTCAAGGAGATCGATCGAGGCCTCCGAAGCATGCGCTTCGGGAAGCGCTCCAGGCGTCATTACCAGCGTTCCCTCAGCAGCCTCGCTTTCGACTCGGGTGACCCCACCGTGTTCATCCAGCGTGAACAGGTTGTGATCCCGTGTCACTAACACCGCTCGGCCGGATTCGAGTTCGACGCGATAAATCCGTTTGGTTGGATTCTCGATGTAGTCAGAGACGCGATGCGTGTTGACGCGAAGCGTTTTCGGATCGAAGGCCACCGCGTGGGCTGGGCGCTCGTTTTCAACGATATCGCCGATTTCGTAGAACCCAAACCCATCCTCGGGTGTCCAGAGAAATACCTGCTCGTCGTAGGGGAGTGAGGCGTGGACGACGACCGCCAACCGGCCGAGCGACGACCGTCCTTCGACGGTGGCGACGAGATCCGGCGGAATCTCGACGCGTTCTTTCGTCGTGCCGAGGACGAAGTCGCCGGGGTGCAGAATGAACTCGTCGCCCTCGTCGACGTAGGTTTCGCGGACGTATTCGTCGACTTCGTCGGCCCGGTTGGGATGAATACAGGGAATATTCGTTCGCTGGAACTCGAGGAACTCGGAGCCAAGGCGCATATCGATGCTCGCCGGCTGGACCTGCGTGTCGAGGTCGTCGATGGGGTCGACGACGAGGTCGCCCTCGGCCAGCCGATCAAGGAGGTCGGTGTCCGATAAGATCATTATACACCCGGTTCGGCGGAGCCCTCAAAAAGACTCTTGCTCGTCGTCGGCACGCTGGGGCTCCACGCGTCGAGAGCCGCGGCGTCGACACCGATCCACAGCCTCTTAGCGCCGCCCTCACAACCCACTCGCATGAAACAGGTCATCGCCGCGCGGACGGATCTCGCGATGGGCCAGGGAAAACTCGCCGCCCAGGTTGCCCACGCCTCGCTGTCGGCCTACGAAGACACCGACCCGAAAACACGGCGAGCGTGGAAGGGCGGCGGGCAAAAAAAGGTCGTCGTCAAAGCGCCCGACGAATCGACGCTGTTCGAGTTGGCTGACAAGGCCCGCCGCGACGGGCTTCCCCACGCCGTCATCCGCGATGCGGGACACACCCAACTCGACTCGGGCACGGCGACGACCGTGGCGATCGGCCCGGGCGAGGAGAACCTAATCGATCGCATCACGGGCGATCTCTCGCTGTACTAATGAACCCAGCCAGCATGCAACTCGGAATGCGTCCAGCCAACACACGATTCGGAGGCAGCCGTCCGCATGGAGTGTCCGTTCATGCGTGAGGCTCATCCCATCGAACAGGCCGTCGGCATCGCATTTTACGTGAGCGACACCGACGGAATCGGCGGCCGACTCCGCGTCGACCCCGCGGATTTCCGCGTCGAAGAAATCGAGCACTTCGATCCCGAACCGATTGACGCCGACCCGGGCGCGTACCCCGAACTCCTGCTGCGGGCAACGCTTCGGTCGTGGGACACCAACGACTTCGCGGCCCGCGTTTCGGACGCGCTGGGAATCAGCCGCGAGCGGGTGTCGTGGGCCGGAACCAAGGACAAACGGGCGGTGACGACCCAGCTGTTTACGGTTCGCGATGTCGATCCCGCCGCGGTCGACGTGCTCTCGATTCGCGGCGCAAAGGTCGAGCTACTCGGCCGAACCGGCCGGCCGATTTCGTTCGGCGACCTTCACGGCAACCGGTTTACGATTCGCGTTCGCGAGGCCGAACCCGAAGCCACCGAACGAGCGCGAACCATCACGACGGAACTCAACGCCTTCGCCGACAAAAACGGCAATTCTTCGCAAGTAGGCGTTCCGAACTGGTTCGGCAACCAGCGGTTTGGCAGCCAGCGACCCGTGACCCACGAGGTCGGACTGAACATCGCCCGCCGAGAGTGGCGCGACGCCGTGCTCGCGTACGTCGCCAACCCGTTCGAAACCGAGCGCGACGAAACGCAGGCCGCACGCCAGTTCGTCGCACGCGAGGCTGCGGCCGACGATCCCGACTGGCAGGCGTGCGTGGATCGAATGCCGGGCTATCTCGGATTTGAGCGGTCGATGCTCCACCGACTCGTTGAAGATGGAGCCCAGACGCCCGAGGATTTCCGCCACGCGCTCGAAGCCGTTCCGTGGAACCTCCAACGGCTGTTTGTCAATGCCGCCCAGTCGCTCGTGTTTAACCGAATTCTTTCGGAACGACTCCGTCGTGGGCTTCCGTTCGCTCGACCGGTTGAGGGCGATGTTTGTTGTTTTGCCGACCGCGCGGCCCCCGATGAGCTGTACGCCCCCGACACCGACCGCATCCAGCGGGTTTCGGCGGATCGCCTGTCCGTGATGCAGCGACACTGTGCACGCGGTCGCGCGTTCGTTTCCGCGCCGCTCGTGGGAACCGAAACCGAACTGGCTGACGGCGAACCCGGCGAGATCGAACGCGCGGTTCTCGCCGACCTCGATCTCACACCCGATGATTTCGCGCTTCCGGGCTCCTTCGAATCGACCGGCACCCGGCGGGCGATTCTCGTCCGAACCGACCTCACGGTCGACGCCGCCGACCAACGCTTCGAGTTCGCGCTGCCGAGTGGCTCGTACGCGACCGCGTTGCTGCGTGAGTACCTCAAACAGGGGCCGCTCGATCTGTGAGTCAGACGGGGCCGCAGGTTTACATACGAAAACGACCCAGCGTCCGGTGATGCGAATCGTTCGAGACGCCGCCGATACCGCCGACCCCACCGTGTCGGGAACGGCTATTCGGGTCAGAGATGTCGCGGTCGCCTACGAACACGAGGGGTACGAACCCGAGGAGATCGTTCTGCGGTATCCCGACCTTTCGCTTGCGGCAGTTCATCGCTCGCTGGCGTTTTATTACGATCATCGCGAGCTATTCCGGTCGGCCGGCCTCCCCGACTCGCGTCGATCTCGAACGAACCACGAGCAAACTGATACAGCCACTAACGACACAACCGACCACGACACGGCAACCCGGTAGGGCGGTCGGCGACCAGACGAAGTTTTATTCGCGGATCGACTGTGTCCGATATGGATTGCCGACAGTGTCACACGCCGCTCGACAGACCGGGTGACTACTGTCTGGTCTGCAACTCGGTCAACTGTGACGCCGTCGTCGCCGTCTTCTCTCGTGATGCGGCAACGCTGACGATGCTCGATGGCGAAGAGATTCTCGGCGAGACGACAATCACGACCGTTCCCGAGGTCGACACCGACCGCGACGACAGCGCGACCGTTATCGAACTCCGCAACTTCGCGGGCCGTGTTGCCGACGAAATCCAGCGAAAGCGCCCCGAAACGGTGTTTGCGGCGGGCGAGCGCGAGCCCCTGCGCGAAACCCGCGCGCAACTACACTACGAATTTTACCGCGTTCCCGATGACGACCCGGTTCAGGCCGTTCTTGACCGCCGTGGCCAGCGCGCGCTGGAGGTCGTCGACATTCCGCCGCGCGAGAAAATCGGCGGCAGCCATTCGACGATCATCGGCGGCCGCGCCGGACGGAACGCGATCGGTATCGTTGCCGACCATCCGCACGTCAAAAAAATCATTCCGGGGCCGATCGACGCCAGCGGAATCGGCTCCCAGCAGGGGTTGCGGGCAAAAATCACGCGCGCGGACGCCAACGGTAACGTCCGCATGTTGCTTCGCGACGGTTCGAGCGTGCAGGAAAACCGGCTGGTGACGACCGCGATGGATCTCGAAACCGGCGAGCGTGTCCGTGATGATCTCAACGGCGCGCTCGCGGCCGAAGACCTCCAATAACAACGTGTATTTGTACGTGTAGTTCGTACTCTCCTCGTGGACTTTACTGAAACGGCTGTTACACGACGATCCGTTCACGAGTATGCCGACGAGCCGATTGATGACGACACGCTGGAGACGATTTTCGAGCTGGCGACGCTCGCTCCATCCGGTTACAACCTCCAACCGTGGGAGTTTCTCGCTCTTCGCGAGACCGACTCAAAAGCGACGCTCGCAGAGATCGCCTACGGTCAAGCCCACGTTGAGAGCGCTGACACCGCGGTCGTTGTTCTCGGAAACACCGATCCGATGGCGCACGCCGAGGCCGTTTTCGATGACTGGCTCGCCAAATCCTACATTCCGGACGAGGGTGTCCGCACAGCGCTTCTCGAAAACGTCGAGGCAATGGCCGCGATGCCGGAAGCCGAACGCCGAATTTGGGCAACGCGGTCAACGGCACTCGCCGCGATGACGCTGCTGTATGCCGCGTGGGAGCGGGGCGTTGCAAGCTGCCCGATGGAGGGATTCGATCCCGACGCGCTCGTCGAAACGTTCGAGATTCCTGACGGCTACGAACCGGTAATGATTATCACTCTGGGGTACCCCGCTGACAACGCCGCTGATATCGAAAACGAACGGAAGGCCCGCCGACCGGTCGATTCTATTGTTCATTACGAGACGTTTACACCGGCAGAAAAAACGTCGTTAGAAACGCCAACGCTGAGTGACTAACGCCGCAGAGCGGCCGACCGCGCGTGTGGCGCTACCGACCACCGAGCTAGCTGACGTTCTCGAACTCGAATCGAACACCGCCGTCGACGCTCTCTTTGAGCCGAACCGTCCAGCCGTGGGCCTCGGCAATTCGGCGGACGATTGCGAGTCCGAAGCCGGTTCCGTCGGTTCGGGTGGTTTCACCGGGCTCGAACACCGACTCGCGTCTCTCCTCGGGAATGCCGGGGCCGTCGTCCTCGACGTAGAACGTAAAGGTGCCATCGGTATCCGCGCGTGTCGAGGTGTACATGACGGCCTGTAAGCCGACGCGAATCGTCACCGGCGCGGTGCTGTGTTCGATTGCGTTGCGAAAGAGGTTCTCGAAAACCTGCGCAAGCCGGTTGGGGTCGCCGTGGACGGTGAACTCATCGACAATGCGGAGTTCGCTAGTGTTTGTCTCGACGACCTCCCAGCACCGCTCGAGCAACGTGCCGATTTCGATCGGTTCTTTCGTGTCGACCGTCTGGCCCTGTCGTGCCAGCGTCAACGAGTCCTCGATGATCGCCTCCATCCGATCAAGCGCAGTGTCGACGGTCGCCAGATGCTCGCTGTCGCAGTCGTCCCTCGCGAGTTCGGTTCGACCCTGTGCGACGTTGAGCGGGTTGCGAAGGTCGTGGCTCACGATACCGGTAAACTCCTCGAGGCGGTCGATCTGGCGTTCGAGTTCCTGTTCGTACTCGTGGCGTTCGATTTCGTAGCTCGCCCACTGTGCCAAGGCGGTGACCGTCGGCCGGTGGGCCTCAATAACGGCAGACGCGCGTGGCTCGCGGTCGGCAAAACACAGCGTGCCGTAGGTGTCGCCGTCGACAGCGAGTTTCGCGCCGACGTAACATCGGATCCCCCACTCGGTGTAAACCGCCAGTGAGTCGAGCGATTCGGCGGTCGCATCGGCGATGGCGATCGCCTCGCCGTCGTCTCGCTCGACGGTGTGCTGGCAGTAGTTGTCGGCCAGCGGCGTCGACAACCCGGGTTCGATCGTCTCGTGGTCACCGACTGCCGACACAATCTCCATCGTGCCGTTCTCGATTCGAGTGAGATAGCCGATCGGATACCCCAGCTCTCGGGTGCCGATTTCGAGCACGGAATCGAGCTTCTCGGCAAACGAGAGACCCGCTTGATTCGTCGTTTCATATAGTGTTGCGAGCGCTGCGGTCGGGTGGATATTTGAGTGTCTGTTGTCCGCCGTTGACGAACACTCGATGACTCGCTCAACCCGATGTGCCAACAGGTCGAGTGCGTCCGCCGTGTCGGCATGCACGCAGTCGGTCGCGCCCGCGGTGAGCACTTCGTTGGCCTCGATTTCGGCCGCAGCCGCGAACACGACAATCGGGAGCGACTCGTCGGCCGTCCGAACCGTTTCGACGACCGACCGTGTGTCGCCGTCGTCGGCCGCGTTGCCGATAACGACGCAGTCAGCAGGCTCGCTGTCGTGCGAATCGAGCGCTGCTCGCACCGTTGGCTCGGTTGCCAGCCGCAGTCGTGTACCCGTCGTGGCCGAACTGAGCGACGCCCGCTCTGCGAGCGTGGCTGGCGGATCCACGAGGAGAACCCGGTACGTCGACATTACGATCCGATAACGAATGCAGGTCGTAAATAATGATGGTCTCAGCGAGCGCCTCGCGCGTGACTCAGGCGTTGGTTTCGACAGCCGTCTCGAACAGCGATTCGAGCGCGGTTTCGACCGCCGCTGCGGCCGCGTGCAGGTCGGACACCGCAACGTACTCGCGTGCAGCATGTGCAACGCCGCCCTCGTCGTCGGCGAGCACGCCCGGTCCGAACACGACCGTTGGCGCGTCGTCCGCGAAGTACGAGGCCTCGGTCGCCGCGTCGAACGCCCGAATCTCGCCACCGCTCGCGTTCTGTAGCGCCCGCACCAGCGCCGCGTCGGCGTCGGTAACGAACGGATCGGGAAACGGCGTCTCCGGTCGGATAAGGTCGACAGCAACCGACAGCGGCCCCGCGACGCGCGATTCGAGATACCGCTGGAGCGATTGTTCGAACGCGTCGCTCGTCTCGGGCGGCACGCTTCGCCGGTCAACCGTGAGCGACACGGTTTCGGGAACTCGGTTTGGCGCCTCGCCGCCGTCGAGCACCGTCGGCGTGAGTTTCGGCTCGCCAAGTCGGTCGTCCGAGCCGGTTCCGACGTGCTCATCGTACGCGCGCAGCGCGGTCAACACGTCGCCACCGCCGAACACCGGGTTGGCGTCGTCTGCGACGCTTGCGGCGTGGCCACCGGGGCCCGACACGGTTATTGTCGCTTCACACTGCCCGCGGGCGGCGACACAGACGTCGAGGCCGGTCGGCTCACCGACGATGTAGCCGTCGGCCGACAGGGTGGGTGCGAGCGCACCGGCACCGGACTGAGTCGTTTCTTCGTCTGGCGTCACCGCCATCGTGAGCGCGCCAGCTCCGGGATCGACCCGGCAAAACGCCGCGAGCAACGCGGCCAGCGACCCCTTCGAGTCGCACGCGCCGCGGCCGCGAACAACGTCGCCGTCTCGCGAATACGGCACGTGCGGTTTGACCGTGTCGAGGTGCGTGTTGAGCACGAAATGGGCGGCGGCCGGATCGGCTTCGCCACGACTCACGATCACGGTTCCCGTGTCGTCGACGCGCGGCGAAAACCCCGCCTCGGTGAGTGTGTCGACGAGCATTGTTCGCATCGCTTCAACGCTCCGGTGTGAGGGCGTTTCGACGGCCTGTGCGTGAAACGCTTCGAGATCGAACCCGGCCGGTTGGTGCATCGTCGACTCCTCGCGGCTCACTGTTCGACTCGGGTCACGTCGTCGAGCGTTTCGCGGCGGCGAACAACCCGACTCTCGTTCGATTCGAGCGCGACTTCGGCGGGTCGCGGCTGGGAGTGAAACTGGCTGGCGAGTTCGTAGCCGTACGAGCCGGCGTTGCCGATGGCGAGAATGTCGCGCCGCTCGGGACGGGCGATCGGCCGATCGGTCGCAAACACGTCGGCGCTGGTACAGACCGGCCCGCCGACGGTCGCGGCGATCGGCTCGCGATCGGGCGCGGTGACGTTCCGCAGTGGGTGGTACGAGCCGAACATCGCGGGTCGAATCAGCGTCGCGAGGCTTGCGTCGACGCCGACGACTGTCGCGGTTGGTGTCTCTTTGATCGTATTCACGCGGGTGAGAATCAGCCCCGCGTCGGCGACGACGTAGCGCCCCGGTTCGAGTGTAAGTTGGGCATCGATCTCGCCGACTGCGTCGCGAACCATCCGTGCGGTTTTATCGAGATCCAGCGGGGGTTCGTCCTCGCGGTACGGCACGCCGAAGCCGCCGCCGATGTCGACGAACTCGAGATCGCCAACGCGGCGGGCCATCTCGCCGACGCGCTCGATCGCCCGGCAGTGGTCGTTGAGATCATCGGTCAGCACGCCGCTGCCCGCATGCGAGTGGAGGCCGACGAGCTCGAACTCCGCGCGGACGCGGTCGGCGACGGCGGGCACCTGTTCGTAGGGAATTCCGAACTTCGCGTCGTTGCCGGTGGCGACTTTCTCGTGGTGGCCGGTGCCGATTCCGGGGTTGATCCGGATCGCGATCCGGCCGTCGTAGCCGCGTTCGGCGAGCCGATCGAGCGTGTCGGTCGCGCCGATCGTGATCGTCAGTCCCGGTGCGTCGCTCGCGAGTTCGACGGCGTAGTCGAGATCGTGCGCCGGCGGGTTGACGGCGGTGTACTGCAGCGTGTTCGGATCGGCTCCGGCGTCGATCGCGCGCTGGAGTTCGCCCCACGCCGCACACTCGATGTCCGCGCCCGCCGCCAGCAGTGCGCGGAGCACCGACTGGCCGGTGTGCGCCTTTGCGGCGTACATGACGTGCGCATCGGGAAAGGCGGCCGAAAACCGGCGGTAGTTGGCCTGGACGCGGTCGAGATCGGTGACATACAGTGGCGTGCCGTACTCTTCGGCGAGTTCGCGCAGCTGGGCGTGATCCCAGTCGGCGAGCCGGCGAACGGCCGGCGAGTCGGCGACTTCGACGTTGCTCATTGTCCGTTGTGGGGTCGCTCGGCGAATCAATGTGTTGGTTGGCGGCGTCTGTGGCGACGGTCGGTGGGGCGGTTCGTGGCGATAGTCATCGCGGTTGCCGGCGCTGGGTTACGGTACTCCGGTCGGTGGGCTCGCCCGCGGCGTTAACACCGCGTCTCACCGAAACTCGATACGAATCGGTGGCTCGTCGGGTGGATGGTCGGTTCGGACGTACCGCACACCATCGTCGGTGTGGCGTGTCTCGAACACCCGAACCGAGACCACGAGTCGGCTCCGCGGCAGCGTTGCCCGCAAGACGGGGCCGCTGGAGGCGATGACGACGTACGGTGGCGCGGCGACCGGCGGGGCCGACAGTGACGCACCCGCAGCCGACACGAGCGACTCCAGCACCGTCGGGCACGCGGTCAATGCGCCGGTTTGTTCGAGTCGTCGCCGAAGCGGTTCGGTAATCCGGTCGGGCGTTGTCGTCGCCGGCCGACCTGCATGTCGCGCGTCGAATCCGCCAGCCGTCGCGTTCGCGCACTCGACAACCGCCGACAGCACCGGCTGGTGTTCGTCACGAAAACGCTGTTCGACTCGCGCAGCGAGAGACACAGTGGACGAACGCCAGCCCGGAGTAAAGTCCTCGCGTTTTTGTCGTTCGAACGCCGGTATCCGATATGAACCCAGCCGAGATCGAAGCCGAGATTGAAGCGGCAATCGAGGACTGCGAGGCGACCGTCAGCACTCCCCGCTCGGTCGATCAGAACTTCGAAGATGCCCATTTCGCGGCGACCGTTATTTCGCCCGCCTTCGAGGGCAAGAGTCTCGTCGCTCAACACCAACTCGTCTATGACGCACTCGGTGAGGCAATGACGACCGACATTCACGCTATCGAACTCAAAACGTATACACCCGAGGCGTACGCCGAGCACGGCGACGGCTGAGACGGCCGACGCCGGCGCGGTTCGTCAGCCGGTGTACCGTTCGGCCCACGCGGATCCAGCGGGCTACCGCTCTGTCAACGCGCGTCCAGCGCCTACCGCTCGGTTCGCGCGCCCGTCGATCAGAGCTTTTAGGCCCTATTCGCTCTTTCGCTGAGCCATGACGGACGAGTTCCGAACGGAATCCGACAGCCTCGGCGAGATGCAGGTACCACGGGACGCCTACTGGGGCGCACAGACCCAGCGAGCGATCGAGAACTTCCCGATTTCGGGAATCAGCTTTGGCCGGCGGTTCATCCGCGCGCTCGGGGTCGTCAAAAAGGGCGCTGCACAGGCCAACCGCGACCTCGGCTTGCTCGATGACGACGTTGCCGACGCGGTGATAGCCGCCGCGGACGAGGTAATCGCCGGCGAGCACGACGACCAGTTCCCGGTCGACGTGTTTCAGACCGGCTCTGGAACCTCCTCGAACATGAACGCAAACGAGGTGATCGCCAACCGCGCGGCCGAGATTCTGGGCCACGAGATCGGCGACCGCGCGGTTCACCCCAACGACCACGTCAACTACGGCCAGTCGAGCAACGACGTGATTCCGACCGCGATGCACGTCGCCTCGCTCGAAGCGCTGGCGAACGACGTCGTCCCCGCGCTCGAAACCCTTCGCGACGCGCTCGCCGAAAAAGAGGAAGCGTTCGACGGCGTCGTCAAAACCGGCCGCACCCATCTGCAGGACGCCACGCCGGTTCGTCTCGGCCAGGAGTTCGGCGGCTACCGCAGCCAGATCGAGAAGGGAATCGGCCGCGTCGAGCGCGTCGAAAACAGCCTCGCCGAACTCGCGCTCGGCGGCACTGCCGTCGGAACCGGGCTCAACACCCATTCGGCGTTCCCCGAGCGCGCGGCCGACTTCATTGCCGCCGAGACGGGCCTGCCGTTTCGCGAGGCCGACAACCACTTCGAGGCCCAGGCCGCCCACGACGCGATGGCCGAGGCCCACGGCGCGCTCCGAACGGTCGCCGGCAGCCTCACCAAGATCGCCAACGATCTCCGGCTTCTCGCGTCGGGACCGCGAAACGGTCTCGGCGAGATCGAACAACCCGAAAATCAGCCGGGCAGTTCGATTATGCCCGGCAAAATCAACCCCGTTGTCGCCGAGGCGGTCAACCAGGTACACACGCAGGTCGTCGGCAACGACGCGGCGGTGGCGGCGGGCGCGTCGGGCGGCCAACTCGATCTCAACCTCTACAAGCCGGTGCTCGCACACAATCTGTTGCAGTCGGCGGAGCTCATCGCCAACGGCTCGGCCGTTTTTGCCGAGCGGTTTGTCGGCAAACTCGCAGCCAACACGGAGCACTGTGCCGAACAGGTCGAAGGGTCGATGGCGCTGGCGACCGCGCTCAACCCCGCAATCGGCTACGACGCGGCCGCGAAAGTTGCTAAACAGGCGCTCGCGGAGGGCAAGACGGTTCGAGAGGTTGCGATCGCAGAAGGGTATCTCAGCGAGGCGGAAGCCGACAAAGTGCTCGATCCCGAGGCGATGACCCATCGAGGGATTTTGGGGACAACCAACTAGCCCGATCAGGCAACCGTTGTGCGAGCGATCGTGCTGGTTGCCTCGGTACCGCTCCAGCCGACCCGAATCGCTCGAAGCAATTATATCGCCGGCGACGAGTGTCAAAAAAGCACCCTGTTTCGGCGCGCCGCGCCGACAACCAACCAGACCACACATACACGCCATGACCGAAACCACTGCATCCCACGACGCCGCTGTAGAGGAGATTTTTGATTCACTCGCCGCACTCGCGCCAGAGATTCGCGCCTCACTGCCGGGGCGACGCCACAAAAGCACCGACGTCAACCCGAGTGGCGAAGAGCAACTGGCCGCCGACGCCCACGCTGATGTCATGCTTGAAGAGGCGCTACGCGAAATCGATGCCATCGGCCAGTACGGCAGCGAGGAACAGGCCGCCCCGATCGATCTGGGCGACGGCCCGCTCTCGGTCGCACTCGACCCCCTCGACGGCTCCTCGAACGTCCCCTCGAACAGTCCGGTCGGCACCATCATTGCGGTGTTCGAGGGCGAGCTCCCCGGCCACGGCGACGACCTCGTTGCCGCCGCGTACGTGCTGTTTGGCCCGATCATGACGATGGTGACCGCCCACGAGGGTCAGGTGGCCGAATCGGTCGTCGAGTTCGGCGAGCGCGACATCATCTCCGAGGATCTCGCGCTTCCCGACGATCCGGTCGTCTACGGAACGGGAGGGCCTCACCCCGACTGGACGAAGGGCTTCACCCGGTTTGTCCAAGAGATCGAAGACGAACTCAAACTCCGCTACGGCGGCTCGATGGCCGCCGACATCAACCAGGTGCTCACCTACGGCGGGATCTTCTCGTATCCCGCGCTCGAATCGGATCCACACGGCAAACTGCGGCTCCAGTTCGAAGCCCTGCCGATGGCGTACATCATCGAATCCGCCGGCGGGGCGTCCTCGGACGGCACCCAGTCGATTCTCGATGTCGAGCCGACCGAGTTCCACCAGCGCGTGCCCGTCTACCTTGGCAACGTCGAACTTGTCGACCAACTCGAAGCCACGCTCGAATTTTACGAATCGATCGCGTGAGTCGGCCGCGGCTTCACTCGGCGAATGCGACGGGGTCGGCCGCCAGAGTTGACGGCCAGTTCGTTTGGCTGGTTCGTTTGACGCTCGCGTTGTCATCGAGCCCCCTCAACTGCAGTGGCGTCTTCGCTCTCGACCGTGGAATTAGACTCGGTCGAAAACGCCTGTAGACGGGCGTAATTCGGGTGTTTGAGCGGTAAAACCCGAACGCTCAAGTAGCGATTGACGAAAACGGTTCCATGGAGGTTGATGGCGCTCGCGAGCGGTTTCGGCGCGCCTCATGGGCCAACGTCGTCGGCAACGCGGCCAAAATCCTCGTTGAGGGAGCCGCCGGCATCGCCTTCGGCTCAGTCGCGCTCGTTGCCGACGCCGCCCACTCGGTTGGCGACCTCATTGCCAGTGTTGTTGTGCTCGTCTGGGGGAGCAGTTCGTACGAGCGCCCCGATGAGAACCACCCCCACGGCCACGAGCGAATCGAGCCGCTGACCGCGTTGTTCGTCGGACTGGTCATCGTTCTGCTCGGCGGCTATCTGTTGTACGAATCGGTTCTTGGCTTCCTGTTCGGCACGGATGTCCGATTCAGCTACGTTCTGCTCGGCGCGCTCGGATTCGCAATGGTTGATATGTTCTTGGTCTATCAGTACACCGTTCGCAAAAACGAGGGGCTCGGCTCCACCGCGCTCTCGGCGCTGGCGACCGACTGTCTCAACGATCTGTACACGACTGTCGCCGCCGCAATCGGCGTGTTCGGCGTGTTGTTCGGCTATCCGATTTTTGATCCGGTCGCCGGCGGCCTCGTCAGTCTGCTGGTTATTTATCAGGGAATCGAGATCGGACGTGAAAACCTCGAGTATCTCGTTGGGGCCGCGCCGACCGACGCCAAGCGCGACGAAATCACCGCGACAATCAAGTCCCACGAGACGGTCGAGGGAGTCCACGATCTGACGGTGTTTTACGACGGCACGCTGCTCGAAATCGAGGTTCACGTCGAGGTCGACGGCGAGATGACTATTCGTGAGGCCCACGACCTCGAATCCGAGTTGATCGACGAACTCGAAGCGCTCAACGAGGTCGGCGACGCGCACATCCATCTCGATCCCTCCGGACTTGGCGAGTGGAAAGAGGCCGTCGACCGCGAGTTGCGGTTCGAAGAACCCTGAGTCTGGACTGTGCGAACTGCGGCGGTCGATCGACACTGCGTTGATCGCAGTCCCCCGAAGCGGCCGGCATAGACACCGATTTATTCGCTGGATTCGTCGGGTATCGTGTGCAGATTGTGGGCTACGATTCGGCCGAAAACGGGCTGTTCGTGAGCCACGCACGCGGCCAATGCGACGCGGTCGGCTCCGATTGCGATGTGGAGACGTCCGCCACTGACAACGCAGATGAACCCACCGACCGCGACGAGATCGAATTCGTCTCGGTGTCGCCCGGCACCGAACTCACCTACACGCTGGGCGAGCGCCACTGTGCAGGCACGATCCACGACAGCCGCCACATCGCCTGCGACAACCCAAACGCGCCCTACTGCGACGACCACCGCCACACGTGGGTCTGTGCGCGCTGTACCGGCACCTGTCTCAAAGACGAGATGGACTGCTTCGAGGAACACGCCATCTACCTCGCGGCGTTTGCGCCCGACTCGTTCAAAGTCGGCGTCACCAAACACTGGCGGCTCGAAACCCGTCTCCGCGAGCAGGGGGCCGACCGGGCGGCGCACATCAACACGGTTGCAAACGGTCGGATCGCCCGCGAACTGGAGGCCGAAATTGCCGAGCGAATCCCGGATCGGGTTCGCGTGCCGACAAAGCGCGCCGGGCTCGGCGACCGCGTTGACGACGACGCGTGGACCGAGTTGCTCTCGTCGTTCGAGCCGATCGAGACCGTTTCGTTCGACTACGGCCTCGACCTCGACTCGCAGCCGGTTGCCGAAACGATCGCGACCGGGACGGTTCGTGGAACTAAAGGCCGGCTTATTGTCATCGACCGCGGCGGATCGAGTTACGCTGTCGACTTGCGCGAGCTTGTGGGCTACGAGATTCGCGACGAACCGAGCAGCCGACAGCTCCAATCCAGCCTCGGCTCGTTCGGGTGAGTGGGGGTTTCGACCGTCATAGATCACTCACCGAGCGCCAAAATGAATAACGGTTTTCCGTCCGCCCGTCGAACACCGGGTATGTCAGAAGGCACACCGGACGGCAACGATGAGCCAGACCAGCCCGCGGCCGACACCAGCGGTGAGAGCGAGACCGACGACGAGATCGAGGAAAAATCCTTTCGCGAGCGCGTCGAGGAAATCCGCGAGAAACGGCAACAAGAACGCGAGGCTCGCGGCGAGGAGGGTGGCCCAAGCCCCGAAGAAATGATGGGCGGCGGCCCTGGAGCGGGCGGCCCAGGGGGTATGGGCGGCGGCAACCCGTTCGCACAGATGATGAGCGGCATGATGGGCGGCGGCTCGGGAGCGGGCGGCCCGGGCGGCATGAGTAGCGGCCCCGGCGGACAGGGAAGCGACCGCGGCGAGTCCGGTGGCAACGAACAGTTGGTTCGTGAGGTTCGCCAACTCCGCGACGAGGTTCGCGATGTCAACCGTGAGCTTCGTCGAATTGCCGACGCACTCGAAGACGACTAAACCGAGACTGCGTCGCTGCCGACTGTTGTTATTGGTATCGCTTTCGATGCCATTCGGTTGTGTCTTCGTCCGGAACAGCTAACTGCTGATGGCTCCCGACTGCAGCGTATGAGTATCGCCAACGAGCGCATCGACATCCTGTTCGCGCACGCCAAACGAGCGGCCGCAAACGGCGAGTTCGACCGCTCTCGTGAGTACGTTCGACTCGCGCGGCGAATTGCCGAGCGCAATCGTTGTGGGTTGTCGCGAGCGTTCCGACGGTTTACCTGCGGACGATGCGATGTCGCACTCCGCCCCGGCGTCAACGCGCGTGTTCGCGTTCGCGACGGCCGGGTGGTTATCCGGTGTGACTGCGGGGCGACCCAGCGGTATCCGTACACCGACTGAGCCGGCTGTCGGCGGTTCGGTGGCTTCAGTTCGGTCGTCTTTTTGCTCTTCGGTTCTCTCACTGCCGACCGCGTGGCGGACTGAACCCGTAGGCTTTTGAGTTATCCGCTCCGATTCGTCGGTAATGAAAGAGTCGCTCATGGACATCATCTGCTGTCCGCTTGACAAACACGAACTCGAACTCGACGTCGAAACGCGCGATGGCGACGAAATCATCGAAGGAACGTTGACCTGTCCGGAGTGCGGTGAGGAGTATCCCATCGAGGACGGGATTCCGAACCTCCTCCCGCCGGATATGCGCGACGAAGCGGCAGCGTAGCTCTCCGCAAGCCTGTAGTTTTTTCTCCCCTGCGCGCAACGCCCACCTGTGGGACGACTCACCGTGGATCTCAACGAGGATGGCTTGCATTCGATAGCGTCGCCATCGGCGTTCGAAACCGACGGTCCGTTCGAAATCTGGTTTCACAATCACGGCGAAGCCGTCCATGTTCACTGTAGTCTCGACGACTCGTTGTCCTCGGTCGCTCGGCTGGGCGAAAGCAACCACTACGTCGACCGCGCGGCGACCTATCCGGTCGTCGTCGACGCCTATCCCGGCGACGACCCGGTTTCGGGCGAACTAACCATCGCGACGGGCTACGGCTCGAAAACAACCCGAACGACCGTTACTGTCGGCCCGCCCGACCCCGAACCGGAGGGGATTCCGACCGACGAGCGGTTCTCGAAACCCAAACCACGCGAGCCCGAAACGCCCTCGATCTTCGAACGGATTGCCGCAATCAACGTCTTCCGCCCCGCCGGCATCTCGTTGTGGCTCATCCTGTTCGGCGTGCTCGCCATCGGTTTGGCGGCTTATGTGGCGCTGTTACTCGAAAGCCAAATCGTCGTCCTCGGCGCGATTGTTGTCGCGTTCGGTGTTGTTACCGCGCTTGTTTTGAGCAGCCAACGGTAGTCGGCTCCACTGTCGCCAGCACAACCGCGTTCACGCTCCGCTCAGTCGTCCGACTCACCGTGGTCGGGCGTGTGCCGGCGTACCCGTTCGATTGCGTTCGCGATATCCGCACCGGCGTCGCCAGCGCGTTCGAGAATGACATCGGCGGTCAGTTCTTCAGTGCCGACCGCGCCGCCGTACCAGATTCGATGGCCGTCGACCGCGGCGGGCACATCGTAGCCTGTCCGGTAGTCGTCCGTGAGCCCCATGTCTTCGAGAATGTCCTCTCGAGTGTGGTAGCCGTCGGCGATAAACAGCGGAACGACGATGATATCCTCGCTTATGAACTGTTCAGATGTGAGCCGTGAGCGACGATGACGAGCGATTGCATTAGCGGATGAAAGGGCGTGACGCTCTTATCAACTTCGTCCGTCGCCGAGCGGATCGTGTCGCCGTCGAAATCGTCATATCGGTTGGCGTCCCGACTGCAAGCATGTCACTTGCGGCCGACACCCGCGAGGCCGTTCGCAACCGGCCCGTGCTCTATGACGCGCTGTGCGCCGGTATCGTCAACTACACCGCTGCGGCCGAGTCGCTGGATGTCGACGGCGACACCGACGCGATCGCGACCGCGCTTCGACGCTTTGGGCAGTCGCTCGCTGCCGAGGACGACGAATCCTCAACGGGCGCTGCGGCGAATGAACTGGCCGACGGCACGGTTACGGTTCGGATGCGAAGCGGCCTGGACCGCGTTGCCGCCGAGTCGCTGGTGGTGGCCGTCGATGGTCGTGGGCTGTCGCCGACCCAGTCGACACATGGGGAGAAAACGCAGCCGGATCAGCCGGCCGAGACCGAACTGACAGGCGACTCCGGCACGGGGCGGCTCACCGCCATCGAGGCCCGCGGGTCGCTCTCGCCGACGGCGTTGGCACCGGTGATTCGTCGGCTGCGAATCGCGGACGTGTCAGTTCTCGCCGCGGCCGCCGACGCCGACGCGCTCGTCGTTGTGGTTCCACAACGTGCGGGCGTTCGCGCGCTGCGGACGGCCGAGCGCGCGCTTTCACCTACGGCTGCGCGGCGAGATCGGTGAGTTCGACCCGATCGGCCCCGTTGATGGCGACGCCGTCGACGCCGCAAGCATGCTTGCGGTGAC
>OBKM01000539.1_pt1 | contig 18547 bp, 17 predicted proteins | sample 1519691 | NCBI WGS metagenome assembly OBKM01 (sample SAMEA37050418, study PRJEB22526) | metagenome | biome: saline pan; feature: lake; material: water | place: Egypt | collected 2015 | depth 0.5 m | reverse complement strand
CCGGTGTTTTTCATGCCGGCCGCAATGCCGTTGACCGTGAGCCGAAGGGTTCGTTCTTCGGCTTCGGTGAGGTGCGTCTGGCTCAACAGGTGCGTCTGAAGCAGGTTGAGCGGGTCGACGTAGGGATTGCGCCGTTCGAGGCTCTCGGCGAGCCAGTCGCGTCGGAGCAACGAGTCGCGGTCGGTGATGTCGAGGAGGTAGTCGACCGCCTGTTCGTACTCGGCTTCGAGTCGTGGCTGGAACTCCTCGCGGAGTTCGGGGTCGGCGAGCGCGGCGTACTCGTCGGCGATTTCGAGATCCGTTCGTGCAAGCGCGATGGTGGCCCGATCGAACGTCGTCCGGAAGAACGGCCACTCCTCGTACATTTCGGCGAGCGTGTCGAGTTCGCCGCCATCGGCGAGGTAGGCATCGATGCCGGAGGCGATCGCGAACCAGCCGGGCAGAATACACCGCGACTGCGTCCACGAGAACACCCACGGAATCGCCCGCAGATCCTCCACCGAACGATCCGTCGACCGCGAGGCCGGGCGCGAGCCGAGGTTGAGATCCTCGATCACGGTGATCGGCGTCGCCTGCTCGAAGTACGAAACGAATCCGTCGGTTTCGAGGAGATCACGGTATGTCTCGCGGGCGGCCGCCGCCATCGTGTTCATCGCCTCGGTCCAGGCGTCGGGAACCTCCTCAACGGGTTCTTCGAGCGCTCGCTGGCGCGCGCGAATCTGTGCATCGAGCATCTGTTCGAGGTTGCGCTCGGCGATGCGGGGCGTGCCGTACTTTTCGGCGATCGCCTCGCCCTGTTCGGTGAACTTGACCTGCCCAGTGACCGTCTCGTTCGGCAGGGCCAACAGCGCGCGGTTCATCGGGCCGCCGCCGCGCGAAATCGAGCCGCCGCGACCGTGGAACAGTCGCATCGTCACGTCGTACTCGTTGGTGATTTCGGCGAGCCGGCGCTGGTTTTTGTACAGATCCCAGTTGGCGGCCAGAAAGCCGTTTTCCTTGTTCGAATCGGAGTAGCCCAGCATGATCTCCTGGGTGTTGTCACGGGCCGCGAGCGCCTGTCCGTACGCCTCGTTTTCGAACAGCGTGCCCATGATCCGATCCGCACCGTTGAGTGCAGCCTCGGTTTCGAGCAGCGGAACCACGTCGAGGCCGACGTGGTCGGGCAGCGACACAACGCCGACCTGATCGGCCAAGAACAGCACTTCGAGCACGTGACTCGGCTCCTCGGTCATCGAGATGCAGTAGGTATCGATAGCCTCCTTGCCGTACTCCGTCTGCCAGTCGCTGAGCGCGGCAAACCGACCGAGCACCTTTTGTGCCGTCTCCGAGACATCGCCGGGCGACTCGGGGTCGATAATCGGTTCGTCCTGCAAAATGGCGTCGGTCAACAGTTCGACGCGCTCGTCCTCGTCGAGGCCGCGGTAGTCGATTCCCTCGGCGGCGAGCGCCTCGTCGATGGCCTCGGTGTGTTGGATGCGGTGGTCACGAAGGTCGAGGCTGGCGAGCGAGAAGCCGAACGTGCTGACCTGTCGCATGAGCGGTTCGATGAAGGCGTCGGCGATGTCTTCGCCGCCGTAGGCGCGCAGGCTGGCGTCAACGGTTTCGAGGTCGGTCAGCAGTTCCGCATCGTCGTCGTAGCCGCCGGGGCGAACGTCATCGATTCGGTTGAGTCGCTCGCGCATGAGCCGGAACTTCTGGCGGTAGGGTTCGTCCGGGTAGCGCTCTTCGGCCTCCTCGGCGACCGACGGGAAGCGCTCGATATCGGCGTCAAGCGAGGCCTGAAACGCCCCCGTCGTCGCATACCGGTCGCCGTCCTGGCTCAACACGGCCGACAGCCGTTTGAGTCTGGTTCGGTAGCGTTCGACAACGATTGATCGCTGGGTGCTGAGCGTTTCGTCGGTGACATCGACGGTCACGTACGGGTTGCCGTCGCGGTCGCTGCCGGCCCACGAGCGGAACTCGAAGAGTTTTGGCAGGTCGATGTCGGGGTACTCGTCGGTAACGACGTCCTCAAACTCGCTGTACACCTCGCCGACGACATCGAACAGCGTGTTTTCGAGATACCACTGAATGTTTCGCACCTCGTCGAGCGGTTCGGGAGGGCGCTGACGAACCTGTCGGGTCTGCCAGAGACTCGTGACCTCGGCCTCGATGTCCCGCCAGACGTCTTCTTTTTCACGGTCGGTCAGATTGCGCTCGTCGAGCGTCTGGATGTGGTCGGCAATCGAGCGGAGTTTCGCCTTGACCGTGCCACGGCGAGCCTCCGTCGGATGGGCGGTAAACGTCGGTTCGATGAGCACGTCGTCGAGAATACCGGCAACGGTGTCGCTGTCTGCACCCTCGTCGGCGAGCGATTTCACCGTCTGATCGAGGCTGTCGTCGAGCGTGCCCGCTTGCGACCCCTCTCGAACCGCGCGAACCCGTTCGCGCTCCTCGGCGAGATTGATGAGTTCGAAGTAGGTCGCAAACGCGCGGGCGACATCGCCTTCCTCGTCGGGCGAGAGTTGCTCAAACGTCTCGCGAAGTCGCTGTCGGGAGTCGGACTCGCCGTTGCGGTAGGCGATGGCAGCGAGTCGAAGTTCCTCGACGGTTTCGAACGAATCGGTCGATGTCTGTTCTTTGAGGACATCGCCGAGCAACGCACCCAGTTCACGGACGTCCTGGCGAACCCCCCGGTTGTGTAAACGCATACCATATGGTACGACAAGCCATTGGTAAAAGTCTCACCAACTCGGATGCCGACGATCCGACACCAATCGCTCTCGCAGGAAGCCACCAACACGGCGGGTCGAGACGAGTTGCCAAGCCGAAAACGACGCACAGCACACGCGAAACCGGGAGTCGACCACCCATTCGTCATCCTTTTTACCCGGCCGTACCGAGAATCGCGTATGAGCGCAGATGACAAGTACCCCGCAGAATCCGGGCGACGACGGTTCGTCAAGGGCGTCGTCGGCGGCGCGGCACTCGCTGGCGTCGGCGCGACCGGCGCGGTCACGGTCAACTCGCTAACGACCGCGGCGGGTGCCGGTGGCGGCCCCATCGAAGCGATGGTGATCGAGCGTCTCGCCGGGCCAGCACCACACGGAATGCCACAGGTGCCGATCGAAATCGACGACGAGGGCTATCTCAGAGGCATCTGGCCCGAAATCGACACCGAGGAGGTCGAGGGCGTCGAGGTCGAGATCGCCCGCGAGGAACTCGGGGGACTCACCTACTCACAGGAGTGGTTCCAGTACTGCGGCCACGAGTCCTACGAAGGGCTCGAACCCGGGTTCGACTCGGACAACTACCTTCTTTCGGGGCCGAGTCCGAGCTACGAATGGCAGCAAGAAGAAAAAAGCGAGGGCGATCGAATCCATATCAGCGATCTCGACGACTACGAGGAGTGGGGCAACGACATCGGCGCGGCCGGCGTCGGTAAACCCGCCGCGACCGTCTGGCGATCGGAGGGAACCGATCAGCAACTGCCCGTGATCGCACTCCGCTCGCCGATCGTTGAGGACGCCGCTGCGGACGACGAGTGGCTCGAAGCCAGCACCGAACAAGGCGTTATTGCGTGGCTCAACAAGTGTACGCACTTCTGTTGCGTGCCGGGGTACAAAATCGCGCCCGACGCACCGCGATACGACGCCGAAGACCGCGTCTACTGTCAGTGCCACCAGTCGGTGTACGATCCGTTCTCTATCACCAGTTCGCTCTACATCGCCCGCCCACGGCCGGACTGATCTGTTCGCCGCAGTCCGGTTTCTTTTCTGCGTTCTCCGCGTAGCAGGTTCATGAGCGAAACAGACCGCTTCGAGACCGAACGAGACCGCGCACGCGAGTTGCTGACCGCCAACGATCTGACCGCGCTCCACGTCGGGGTTATTCACGCCGACGACACGGTCGATACGGTCGTCTCGCGGCGAACCGACGGCGAGTACGACGAAGGGTTGCAGGCGTTGTCGTTGTTGGCAACACACGTCCGCGCGGTCGCCACCGAGGCCGACGTCGAGTACGAAACCGTCGCCGCCGACGCCGCTGCGGTCGCCGCCCAACTCGAGTCGCTCCCGATCGACGGAATCGGAGAGACGACCGGTGATGGCGACGACGCTACACTCGGTGACGCCGACCGCTGACAGCGACCCGCGAGTCGGTCGTCGACGCGATCGACACAGCCGGCAGAAACCAGCGATCGCACCGCCATCCGAAGCGCGTTACTCGCCGGCAAACCGGTAGCCCGACAGCGACGAACAGTGCGCGGGAAGTGCTGCGAGCGCCGTTTCAAGCCGGTCGAACGCGGGTTTGTCGAGGCGGTCGGCGTTGCCGAGCAGTCGAACCGGCTGGTCGCCGAGCGAAACGAACCCCAGATCGTGTTTGTCCGCCGTCGTCCGCAGACCGAGGCCGACAGCCGCTCGACCCGACGCCAGGCGGTGGGCGGGGCTCTCGAACGCGTTGACAGTCGCCGAAAAGCCGTCGATCGACTCGACGAGGCTGTGCCGTGAAACGCCGCGTTCGTCGGCGAGGTCGGCCACCGCGCGCGAGAGGCTCGTCCGGAGGCCCGAAGAAGTCGGCCGGTTGACGAACCGCACGTCGCGGTCGACCAGATCCGCGAGCGACGAGAGGTCGTCGGGATTGCCGTCGGGAACGAGCAGACCCCACTCGCGCGTCCAACCCCCGAGGTCGACCGCGTCGTGGTCGGCATCGAGCGGCCCGGCGACGACGGCGACATCGGGAACGTCGTCGCGAAGTCGACGGAAGCCCTCGCGGCTGCCAAGCGGGAGGTATCGGGGGCGGTCGAGCAGATCCAACAGTTCGTTGAGCGCCGGGTCGTCCTCGCCAATTCCGAGCATCGTCGGCAGCCGCACGTCGGGTGAAAACAGCTGGACGGAAACGGGTTCGTCGGCCGCGAGATAGTCGGTGTCGGCGTCGATGGCAACGATGCCGTCGGCCTCAACCAGGCTCGTCGTCGCGCCCGACCCCTTGTCGACCGGGTAGACGAGACGGGCTCCCGACGCGTCCTCGACCAGGCCGACCGGCATGAGTCGAAGTCGACCCTGCGGGTGGCGCACCTCGGTCGCCATCCGGCCCTCAAGCGTCGCGGTTTGGGGCTCGCGGAGCCCGGCGGCCGACCGGATTGCGGGTGCGACAAACCGCCGGAAAATCGTGAGTGCAGAAACGGGGTAGCCCGGCAACCCGATGTACGCCGACGGGCTGGTGTCGTCGGATGAGTCGTCGGCATCGCCGTCGATCCGCCCAACGAGCATCGGCTTGCCGGGTTTGACCGCCGCGCCGTGAAGCAGCAACTCGCCTTGCTCGTCGATGACGCGGTAGATGACGTCGACCGCGCTCGCCGAAGTCGACCCCGACGAGATGACGAGATCGCACTCGGCGGCGGCGGTTCGAAGCAGCCGTTCCATTTCAGCAACGTCGTCGCCGGCGTGCGGATAGACGGCCGGCTCACCGCCGGCGGCCTCGACACCCGCCGCAACGGTGGTGCTGTTGACATCGTAGATCTGGCCGCGCTCGGAATCGAGCGACTCGCCGGGACGGACGAGTTCGTCGCCCGTCGAGAGAATCCCGACCCGTGGTTTCGCGCGGACGGCGACCCGTTCGACACCGAGCGCCGAGAGCAACCCGATTTCGCGGGGTGTGAGCCGGGTGCCCGGTCCGAGCGCCCGCGCGCCAGCGGCGATGTCGCTGCCGGCGGTCATGACGTTCTCGCCGGGCGCGACGGCGGTTCGGATCGCGATTTCGGTGGCACCGTCTTCGCGGCTCGTTTCGTCCGTTCGTTCGACGACGACGACGGCATCGCTTTCGGGCGGCATGACAGCCCCGGTCGAGACCTCGACACACGACTCCGGCGCGACCGAAACGCCGGGTGCTTCGCCGGCGTGAACCGTTCCGGCCAGCGCGAGATGAACCGGATCCGCCTCATCGGCACCGACCGTGTCGCGGGCGCGAACCGCATAGCCGTCCATCGAGGCGCGGTCGAACCCGGGAACGTCGATTGCGGCGTCAACCCGGTCGGCGAGCACACGCCCGTGTGCGTCTTCGAGCGCGACTGCTTCGGTTCCCGGATCGAGGTCGAGGCCGGTGATGGTTTTTTCGACGGTCTCGGGATCCGCCAGCGTGCGGAACTGTTTTTTCGTCATTGCAGCGCCTCCCAGTATTCGACGGTGACCCGGTCGCCGGCGGCGTAGCCCTCGCGCGCCTCGGGAACGACAACCCAGCCGTCGGCGAGCGCGACGCTCGACAGCACGCCGGAGCCACTCGTCCGGGTCGGCGTCGCGCGGTATTCGCTCGCGGCCGCGTTGTCAGCGGTAGCGTCCTCAGTGGCTGCGTCGTCAGCGGCTGTGTTCCCATCGGCCGGATCGACCGCCACCCGCGCGAACGTCCGCGTACCGGGTTCGCTGGCGATTTTGCGCGCGAGCGTCGCCTCGCGTGTGGGAACCGGCTCGCGAGGCAGGTGTCCCATTCGTTTGAGCGCCGGGCGGAGGAACTGCACCGCGTTGACGATGCAGGCGACCGGGTAGCCCGGCAGCATGAGAACCGGCGTTTTCTCGACGACGCCGAGCGCAACCGGGTGGCCCGGCTTGAGGCCGACGCCGTGAACCAGCACCTCGCCCAGGTCGTCGACGACCTCCGGAATGAGGTCGCGCTCGCCGACCGATGAGCCACCGGTGGTGACGACGATGTCCTTCGTCAGATCCCGTTGTACCGCCGCACGGAGCGCCGACGGCTCGTCGGTAACGATGTTGCGGTAGGTCGGTGTGGCTCCCCAGCGCTCGGCCAGTCGCGAGACGGTCAGCCCGTTCGTTTCGATGATTTCGCCGGGGTCGGGGTCGAAGTCGACGAGTTCCTCGCCCGTGGGAATGACGCCGACGGTCGGCGGCTTGTACACCTCGACCTCTGCGAGACCGACCGATTTGAGCAGGCCGAGATCCGAGGGACGAAGCCGGTGGCCCGGTTCGTAGAGCGTTTGACCTTTCGCGACGTCCTCGCCGGTGTCGCCGACGTTTTCGCCCTCGGCAACCGGCGAAAACACTTCGAGGTCGTCGCCGACTTCGGTGACCTGTTCAATCATGACGACCGCGTTGCTTCCAGCGGGGAGTTCACTGCCCGTGTGCACCCGAACCGCGCCGCCGGGGGCGACCTCGCTGTCACGGGCCTGCTGGGTCAGTAACGCGGGCGCGCGGTCGGACGCACCGATGGTGTCGCTGGCGCGAACCGCGTAGCCGTCCATGGCGGCACGGTCGTAGCCGGGCACGGGATGAGGCGCGGTGAGCGACCGGGCGACTGCGCGGCCGTCGGCCACCGCAAGCCGTACCCGTTCGGTGCGGTCGTGGGGCTCGAACGCGTCGAGAAGCGTCGCGCGAGCGTCGTCGACGCGCGTCCGGCGTTTGAAGCCCGACTGGCGTCTGTCGTCTGCACTCATGGGAAGTCGTTCGGGGCGCTGGCCCAATAAGCCGACGGCTGGCCGGGGGCGAACGTGACGCAAACGGAACGACCGACGGCGACCACGGTGTTTTTGCACCTCCCGGCCGTAGCACTGTGTATGACAGCATTGCGCGACGCGCTTCGTGAGCTTCCTGATGCGGTGTTTGCGGATCTGTTGGAATCCGACGATCATTATCTGCTCGTTCTCGACGTGCCGGGCGTCACCGCCGAAACCGCCGAAATCAGCGCCGAGGCGAAGAAACTCGTCATCGAAGCCCGCCGCGAGAAGGCGGTTCCCCCCGAGTTCCAGTACCTCCGCGAGGATCGTCCGCTGTTTCTCGACGCCGAACTTCCACTGCCGCGCGAGGCCGACGGCGAGAACGCGACTGCCGAAATCGACCGCGGGGTGCTCGAAATCCGCATCCCAAAAGCCGGCGATGAGGCCAAGCCAATTCCAATCGACGCCGCCGCGGAGTAGGTGGTTACGCTGGTCTCTCTGCGTGCGTACTGGCGGTTCGTCGTCGTCGCCTACGGCTTTTTTCCGCTGATCGTCGCCTATCTCCGCGACCGCCGGCGGTTTTTCGTGTTCGGTCGCAGTCGAACCGTCACGACCGAAATGCAGCGCGAGCGCGCGTCAGTTCTCCTCGAGACGCTGTTGACGCTCGGGCCGACGTTCATCAAACTCGGCCAACTGCTCTCGACGCGGCCCGACATCATGCCGAAGGCGTACATCGACGTGCTGTCGAGCCTCCAAGACGACGTGCCGCCCGCGCCGTGGAGCGAGTCAAAACTCGTTATCGAGGACGAACTGGGGCCCGTCGACGAGGTGTTCGACGAGTTCGACACCGATCCAATCAGCGGCGCAAGTTTGGGTCAGGTGTATCTCGCGGGGTACGAGGGGCAAAAAGTCGCCGTCAAAGTCCGCCGGCCAAACATCGAATCGCTCGTCGAGGCCGACCTGAAGGTGTTGCGGTGGTCGATTCCGATTCTGGTTCGGTTTCTCGGCGAGGGACGGGCGTTTTCGCTCGACAGCCTCGCCGACGAGTTCGCGAAAACCATTCGCCAGGAGATGGATTACAGCCGCGAACGCGACATTCTCGAAGAGATTCGGGGTAACTTCACCGAGAACGACCGCATCGACATTCCCGAACCCATCACCGCCGCGTCGAGCCCACGCGTGCTGACCATGGAGTACCTGCCGGGAACCAAAATCAACGACATCGCGGCGCTCGACGAGTTGGGAGTCGATCGCACCGCGTTGGCGACGACGCTCCAGCGCGTGTATCTCCAGATGATCATCGTCGATGGCGTGTTTCACGCCGATCCGCATCCCGGCAATCTCTCGGTGCGAGACGACGGCACGATTATCTTCTACGATTTCGGCATGTCGGGAACGGTCGATCCGTTCATTCAGGACAAGATCGTCGAGTTCTACATCGCGGTCGCCAACCAGGACATCGAGGCGATTCTCGACACGCTCATCGACATGGGAACGCTCAGTCCGACGGCCGACCGGCAGGTAATGGGCGACGTGTTGGAACTCGCCATTGCGGACGCCCGCGGCGAGGATATCGAACAGTACCGGGTCAACCAGATCATCGAGCAGGTCGAGTCGACGATTTACGAGTTCCCGCTGCGACTGCCGCGGAACCTCGCGCTCGTGCTCCGGGTCGCCACCGTCGTCGAGGGGGTCTGTGTAACACTCGACGAGGATTTCGACTTCATCGAGGTCGCCACCGACTACCTGACCGAAAAGGGCTACCGCGAGGAGACGATCAAACGACTCGCGAACAAGGGCGGCGAACAGCTCCAAGAGACGGCCCAAGCGTTGTTCACGGTGCCGCCAAAGCTCGACCGCGTGCTCGATACGGTCGAACGCGACAATCTCACCGTCAACGTCCAGATCGACGACAAAAACCACGTGCTCGACAAGCTGGCAAAGCGAATTTCCTACTCGATCATCGTCGCCGTCGGCTTGCTGTCGGCCTCGATCGTGTACGCGTTTGCCAACGAGTGGCGGATCTCGCTGGTGATTTTGGGGCTGACCGTCCCGATGGTGTTCTTTCTGTACCGCTCGTTCAAACAACCGACCGGGTTGCGCGCGCGGCCACAGTTCACGCGGCAGAGCATGCGCGAGCGTCGAAGCCGCGACGAAGAGCGATGACCGCGACTCGACGGCCCGCTGTCCACGGGGCGACCACCCGATGACGAGCCAACAGTTATTCGGCGGGCGTTCGTTGTCTAGACAATGAGAGTGCTCGTCACGGGCGCAACGGGGTTCGTCGGGAGCAACCTCGTTGCGGCCCTGCTCGATGCTGGTCACGACATCACGGTGTTAACGCGCGAGGCGAGCCGGTACGACGGGCCCAGCGAGGTTCGCGTCGTCGAAGGCAACGTGCTCGACCCCGGCAGCCTCCGCCCCGCGCTCGATGTCGACGCTGCCTACTACCTCATCCACTCGATGGGCGCGGGCGAGGACTACGCCGAACGCGACCGACGCGCCGCACGGATTTTTTCGGAGGCCGCAAGCGAGGCCGGCGTCGACCGCGTGATCTATCTCGGCGGACTGGGTGCCGACCGCGATAGCCTCTCGCCGCATCTCCGCTCGCGCCGGGAGGTCGAACGAGTGCTCGGACTCGGCGAGTACGATCTCACCGTGTTGCGCGCGGCGATCATCATCGGAGCGGGCAGCGTGAGTTTTCAGCTCATCCGCCAACTCGCCGGGCGACTACCGGTGATGATCACGCCGAAATGGGTTCACACGAAGTGTCAACCGATCGCGATTGCCGACGTGATCGGCTATCTCGTTGGGGTGCTCGAGGCCCCGGAAACCGCGGGCGAAACCTACGAGATTGGCGGCCCCGACGTGCTGACGTACGCCGAGATTCTGCGGCGAACCCGCGCACATCTCGGCGGACAACTGATTTTGGTTCCGGTTCCGGTGTTGACCCCGCGGCTCTCGTCGTGGTGGATCCGGTTCGTGACCGATGTCGACCCCGCGGTCGCCCGCCCCCTGATTGACGGCGTCAAAAACAGCGTCGTCGTTACTGACCACTCGATCCAAGACGTACTTCCCCGCGAACGGCTATCGTTCGACGAGGCGGTCGGCGAGGCACTCACCGTCGAAGCCGAGGCCGACGATGGCGACGGCGACGGTGACGACGACGCCAAACCGACTCGGGGCGGGCCAACACAACGACTCCGAACGCTGCTCGGGAGTCGGCCGTGAACAGGGACGGCCATCCGAGACGGACTGGCACGCCGGAGTACGGCCAGACGTGGGTGTATGAAAGCATCGTCGGCGCGCTTCCGGGAATCGAACTCACCGAAGCCCAAGCGATTGCGTTACAGGTGGCGATTTTTCAGGCCGGCATTCTCGTATTTGCGTGGTTCTATGACCTCTGGTCGGCCGCACTGGCGGGAACGGCTGCCGTGTTTGTTGCGGCCGCGGGGAGCCTCGCAATGCACCGACTGGGTCGGGCCAACCGCGAGATGGTCGTTCCCGAAAGTTACTACAGACTGCTGTTCGGTTCGAGTATCGAGGTCGTCCTCTCCGTGCTGGCATTCATTGCGCTCATCGTCCACCTGTTCGTGTTCGATCCACAGACTGCGAGCGATCCGCTGCTCGAGTCGTTGTTCGGCGACGAGATCCCGATCGTCGTGATCTACCTCGTCTTGTTGGTCTGTTGGGATCTCTGTTACCGGATCGGCACCTCGTGGTGGGTTGCGGTCGTCTCGCTGTGGCGCGCAATGACGTTCCCGGGCGACCGGCTGACCGCAGACCGACTGATTCGGCTTGATCTCGCGAACGTCGGCTATGCGCTCACGCAACTGGTGTTGGTACCGTTTCTGCTGGAGCAGCCGGTGTTGTTGCTCGCGGTATCAGGTCACGTCGTCGCCGTGACGGTCGTCTCGGCGACATCGATCTGGCTGACCCGGTCGGCAGCGCGAGCGGGTCGCTAGCGTAAAGAAAATGCAAGAGATGGTTGGAGAAACCGGAACACCGGGAAGCCAATCACGTATCGCGTATCTCTTCGAACTGCGCGAGCAAATCGTCTGCTGACTCGCCCGTGTCGTAGGTCAGCGAGCCGCGGAACTCGTCTCGTTCCTGCTCGAAATCGGCATCGACGGTCGCCGTCTTCTGTTCTCGTCGCTCGTGCTCTGCGTCGTCGTACGATCCCATTGACATGGTATACCGTACCTTGGACTGAACCCGATAAATACCTAACGGTTGTTCATGTTCCGGAGCCTCGGGCGACCGATCGGCGCGCTACGGAAGTCAGAACACGTAACTGGACGCGAACCGAGAGCCGACTGTGGCACGACCGCTTCGGTTTCGATACGCACCCGGCCGCTGGTCGCTCGGGCGACTCCGCAGCGACCTCCTCGGCCCACTCGACGCGAACCTCGGGGCGACGATGGAGAACACGTGGTTTGCGCCGCCATCGGGCTATGACGCGCGGCGCTTCGAGATGGACAATGGCGACATCGCGCTCGTCTGTTGGACCGACGCCGGCGACGGGCCTGCGGGCGTCGGCGGTGGCCCCGGAGCCTACTGGCTCGGCAACACCGAAACCCCCCGAACGCTCTGGAAGACCGATAAGTACGGCTTCGAAGAGGTCTCCTATCCGGTCAGACGATGGGCCGAACGCGAACTGCTGGCCCAACTCCACATGGAGTCGCCCTGGCTCGAACCCTATCCGCATCTCTCGTGGTTTTTCCTCCCGGTGTTTCTCTCGAAAGACGGCCGCGAGACGACTCGGGAGTTCTTCGCCGAACACGCGGCGGGCTTTCCGGATGCGACCGCCGAGCAAGCGCTATCACACTACGAAACGGTGTTGCACACCGGCGCGCTGGATCCGTATCAGGCCGAAATGGCGGGCAAACTCGGTACGAGCGAGTATCTCGATCTCACCCGAATGACCGCCGCGATGGGCGAGTTCAACGTCGCCAAAATCCTCCTCGACGCGGGCTACGAAATCACCCCGGAAATCGAGGTGACGACCGGCCATTCGATCGACTTTCGTGCGGACCCACCGGGGTCGGACGGCTCGAACGGTGTGCTCGTCGAGGTCACCCGGCCGCTACCGCCAAGCCGACGGTCGGTTGACTCGCCGCTGACAGCCGTTCGCGACACGGTGAAAACAAAAACCGACGGCCAACTCGATGCCCACGCCGGCGGCATTGTTCTCCTTGTCGACTGTTCGTCGTTTCCGGACGACGACTGGCGGCGGATTGCCGCCGAACAGCCGGATGTCGGACACCGGCCGGTGGTCGTCTTTCGGATGCGACCCAACGGGCCCGTCGTCGGTTACAAAAAAGGGCGGCTTCCGCTCTCACTCGACGGCGGAATCAAGAGAATCGACTGAACGAATCGGTCGGCCGGCTTTCGCGTATCGACTCAAGCGGGTTTGCTCGTCGACGGACGTTGGTGACGCAACGAGAGCGATGGGTCGATCAGAACGACACTTGTGTCGGGCCGTCCTCGCCCGTCGTAGCCGGGTCGCGGTCGCTGTAAAACCGACGGCCGATCGCTTTGTGGCTGACTCCGGCGAACAACGTCTCTCGGACCGCGGCCGGATCGCTGAAGGTCTCCTCGCCGAACCGGCCGAGAATGTCGCCGACGGTTTCGGTGCCGTTCTGCAGGGTGAGTTCAGTGTCGCCGTAGCTGGCGATGAGTTCGCTCGTTGTTGCGGGGTAGCTGTGGTCGTCAAACAGGTCACCTGTGGTGTTGATTTCCATACACGAATAACCTCGCTCGACTAATATAACGATTGTCCATTATGGAGTGGAAGGAATATAATCGTCCTTATACGCAAACTCGTGGGCGGTAGATCCTTTAGGATCGACAGCCGAATGGCGGTATGAGCGAGTCACCCGTTGCCGATCTACACCTCCACACGACGGCCTCCGACGGCAGACTCACCGTGGCCGAATTGCCGGCGGCCGCCCGCCGCGGCGGCGTCACTACGATCGCCGTGACCGACCACGACCGAGTCCACAGCGACCTCGCCCACCCCGTGGCCGTCCACGACGAGGTCACAATCATTCGCGGCATCGAACTCCGCGTCGAAACCGACACCCAACGGATCGATCTGTTGGGCTACGGTGTCGACCCGACGCGCGAACTGACCGCCGAACTCGACCGCCTCCAAGCGGATAGAATCGACCGCGCCCAACGAATCATCGACCGCGTTGAGCGCGAAACCGGCGTCGACCTCGCGCTCACTCCGAAACCGGGCGTCGGCCGTCCCCACATCGCTCGCGCACTCACCGAGAGCAGCGCGCCTTACAGCTATCAGGAGGCGTTCGACGAGTTAATCGGTGCTGACGGCCCCTGTTACGTAGCCCGCGAAATCACGCCCGTCGACCGCGGCGTCGACCTGCTTCAAGGCTCGTGTCGGCTCGTCGGTCTCGCCCATCCGCTACGGTATGACGATCCAAAACGCGCGCTCGAACTGGCCGCCGACCTCGACGCTGTCGAGCGGTACTATCCGTACGGCCGCGAGATCAGCGACGCCGAGCGCACCCTTGTCGAGAGTGCGATCGAGCGGAACGACCTGCTTGCGACCGGCGGGAGCGACGCACACGACAAGACGTTGGGCGTCGCCGGGCCGCCGGAGCCGGCGTTCGAGCGGTTTCGACGCCGGTTTGAACGGTGAAGATGGCGACGCAGGTTCGAGCGGTAAAGAAGGCAAAGTTTGAGCGGTTGAGGGTGCGAAACATCCGTCGACGATCGAGCGACAGACAGCCACAAGCACCACGATCGATCGCGTCGGCGACAAGACGACAGCATCAACGACCAGACGACAGCACCGACGACCAGACGACAGCGACCGCAGTCTTAACTCAGTCGGGAAACAAGCGGAGTGTATGCGTTGTCACTACTGTGAAAACGAGGCGGCGGTAACCGCCGAATCCGACGGCCTCACTGTCGGCCTCTGCGCGGAGCACTTTCGCGAGCGGATCGAGGAACTCACCGACTCGGCGGAGTTGGCCGCCATCGAGGCGCAACTCGAAGAGAACCAAACCGAGTAGTCGACCAGCCTCGGTATCGATAGTGTCGACAGCGACGTCGACGCCAAGACAGGCCGACCACAAAACCCAACGACAAGTGCCAGAAGCGATATGTCTTTGCGGCCGGCGTCCATTCATTCGACAATGAGCTTTGAGCCGACTGACCGACCGCGACGGCTGCGAACCGACGGCATCCGGCCACTGGTCAGCGAGACGCAGCTCGACGCAGACGACCTCATCGCCCCGGTGTTCGTCGACGAAACGATCGACGAGCGGCTCGCGATTTCGTCGATGCCGGGCCACGAGCGGGTTCCCGTCGACGAGGCCGCCGCCCGCGTCGAAGAGATCCGCGAAACCGGTGTCGAGGCCGTTATCGTCTTCGGGATTCCCGCCGAGAAGGACGAGATCGGCACCGAAGCCTACGCTGAAAACGGTGTCGTCCAGCGCGGGATTCGCGAAATAAGCGAGCGAACGGACGCCTACATCATCGGCGACGTCTGTCTCTGTGAGTACACCGACCACGGCCACTGCGGCGTGCTTGAACCCCACGCCCACGATGAGCCGACGCTCACGGTCAAAAACGACGACACGCTCGATCTGCTCGCCCAAACGGCCGTCTCACAGGCCGCGGCCGGAGCCGACATGGTCGCACCCTCGAGCATGACCGACGGCATGGTGGGTGCGATCCGCGTTGCGCTCGACGGGGCGGGGTTCGAACACGTCCCGATCATGAGCTACGCCGCAAAGTACGAGTCCTCGTTTTACGGGCCGTTCCGCGATGCGGCCGACGGCGCACCCGCGTTTGGCGACCGCCGCCACTACCAGATGGATCCCGCAAACCGCCGCGAAGCCATGCGAGAAGTCAGATTGGATGTCGAAGAGGGCGCCGACGTGCTGATGGTCAAACCCGCCCTCCCGTATCTCGATATTGTCCGCGATATCCGCGAGGAGTTCGACCACCCGGTCGCCGCCTACAACGTCTCAGGAGAGTACGCGATGATTCACGCGGCCGCCGAAAAGGGTTGGTTGAATCTCGAAGCCACGGCCTACGAGTCGCTTGTGAGCATCAAGCGCGCCGGAGCCGACCTGATTTTGACCTACTTCGCCGAGGATCTGGCCGAACGGCTGTAAGTCGAGCTCTCGCCCGTTTACGTTCTTTTCGGACTTCTGGCAGTCACTCTCGCGCAGAGAGATTCAACGCTGAACAGAGCCTGAAAAAGAATTATATACGAGTGTAAAGTACCTTTTACTGTAAAGCACACTTTCCAAGGTGTGAGACCCTCCAACCCATGACAGAATCCGCAACTTCCAGGACGGACTGGCTGATAAAACGTCGGCAGTACAAGCGACTGATGTACGGCTCACTTGCCGTCGGCATCATCGGCCTGTTCGTCGGGAGCTACCTCGACCGGTTTCTCGGCGGCGTGGTCGTCTACTGGGCTGGCTTTTTCGGGATGCTCGCCGTCTGGAAGTTCAGCCCGGTTACGCTGTACGACGAACGCGACACTGCCATCGAACGGAAAGCGAGCGACTATACGCTCGGCGTGTTTGCCTTCGTGCTCGTTCTCGGCGCACCCGGTGGCGTCGCGCTCGAAGAGAGTGGCGTCGCGACACTCCCGTCCGCGTTCAGTGGGGCGATGTGGGCGCTCGTCGCCGTCTACGCCGTCTTCGGTGTGATCTATACCGTCCTTCGTCGACGCGAATGACACATGAAAAACAAACTCCGCTACCACCGCGACCGCACCGGCGAGAGCCAAGCGGAGCTTGCTACCGCAGTCGGCGTCTCCCGACAGAGCATCAACGCCATCGAGCGCGGCCGGTATGATCCATCCTTAGAGCTGGCGTTCAAGCTGGCGTCACACTACAGTTGTCGTATCGAAGATCTGTTTGAGCCCAAAATTGACGGCTAAGCGAAAAAACAGCGACCAACAGCCGTGTCCAACCTACTCTTCGGTGATCGTCGCGCCGTACTCCTCGGGGTCGAGTTCGCCGAGGTACAGCTTTGAGCCGTCTTTGGCGACCTGGTTGCTCAAAACCGCACACGGAATCCGCATTGGCGAGATTGTTACGCCCAACATGTCGACAATATCTTCGGTTTCGAGGTCGGCGAGTTCTTCGAGTGTCATGCCGACGAGCCGTTGTGAGAGCATGCTGGCGGCGGCCTGTGAAATCGCACAGCCGTCGCCGGTGAACGTCACGTACTCGATTGTTTCGTCGTCGTCTTCGAGTTTGATATCCATCTGGATCGTATCGCCACAGGAGGGGTTTTCGCCGGTGTGGCTAAAACTCGGATCCTCGAGTTCCCCGTAGTTGCGGGGGCTTTTGTAGTGATCGAGGATCTGCTGGCGATACATATCCGAGCCGAGTCCCATATATTTCGACATATGTCGGTCGGCCGCAAAAGGGTTCCGGGGACGACCGGAAAGCCACCCGGTCATCACCCAAAAGCCGACGGGCCATAACGCAAAAGCCGGGTGCGCCGTCGACACGACACGCGGCCAGTAAATCACAAAATGACGGTAGTGTGTCGACACACAGCGCGTCGCGGTTGACAGCCACCGCCGCGCCGAAGTTTCGAAGAACCAAACAGCTGCTCGGGGGAGTTTTATTATCGATCCCTCAAGAGTGTGAAAGACACACACAGTAATGAAAATCAAGAACCGGTTTCTGCTGGTGTTCATCATCGTTACGGTGCTCACCGGGAGCGTGTTGGTGCTCGCGTTCGACAGCCACCGCGACGGCATGCAGACGGACGTTGACAACGCGCTCGACCAACGCGCCACGACCGGGGCCGAACTCCTCGATAACCGGCTGCACGGACACATGCAGACGGTTGTCACCAACAGCGACAATCCCGCACTGCGAAACCACGGCGAGGCCGACCAGCGCCGCGCACTCGAACGCTTTATCGAGCGATCGACGTTCAGCGGTGCCGCGGTGACCGACGACGATGGCGTCAAAACGGCGTTGGTCGAGGCCGATGGATCGGACGACAGTGACATTGTCGGCGAATCGTTCGCCGACCGGGAGTACGTCCAGCGGGCGCTGGCCGGAGAGACGTTCGTGAGCGATCCGTTCGTTGCCGATACGGGAAACGAACTGATCGTGATTAGCACGCCGCTGAGAAACGACGACGGCGAGATCGTGGGAACGTTCACCGCCTCCTACGACCTCGATGAAACCGCGTTGTTCGAGCCGTTCGATTCGCCGGAAAGCGAGCGGGCAATGACCGTTTCAGCGGGGTCGACGACGCTGTACACGACGGCCGATCGGTTCGAAAACAGCGAAACGCGAACCGCATCGATGGAGACGACCGGCTGGACGGTCACAAGCCATTACGACTCGGCGGCAATCACCAGCGAACTGTGGCAGTTGGCACTCATCCAGTTGCTCATTGGCGTCTCGATTATGGGGACGATCACCGGCTTTGGGATCTGGGTGTATCAAGCAGAAATTCGACACACCGAACGACTCCACCGCCGGATCGAAAATCTGAAAAAGCGAAACTACACCGACGATGTCACGTTCAGCGGGGCGACCGAGTGGCGCGAAATCGGCAGCGCGCTGGATCAGCTGAGCACGGCGTTGGCGAGTCGCGAGCAGATGCTGTTGGTCATCAACCGCTTTCTCCGGCACAACCTCCGCAACGAACTCAATGTCGTCAGCGGCTACGCAAGCGCCCTCGACGAGACGGCAAAAACGCCCGAAGAACGCCGGCAAATTCGCCGAATCCAGCACGCGACCCGACGGGTGTTGTCGACGGCCAATCGGGTGCGAACAACCGAGGCACTCATTGACCCTCCAGACCCGGCCGACTGTCGCGAACTCGTTGGCGTGCTCAGCGAGCAGATCAAACAGGTTCGCGCGGAGTACCCCGACCTGACCGTCGAACTCGTCGCTCCCGAGTCGGCCTGGATTGCCTGCGGGGAGACGCTCGAAGTCGCGCTCTACGAACTGCTCGCCAACGTCGCGGTTCACGGCGGCGACGACCCCCACGCAACGGTTTCGATCTCGCAGTCGGCGGACGATGTGACCGTTTCCATCGCCGACACGGGGCCCGGAATCCCTGCGGAGGAGGCGGCACTACTCAGCGGTTCGACCGAGATTA
>OBKM01000538.1_pt1 | contig 18556 bp, 21 predicted proteins | sample 1519691 | NCBI WGS metagenome assembly OBKM01 (sample SAMEA37050418, study PRJEB22526) | metagenome | biome: saline pan; feature: lake; material: water | place: Egypt | collected 2015 | depth 0.5 m | reverse complement strand
TCTCGAACCCGCGATACCTCTCCGTTGGCACCCGCCAGGGGCTCCGCCGGCTCCGTGAGGGCGTCCCGGACGTCGCGGTCATCAGCGGCTCGGCGAGCCCGGACGTCGAGAGCGAGGAACTCGCCGCCTGGGAGCGCGAGTGGGGGCTGGTCGTTCCCGCGGGTAACCCGGAGGGAATCGAGGGGCTCGGAGACCTCGTCGACCGCGACCTGCGGCTGATCAACCGGACGACTGACTCGGGCCTGCGGACAACTCTCGGCGAAGCAATCGCCGATCTGTCCGACGAGCGCGGGACGACACGTCACGAACTGGTCGAGTCGATCGAGGGCTTCGAGCTAGCAGCTCGCGCCCACGAGAGTCCAGCGCGGAGGGTCGCCGCAGGCGCGGCCGACGCCGGGCTTGGCCTGCGGGCGACGGCTGCGAGGCTCGATCTGGGATTCGTCTCTCTGGGAACCGAGACGGTTCGCGTGCTGGCGAACCCGGGTCGGGCGGACAAAGAGGGGATGGCGGAGCTACGTGACGTGCTCGCACACGCCGACGACGTGCTGGACGACCTTGCAGGATATCAGTAGGGAACCGGGCCAAGCTCCTCGAACGAACGGATCCGCCGGTCACCCCACACGACGAAGCCGCGCTCGTTCGGGTCGTATCGCTGGACGTGGATCCCGTCGAGTCCGGCGTTTCGGGCTGCACCGATGTCCTCCGCGCTGTCGCCGACGAGCGCCCCGGTGTGGCCGTTGTGCGCGACGCCGAGGTCGGTCATGGCACGCTCTACCGGTGCTGGGTCGGGCTTCCACCCCAGGTCGTCCGTACAGCAGATCACCGTGTCGAACCAGTCGGCGATATCGTGGTGGTCCAATACCGGACCGGTCAGGTAGTGTTGACAGTGCGTGACGAGGCCGGTCGGCCGGTCGAGGTCGCCGACAAATTCGGCGTCCTCGTACAGGAACGTCGACTCGGCGCGGGTGGTTGGGTCCTCGACCTCGTGGAAGGTGGCCCAGAACCGCTGGGGGTCGATATCCAGCTGTCGCAGCAGCTGGTCGCGCTGGCCGCCGTAGCCGTGCCAGAGCAGCTCGGCCTGCCGAGTCGTAAACTCCTGACCGAGCCGCCGTCCTACCTCGTCGAGCACGTCGTAGACGTAGGCGGGTTCGACGTCGACGAGCGTACCGTCGAGGTCCAGCAGCCAGAAGTCGTAGTCGGGAACCATCGGGACACCCACGTATGCGCGGGAGTAGAATAAGTATTCTCCTGTTGTCGCCCCTAAACACCTCTCTAGAGACCAGTATGTGCTCCCTTCGCCGCCGGTCCGGTCACTGGACTTCCAGCGATCCCTTGAAGTATTTCGACAGCACCTCGCTGACGCTGTCGGCGTTGAACTGATCCAGATCCCTCGCAATCTCGGTTTTCAGTGCATCCAGATATTCCTCGTCGGTCTCGAACGCGCGGTACTCCACTGTCTCGACGTCGACGCCAAGCTCGTCCGACGCAAGCCGGCACAGGTGTTCCTCGTCGCCGACAGCGCCGCGCCAGAGGTTGTCCCGGAAGAACAGCCAGCCATCTTCTCCCGGTGGGTCGGCCGTGCGATGGAGCTTCGTCTCGAACGTCGCTGGATCCGCCCGCAGTTCGGGCGAGGGCGTCGCGAGCCGGAACTCGATCGCGAAGACGTACCGAGCCGACACGATCAGCTGTGTTCGGACTCGATCAGCTCCGCCATGTGGATGTCCTGATCGGTGATTCCCCCTTCCTCGTGGCTGGTAAAGCGAACCTCCACTTTCTTGTAGCGGATCTCGATCGTCGGATGGTGGAACTCCGCTTCCGAGATCTCACCAACCATCTGAGCGAAGGCGACGCCACGGAGATACTCGTCGAACTCGAAGACGCGGACGATCTCGTCGCCGTCTCGTTCCCACTCGTCGGGGAGTTGCTCGCTGATCTCGTCGTCGGATAGCAGGTCGGCCATACTGCTTCCATCGCACCGTGGGAAAATAAAAGGTACCCCCGGCGAACCGGGGATTAATCGTCCGAGAGGACGCGCTCGGCGATCTCGTCGGGGACCGCGTCGGGTAACTCGTTCGGGGAGAGCCCGTCCAGCGCGTCGGGGAGCTCTGCGGGGTCCATATCGTCGGGGAACGGCGGATACGTTTCGCCGTCGAACGCCGGATCGAACAGCTGTAGCGCCGTATTGATCGTCGTCCAGTCGTCTTCGCCCGCGGCCTCCCGCAGGCTCTTGGTCGGCGGCGCGAGCAGTTTGTTCACGAGCGCATCAGCCATCGACTCGACGATCTCTCGTTCCGCCGGCGCGAGTTCGGCTTCCCGTTCGGCTTCGAGCTGTGTGACTGCGGTTGAGACCTCCTGTGTTTTCACTCGATCCGCGCTCTCGTACATCGCCGCAATAACCTCGTCGGCACGTTTTCGCTTGTACTGGTCGAGCAGGCGATCGAACTCCGCGTCGATGATGCGCTCTGCCTCCTCCGCGGCGGCCCGGCGCTGTCGACGAGTCTGCTCTGTTACCGCCGTCAGCGTGTCGAGATCGTACACCGTCACGCCGTCGATGTCGGCGACTACAGGTTCGATATCCCGGGGCTGTGCGAGGTCGACGACGACGGTCTTTTTCGTGGATTCGAACGGTTCAGCGCCGAGTATCGGCTCCTCGCTTGCCGTCGTCGAGACCACGAGATCTGCCCGGCTGGCAACCGTGTCCACGCCCTGTAACGGAACAGCACTCGCGTCGGCGTCGACCTCGGTTGCCAGGTGTTCGGCGTGGGGAACTGTCCGGTTGGCGACGATGATATCGTCGATACCCCGATCAACGAGTGCCTTGACAGCGGTCGTCCCCATTTCGCCAGCGCCGACGACGAGCGCGGTCGGCTCCTCGACATCGAGATCGTCGATAGCGACCGTCGCGGCGGCACTGCCCAGCGAGACGATCCCCTCGTTGATTTCGGTCTCGGTCCGAACGCGCTCGCCGACGTGGATCGCCTTCGTGACGGCGTCTTCGAGCATCGGGCCGATCCCGTCCTCTCCACGGGCGTCTTCGTAGGCCTGCCGAACCTGGCCGAGGATCTGATCCTCGCCCAGCACCAGTGATTCGAGTCCAGCAGCGACCCGCATGAGATGTTCGAGGCTCTCTTCGTGATCCAGATGGCGAATGGCGTCGTCGTCGACGTGCGGTGCGAACGTCTCGAACGCTGCCTGACCTACTGCCGCGTCGTCGGTAACGACGTACGCTTCGGTACGGTTGCACGTGTGCAGCGCGAACGCCTCGCTCACGTAGGGTTTCTCCATCAGCTCGGCCACCTCGGCGCGCTGGTTGTCCCCGCCAGCCCGCGCTACGTCGTCGACCGATGCGATGCTGTGCGAGACGCTGATCCCGGTCACGACGCCCGTCGTCTGCATCATGGGTCATCACCGGCGGGCTTACCGATCTCCTCCTGAATCACGTCTGCTGCCACTTGGCGACCCTTGGATGTTCGGGTACGTAAAGCCTTCCAAACGTCCGACGAATTCACGACGGCCCTGACAGCTGCCCGTCGCTCGTCGCTCGATGCCCGTCCGTTCCGGAGCTCGCTCCGTAGATCGCCGGTCAGCGCGGCCATCTCACCAGCCCCCTCGATCTCGGCTTCAAGTTGCTCGCGGAGATACCGCGACAGCGCCGGGCTCGCGCCACCGGTCGAGACAGAGACGACGACTGGCTCGTCCCGGATCGTGGCCGGGACGGCTACGTCGTCGACGGGCCTGTCGTCGCCGGTCGCGTCGCTCCGGTCAGTCCGGTTTATCAGCACACCGGCCTCCCGGGCCGCCCGCTCCGCTGCCTCGTTGATCGTCCCGTCGTCGGTCGCCGCGACGACCAGCGCGGGCTCGGTTCGCTCGACCCACTCCCGAACTCCGTCGGTGTCCGGAGCGTCCCGCATCAGTTCGCTATCGCCGAACTCGCCGTCGAAGGAGGGGCTGACGACGATCACCTCGGCCTCCCGGGCGAACCGGCGCGCCTTCCGCGCACCGACGGCTCCACCGCCGAACACGAGTACGGTTTCGTCGGTAAAATCGTGGAGCAGTGGGATCATTGATGAATGAGTTACTGTTCGACCGTGTTGGCTTCCGCGCGCTCGTCCAGTCGGATGCCGGTCTTTTTCAGGATCTGCGTCGAGAACAGCGAGTCCCAGTCCTCGGCGTCGACGTCCCAGAACTCGGCCATCCGCTCGCGCACCTGCTCGATTCGACGCTCGCTCTCGGCTTCGGTGCGCCCGTGGGTCATCGCAAAGAAGTTGTACGGCCAGACGCCCTCGTGGCGCGGGCGCTGGTAGCAGTGCGTGACAAACGGGAGTCCAGCGATCTCCGGCCCGACCTCCTCGACCACGTCGTCCGGGACGTTCCAGACGGTCATCCCGTTCTCGGTGTAGCCCAGCGCGTAGTGGTTCGGGATCACGCCGACACGGCGGATCTTCCCCTCGGCGTCGAACCGCTTGATCGTCTCGACGACCCAGTCAGGGTCAGCACCGATCGCATCGGCGACGTCGGCGTAAGGCGTCGAAGAGAGGGGTAGTCCATCCTGGATCTCCAGCACGAGATCGAGCTCCTCGGGAGCGAGGGTATCGCGCTCGCTCGGCGTGACGTCCGGCCCGAGCTCCGAGCAGTCGACGGCTCCGCCCTCTATCGGCCCGTCGACGTAGAACTTCGCCTCGACGCGGAACTCGCGCTGTTTGGGCAGGTTGTACGTCTCCTGGCCGGTCACCTCCTCGATCTCCGCAAGCACTTCCTCGACCCGGTCGGGATCGGGAACACTCACGACGAACCACATGTTCAGATGTGGATGCTCGCGCTCGTAGTTGTGCGCGACCTCGGTGAACTCGTTGACCTGCTCGGCGATCTCGTCGAACCGCTCCTCCGGAGCGTGCATGGCGACGAGCGTCGCCGCGCCGCCGATCTCCTGGGCGTTGATCAGCGCGCCAAACCGTGTGAGGGTTCCCGCTTCGTCCAGCTCCCGTATTCGCTCCAGCAACTCGTCGCCGGACAGTTCGATGCCGTGTTCGGCGAGTGCCGCCGCAGCCGGCTCGAACGGCTCGCGGACGACTGGAAAGCCACCCTGAAAGGCGTTGACGATCGCCCGGTCCGGATCGTCAAGCTCCGCGGCGTCGGTGTTCATACCCTTCACTCGGGAACGACCGACCATAAGCCCCTCGGCACCGAGCAGGCCGGCGGTTCTCGCGCGTGTGTCCGGTCGTCAAAGGGATTAATCGGTTCCGGTTCTACCGGCCGGATATGAGTAGTCGGTACCGGTTGACGAGCGTCGAGACGGTTCACGACGAGGGGTCCTGGCTGTTCACGATTCGGGACGAACACGGCGCGCGCGAGGAGGTCGTCCTCGTCCCCTGCGAGTCGGGCGTCGAGGCGTGGGTTAACCGCTGTACACACGAGGACCAGCGACTCCACCGGGAGGGGGACGGCGCGACGATCCGCGACTCGGGGATCGTCTGTCCCCGGCACGGCTCGATCTTCGATCGCTGCTCCGGCGCGTGTGACAACGGCGAGGCAGCAGGGACCACACTCCCGTCGGTCGACGTGACTGTCGAGGATGGGCAGGTGTATCTAACCGACGAGGACGTCGACTATCTCGGCACCGGCGGTGTCGACGATGACGACGAGGGGGGACCGAGTTCGACGTCACACCTACAGCTGTGAGCGTCGGACGGCGTTGCCGCCAGCCGGCTCACTCCCCCTCGACGCCGGTCACGGCAAAGCCAGCGTCCTCGATATCCGTGAGGATCGCCTCGTGGTCCGCGCTGGCCTCGTAATAAAAGACGATATCGAACGTGCCCTCCCGGAGCAGCTGCTGGCACTCCCAGACGAACTCCTCGTCGTCCAGGGTCAGGCCCTGATGCTGATTCGAGGAGAAGTCGGGATCGTCGTTACCCGAGTAGACGTAGGTGTCTGTCGGGTCCAGCCCCGCGTGCTCGGCAATGATGTCGCCGACGTCGAGCGTCGCCTGCATCATGTCGATCTCGTCCGCCGAGCCGAGATCGGTGTGGACGACCGCGCCGTTGAGCTGAATCTCGCCCGGTTCGAGCAGCTGTTTGGTGCGTCGGTACAGATCGTCGTCAAGCGTCTCGGCCATACCCTAGCATTTGGCACTGAACGTATATCGCTCACGGTCTCGCGGGCGCTCCCCGGTATCGTGACGCGGTGAGCGATCGTGACACCATCGGCTGGTCGAGAGTGAAAATACGAGAAGACGTACTGCACGGGCGGACCGCCTGAGGGAGACCCCAACGCGACGCCCGGAACCGCACCGTTCGGGTCTTACAGGCGGACGAGGTTCGTCGCTCGTGGGCCTTTGTCGGCCTCTTCGATCTCGAACTCGACTTCCTGCCCCTCCTCGAGGTCAGGACCGCCGACGTCTTCCATGTGGAAGAACACGTCTTCGTCCGCGTCGTCAGTTTCGATGAATCCGTAGCCGCCCGTGTCGTTGAAGAAGTCAACCGTACCTTTCGCCATTGCATCTATCTATCGTTCGTACTGATATAAAAACAGTTGGGTTCGACACGACACTGACATGAATTCACACAGAACCGTGCCGTTCCCGGGTCAGCTACCGACCGAACCGGCGCGAGCGCTGTTTGTACTCCCGGACGGCACGTAGATAATCGCGCCGCCGGAAGTCCCGCCAGTTGATGTCGGTGAAGTACAGCTCCGAGTAGACCGACTGCCAGATCATGAAATCCGAGAGCCGTTCGGCCCCGGTCTTGACGACGAGATCCGGCGCGTCGGGAAAGACCAGTCGCTCCTCGATGTCCTCCTCGGTGACTGCATCCGGCGAGAGCTCCTCCTCGGCAACTTCCCCGGCAAGTGCTCGTACCGCCGCCGTGAACTCGTGTTTCCCCCCGAGACCGATGCTCACCTGGATCGGGGCGTCCGCGCGGGTGCTGTCGGTCGGTCCCCTGATCGCCATCGGTTCGGGCGCGTCGATCGCCTCTAGCTCGCGCTCTAAGGTTGGAGCGACCGCCTCGTCGAGCACGCTGACGTAGACCGTCACGCGCTCGGTCCCGTACTCGACGGCGAGTTCGAAGAACGATTCGAGCGTGTCGTACGCACCACGTTCCAGCAGATCGCGCTCCGCGAGGACGAGTGCGACGTGTGCCGGGGGTGCGGCCTCGTGATGGCGAACGCGAACCGAGAGATACCGATCGTACAGTCCCACAGGTACCCGGTCAGCCGCTACGAAAGTAAACGCACCGGGTCCTGACCGGAACGCGGTCGCTTCGGGACTCTTATGTAACCGACAGGTAAAGGGAGCCAATAGTGTGACTTCGCCAGTACGACGAGCAAGCGCGTTTGCCGGTGTCGGGACCCTCGCTCTCCTCGCTCCACTCGACGAGCGCGTCGCTACCGGGCTCTTCGGACTGGTTGCGCTCATCGCCATCTTCGTCACTGATGGGCCGGTCTTCGAGCTGTTTGCCCGTCCCGGTGACCATCGGGACGAGCGACTGAAAGGACTGGTCGGCTTCTCCGTTGCCGCTGCCGTACTTGGCTTTCTCACGAGCGTCACGACACTCCCGGTACAGGTATTCGCCGGATCGATCGTCCTGTACGCCTACGGTAATCTCGCCGCCGAACTCGGCAGGCGCTACGGCGACGGTCCGTTCGCTGATGCCGCAGGCTTCGTCACCGGCGGCGTGCTAACCGGTACTGCAGCCCAGTATCTGGCGCTCACCCTCGCGGGGAGTGCGCTGCCACACGGCTCCCGGATCGTCGTCATGGCGACCTGCGGCGCGCTGGTCGGTGCACTGATTCGGACGGTGCTGCTCGGCCGTGATGACCCGCCAGTGATCCTCTCGATCGGACTCCTCCTGTGGCTGCTCTCCGAAGTGACGGTCACGACGAGTACGCTTGATGTCGCGATCGCCCTCGCCCTCACTATCGCGGTCGGGTATCTATCCTACGCGCTGGAGACCGCCTCGGTCGAGGGGATGCTGACCGGCGTCTTCCTCGCCTTTGTCGCCATCGTACTGGGAGGCTACGCCTGGTTTGCCGTCATGATCGCCTTCTTCGGCATCGGCGGGCTCTCGACGAAGTATCGGTTCGAAGACAAACTGGAACGGGGGGTCGCGGAGGGCAACGAGGGCGCACGCGGCAGCGCGAACGTCCTCGGTAACGCCACAGTTGCGCTCGCGTCGGTGTTCGGTTACGCCGCCGCGGACGCCGGACTAATCGAGGTTGCCCCGCTCCTGTTTCTGTTTGCGTTTGCGGGATCGCTTTCGACGGCACTTGCCGATACCCTCTCCAGCGAGATCGGAAGCGTCTACGACGAGCCACGGCTCATCACGACGCTCCAGCGCGTCGACCCCGGGACGGACGGCGCAGTGACCTGGCAGGGGGAACTCGCCGGTATCGTCGGCGCGACGATCATCGGTCTGCTCACGGGGCTGCTGTTCACGAGCGTCGGGACGACTGGCGCGATGGTCGTTATCGCCGCCGGCATCGCCGGCATGACGGTCGACAGCCTCGTCGGCGCGACGCTGGAGGGCGAGTACTTCGGGAACCAGAGCGTCAACTTCCTTGCCACGCTCTCCGGGGGGGTTGTCGGTGTCGTGTTGGCCCTCCTGCTGGCCCTCGCCAGCCTATGATCCGGCCTGCCGACCAGCGGGACGGGCCGGCCCTCCGAGCCCTCCAGTCGTTGCTCCCCGAACCTGCCCCCGAGACGCTCGATCGCGCGCTCGCCGGCTACGGGCTCTTGCTGGTCTCGACCGACCAGGACGTGCCGGTCGGCTACGCGCTCACACTCCCCGGCGACGAGCAGGCCTATCTGGCCGAACTCGTCGTCGCACCCGATGCTCGACGCGAGGGGCGTGCGAGTGCGCTGCTCGCGGCGACGATGGCGCGGCTTCCCGACAGTGTCACGACGCTGTCGCTCGCGGTCTCGCCGGAGAACGACGCGGCACGATCGCTGTACGAGAATGCGGGATTCCGGGTCGTCGATGTCGACCCGGAGTACTACGAGAGCGGTCCAGCGTTGATACTCGCCCGTCAAGTGTAGTGCAAACGGTAGCGCCGGTGCGGCCGCTACCGCGGCTCGTCGACGAGCTGGTCGATCGTCCGCAGCCTGACGCTGGTCGGTCGTTTCGTGAACTCTCCCAGCGACGCCGATACGGTCTGTGCGACGCCGCGCTGGGCGGCCAGATCGAGCAGTCGCTGTTCGAGCGGCGCGTCGAGGACGAGCGCGTCCGGGCGCTCCTCGGTCCGATCCAGTAACTCGAACGCTTCCGATATCGCACCCTCGGCGATGAGTGTGCACTCGTCGTCGAGAAGTCTGATCAGTCCGTTTCCGGCGACGGCGCTGGCGTGGCCCCGGATCGTCTCTGGCTCGTCTCGACTGTCATCACGGTCAGTGCTGTCGTCACCGCTCCCGGCACCGTCCCTACTGTCGTGTGCCGGGGCGTTCGGTCCGGCCGCCTCGTCCGGGGCAACGTCCGCCGCCGACTCGGACTCGGGCGATTCGGGGACCGTGGATGGCGCTGCCCGGTCATCGTGGTCGGCCGGTTCGGGCTCCGGATCGATCGTCGTCGGCGTGTCCGACTCTGTCGACGTATCGTCCGTCGGTGCGGGCGTGGCGCTTCCATCAGTCGCAGCGACGGCCGACCGCGGCGTCGACGCGTCCTCGACGACGCTGTAGGGTACTTTCTCCCGGAGTGCCTCGAACACCTCGTCCCGCGAGAGGTCTTCGACGGATTTCCCCTCCGGTGCGAAGGTAACGTAGTCGACATCACCCACCTGCTCGAACTCCTTGAGGATCAGATCGCCGCCACGGTCCCCATCGAGGAATATCGTCGTCGTTCGTTCGTTCGACAGCGCTGCGACCGGATCGGGCACGTCAGTCCCCTCGACGGCGACGGCGTTTTTGACGCCGTACTGTAGCAGCGTCGAGACATCCGAGCGCCCCTCGACGACGATAATCGCGTCGCTCTCCTCGACTCGTGGCCCCGCAGGCAGGCCCTCGTACTCGGTAATGTCGGCGACCCGGACCTGCTGGCGGACCTCGTCGAGGATGCGCTGGCTCGATCCGGTCGTCTCGTCGAAGGCCTCGACGAACAGCTCCTGTGCGCGCTCGATGACCTGTCGGCGCTTTGCCGCGCGGACGTCCTCGATGTTCGTCACTTCGAGATCCGCCCGGCAGGGGCCGATCCGCGTCAGCGTTTCCAGCGCCGCGGCGAGCGTCGCGGTCTCGACTTTGTCGAGGCTCGTCGCGATCGTTACTGTGCCGTGGGTCTCGCCGCCCGCAGAGTCGATCTCGACGTCGATGCGACCGACTTTCGAGGACTGCTGGAGGCTCCGCAGATCGAGTTCGTCGCCCAGCAGCCCCTCGGTCTGCCCGAAGATCGCACCGACGACGTCACTGCGTTCGACCACCCCGCTGGCGATGACGTCGGCGTGAATGAGATATTTCGTGGTGTCGTCCATTGATGATCTGCCCCGGTGTGGGGCGTGATTGTGATATGCCCATGATGATCGCCATGGAACAGTTTATATACGAGTTCGGCGGCCCAAATAGCTGTCGTCAGCATCTCATCCGGGACAAAAACCGAGCGCTTTGATCTCCCCGGCCGCGGTGGTAAATCACCCGTCCGAAAAGAACTCGCGCATCCGCTCGTGACCGTCAGCCACCCGCTGTCGACGCTCCTCGTGGGTGATCTCCTCGACGCCGACCGGAACCTCCCGGTCGTAATGGGCGTAGTAGCCGTCGAGTGCGACCCAGTCGTTGTAGAACTCGGGGATGACCCGTTTGATCAGGTTCAATGCAACCCGCGCACCGTCTCCGGCGTTGACAAGCGCCTGATGGTGAGTCCCCGTCATCCGACCGGCGGCGTAGAGGCCATCGACGGTGGTCTCTCCGTCGCCGTCAGTCCGAACGATGTCGATGTCGCTGCACTCACGCTCCAGCTCCGTCTCGACGTCGAGATCGTCGAGGTACCCGCTGTTTGACCACGTCGCGGCGATGACGTGATCAGCACGCACCGCTTGATCGGCAGTCGCGAGCTCGAACCCCTCCTCTCGCTGCTCGATTTGCTCGACGGTTTGCTCCCGGAGGCCACAGGAGGCTTCCCGAAGGTGTTCCCGCGAGAGTTCCAGCAGCGCCCGGGGCTCGATACCGGCCGGGAAGCCGAGGTAGTTCTCGACGAACGCGCACTTCTGTAGCGTCGAGCGACCGTTAGTGAAGACGACCGTGTCGAGATCGGCGCGGGCACAGAACACGCCGGCAGCACAGCCCGCTGGTCCGGCACCGACTACCGCGACGTCGACGGTCCTCTCCGGTTTGCTCGTCATCGGTGCCCTTCCGAAAGGTGGCTCGGATACTCGTATGTCGGTTCAACTGAAACCTGACGTGAATTGAGTGTGGTCGCTGTATGCATTGTCATCGAGATGTCGGTGAGTCGCAGTCGCCCGTCGCCGTCGGAAGCTCGGGGACCGACCCGAGTAGCTCGCGCGTGTAGGGATGTACAGGATCCTCCAGTACGTCCGAGGCTCGCCCGAGTTCGACGAGCTCTCCGTCGCGCAACACGCCGATTCGGTCGGCTATCCGCGCGATAGCACCGATGTCGTGAGAGACGAACACCGTCCCCTCGACCCGATTCGCACCCAGATCCGCGATCATCGAGAGGACGCGTGAGCGCGTCGTCGCGTCCAGGGCAGACACCGGCTCGTCGAGCAACAACACCTGTGGCTCGGCAGCGACTGCGCGAGCGAGTGCCGCTCGTTGTACCTGCCCGCCCGAGAGCGCTGTGGGTCGAGCGTCGGCGATACCTGGCGGGAGATCGACCAGCGAGAGCAGCTCGTCGAGTCGACTGGAGCGTCTGCTCTCGGGCCAGCCGAGCCGGGCGAGCGGTTCGGTGATCGATCGCCCGATCCGCCAGCGCGGGTCGAGGCTCGAAAACGGCTGCTGAAAGACGACACCGACCCTCGACAGCAACTCGGCGGGCCGATCGTCGATGCTCCCGACCGACCGGCCGTCGATCCGAACGCTGCCGGTCGTCGGTGTCTCCAACCCTGCGATCAACTCGACGAGGGTCGACTTCCCGCCGCCGCTCTCGCCGACGATCCCCAGCGTCTCCCCGGACTGCACCGCAAGCGAAACGTCGTCCACGGCGGTATGCGTTCGCCGTGTCCCCCGCAGGCTCGCTACCCACGAATCGTCGACGGGATAGGTCTTCCCGACGCGATCGAGTTCGATCAGTCCCGTCGTGTCCGCAGCTTCGAGGGCCGTACGCTCGACGGGGGAGCGTGACACGCCGGTCCCGTCCGCTATGGGTGCGGACGCCCGCAGTGACGAGCCATCGAAGGCGAGCGTCTGGGCAGCCTCGACGAGTGTCCGGGTCGCCGGCTGTTCCGGTGATGTCACGATCCGTTCGGTAGGCCCCTCCTCGACGACCCGTCCATGCTTGAGGACGACGACCCGATCGCAGTGTTCGGCGACGACGCCGAGATCGTGGGTGATGAGCAACACGCTGAGATCGCGCTCGCGAGCGAGCCGTTCGAGCAGTGCAATCACGCGAGCGCGCGTCGTGGCGTCCAGTCCGGCCGTCGGCTCGTCCGCGACGAGCAGCTCCGGATCGCCGGCCAGGGCGCTCGCCAGCAGCGCGCGCTGGCACTGACCGCCACTCAGCTCTGCGGGGTAGCTGTCGAGCGCGGTCGTGACCTGATCGATGCCGACATTGTCGAGCAGCTCTGCAGCCGCTTCCCGCCGTTGCTCTCGGTCCGTTCCGGACCCGATCAATGGAGCAGCATCGAGCAGGCTGCTCCGGTCGTTTTCGGCCGCCTCAAGCGCCTCGACGATCTGGTTGCCGACCGTATAGACCGGGTCGAACGCGGTCGTTGGGTCCTGAAAGGCGACACCGATCCGCCGACCGCGAACGGACTGAAGCGTCGTCTCGTCGGCGTCGACCAGCTCCGTCCCCTCGAGACGGATCGATCCGCCGAGGATCTCGCCGGGCGTGTGAAGCCCCACGAGCGATCGCCCGAGCGTCGACTTTCCGGAGCCGCTTTCCCCGACCAGCGCGACGAGCTCGCCGCGCTCGACCGAGAGGCTTGCGTCCTCGACCGCGGGAATCCTCTCGGACGAGCCCGGAGCGTCGTACACGACGTCGAGGTCAGTGATATCGAGTAGTGTCATACTGTCAGTGATGGTGATCGATCTCGGTCTGTCCCGACGGGTCGAGAACGTCCCGGAGCCCGTCACCGAGCAACGTAAAGCCAAGGACGGTGATGGCGATCGCCACGCCCGGGATGTTGACCAGCCACCAGGCGGTCTGGAGATAATGACGCCCGGTTGCGATCATCGTCCCCCATTCGGCTGTCGGCGGCTGCGCCCCCAGGCCGAGAAAGGAGAGGCCTGCGGTTGCCAGTACTACCTTACCGGTGTCGAGCGTGGCCAGCACGATTACAGGGCCGAGCACGTTCGGAAGCACGTGATCGCGGACGACCGTCGAGTGATTCGTCCCGGCGAGTCGCGAGGCGAGGACGTACTCGCGTTCCCTGATCGACAGCACGCTCGATCGGACCACCCGGGCGTACGTTCCCCAGCCGACGACTGCGAGTGCAAGCATCACGTTCGTCAGGCTCGGTCCGGCGATACCGGCGATGACCAGCGCGAGCACGATACCGGGAAACGCAAAGAGGAGATCGACAGCACGCATGAGGATTTCGTCGGTCCAGCCGCCGAGGTACCCGGCTGTCAGACCCACGAGTACGCCGAGGCTCAACCTGACGACGGTTACGACGACGGCGATACCGAGCGAGAGCCTCGCACCGTGGACGATCCGCGCAAAGACGTCCCGACCGAGCGAATCGGTTCCGAACGGATGGGCAAGCGATGGTGGTTGCAGCGTCCGGGAGAGGTCCTGTGCGAGGGGATCCTGTGGAATCAGGAACGGCCCTGCGATCGCGACGGCGACCAGCGTAGCGACGATCGCCGCACCGACTGCCGTCTGTGTGTCGTCCAGCAACGAGCGCGACACGGCGATCGGCGACGCAGCCGAACTGCGTTGCCCGTGGTCGCTTGCGGTCTCTCGGCTCATGCGGAGGCACCTCCCAGCGATATCCGGGGATCCAGGCGTCGATACAGCAGATCCGTCGCGACGTTCATGAGAACGAAGATCGTCCCGGCGAGCAGCGTGACGCCCTGTACGACCGGATAGTCACGATCGAAGATCGCCTCGACCAGCAACATTCCCAGTCCAGGTCGCTGAAACACCACCTCGACGATGACCGCACCGTTGAGGACGAATCCCATCTGCAAACCGACGACGGTGACGACCGGGACGAGCGCGTTTCGCACCGCGTGTTTGTACACCACGAGGCGCTCGCGTACCCCCCGTCCACGCGCTGCCTCGACGAACTCGGCGTCGAGTTCCTCCAGCAGTGCGGCCCGCAACAGGCGGGTCTGTATCGCAGCGAGCCCCGTCCCGAGCGTGATCGACGGCAACACGAGATGGTGCAAACTCCCTGTCCCCGACACGGGAAACAGCCCGAGCTGTAACGCTAGCACGAATATCAACAGGTAGCCGAGCCAGAAGTTCGGCATCGCAACGCCGACCAGCGCGAACAGCTGGCTCGCGTGATCGACGGGACTGTTGGGGTTGAGTGCACTGGCCACGCCGGTCGGCACAGACACTGCGAGGGCAACGCCCATCCCACCGGCGGCGAGCGCGAGAGTCACTGGCAGTCGATCGACGATCAGCTCTCCGACGCTCCGGTCGTGATAGTACGATTCGCCGAGATCCCCGCCGAGTAGGTCCCCGAGCCACTGGAGATACTGCACGTGGAACGGCTCGTCGAGCCCGTGTTCGAACCGGAACGCCTCGACTTGCTCCTGAGTTGGCTGCTGTCCGAGCTGTGCCTGTAGCGTCGCTACCGCCGGATCCCCCGGCGCGATCACGATGATCCCGTAGGTCACCACCGTCACGAAAAACAGCGTCACGGCGGCAGTGACGGACCGACGCAACAGGTAGGACCGGCTCATGTGATCACTCGTCGTGGGCGAACTCCGTCCAGCGGGTCATGTGTGGTACTGCGTGAGTCTCGGGGCCGGTCGTGTCCGCTCGCTGTCCGAGTACGTACTCCTTGTAGTACACCGGCAACACGACGCCGGCCTCCATGACTCGCTGCTGTACTTCTCGGTAGGCCTCGTGTTTGGTCTCCTCGTCGAGTGCGCGATCGCCTTCCTCGATCAGTGCGTCAACCTCCTCGCCGGGGTTGTGGATCCCGGTTCCCTCGGACTCGTATATTTCCCTGTTGTCGCCGCCCTCCGAGTGGAACTGGAGGTGAACGAGGTAATCAGCCGCACCGTTGATCGAGCCGAGTTCGATGATGGTGATGTTCGATTCGACCTTCTGTTCGGTTTCGTAGAAGGTACCGCTCTCGAACTGTCGAATCGTCGTCGAAACGCCGATCTCCTCGAAGGAATCCTGCATCCGCGCCGCGATCAACTGCTCGTGTGGGGTGTCGCTGCTGACGTGGATTTCGAGCGTCTCGCCGTCGTACTCGGAGGCCTCGACGAGTTCGCGAGCACGATCCATATCCGGCCCGTACTCGGGCAACTCGTCGTGTGCCGACCACGGGATCATCGGCGAGTACGGCCCTTTCGCTGGCTGGCCGATGCCATGCAGGACGCTCTCAACGATCGACTGCTGGTCGACCGCGTAGTTCAGCGCCTGCCGTAGCTGTTCGTCGTCGGTCGGCGAGTTGTAGATGTTCATCATGCCCAGCCCCGTTCTGGGCTCCTGTTGGGTTCTGATTCGAACGTCCTCCTGACTGTCCAGCAACTTGACGTCCTGCCGTGGGATCTCGAAGCTCGCGTCGATATCTCCGGCCTGCAGGTTGGTCGAGCGCGTCGTCGGATCGACGATCCCCTCGATCACCAGTTCGTCCAGCCCCGGCGACTCGCCCCAGTACTCGTCGAACGCCAGGGTCCGGACGGGCTGGTCGGCTTCGACTTCGGGAGCCTTGAACGGGCCTGTACCGACCGGCCGGTCGTAGTTGCCCGGATGCTGGATACCAAAGAGCGGGTGACTCAACGTGCCGGGCAACGCCCCGAACCGCTCGACGGTCTCGATCTGCAGAGTGTGATCGCCCACGGGGGTAAAACTCTCGTCGGTTACCTTCGCCCAGCTGAGCGGTCGATCAGCCAGCAGTGCCGACAGCGAGTCGGCGACCAACTCGGCCGTGAGCTCCGAGCCGTCGTGAAACGTCACGTCCTCGCGGAGCGTCAGCTCCCAGGTTAGATCGTCGAGCGATTCCCAGTCGGTCGCGAGCCACGGCTCGATCTCCGAGAAATCGTGCGAGGACGCCGTGAGCGTCTCGTGAACTGGTGTGTAGTACGGAACGACACCGCCGTACATGCTCCAGGCACCGCCGGTCGGCGAACTGTGAATCGCGACGCGTTTCGAGCCATCGTCCTCGTCGTCACCGAGACATCCTGCGATTCCAAACGCTGTTCCTCCAGCGATACTGCCGAGCCACTTGCGTCGTGAGAGCGTCGTTCGTCCCATAATTAACAAGAAAATGGCTGGCCATAATAAATGCTATTATTTAGAGATCTTATTTTAATAATAGCTCATCTTTCATTAGCTGTGATACACACTCGAGAATTCTCGATACATTCAGCGTTCACTGGCTACAGTCGCGAAAAGTACGGCCGGTCCTAGCGCAACTTCGGCCGTGCGAGCACGTGGCCGTCGTGGCATTGGCAGTTACAGCGGAAATACGCTGCCCGGTGGCCTGCGGCCTCGAACGCCTCGATCAGCTCTGTCGCTGCCTCACTGTCGTCGACTTCGACGTTGACGAACGATTGCTGTCCCGAATCGAGCAGTTCGAGTGCACGCTCCCGGTCGACACGCTCCGGCGCGAGCGCTTCCATCAGGGGTGCTTCGACGGTCCAGTCATCCAGGGGCGGTTCATTGCCGTTGGCCATCGCACGCTCTATGCCTCCGTCCTCGTAGAAGTATTCGGCCAGTTCGGGGCCCTCGAACGCTCGGAGAGCATCGCGGTCATCCTCGGTGAAGCGGGTAATGAGCAGGAACAGATCCGTGTCGGTCCGGTCGGCGACGCGTTCGTAAGCAGCCACGCTATCGAGTCGGTCCGGGGTCGCGATGACGAACGCGGTATCCAGCACTCCCACGCGGTCCTCAAAGGCTTCGGTGCCGGCTGGGAGATCCTCCAGGATCCATTCGACACCCAGCAGTCCCCCTTCGGGAGCCGACGAGTCCGCTTCGAGGAACTGCCGTGTCTCACCAGTGACGGTCACGTTCGTACGCTCGCCAAACCGATGAGCGATCAGGGTCGCAACTGTAGTCTTTCCGACACCAGCGTCACCGACCACGCCGATCCGTTGTTGTGTGACGTGGCTCGGTTTCGGCTGCACGTCCGAACGATCTGTTGCCATCTATGTTATTAAATCAGTTCTTTTGATTAATATTCTTTGATATCGAAGCTCGGCACCGGCTCCGCGCGGATGTCGATTTCCCGGTATGCATTGCTATGGCTGACAGAGCGTGTCATAGAAAACGTCTCATATCCTCTACCTCGCCATTATCCAGGCTCCATTTCGTGTGTATGCCGGTGAATTTCGCCTGTCGCCCTTTTCATTCGCGTACAAAATCGTGGAGAATGGTTGTTGGGAACTATTGTATGACACGCTCAGGGCTGACATCCTCTCCTCGCCTGAAGCCACAGTGTCCGTCACCGCGCCTGATGCGGATCCTGCAAGACGGCATCGGCGGTCGAGAGCGACGCCAGCGGGTCCTCCGGATGGTCGTGCTCGAACAGGATCCACTCGACGCCGGCATCGCGTGCCGCATCGACGCAGCCCGGAATATCGAGGACGCCGTCGCCGAGGTCGGTCGGCTCGCCCTCGGCGGTGACGTCTTTGAGGTGGACGAGCGGGATCCGGTCGCCGTACCGGTCGAGCAGGTCGACGGGATCCCGGCCCGCGGCCTCGGCCCAGCCCAGATCCAGCTCGAAGCCGACCGACTCGTCGGTTTCCTCGACGAGCAGGTCGAAGGCCGTCGTGCCCGTCGCGTCGGTCGGCGTGACGAACTCGTGGTCGTGGTTGTGATAGAGCAGGCGGCAGTCGTGCTCGTCGAGCGCGTCGGCGAGTGAATCGAGCCGCGCTGCCGTCTCCGTCACCGCTTTGCGGTCCACGAAGTGTGACTCGTCGAGATACGGGACGACGACCGTCGCACAGTCGAGCGCGCGGCAGGCGTCGGCGACCGCGCCGGGATCGCGTTCGATCTCCTCGGCCTGGACGTGTGCCCCGGCCACGGTGAGGTCGGTCGCCGCCAGAGCGTCCTGTGGGCCGTCGGTCGGCACACCGGCGAACTCGACGCCATCGAGCGATGTCTCGCCGATCGCGGAGAGCTGATCGGGAAGCGAGGCGTCGACGTCGCGTAACGTGTACAGTTGAATACCGGTCAGCATACACTCCACTCGAACGCCGACCCTGAAAAAGCTCGGCGTCGGTTTCGCCTCGTCTCCCGGAGTATAATCCCGAGTCGACACGATGCGACAGCCC
>OBKM01000537.1_pt1 | contig 18562 bp, 17 predicted proteins | sample 1519691 | NCBI WGS metagenome assembly OBKM01 (sample SAMEA37050418, study PRJEB22526) | metagenome | biome: saline pan; feature: lake; material: water | place: Egypt | collected 2015 | depth 0.5 m | reverse complement strand
GGGAACGTCACCTGAAAGGCCAACGAGCCGCCCGGTGAGTCGACCGAGAAGCACGAAAATACGTGGTGGTCAAATCGAGAGTGAGGCCCAGCCGCTCGCAGTACCAATCACAACTGATTGGTGCCAAAAACTACTGAAAATTGGAACGGTAGTTCACCAACAAGTTGTAACAGGTTTAGTCGGGAAGCTGGGTTATATTTAGATTATGCCCACGATCAGACTCGATTACTTTTGACCCTCTCCACACGGGAAAAGCTGTGGGATTGCTCCGTGAGTAATTCCGGTTGGATTACCCCGGCTGTGAACGTGCGGATTCGCTGATGCATCTTTAGTCTTCACGTCAAGGCTGTGGTGTGTTGAATGGGCGTATCTACTCAGTTTTGCCCTCTTTTCCGGGAGTAGCACTCACGGGGGCTTAGGCCGTGAGCAGCGGATCAGGCCATCCTAACGCTCTATTCTATCCACGAAAGGAACGTTCTGTGATGATAATATCAACCGCTGCTGGTTGGGCTGCAAAGGTCTGTGAACGCGTGAGTAAGTTCCTCGTAGCAGCATGTCGTGTGTCGACCGACACATAACCTTTCGAGAGAGTAAACGATTTGATTACAGACTGTTTTGTCGGGTGATTTGTGGCATATCATGTGATTTATCCCTTGGCTAAGGCCCATGGGCGTTCACCTTGCAATTCTGCAAGTGCCGTCATGGGAACAAGGACTCCTCTCCGTGAGGCAGGAAGTCTCATCCTCAACCAAACGAGGCCGTAATCCGAGCGGAGCAGGACGGCGTAAGTTCATATATGTGTATATTTGGCGAATATAGGATCAATTTTGCTGCCCTTTACCACAAAATATGTGCTGCTTTATACCATGGATTTTGGGAAAAATGGGCATAACGCAAGGGAAATCGGTGGAATTTGGGTACTGTATCGAAATGGTTTTATTGTCTCTGGCCGAAAGTTTCCGGTATAGCGCCACTGCGCGCAAGATAACCATGAGCGAGAAACCTCACCAAAATCTGGCCATTATCGGCCACGTGGACCACGGGAAGAGTACACTGGTCGGGCGACTTCTCTACGAAACGGGAAGTGTACCCGAGCACGTAATTGAACAGTACAAAGAAGAAGCCGAAGAGAAGGGTAAGGGCGGATTCGAATTCGCTTACGTGATGGACAACCTCGCCGAAGAGCGAGAGCGTGGTGTCACTATTGACATCGCCCATCAGGAGTTCGAAACCGACGATTACAACTTCACAATCGTCGACTGTCCGGGTCACCGAGACTTCGTCAAAAACATGATTACTGGCGCAAGCCAGGCAGACAACGCAGTTCTTGTCGTTGCTGCAGATGACGGAGTCGCACCACAGACCCAAGAACACGTCTTCCTTGCTCGAACTCTTGGTATCGACGAGTTGCTTGTCGGGATCAATAAGATGGACATTGTTGACTACGAAGAAAACAAGTTCAAGGAGGTCCAGTCAGAAGTGCAGGAGCTCCTCAAGCAGGTTCAGTTCAACGTAGGAGATGCTTCCTTCATCCCAATCAGCGCATTCGAGGGCGACAATATTGCGGAGGCCTCGGACAATACGCCGTGGTACGACGGCCCAACGCTGCTTGAATCCCTGAACGCTCTTGAAGAACCAGAGCCACCAACGGACGCTCCACTCCGACTTCCAATTCAGGACGTTTACACGATTTCCGGGATTGGTACTGTCCCAGTTGGACGAATCGAAACGGGTATGATGCATCCGGGCGACGATGTTTCCTTCCAGCCAAGTGATGTTGGTGGAGAAGTCAAGACCATCGAGATGCACCACGAGGAAGTTGACGAAGCCGGTCCAGGTGACAATGTTGGATTCAACGTTCGTGGAGTCGGCAAGGATGACATCCGTCGTGGAGATGTCTGTGGCCCAGCAGACGACCCACCATCAGTTGCTGAGACATTCCAGGCTCAGATTGTTGTGATGCAGCATCCAAGTGTCATCACCGCTGGATACACACCAGTCTTCCACGCACACACCGCACAGGTTGCCTGTACAATCGAGTCAATTGACAAGAAGATGGACCCATCGTCAGGAGAAGTCGCAGAAGAGAATCCTGACTTCATCCAGTCCGGTGACGCTGCAGTTGTTACGGTGCGCCCACAGAAGCCACTCTCAATCGAGCCATCGAGCGAGATTCCAGAGCTTGGTAGCTTCGCAATCCGTGACATGGGACAGACAATTGCAGCAGGTAAGGTCCTGAGCGTCAACGAAGCATAACGTATGCAGCAGGCACGAGTCCGACTCGCCGGTACGAATCCGAGTGCTCTCGATGACATCTGCGGTGATGTCGAAGAGATTGCGGACAAGACCGGCGTCGCGCTATCAGGCCCTGTTCCACTGCCTACCAAAACGCTTGAAATTCCGGCACGAAAATCGCCTGACGGCGAAGGTACAGCGACATGGGAGCACTGGGAAATGCGAGTACACAAACGCCTAATCGATATCGATGCTGACGAACGTGCACTTCGGCAACTGATGCGAATTCAGGTGCCAAACGATGTGAGCATCGAGATCGTTCTCGAAGAATAGGCGACGACCTTTTTTATTGAAGGTCCATACTGGCGGTGATGGCCAGACGACCTACGATTGAGGTACTCGCCCTCTGCGCTGTTATATTCATAATACAACAACTTTTTGTGGTATTTGTCAACACACGCGCAGCAGTCGAATTTTTTGCCTTAGGCTTTCCGCTGACTGAGTATCCGTGGACAGTTGTAACCAGCGTGTATGCTCATGCAAGCTGGCACCACCTCTTCAGTAATGCAATTGTAATTGCACTGGCTGGTCTTCCAATTGAGGGACTAACAACAAGGGTACGGTTTCACTTGTTCGTGCTGTGGACTGGAGCATTCGCTGGCTTCTCACAAATCCTCATCACAAGTGAATTGGTTTTGGGAGCTAGTGGAGCTGCCTTTGCACTACTTGGGTATGTTCTTACCTCAAACCGGGTTACGGGAGGGCTATTAGATATGCTTCGATTGTCAATTCGACAGAAAATTGCCGTGTATATTCTTGTAGCTGCTGGAATTTCGCTAATGCTACACACAGAAGGAGCTGCTCTATATGGGCATTTTACAGGGCTGTTGCTAGGGCTGATAGCCGGACGGATGAATATACTGCGGTCAAAAGAACGCAATACTCAAGTCGCTTCTTAATGTACTACCGATGAGGGCCGGTAGATCAGTGGTAGATCGCTTCCTTCGCAAGGAAGAAGCCCTGGGTTCAAATCCCAGCCGGTCCATTTAGTCTGGGCCTGTTAACCATCAAAAGTATACAGACGATTCCTCCGGGCAAAAGGTGTATTCCGCTTCCAAGAATAGAGAGGTTAGACAATAGACCGCTGAGAATGAGGATTGTCGAGGAACAAAAGAGGCATATTACAAGAATTGCGTAGTTCCTGATAAGGACTGGTTATACGATATGAATATATTTGGTACGTCGCTTCGTGAACGTCTGATGTACTTCGCCGGGCTCTTCATCGGAACCATCATTTTATATACTATTATTTACCATTGGTTGCTACTCACATTCGAGCCAGGTGTTCACGAAAAAGCATACCACGACTCGCTGCAGAAGGTGGTAGAAACCTTAACAACGGCTGGGTTTGGAGGAGATACAGACAACTGGACAACTCCACAAGTAAATCTCTTTGTTGTGTTGATGAACCTGACTGGAGTAGCACTTGTCTTCCTAGGCATTCCAGCATTTGCAGTGCCGTTGCTACAGGAAGCGATAAAAGAGCAAGTTCCGACCTCCACAGATGAGGCAGATCACGTAATTATTTGCTCTGAAGTTCCGTCCGGCCGAGTGCTATGGGAACACTTTGAATCGGCTGACATGCCGTATGTGTTTGTACACGATGATCGAGAAACCGTTCGTAGGCTAGCACAGAACGAAATAAATGTGATCCACGGAGATCCAACGCAATTAGAAACGTTAGAGGCAGCAAACATCGCAGAGACAAAGACATTGATTACGGATGTTGATGATCAGACAAATTCGTCGATTATTTTGGCTGCCAAACAACTCGAGCCGGAAATTGAAATTATCAGTTCCGTAGCAGACAGTGAAATCGCATCTCAGCATCAATTCGCTGGCGCTGATCGTGTAATAAAGGCAAAACAAATCCTTGGAGAAAGTCTCGCGTCTAAGGCAACAACATTCTATGCAGAAGAGCTTCGCGATTCAATCGAAGTTGAGTCAGAGATTGATGTGCTTGAGGTCCTTGTCGAGCCAAACAGCCAGTTGGTTGGACAATCAATCAGAGATGCAGAAGTGTTCGGAAGCGGTAGACTGACTGTTGTCGGGCTCTGGCACAATGGCCGATTTGTCGTCACACCGCATCCATCCACAACTATTCGGGAGAATATGATTCTATTAGTTGTCGGAGACCAAGGCCAAATTGCAGAGCAACAGCTAGATCCAGTCCCGGCCCCTCGAGGTGAAATTTCATCAGTTGCCATATGTGGATATGGATTTGTCGGACAGACCGTAGAGGCAGAGCTAGAGCGAGCAGGGATTGATGTAACAACAATAGATATCGATCCATCGCTTGATACAGATGTTACTGGAGACGTGTCAAAGGAGAGAACCTGGGACAAGATTAACGTGGATGACATCGATGCTGTCGTGTTGGTTTTGAGTAACGACACGGCTATGATTGCAACCGCGTTGTTGCTTGAGGAACTACTGCCAGAAGTTGAAGTAACCGCTCGGGCAAACGATCCTAACAATATCTGGAAGTTGTACAGTGCGGGAGCGGAGTATGTCCTGTCGTTGCCAACGATTACCGGTGAGATAATCGCTGACCGAGTTTTACCAGAAGAGGGACTCATTACACCTGAAACAGGATTCGAATTTGGTCGGATAACAGCACCAAAACTTGCTGGGAAGACACTACGAGAGGTGGATATTCGACGTCAAACAAACTGTACAGTCGTTGCTGTCGAGCGAGAAGGTAAGTTGATTACGGAAGTTGATCCATCGATGAGAATCCAAGAAGATGATATACTTGTTGCCGTGGGAGATAGCAGTGCAATCAAAAAGTTGCGGGAATTTACTGAGCAGCCACCAAAGTCTCTTATGAAGAAATAGACCCCGGAAAGAAGAATTTTGATAGAGAGGCATTTGGGTAGCATTGTCGACGGCCTCGAGGGCAAGCTTCGAGGCACTTGGCCTGCCACGCCTGTAGATGTGGGCTGGACCTTCTAACCGTTGTCAGTACCACAAGTTTGTTTTTCAGTCCAGAGCACGCCACAATCCCAGTGTCGAATATTGAACTGTTTGTACATTCAACAACTGCTAAGAAAATGTGTGCAACTTTCTTTTCGGTAGAAGTCGGAAGCGTTTTTTACGCCCTTACCGTCATTGTAAATGTGGGTTCGTGGTCTAGTGGTTATGACGCGGCCCTTACAAGGCCGAGATCGGCGGTTCGAATCCGCCCGAACCCATAGAATTTTTCAGAGGACAATCGTACATAGCGAAAGGTGTACTTTGTTTCCCGAGAAGCTCGGGTATCAAAAAGAGATAGTAATCATCGAAGATATTGATCACGGGCTCAGACGGAAAGAGACTATACTTGTTGTTGTATCCAGCGTACTGTGTCTTGAATTTCAGCGTCGGTAGCTCCATGTCCGACAGTGTACGTCTTGTAGGTAACGTCAACGCCGACGTCACGGAGCCGATTACTGGCACGCTCTGTTCGCTCTTCTGGGATCACCACATCAAGCTCGCCAGCGGCAAGAAACATTGAGACACTGCGGGCATTAGCTAATTTTGAGACAGACTGATGGACATCTGGAAGATATGAATTAAGAGCAACAACCCAGTTAACTCTGTCTGGGGCTTCGATGGCAGTGCCGATTGCAAGTGTTCCGCCTTGGCTAAATCCAAACAACCCGATCTTGCTGGAGTCGATTGGATACTTGGAAGAGATATAGTCGATGAATTTTGCAAGTCGGTAACTACTGGTGCGGAAGCTATCCGTATCAGGCTGACTGTTATGTAGGCCACCTTGGTCGACGGAAAGATTGTACCATGCATATCCATCTTCGAAGTCAATTGGACCTCTGACGCTGAAGATGTGCATGTAGTCTGGAAGTTGTTTTGCGATTGGTAGGAGGTCGGTTTCATCTGCTCCCCGGCCGTGTAAAAAGATCACCGCGGGGGCTGATCCATTTACAGAAGAGGAGGGCGAGCGGCTGCGATAAGCAAGTGGGACCTCTGAAGACATTGAAAACATCAAAAAAGAGAACGGGAACAAACAAGTATATTCCGGGATGTAATACTGTCCGGTGAATTATACCATCGTCCGGCAAAAAGTCAACATTCATCCAAATTGTGAATGCTTCCCACAGATTTATATTCTTGTGTGACAATCATGTGCATGTATGGCAACTGCTCCCAATGACTCCGAAGAGGAGCTAATTGATCAGTTTCTCTCCCAGCGTGGTCACGAAACCGCATCATGGGAGACGGAATATAATAAGAAACAATGTCCGGAATGCGGCGGAATCCACGACACAGAGGCAGTAACATGTTCAGTATGTGGGTGGAGCCCAGGACAATAGGGAGCGGCGTCGAATAAATGAATCGGCAATCCAGCTAATTTCTGGAATAAGCAAGAAGGGGTGGTACATTGGTATTTTCGAAAAGAAAATACCCTTACATCCCTGAAATCCACAGAAAGATGTACAGGGCAAGAGATCAAGTTGAGCATCAACAGTGGATTGAAAGGCTAGAATCTGCCGTCAATGAGCTTGGGTTTAGTGAACAGGCCTATACTACAGCAGTAGATCTCTTCCTAGCGGATGTTCCGGAGGAAGAAGAGTCAAAGCCAACCGCTCTGGCTGCGAGTTTATACGCAGGGGCACTAATTGCTGAGGAAAATCCATCGCAAGCAGAAGTAGCAGACGCCTGCGATGTAGCCAGACTGAGTGTACAACAGTACTGGAAGGAACGAATCAAGATTGCTGGACTGACTCCACCCGCATGGTAAGAACTGCTGAGTAAATCACCTCATAGGAGGCTTTGGAAAACCTGCCTCGTCAGACAAGTTCAAAGCTTCCTCATGGGTCAGTAAACACCTCAGAATAAGTCATAAGACAGTCACTTCGTATCGGTTGTGCAGAATCAGCGATATGAACAAATATATCGATTATATATTAAGACTGAAAGTCAGCATGCTGTGCCTCCTGCTTTGACACAACATTTCCATGTTGATCGATTTCACCGCGTAGAATCCGTGTGCTAGAAATAATACCTCCATCCTCTGCAGTAACGTGATCTACGACCTCTATATTAAGAGGAGCGTATCCGTTTTGCTTCCGGAGTTCATTAATCTCGTGAGCTGCTGGTTCAGTTTCTGGCGACACAACAAGGTACTCAAGTTCAGATCGTTCGCTTGCAACACCCGTCGGAGAAGAAAGAGGCCGAATTTCGAAGTTTCGATCATGCTGGTCGGCAAGAAGGCTGAGTTCACTCTGGAGATCAGCCTTTCGTTGTTCGTACGGTCGAATAGGACGTTGTTCGTCGCGTGTTTTTGGAGCCAGTTCATCAGTTGTGAGCCCAATAACAGTATCTCCCAGTTCAAGCGCCCGATTGAAAAGTTCCCGGTGGCCATCGTGAATAGGATCAAAAGTCCCGCCTAACGCAACTCGCATATGTCTGGAAATTGTTCTCAACCAGTATAAAAGAACGGAAAAGAATAGTTAAAACGTAACTATTTATTCTTACTCACGGTTTTCTTCATCATTTGAATCATCAGGAGACGAATCGTCTTCCTCACCTTCTTCAGATTCAGACGAGTCAGATGAGATGATATCTTCAGACGAAGTATGATCGGATTCATCATCCGTGTCATCTTCGACAGTAATAGTTACAGGGTCTGACTCAGGTTCAGAAGTACTACTAGTGTATGCGTCGAGGTTAAATACGGCATTGAGTTGATCTTGGATTTGCCCTTTTGTTGAGGAAATCAAATCACTCGGAGCCATCGCCGAATACTCATATGGATTGTTACCAGCACCTTCGCTTGACCGCTTACTACGCTCAACAATCTCATCGTCAGCCATCTCTGCCAGAGCTTCACGGACGGTGCTTGGATAGAGACCTGTTCCTTCAGCCACCTCTTCACTTGTTGATTGCTGGTTTTGTCGCAGGTAAATGTAAATTCGAGCTTTGGTCTCCGTTTCTAAGATCCAAGCCAGTAGGTCAACTAGGCGTTGATCAAACCCTTCAACTGCTCGGTCAGCACTCTCTTCAAGTCGTTCTGAAATGTCATCTCTTTTTGACTGATTATCTGTGTTTTCATCGGACATAAGTCGTTTCTAGAAGAACAAAAACGTTCAGGAGTAAAAAGCCTTACAGTAATGATATATACTAGCATACCAGCCAAAAGACTAAGTTCCAATGCTCGGCAGTGAACTACCCCACCCTACTCGCTCACCGCTGACGCGGGTCGCTTCTTGAGGGTGGGGCTTCCTGTTTCCACGACGCGCTTTGCAGGAACAACCGCAGTTCCCGCAGGGAGCGCAGTCTCCACAGGCGTTGATTCGGAGTGTCCCATTCCTAGTTCAGAAAGACCGCGAAAAAGAACATTCAACGCGGCATTCAAATCTCTATCCGCTTCAAACCCACATGATGGACACGAATGTTCACGTATCCACAGTGGTTTATCTGTCTCCACACCACACTCTGCACACTCTTTGGTCGTCCCCCTTGGGTCAACCGCAACGAAGTGCGTTCCCTCTCGCTCACACTTGTATTCCAGTAGTTCGGTGAAGGTATTCCACGCCGCAGACGCCGTGTTGCGGCTGTTGCGCGGCGATTCCAGCATTCCTTTCACGTTGAGGTCTTCAACAGCCACAAGGGCATACTCCCGAGCGTAGTATGCCGAGAGTTTGTGCAGGAAATCACGCCGCTTACGCTTGATTTGCTGATGACACTCTGCTACTGTCTGGCGTTGGTTCTCCCAGTTGTTCGACCGATGTTCTTTGCGCGAGAGACTCCGTTGCTCCCGTTCCAAGCGGTCGCGCTCGTCCGAAAGGTCAAGTGAGCCAACTGCCACACCGTCCGTATCGTGGGCGTACTTCAGAATCCCCACGTCAATGCCAACCATGTCGTCAGTGTTAATCTCATCCAGTGACGGTTTCTCCGGGTTTTCTTTGTCGTCAACGGCGAGAGAAGCGTACCATTCTCCAGTGGGTTCTTTCTTGAGTGTGACTTCTTTGATTGTTTCATCGTCGGGGATGTCTCGGTGGCACTCAATTGGAATATCCGCAAGTTTCGACAGTGAGAGGACAGTCTGACCGTTCTTCTTGTCGAACTCGAAGCCAGACTGGACGTAGGTGAAACTGCGGAAGTCGCTGGGTGCCTTCCAGTTGAGACTGCCGACGTTGTAGCCCTTCTCTTTCAGTTCACCGAGTGCCGTGATACTGTCCTCGATCCGCATGACTGCGGCCTGTGCAACCGTCGAGTACAGGTCGTTCAGGTCGTCCCACCACTCTTTGAGGTCGGTGAGTCGGTCTCGAACCTGTCGCACTCGTTGGTTAAGTGTTCCCGCAGACTCCGGAATCTCGTTAAACTCTCCGAGCGCGTGGTTGTAGAGTTGCCTACAGGTGTCCCGGTGGTAATCCAACAACTCACGCTGTTGGGCTGTTGGCTTGAGTCGGAACCTGTAGGCGTAGTGCATCGGTTACTCGTCTGGGTTGGATGTTCGGACGATTTTCACGTCTGCGCCACGCCAGTCTTTGGGAACGAGGACGTGTGCGCCGTTGCCGGTGGCTTTCACCTCGCCCTCGATGACTTCGTGGCCTTCAATTTCGTGTCTATCCATCACCAGTATTTAGACAATGTATCAACATAAGCGTATCGGTTCGTGGGCCTGTTGGTCAGCAACAAGCAGGCGTATGATAGATGATGACGGCGGTGTATCCCCTCCCTACTGCGCTACTCGGCCTTCGGCCTGCGTTGCTCCTTGAGGAAGGGGGCTTACCGCCTAAAATCAGCTAAAATACAAGATCACAAAAGAAGTGACTCACAGAGCGTATCGACTCCCTGGTTTTGACGACACTCACGCTGCTGTTCTGCACCACTCTGTTCATCAAACATTCGGCGAATACCAGTTATATCGAGCCGGTCACAGTGTCTAGTGATGATTGAATCAAGCGATTCAGTGTCTCCAGATGGAAGGATGAAATCTGCTTCATGTCCGTGTCGAATTGCTCGCCATTTGTTTTCGTCTAAGATTTCACGACGAATGTCAGTCTGTGATTCACCGTCTGTGTATCGATCAGCTAGATCATGAACGAGAGCGTGAACATATTCGACAAAGTCGACAACGCGGTCAACCCGAACCTGTGCATCTGGTGTACGCACCTCGACAGTTCCGTGCCCGGTGTGGGGACGGACATCAAACCATATCTCACCACGGTCATTCACGGAGCCAGTCTCAAGCATTTTTTTCTCATACTGGCGGTATTCAGAGAAATCCGAAAACGATGTAGGGATTCCCGTGTTAGGAAGGTTTTCAAAGATTTTTGCGCGAGCTGACTGGAGGCCAGTATCAAATCCGCACCAGTATGGCGAATTTGCAGATAATGCCAGTATAATCGGAACGTACCATCGAAGTTCATTTGCGATCCATGTTGCCTTATCTGGGTCATTAACACCGACGTGAACGTGTAGACCAGCAGTCAGATTCCGATGCTGAGGATACTGTATTCGGTCAAGTTGCTCTTTATACCGGGGTTTTTCTGCGTGTTCAAGTGTACGCCAGTTCGCAGTCGGATGAAGACCGGCAGCAGCAATCCGCATACCGTGGTTCTCAGCGTGCGTACAGAGTGCAGACCGTGTTGCTTCAACCACATCGTGGACATTCTCAAAATCTTCGATGATTGATGTTTGCGTTTCAATAACGCACTTGAATAATTCGTGGTCGAGCTTGCCGGTTAGAAGGTCAGGTGGCGTGGAATTGTACACAAGCGTATCTGTGCCAGAAATCGGACGCCCCTGGTCGTCAACGATATAAAATTCTTCTTCAACCCCGATAGTACCCATATCAGTGAATACATCTGCAGCGCCACATTCCATCATAGGCTTATACACACTGCATATGTAAATACCGTATGAAGGCGACAAGCAATCTAGGTGCTTTTCCGACACTACTCGATAGTATGTATATGGCCCAAGAGGATGAGTCAAGCACAGACAATATTCCCACTCCTGGGGAAGAAGCCTCAGAGCCGGATTTTGATTATACATCCGGGGAGGAATTAGTTGAAGAATTACCGGACAAAGAAGAGATACCCAAGGATCTCCGTCGGCACTTTTGGAGAACAGTGCTTTTTGTTAACGGGCTTATTTTGTTTGTCTGTGTGGGGGTTCTCCTCTGGGTAATACAGGGAATGCAACAGGAAGGCCTATTTTTGATTGCTCTTGGAGGCTTCTGCGGATTGTTCGCCTACCGCCTATATCGACAATTTAATCGAGAATATCGATAGACAATAGCGACTAGAGGGGGTTTGCCTGCTGCTTGCTGACGGATGAACGGTTCGTCGTAGGATCTTTCATAACAGTGAGCCGATCATCGGCAGCATCGAGTAAGTGTTCATCGTGGCTGACAACAATAATTTGCTCAACACCAAGCTCGTACATGGTGTTAATTAGTTCCACAAGTTGTTTGACGTGGCCTGAGTCAAGGAATACCGTTGGCTCATCAAGGATTAATGGAGGCATTGGAGCGGCCCCATCGATCCCTTCAGCAAGGAGCCGATAGATTGCGCATCGTAGGCTAAGATTGAACAGAGCACGTTCGCCACCAGATAACTGGCCAGGATCTAGTGGTGTGCCATCTTTCTGGTAGACGGTGAGTGCGTATTCATCAGAAAGTTCGATTTCATCGTAAGCATCATTTCGATAGATCAGGTCAAAAGTCTCGTTTAGGAGTTGCTGTAGCGTACTGACATTTTGCTGTCGAAGCGTTGCACGGAGATTTTCATACATTGATTCAAGATCAGAAACTTCTTGATGGACGTTCTCAAGAGCAGCTTCGCGTTTGCGAAGTTGTTCTGCGCGATCGCGAAGCGATTCGAGTTCATTTAGCTCTGCCCGAACACCACCAATCTTGTTTTGCAATTTGTCTCGTTGTTCTGTCAGTGATTCAAGCTCGTCGTTAGCTTGTTCAATGTATTTTTTTGCCCGCTTACGCTCTTTTTTGGCTTCCTCAAGACGATCTGTGTTGTACTCTGTTTTAAGCTCCTTACGCTGTTGCTTGAGTCTGCTCACCGTTTCTTTTCGTTCGTCATTTTGCTCTTTAAGCAGTGACCGCTGTTCTTTTTTTGCTTCATATTGTTCCTGAATACGCTCAAGACGACTTGTTATTTCCTTCAGCTCTTCTGTAGTCTGTAATTCTGATTGCAGCGTTGTGAGTTCTTGATTTAACGTTGCAATTTCTTCTCGTTTGTCAGCTGCCTGCTGGCGGTTTATTTCTACTGTTTCCTGCTTGTTCTCAATTTTAGCCTCTGCGTCCTCGATATCTGCTTGGAGAGAATCAATGCGTTGTTGTTTCTCTTCAATTGAATCTTCGCGCTCAGAGATGAGTTGTTCAGCGGTCGAGATTCGGTCATCAAGTGTTTCAAGTTCTGTTCTTGCTTCTTTGAGTTGTGAGACTTCCTCAAGTTGCTCGTTTATTTTTTCAATCGTCTCTCGCTTGTTTTCAATTGACTGAGTAATTGATTGATACTTTTGCTGCTGATCATCAATGGAATCAACGTGGGGGGATCCATCGACTGGTTGTCCACACTTGGGACACTTGCCAGCACGCCGAAGCTCCTTTGCCTGCTCAATTTTGTCTTCAAGCGTCTGTTGATCGGCTACAAGAGAGCGAAGCTCTTCCTGAAGCTTTTCTTTTTTTGCTTCTAGTTCACTGTAATGTGAATCAAGTTCAGGTGGTTCGACAGAACCGGTTGTGAGTTGGTCAGAAAGTGTCTCGCGCTGTTCTGTCAGTGTATCAAGTTTCTCCTTTCGGTTTTGTAGTGTTTGCTGATCAGACTCGATTTCGTCGCTGATCGTATCAATTTCATCCTGTATCGACGAGATTTCATCTTGGAGGTTTTCAACTCTGTCCGTCGCTGTGTCTGCCTCGTTTTCGAGTTGCTGTATATCACGGCGAAGGGCTTCAATTGAATTACGGAGCTCTTCTTTCTCAGATCGCTTCGATTTGATTATTTGCTCGATAGAGTCAGCACTGACAGCTTCAGATAGGTCATCCTGTAAGGTTTCGCGCTTATTTTGTAGGGCTGTTTTTTTCTCTCTGAGCTTCTGTAAGTCTGACTGTAGCGTTGTACGCTGCTGCTCGGTGTTCTGTATCTTCTCGGTGAGTTGGTCAATATCAGAACTAATTTCTTCAAGTTCCTGCCGCTTTTCTTGATATTCTTCGATGGTCTCAACAGCGCGGTCACGAGTATCCTCCGCGGTTGCTTTTTGCTCTTCAATGCGGTTAATATCGTCAGTAATCTCGTTGAGATCTGTTTCAAGTTTGTTAAGTTGTTGGTGGAGATTTTTCTCTTCTTTTTCTTCGATCTGTTCCTGAATACCAGACAGTTCACCCTGAACACGCTCAAGGAAATCGCTGACTGCTAAGCGGGCATCGCCAGCGCGATCACGATAGTTTTCTAAATCGCCCAATTGCAGAAGTTCATCAATGATATCCTGTCTTGTCTCTGGAGAAGCATGGATGAGCTTATTGATTTCACCCTGTCTAACATACGCACAGTTGACAAACGCTTCTGAATCCATTCGAAGGAGTTGTGAGATTTTCCTTCGAACATCTCGAGCACCGTTGATAGTGTCACTTGGTGTTTCTAGTATACACTCTGCTGTGGTTGCTCTGTCACCCGTTACTCGAACACGACGACGAACGTGATATTTTTCTCCACTATGGGTAAACCATAATTCAACGGACCCTTCTTCAGCACCAGTCATAACGAACTGATTTAATGTTTCGTCAAGAGCACGAGACCCATAAAGTGCAAAGAAGCATGCTTCAAGTAGAGTGGTCTTGCCACTGCCATTTGGCCCATGAATAACTGTTACACCTTGGTTCAACGAGAGATCAGTTGATTTGTAACATCGAATATTTTCTAACTTCACACGGGTGAATTTCATAGATAATCACCCATTGAGAGTTGCTGATTGGATCCATCATCAGAACTGTCACCTGATGTGTCAACCTGTTCAGGTTCAGAAGATGATGATCCATCACCTGTTTTATCATCTATCTGCAGCGACGACAGTCCTTCATCTAAAGCTTCTTCGATGCTCTGATGAGCGTAATCTCGAACGTTACTGTCTGCAATCGCAGAATCACGAATCACCTGATCTAGATCACGACTGACAGTGCTCAAATCCATTTGCTTGAGTTGTTCACGAACGGCTGCATCCGGATCGGCAAAGCTAACATCCATGTCATCCGTAGTTTCGTCTAGCTCCCGCCGATCATTAACTCGGGCAATAAGGGCTCCTTCCTCAAGGGCGATTTCTTCAAGCGGCCCTGGGGTGATTTGTTCCCCTTCGCCCTCAATAGTAATAATTGTAACAGCATCGGTGTGGTCATACTCACGGACACGATCACGAGCATACGCAAATCCCTGTCCAGAATTCAGTTCAACATCAACAAATACAAATCGTCGCGTTTCAATTGTTCGGCGGCTGATCTCAATGTCGCCGTTCGAACTTCGAATGATGTTATACCCACGCTTTTCGCGTTCGGTAGCACTGGCGCGTTCAGTTGAGCCGGGATACGTAAGCCACGTATCATCTATTTTTCGCGTACCGGGCTCATGATTGTCTCCCAAAAGTAAGGCGTCAAGCGAAATATTAGACTCGCTTAGAAGTCGTTCTGTATCCCAATCTCCAATCTCAAACGGTTCAAAGAGGCCGTGAGCAACAAGTACAGCGTGTTCGGTATTGGCCGGGATAAAATCATACTCCAGTTCGTCTCGTTCGGTCGGAGGGACATAATCAAGCCCATAGATGGAAATATCCCCAACAGTGTATGGATCTGATCCAAGTCGGTGTGTCAAGTCCAAATCGGCAAGCAGATCAAGCCACTGCTGATCTCTTTTCTCCTCATGATTCCCAACGATTGCAAGAAACGGGATAGATGCATCTCGGAGTCGGCGAAGAGCACTAACAACACCCTGTATATCTTGGAGATCAGGTCGTCGGTCCTGAAATAGATCACCGGAGTGGACGACAGCATCGACATCCAACTCAATGGCGTCTTCAATAACCGTTTCAAATGCGCGAAGAAAGTCTTGACGGCGTTCCGGTGAATGATATTGCTGATATCCAATATGCGTATCACCGGTATGGAGCAGCCGCGTCATGTATTATTATTCGTACAGACAATAGTAAATCCGCGGATCTATGTTGGGATCTTGACTATGTTTTGGTTATAGAGTGAAGATCATATTTCCCCAGTGAGCTAAAAGCAGGAGTGTTATTTATACACATATGTTTAATTGTTATGAATATAGGGAATAAGATCAACCTTTTTCTTAAGTGGAATCTATATCCGTAATCTTATTTACTCGGGTATAGACTATCTCACCATGACCGAAAATGTGAATCCATTCAAGAGTCTGCAACAACAACTCGACCAAGCGGCTTCATATCTCGATATTGATGACGGATTGCTTGAGCGATTAAAACAACCAGAGCGTGTGCTTGAAACGAACCTTACGATCAAGCGTGATGATGGATCACTTGACACCGTTCAGGCATACCGATCACAATTTAATGGTGACCGAGGGCCTTACAAAGGAGGGATTCGATATCACCCAGGAGTTAATCGCGATGAAGTGAAAGCGCTGTCCGGCTGGATGGTATACAAGTGTGCTGTCGTTGATATTCCATTTGGGGGTGGAAAAGGTGGCATTGCGATTGATCCATCGAACTATTCTGTTGATGAAATTGAGCGGATTACACGGGCGTTTGCCACAGAGTTGCGACCACTGATCGGTGAAGAGAAGGATATCCCTGCACCGGATGTGAACACCGGACAGCGGGAAATGAACTGGTTTAAAGATACATACGAAACGCTGGAAGATACAACAGCCCCTGGGGTAATTACGGGTAAGGCCCCAGATAGCGGCGGGAGTGCCGGACGAGTAGAAGCAACCGGTCGGTCAACAGTTATTGCAGCCAGGGAAGCGTTCGAATACTTGGGACGAAGTATTGAGGGTGCGTCTGTCGCTGTACAAGGATACGGAAATGCTGGTTGGATTGCAGCAAAACTCGCTCACTCGATGGGTGCTCAGATTGTTGCCGTTAGCGACTCTTCTGGAGGAGTATACTCAAAAGAAGGGCTAAATCCGGTTCGGGTTCGAGAGCACAAAGACGAGACAGGCAGTGTTGTAGGATACGAAGGAGCAGAAAGCGAACTTACAAACGAAGAATTACTGACACTCGATGTTGATCTGTTGATTCCAGCAGCATTGGAAAACGCAATTGATGAAGAGATTGCTTCCGATATCTCGGCCGATATAATTAGTGAGGCTGCAAACGGGCCGCTGACTCCGAAAGCTGACAACATTCTAGCTGACAAAGACGTGCATATCGTCCCTGATATTTTGGCTAACGCAGGAGGAGTTACTGTTTCATACTTTGAATGGGTGCAAAATCGACAGCGGTTCTATTGGGATGAAAAGCGCGTCAACGATGAGCTAGAGTCAGTTATCGTCAATGCGTTTGACACACTGATCGATACTTACGAAGAAAAGAATCTACCAACACTGCGGACTGCAGCATATGTAGTGGCAATACAGCGTGTGATCAACGCATACGACCAAGGCGGAGCGTGGCCATAGTAATTAAGATCTATATGTCCGAATTCTAAGATATAAAGACTTCCTACTTACAGCGGCAGCAAGCCGAACGCCCACCCGTTTACGGGTGTGGATGAAGCCGACAACTGGGACCCGTTCCACGCTCGTAGCTTCGACTGGATATTCAACGGAATCCAAGAATTGATTTGCCGTCTACTACAATTAGCGCCTGCCGACGTAAAACAACGGTACCTCCGAGTCACCGGGGCAGAACCGCGCTCACACCGGCGGATAGGAAACGGCTGCTTGGCTCAGCCAGCACTTGTCGGTTTCAAACCACAATATCCCAACCAAGCGGTGCGGTTCCGTGGGAATCCCACGACTTCACTCGTGTGGAGGAAATCAACACTTCGGTAATTGCAAATATTTTTGCGTCATTTTGTCATAGAACAATATGTGGATATTCGTGACTTCGCCCGAGGAACGGTTAGCTGGGAGCACCTAGAGGATATTGGACTGAAACTTGTAACTCGCCTCGGACAAGATCAGGCAAGGATTAGATTTCTTAATGCAGATAACTGGCTATCCACCCCGTTGGTGGTTGATGATGCGTACTTTGTGAAGGTAATTACTTCTCAGAACGTAATGGTCCACAGTCTGATGACACGAGCACGCAATGCCGGTGCAATGATGAGTGGAACAATAGGATTTTTCGGTCAATTTGAAGATCCAAGGGCGATGGGAGAGCACGAACTAAAAACGATTAGTCAAATGCGAGAGATTGGGATCAATGCTCCAGACACAATTGATCATTTTGAACACGATGGATCCAGCGTAGTCGTACTTGAGTATCTTGATGAGTTCAGAACGTATGATCAACTTGCTATCGATGAGCAGCGTATGTATGCAGAAGATATTTTACGGTATTTGGCATTAATGCATGAGCACGATTTTGCACACGGAGACATTCGTGATGAAAATATTCTCATCGCTAATGGAGAGGTATATTTTATTGATGCAACTTCCATTCAACAGGGTCAATTGAATGCCGCACAGGCGTATGATGTTGCATCGGTCTTGGCAGTGCTAGGACCACGGATTGGATATCGAGAAAGTGTTTCAATGGCAGTCAACATGCTTGGAGCAGGAATTGTTAGGGACGCACAGCGGTATGCACAGTTTGTCTACTTTCGGCCAGACCATACGTTCGATATCCATCAATTACAGGATGAAATTCAGCACGTTGTCGGACAAGAGCAAACTTGATCAAGCGGGCATACCGATTGCTTTCTTATCTTTTAGCTTGTTTGCCTAGTGCTCCCCACGTGGAGTTTGTGATATCAGAAAGTAAAACGAGACGTCAGCTCAGATATCGAGCCAGGCTGAGAAGTCCTCAGTGAGGAACTCCCAGTAGTCAAGGATACCAAGAACAAGTGAGACAACCAAGACAATAAGAACTGGAATACGGATCATCCAAATCCAAGTCGTTCCCCAATCGCCCAAGTCTTTGACACCTTTACCAAGTTCATCAATCGCAAAGTCCGACTGTTGCCAGCCAATGAATGCAGCCAGCAGTAGAGCACCAAGCACGAGCAAGACTCCATCAACAAGAAGGTCAAAGAAGTCCAGTAGGACAAGATCATACGCACTGAGAAGTCCAAGCAGGAAGATTAACCCACCTGCGCCGGCTGAAG
>OBKM01000536.1_pt1 | contig 18565 bp, 16 predicted proteins | sample 1519691 | NCBI WGS metagenome assembly OBKM01 (sample SAMEA37050418, study PRJEB22526) | metagenome | biome: saline pan; feature: lake; material: water | place: Egypt | collected 2015 | depth 0.5 m | reverse complement strand
GAGACGGTAGAGGACACGGTGGAGGAGACGGTAGAGGATACTGTCGAGGAGACAGTGGAGGACACGGTGGAGGAGACAGTAGAGGATACTGTCGAGGAGACAGTGGAGGACACGGTGGAGGAGACAGTAGAGGATACTGTCGAGGAGACAGTAGAGGAGACGGTAGAGGACACGGTGGAGGAGACGGTCGAAGACACGGTGGAGGAGACGGTCGAAGAGACGGTAGAGGATACTGTCGAGGAGACCGTCGAGCGCGTGCTCGAGGAGGATCCGGGAACGGAAGCGGGGGACGACAGTTCGGAGGCGGACAGATGACAGCCACGGTTCCAGGGAGGTAGCCGACGCCGGTCGGGGGGACGAGAAAGGCGGAAGGGCGGATGACACTCGTGTATCCGGAACGCTTAGAAGGAACAGGACCGCAGGGGCACATATGGGATTGTTCCGGTCGAGAGAGGTCGTCGGCATCGCGGAGTCGGCACTGGAGTTCGCGCTGGCGGCCTCGGAGGAGGCCCACCCCCGCGAGTACATGGGGGTGTTGCGCGGCGAGCAGGCCAGCAAGGTGGGTGTCGACGCCGACGGAACGATCCTGACGGAGGTGCTCGTGGTGCCGGGCACGGAGTCGAACCCCACGAGCGCGAGCTTCAAGCCCACCCAGGTCCCCAACGACCTGAGCGCGGCCGGCTCGATTCACTCCCACCCAAACGGCGTGTTGCGCCCGAGTGATGCCGACCTCGCGACGTTCTCCACCAACGAGGTCCACATCATCGTGGGCGCACCCTACGGCCCGGGCGACTGGCAGGCGTTCGACAACGACGGCAAGCCCGTCGACCTGGCGGTCTACGAGATCGAGCCGCCGGAGGAGCAGTTTTTCGATTTCACCCAGGAGGATCTGGACGCTGACGAGGAGAACCGATGACGCTCGTGCTCGCGCAGGGAACCTTCGATATCCTCCACCCCGGTCACGTTCACTACCTCCGTGAGGCCCGTTCGATGGGTGACCGGCTTCACGTCATCGTCGCACGCTCGAGCAACGTCACACACAAGGAGCCTCCCGTGGTTCCTGGTCCACAGCGTGTCGCGATGGTCGACGCGCTCGAACCCGTCGACAGCGCCCGCCTCGGCCACCCCGAGGACATCTTCGTCCCCATCGAGGAGCTCGACCCCGATGTCATCGCGCTGGGCTACGACCAACACCACGACGAGGCGGCCATCGGGACTGCGCTCGAAAACCGCGGAATCGACTGTGTGGTTGAGCGCGCCTCGACCCGACCCCCGGCGTTCGAAGGCGAGTTGCTCTCGACGGGGCGGATCATCGAGCGGGTCCTCAGCGAGCGTGGCTAGCCCGCGAAAACCGTGGGCGTGACGCGCGGTGACAGTCATGCCACAGCGCAGTGATTGCCATCGCGGCGTTTCGGAGGTACAGCTGTACTGATCTCTTGGGGGGCGGAGGGGTCAGTGTCGGCTCACTCGAAGTCCTCGACTGTCGGGCGCTCGTGGTTGCCAGGGAACGACTCGACGGGGGCCTGCACCTGGTCACCGCTGTCCATCTCCTTGAGCGTCACCTGTCCCTCTTCGAGGTCGCGCTCCCCGACGATGACGACCGTCTCAGCGTTGATGCTGTCGGCGTAGTCCAGTTGCGCGCCGAAACTCCGGCCGGAGACATCCGACTCGACGACGTGCCCGCGCCCGCGCAGCGCCTGGGCGATACGGGCGGCGGTTTCCCGGGTCTCACCGACCTGGAGCACGTAGTAGTCGGTTGTCACCGTCTCAGCAGGCCAGACGCCGGCCCGCTGGCACAACAGCGCGAGCGTCGCGTAGCCGGGCGCGACCCCGACTGCCGGTGTCGGCTGTCCGCCAAAGCCCTCGATGAGGTCGTCGTACCGTCCGCCGCCGAACACCGACCGCGAGACCGATCCAGTCGAGTCGAAACACTCGAACACGACGCCGGTGTAGTAATCGAGCCCGCGGGCAGTCGTTAGCGAGAGGCTGCAGTACTCGCGGGCGCCGACATCTGCGGTCGCAGAGAGCACCGCCTGCAGGTTCTCGACAGCCCGCTCGACGCGGTCGGTCCCCGCGAACGCGACGAGGTCGTCGAGGTCCTCCTCGGGGGTGTCGAGCAGGGCGTCGAACTGGTCAATCTGTCGTGAGGTGAGTCCAGCCCGGGTCAGCAGGGCGGCGTACTCGTCAGGCTCGATCTTCTCGCGTTTGTCGACCGCGCGGATGGCCGCCGCCGTGTCGATTTCGGCGTCGAACGACTCGAGCAACCCGCCGAGGATATCCCGGTGGGAGACGCGGAACTCGAAGTCCTCGCCGTCGAGGTCCAGCCCGGTGAGCGCGTCGGCAGCCACAGCCAGGATCTCGGCGTCGGCGGCCGGCTCGTCAGCGCCGAAGATGTCGACGTTGGTCTGGTAGAACTCCCGGAAGCGACCCTGCTGTGGCTCCTCGTACCGCCAGAACGGCCGTGTCGAGAACCACTTGATGGGCTTTGTGAGCGCCTGCTGTCTGGCGACGACCATCCGCGCCACCGTCGGTGTCAACTCGGGTGTCAGCGCCACCTCGCGCCCGCCCTGGTCCGCGAAGGCGTACAGCTCCTCGAGGATCCCCTCGCCGCTCTTGTCGGCGTACATCTGTGCGGACTCGACTGCGGGTGTGCCGATCTCCCGGAAGCCGTAGCGCCGTGCGACCGACTCGACGGTGCCGATCGCCTCCCGCCGAGCGGCCATCTCTGGCGGGTAGAAGTCCCTGAACCCCTTGACTGAGTCGTACATACACAGCTTTCGGCGAGCACGCGTTTGAACGCTGTCCTTTGGGGCCGGGTCGTCGACGCGTGTTCCTGTCACCGACCCCGGTTGCGGGTGACTCTCGCAACGCTCCACAACCGCTTTACCGACGCCACCCCGACATCACGGTGATGGATTGGACAGAGAAGTACCGGCCCGCCTCACTCACCGAGCTGCGCGGCAACAACACGGCACGCGACGAGTTGCGCGACTGGGCCGACAGTTGGGATGACCACCGCGAGGCAGTCGTATTACACGGCCCGCCGGGGGTTGGCAAGACCTCGGCGGCGCACGCGCTGGCGGCCGACAGGGGCTGGCCGACAATCGAGTTCAACGCCTCGGACTCGCGGACGAAGGATGTCATCGAGCGGGTCGCCGGTGAGGCGGCCCGGAGTGGAACGCTGACCGGCGGCGGTGACGGGCGGCGCCTCCTCGTCATGGACGAGGCTGACAACATCCACGGCAACGCCGACCGGGGTGGCGCCCGGGCGACCACCGCTCTCGTGAAAGACGCCGGCCAACCGGTCGTTCTGGTCGCCAACGATTACTACGAGATGTCCAAGGGGTTGCGCAACGCCTGCCAGGATATCGAGTTTCGTCCGGTCTCGAAGCGCTCTATTCTGCCGGTGTTGCGCGATATCTGTCGCAAGGAGGATATCGCGTTCGAGAGCGAGGCGCTCGAGCGGATCGCCGAACAGAACAGCGGTGACCTCCGTGGGGCGGTCAACGATCTCCAGGCGCTCGCCGAGGGCCGGGACCGTCTGACCGCCGAGGATGTCGTCACCGGCGAGCGCGACCGGACCGAAGGGATCTTCGACTTTCTGGACGCCGTAATCAAGGAGGCTGGCCCTCAGGAGGCGCTGCGGTCCAGCTACGATGTCGACGAGACACCCGACGATCTCATCAGCTGGATCGAGGACAACATGCCCAAAGACTACGAGGGGCGGGAGCTCGCGGCCGCCTACGGCTTTCTGTCGAACGCGGACCGGTGGCTCGGGCGGGTGCGGGTGACACAGAACTACAGCTACTGGCGGTACGCCGGAGACAACATGACCGCAGGCGTCGCGGCCGCCCGGGGTGGGACAAAAGGCGGGTGGACACGGTACGGCCCGCCGAGCTACTGGTCGAAGCTTGGCCGGTCGCGGGGCACCCGGGAGACACGTGATTACATCGCCCGACAGATCGCCCGGACAAACGGTGTCAGCACGGGCACCGCCCGCCGTGAGATACTCCCGTACCTCGCGGCGATGACCCACCACTGCAAGAACCGCGACCTGACCGTGGCGATGGCCGCACAGTACGAGCTCGACGCCGAGCACGTCTCCTTTGTGACCGGCAGCGGTGAAACCACCAACAAGGTCCAGTCGATTGTCGAGGATGCCCGGGAGGTGCGCGAGACACGGGGCGCAGACGGGGCCGTGAACGCGTTCGGCGGGGAACCCGACGACACAGCGGCCGAGAGCGCGGAGACAGCGCCAGCCGACACGGCAGCGCCGGAGGGTGACGCCCAGGCAGCCGACGGCCGGGGGACAGCCGGGGAGGCGGACGGGACCGACAAGCCGGCAGACGGGAAAAAACAGGACGACGACCAGCAGGCGGGGCTCTCGGATTTCGTGTAGCTCCGGTCAGCCTGTTTCGAGGCGGAGCCCCGGCCTCAAGCCGTGCGGGACCGGGGGTCCCGCTGACCGTCCGAACGGGCCTCGGGAGGCGGCTTCACCGCCTCGAATTCGCGGCGCTCCGCGCTGCGCACGGCCCGTGAGGGGAGAGCGAGGGCTTCCGACTGGTCGGAAGCACGAGGCGAGTCGGCCGGGGAGGAAGCCGACACGGTGGGGAACAGGCAACGTGGTCGATGTTGGCTGACTCGCCATCCAATACAGTTTTTTGGGGGAGTCGTCCCATCAGTCAGTAATACCGTCGCACACGTCTTCGGTATTACGGGCCGCAGTAGCCCGGCCCCCGAACGGTGGGGACGTCGACCCCGAAGGTCGTCGGTACGGGCGGGGAATGACTTTCTCCCTGGCGGTAACTGACGGCGAGTCCCACATCAACTCCCTCAACGAGCGAGGTCGCAAGACCGAGCGAAGTCGGGAGGGGTCGGTTACGCTCTGGGGGTCGTCTCGAGGGCGTCGATGTCGACCGACTCCTGCAGGAGGCGCTCCTTCTGGTCAGCGACGTGGCGCTCCTCTCGCATAATCTGCTTGTAGGCGGACTGCGGGGAGAGGTCGCCGATGAGCACACCACCGATGAGTTTACCATCCTCGAACGCGAGGCGCCGCCACTCCCGGTCGCCGTACGTGCGCTCGGCCTCGTCGTCGCCGCGGGTGGGATGCCCGAACGAGAGAAAGGGGAACTCGAAGTGCGTGATAGAGTACGAGGAGACAAAACGGAACGTCTCGGCGGGTTCGTCGGCCACCATGTTCGCGCCGGCGACAGAGCCCTGCTCCCGGGCAGACCCCCAGGAGCCGTTCTGTGCGTAGTCGCTGACGATCGGATCGTAGAACCGGGTGATGTCACCCGCCGCGTAGATGTCCTCGACGCCGGTCTGCATGTGCTCGTTGACGACGATCCCGTCGTCGCGTTCGATGCCGGTGCCGTCAAGCCAGCCAGTGTTGAAATCGAGCCCGATCGCGACGCCACAGAACTCCCCCTCGAACCGTTTGCCGTTCGGGTCGATCGCCGCCACCACGTGGCCGTCGTCGTCGACCTCGAACCGGTCGACGCCGGAGCCGAACACGGGTGTGACACCGCGTTCCTCGAGCGCGTCGTGGACGATCTTCGCCCCGTCGAGCGAGAGGGCGTACCGCCACCACCGGTTGCCACGCATCAGATAGTGGGCGTCGATATCCTGTGCACTACAGACCGCCGCGAGGTCGATGCCGAGCAGGCCGGCCCCGACGACGATACCCGTCTCGGCCTCGGCGGCGTGTCTGCGGATGGCACGGGCGTCCTGGAACGTCCAGAAGTGGTGGATCCCGTCGATACCGCGGCGCTCGGCGGGCAACCGTGCGGGCGACCCGCCGGTCGCCACGAGGAGCTTGTCGTATCTGTAGGTCTCCCCCTCGCTGGTGTGGAGCTCGTGAGCGTCGGGGTCGACCACCGTGGCGCGGGTGTTCAACTCGAGGGTGATATCGCGTTCGGCGTACCACTCGGGGTCGTGGATGGAGATCGGTGCCTCCGGGAGCTTGCCCTTCGCGAACTCCTTGATCAGGATGCGGTTGTACAGCGCCTCGCCCTCGTCTGTGATGACCGTGATGTCCGCGTCGGGGTCGGCCTCGCGGATCGTCTCCGCGGCGGAACTGCCCGCGATGCCGTCCCCGACGATAACGTGGGACCTACCCATACTGTTGTAATGTTCTCCGAGCCTAATGTGGATTACCATCCACGTGGCGACCTGTCGGCGGTTGTTCCGTATGCGGCCGGTGTCGCAGTTGCACAGCCCACCGGCGAGGGTCGAATCCACAACGCCGATTACCCTCTCCCCGCTACACGGGACCGATGACACTCCCCGAGGAGGCGCGTGAACGACTGGCCGACATCGTGGAGTTGCAGCCGACGAAAAACGCCACCCTGCAGGAGCGGTGGGGGCTCGACAGCGGCAGCGAGGTCCACCGGTATCTCGAATCCGAACTGAAACAGTACTACTACCGCAACGCGGACAGCCTCATCTGTGCCACACCTGACGGTGAGGCGCTCGTGAGTGACGGCGAACCCACCGGCACCCGGACGGTCACGGGGTCGGAACTCGACCGGCGGGTCACCGAGAGGTTGCCAGCCCCGAACCGGGAGCCACAGAGCGTGGTCGCCACCCTCCATGCGGTCCGGGAGACGGGCCCGGACCCCGGTGTCGACGCGGTTCGCTCCTCGCTGCACGCGCTCGAGGACCGTGGTATCGTCGAGCGGGTCCAGCGCGCTGTCCCGACCTTCCGGCTCGCGCTCGAACGCGACCGCATCGAGATCGACACCGACGGCAACTGACGCCTCCCAGGAGTACACTCGGTGGCTTTCGCTGCAACAGGCGGTGACTGTCCCCCCGTTCAGAGCAGACCCAGTCCCGAGAGCGCGACCAGCAGCCCCAGCAAGACGAGCACGACCAGCCCACCAACGAGCGGTGGGTTCTCCATCGCCTTTCTGTGGAGGGGCATCGCCTCGTACCGCGCGCGGAACCGGTCGCGGTTCGCCTCGCTGTAGAAGTACTTCCTGCTGTAGAAAAACTTCGCCGTGACGGCACAGCCAGTACAGACCGGCTCACCGACGAGCCGCTCGGTCTCGGTGTGGTCGGTGCAGTTGACGCTCCCACAGTTCGCACAGTAGGTGTATGTGCTGTCGGCCGCGTCCCCACACTGGACACACTGGCGGACGCCATCCTCGACAGTCCGGTGTGAGGGGCCGGCAACGTCGGCAGTGTACGTGTACTCGTAGTCGCCGAGTGCCGTCGCCGACCGGACACGGGGCACGTACACCGCGTCGATACGCTGCACGGAGATATCAGAGCGGGTCGGCTCGCAGGTTTTCGTGTAGGTGACGTTGTTGTCACCGGTGTACTGGACGGTCGTCGTGTATGCCTCCCGCACCCGCTCGACGGCCCACTCCTTGTACCCGGTTTCGGTCAAGCCGAACCGGCGAACGTCCAGGCTGTCGAACCGTTCGCCGAGGGCGTCCTCGTCGAGCTCGACGGTCCGGTCGAAGTTCGCCACGACCAGCTGTCTGAGGTCCTGCCCGGGGATCTGCGGGCCGTCCCGGTCTGCCAGCAGGACGAACTGCTCGCGCTCATCAACCGTGTGGATGACACCGGCCCCCGTCTCGAAGACCGCGTCGACATCGGCCTGGACACGCACTACCGGACGGAATGTCGCGTGGGTTCGACCGGCGGGCACGTCGGCGACCCGGATGTTCCGCACGTCCCGGAACGCGTCCCGGAGCGGGGCGTCCACGCCACGGGCCGGGTCGAACGGGCGGAGTGACCGGTCACAGAGGATCTCGATGCGGCCGTTGTAGAGGTCCAGCCCCACCTCGTCGGCGATGGCCCGGAGGTCCTTGCCGTCGAGCAACTCGACAGGATGCGGGTCGCCGGCCGCCCGGAGGCTCTCGGCGTACTCCTCGGCTGGGCCGGTGAACCGGCCGGTGGTGGCGACCATCCCTCGTGTCGACCCGTCGTAGTCGTAGGTCGCGACCGCCGAGTGGAGCTTCTGCACGACCGGCCGTCCGACCGTGTCCGTGTGTTTGCACTCGACGACGACCGCCCGGCGTCGGCCGTTCACCTGCTCCTCCATGACGATGTCACGGCCCTTGTCGGCGACGCGGTCTGCCTTCGTGACGTTCTGGTAGCCGAGGTTCCGGAACACGTCTTCCATCACGTCCTCGAACTCGAACCCGGAAATCTCGTCCAGCACTGTCGTCATCTACCGGACGTGTCCGGCCGGTAGGCATATAACTCGTGTGACGAGGGCCCCCTGGATTCCGGTTCCGGCGCCACGCTGACCCACCGCTCGGCGCCGGGCACCACCCTGGTGGCGTCCCCCGCCTGGGCGCCGAGACGCCGGCTGTCGCCGTGGGCGGTCAGAGCCAGTCAGCCACGGAGCGGCTGCTGTTTGCCGTAGGTGAGCGTCCGCCAGAGCCACTCGACGGGGCCGTAGCGGAACAGACGGAGCCAGAGCACCGACAGCAGCACCTGCACCACCCAGAAGCCGAGCACCATCCCGAGCGCCTCGGCGCGGCTGACCGAGCCGAACAGGCCGAGCCCGTGGCCGTAGAAGACGGTCGTCGCAACCAGGGTCTGCAGCAGGTAGTTGCTGAATGCGGTGCGGCCGACGGCCGCAAACGCCCGGGTGAGTGGCCCATCGGGCCGCCAGCGCGCGTAGAGGGTGACGAGGCCGACGTACCCGCCGGCGACGAGGAAACTGCCCCAGTAGTTGAACTGCACCCAGAAAAGCGCCGCGTCGCTGCTCCAGTCGTTCGCCTCGATATACCAGACCCCGGCCAGCACAACGAGGATACCGACCAGCGCCCCGGCCAGAAGGCGACGGTACAGGCGGGTCGAGCGCTCGTTGGTCAGCACGCCCCACTTGTACAGCGCCATCCCGAGCAGTACCGTACCGCCGACCCGCCAGAGGGTCTGGCCGAGAAACCCGCTGGTCTGGCGCCTGAACGAGGTCTCGACGCGGTGGTCCATCTGCCCGAGCCAGCCCTCGCGGTAGGTGGCCACCTCGCTCTGGAGCGTTGCCGCCGCCGGGGTCCACTGGTCGGCGATGGCGTCACCGCCGGAGACAAGCGCGGTCAGCACCTCGAGCGCCGAGGGGACGAGCAGCAGGGCAACCCCGAGTTTGGCCAGCGTGGCCGCCGTTCTCGTCCGGAGCCCGACAAACAGGAGCCCACAGACCGCGTACGCGACCAGGATATCGCCGTACCACAGCAGGTACGCGTGTGCCATGCCGATAACCAGCAGCCACCAGGTCCGCCGGTAGTGAAGGCCAAGCGGGTCGTCCTTGCGCTCGGTGAACAGCACGATACCGGCCCCGAACAGCGCCGAGAACAGCGTGATGAACTTCTGCTCCGCGAGGACGTGCCCGACGAGCCAGCTCCAGTAGTTCAGCCCGGTGAAATCGCCGAAGACTGTCGGGTTCAGCAGTGTCGCCTCGGGCATCGAGAACAGCCTGACGTTGATGACCAGGATACCAAGCACTGCAAGGCCACGCAGCGCGTCGAGGCTCACGATTCGCTCGTCGGGTGGGGTCGGCTCGCTGTTGTCTGTCACGCGGTAACTCAGCGGACGTGCCCGACCGATGAATAGGTTCGTGGTTCGGACCCGCCAGTGACAGCCTCTCATCCCGGAACCGGCTGGCTGTCGCTCGCCACGTGCCATCCCGGCCTGTCCCAGGCGGGGCGCCCTGCGGTGGCTCGGTGGTCAGAGCCGCGTTCCCGTCTCACCGACCGGCCGGTTGAACTCGCCGCCTCGCCCGCTGTCGAGCCCGAAAACGTGACGCGGGCCGGCCTCACCCGTCCACGATGACCAGTTCGGGGTTGTCCCGCTCGTCGCGTAGTTCTGTTCCCGAGGGCGGGATCACCTCGATGTCGATTGTTCCGCGGTTCTGCCCCTCTCTGAACGCCGGAACAACGTGGCCGTCTGCGCCCGTGTCCGGGCCGATGGCGAGTGTCACCTCGTGAGAATCCGGCCCCGTCTGGAGGTCGACCGGCCCGTTCGCCAGCGGGAGCGACCCGCCGGTGACCAGCAGCTGTGCACTCTCCACCGGCTGTCCGTCCTCTGTGACGACAGCGAGTGTCACCTCCTCGTAGCTCCCCCCCTCGGGCACGAGCAACTCGTCGCTCGCCTCGACGGTCACCTCGGTGGTGCCGACCTCGTCGAAGCCGGTGAGCATCCCGAGCATGATGCCCAGCGCGACAGTCCCGACGGCGACGGCGATGACCAGCCGTATCGGCAGCCCCTCGATGGCCCGCTCGTCCGCTCGCAGGTCACGCATACGACGGCTGGTCACGTCTCCGGGTATAAAGCTCCGCCTGGGCCGTGCGCTGACTCCGCCAGGGCCGGCCCGACCGGCCGGTCGTCTCTGTCCCGGTAGCGGCCGGCTGGCGTCACATCGCCCGCCTGCGAGCGGGTCCAGACCACGGATATATATCTCTGGGATACGTCCGACCGGATGTGACACACTGGGCCTGTGGCATCGCAGGTGACGACCGGACGTTCGACCGTGTCGAGGATCTCGTCGTTCACCAGGCGGCCGACCACGACCGCATCGAGTGTGCGGTCTGTGGCGCGCTCGTCCCGGACGGGTACTTCGCAATCCGTCACGTTCTGGAGGACCACTCCCGCGAGGAATATCTCCAGGCGTACGATGCGTCTCCCGAGGCGATCCGCCGCCGTGAGGCGATCAGAGAAACCGTGGAGACAACGGCGGACCTGGGCGAGGTCGTCGACCGACTCGAGGGGTGACCGTCAGTCGGTCGTGGTCTTCTCGAGGTCCTTCTCGCCGAGGTAGATCTCCACGCCGTCCTGTGCAACCTTCTCGGCGAGCACGGCACACTTCACGCGCATCGGCGAGATGTCCACGCCGAGCATCTCGATCACGTCGTCACGGTCCATCGCCTGCAACTCCGCGACCCTCATGCCCTGGAGCTGTTCGGAGAGCATCGAGGCGGCGGCCTGTGAGATGGCACAGCCGTCCCCGCTGAACGCGACCCGCTCGATGACCTCCTCTGTGTCGTCGAGGACGACATCCATCTCGATTGTGTCCCCACACATCGGGTTCTCGCCGACGTGTGAGAACGTCGCCTCCTCGAGGTCCCCGTAGTTGCGCGGGTTCTTGTAGTGGTCGAGTATCTGCTGTCGGTACAGGTCCGAGCCACCGATTCCCATTGTGTTATCTTCGGTCGCCGGGATAAAAACACTTCCGTATCACCCGTTCGGGTCATCCGAGGCAGCGCCGGTGTGCCGTCGGCCGTCGGCCCCGGTACCCGGCCGTGTGTCGGTCCCGCCGCGGGCAACGCGCCGCGAGAGGAGATACCACAGCCCCCCGACACCACCCGCGGCTGCGGCCACCCCCAGGCCTGGCCCGTCGTCGTCTGCCCCGGTTCTGTCGGGCCCGTCGTCGGCCCCCGCTGTGGCCGACCTGCCATCGCTCTCGTCGGCCACGAGCGACCCGAGCGTCGCCACCTGTCGGCCGTTCCGCGAGAGCGCGAGCCGGTAGCCGAGCGCGTTGCACAGAAGCAGGTACCCGAGCGTGGTCAGTGAGTGATCGAGAAGCCCGAACGGGTGGAGGTTGTGCTGGGCCGCCGGCGGGAGCAGCGAGCCGAGCAGGTGGACACCGACCCGCTCGCTCTCTGTCGGGACCGTGGCGAGTCGGACCGCGCCGTCCGCAACCGAGGCGACGGTCGCGCCGGCCTCCCGGAGCGGCCCCTCCGAGACCGTGTACATCGGGACCTCGCCGCGCGCGTACCCGAGCGGCGGATGCCGCCAGGCCTCGCGCTGGTCGACCCACGATTCCTCTGGGGTGGTCCGTCTGTCGGTCACCAGCGGGTGGTCCGTCGCCAGCTCGGGGTAGGCCGCCGCCTCGAGCGCCTGTCTGGTGATGTCGCCGCGACCGACGGCAGACAGGCCGGCGACGCCGAGTTCGCCGGCGAGTTCGAGCGCGCTGTCCGTGAGCACCAGGTTCCCGCCGGCCTCGACGTAGCTCGCAAGCGTCTCCCGCACCTCGGCGCTGATATCGCCGTGTGTGAGAACGACGTTGTCGTAGGCCGGCTCGCCGTCTGCGAGCAGCCCGTCGGCACGCAGTGTCTCGACGGTGACGGCCTCGACGGTTCCGTCGGCGGCCGCCCCGAGCTCCTCGAGCGCGCCGAGCGGCGTGACCTCGTAGTCACGCTGGCCGTAGCCCAGCGCCTCTACCGGGTCGGGCACCCCCTCCTCGTGGAGGCGGGTCGTCCGCAACTCGGCCGTGTCGGCCCCCCGGACGGTCGCCTCGACCTCCCACTCGCCGGCCGCCGGGTCGAGCGCCGTGAGCAGGCTCCGGTTGTCTGTCTCCCCGTCGAGCCGTTGGACGTTCCCCTCCCCGTCGCCGAGCCGTGCGTTGACGACCCGACCGCCCTGTGCCCGGATATCGACGGTCAGGGTATGCGTTCCCGCTGGCACCGGGACCGTCGACGTGACACCGCTTGTGAGCGTCTGCCTGTCGACTGCGAGTGTCGAGCCGGCACGGTCGGCGGTCTGGCGCTCCCCGTCCGCTCGAGTCCCGGTGAACACGGCCGAGTCTGCCGACCCGGGAGGCGCAGCTGTCAGGCTGTCCCCGTCGACGTGTGGAAGCTCCGCCGCCCGACGGACAACCGACTCGCTCGCGAGGTACGCCGTCGACCGGCCGCCGGTGTTCACGGTGACCCCGATATCGTCGGTCGCGTGGTCGACCGTCGCCCGGCAGACGGCCCGGTAGGCCGCAACCTGGAACGCGACGAGCTCGGGGTGAAACCGCTTCTCCATCCCATCCGGAACGGAGTTCGAGAAGACCACCTCGGGGGTGAGTGTCGTCGCGTCGAGCCCACCGACCGTTTCGGGCAGCGCGGCCCAGTCGGCGAGCGCGCCGGCGGTGGTGTAGTCGATTGTATCGAGTGTGGTCCCCCGCGCGAACAGCCTCTCGGGGGTCTGACAGAGGAGTTCGGGGCTGCAACCCACCTGCGCCTCGGTATCGGTGGCGGCCACCTCGAAGCTGTCGGCCCAGCCCCCGACAGTGCCGAGCGTGTCCCGGATCGCCGCCCCCAGCGCCCGGCCCAGGAGTTCGCTGTCCCCGCGGTCGTGTGGTGTGCCGCCGGCCGATTCGAGCGCGAGCACCGCCTCCGTGTGGCCGTACATGCCGTGAAAGTCCACGAGGTAGCTCACGTTCTCGTATCCCCGCAGGTGCTGGACGAGCCCCAGTGTCTCGGGGACCTCGTCGACGACCACCGCTGGAGGATCCGCACGGGGCTCCCCGGGAGCGCGACCGGGGGGTATCCACCCAGGGGTCGGCTGCTGTCGGTTGAGGTCACGAGCCGCGCCGTTGGTCCGCCGGAAGTCCGGTGGGTCGACAGGGTCCTCGTAAAGCGGCTCCCGGACGACCCAGCCGTCGGGGTTGAGGCTGACAAAGACAAGACGGAGCGAGGAGAGCCGGTCCGCAACCTCGGGATGCTCGCCGGTCAGCACCCCCTCGATGAACCGGAGCCCCGCCTCGACGCCTGCGCGTTCGTCGCCGTGGATCCCCATCTCGAAGACGACCGTCTCCCGCTCGCCGGCGGTCTCGACGCTCTCTGTCAGCTCCGCCACCCAGACCGCCTGCGGGTCGAGGCCCCCCTCCCGACGGCTCTCGTGACCGTGTCCGCTTCCGATGGAGCTGACACGCAGGCGCTCGGGATGACGCTTCTGGAGATGTGCCAACCCCGCGAGCGCCTCCTCGTGAGCGATGTAGTCGGCGGCCTCAGCCGGCGGGGGAAACACCCACTCGTCGTACCCCTCGAGCCGCCAGAACGGGTTCGAGCCCGGTGCGTACTCCACGGTGTCGGTCTGGTCGGCTGCCGCGACGGTTGCCGCCTGATCCGGCGTGAGCTCGGCGTGTGCGACCGGTCGGTCGCTGTGTGTGCGGTACTCCACCCCGAGGTCTCCGAGAATCGCTTCCTCACTCCCCCCGACAAACCGGACGAGTGTCGGCAGTGACCTGTCGGCCTCGACGCGGTCGAGCAGCGCCGCGTAGCGGTCGGTGAACGCTGTCTCGGCGGCGTCGACACCGCCTTGCCCGCCCGCGAGAGCCGCCCAGACCGTGGCGGCCGACATCGCGGTGAACCGCCGGCGCGAGAGCCCTGTCACCGCTCCCCCCGCCCTGGTGTTTCTGTCGGTCCCGATCGCCGTGTCGCTCCCGCTGTCATCGGCGGGAAACGCCGTGTGAAACGCATACCGGCCCGTTGGGACCCGACGGAGTTAAGCTGTCCTGTGGGCCCGTGACCGACCAGACCCGTCTCAGTCAGCCCGTCACGCTCAACTGGGTCCGCCTCCAACAGCGGCTGATGCCGACGACCTGCCAGCTGTGTCGGCGCCGGATCCCCGACGAGCGTATCGACGACCCGCAGGCCGTGCAGGAACACCATCTCCGGCCCGAGCGGCGTGCCGAGAGCCCGACCGTGATGCTCTGTCGCCCCTGTCACGACCAGGTTCACGCGCTGTTCACAAACGAGGAGTTGCGCGAGTCCTACGACACGGTCACGGCGCTCCGTGCCGCCGACCGCCTGCAGTCGTACATCGACTGGATACGGGCGACGAACAAACTCGACATCGACGTCACTACGAGCAACCGGGTGCGGGACCGCCGGTGAGCCGTGCCAGGGCCGTCGGGGGCGTCCGGTCGCCGGGACCCCCGAGATATCTTTTAGTGCCCGCGGGCCCACCTCTCGCCCGTGACCTTCAGCATCTGCGTCCGCGAGCAGTACGATGGAACGGAGGGCGAGGAGCAGACCCGATACGGGGTTGCCGTGACAACCCGACTCGCGGCTGTCGGAACCCTGTGTCCGTTCGCCAACGAACACGGTGCGGTCGCCACGCAGAGCTTCGTCAACGTCGACCTCGGCCGGAAGGGTGTCGAGTACCTCGCCGACGGCCTCGCCATCGAGGACGCGCTTGAGGCACTTCTGAACGCCGACGACGGCCGCGCGCAGCGGCAACTCCACGGCGTCGGGAGCGAGGGCACGTTCGCGTTCTCCGGCGAGGAGTGCAAACCCTGGTTCGGGGATCTCACCGGTGAGAACTTCACCGTTGCGGGGAACCTGCTGACCGGCGCGGCGGTTCTCGAGGCGACCGCCGAGGCGTACCGCGGGTCACGGAACGACGACCGCCCGCTCGCACACCGGCTCGCCGACGCGCTCGCCGCGGGCCACGCCGAGGGGGGTGACAAGCGTGACGAGCTCCGCGTGCAGAGTGCTGCGGTGGTCGTTGCCCGAACCGAGGAACTGCCCATCTCGCCCTCCTACGACAACCTGCGGGTCGACGCCACCGAGACACCAATCGCCGACCTGCAGGAGACGCTCGACCTCGCCGCGGAGAGCTACGAGGCGTCACTGGAGCGCTACGAGGACGACTACGCTGCGGACGACGAGGGCGGGATGTGAGCCCGTCCACAGCCCTGGGCATCACCCTGCGCGGAACCGCCACGGGGCTGTCACGGCTGGCTCTGCTCGATCTGCTCTGAACCCGCGGGGACGCCACGCACCGGAGACACCGGCTCGGAACGCGCGCTGACCGCCCCGGCGTGCACGCGGTGGTCGACCGAGCAGACCGGTCGATCACGCCAGGTCTCGACCCGGCCCGCGACCGGAAGTCACAATTCTCAAGCGGCTCACGGGCGAGCACAGGGTATGGACCACCGCAGCCGTCTCCTGGTGGCGTGTGCAGCCATCGTCGGTCTCTTCCTGGTCGTGCAACTCGGGGCGCTGGCGTTTGTCGAACCCGCCGCCGAACAGGACCTCCAGGAGTTCGAGGACGGCGGTGACCCCTCGCTCAGCATCGCCTTCGTCGTCGGTATCCTACTGGCGACGGGCGCGATGCTCGCGGCGCTGAGATACGGCGGCGCGTCGTTGCTGCGTGGGCTCATCCTCCTCGCCAGCGTCTACATCGCCTTCTTCGCGCTGGAGGTGCTCGTTCCGGCCGTCATCGAGCCGACCGTCGGCGGCGTGAGCGTCAACGTTCTCGCCGTCGGGGGCGCGCTCGGGCTCGGGGTTGCGCTGTATCTCTATCCCGAGTGGTACGTTGTCGACACCGCGGGGGTGGTCATGGGTATCGGCGCCGCCGGTCTGTTCGGCATCAACTTCGGCATCCTCGCGGCGCTGGTGTTGCTGGTCGTGCTTGCGGTCTACGACGCCATCAGCGTCTACGGCACCGAGCACATGCTCACACTCGCCTCGGGCGTGATGGAGATGCGGGTCCCCGTGGTGCTTGTCGTCCCGCTCTCGCTGTCGTACTCGTTTCTCGACGCCGATCCCCCCGACCCTGTCGAGTCCGAGGCCAACGGGGAGGAGCATCCGGCCGCCGAGACGGCGGCTGATGACGGCGCCTCGGCCGCCGGCGGCGGTGCGGCTGAGACGGGGTCGACCGCCGGTGCCGGGCCTGACGGGGCCGGGGCCGATACCGCAGACGGCGAGTTGACCGCGGCACAGCTGGAGGCGCTCGACACGGCGGAGATCGCGGCCATGGGAGACCGGCTCGAGGCGCTCGATCCGGCTGTCCTGGAAACCGTCGACGAGGGGACCCGTCAGGCGGTCCAGTCGGCAACAGCGGACCGTGACGCGCTGTTCATCGGCCTGGGGGATGCCATCATCCCGACGGTGCTGGTTGCGAGTGCGGCCTTCTTCATCGACGCCGGACCACGGGTCTCGCTGCTGGTCGTCGAGACGAGCCTCCCTGCAGTCACCGCGATGGTCGGAACACTGCTCGGACTGCTCGTGTTGCTGTGGCTGGTCACCCGGGGTCGGGCACACGCCGGCCTGCCGCTGCTCAACGGTGGCGCCATCGCGGGCTATCTTCTCGGGGCACTCGCGAGCGGGCTGACACTCGCCGAGGCGGTCGGCCTCAGCGGCGTGTTCTGAGAGTGATTCTCCCGACTGTTTACCGATTCGAGCGACTGCGTGCGGTCGATACCGGGATGACTCCCACCAGTCAGTACGAGCCGACCCCCGCTGCTCGTGTGCCCCGGGACCGCGACTCGGCGTAGAGGCCACGAACCAAATCGTTCGACGGCTCTAGTGCAAACGCTGAAGGGTAAACTCCGACTATCGTGGGCATGGACACGGCGGCCGAACGGGGGCGGTTCGCCCGGGCGTCGTGGGCCAACGTCGTCGGCAACACGGGGAAGATTCTCGTCGAGGGGGCCGCGGGGCTTGCCTTCGGGAGTGTCGCGTTGCTGGCCGATGCGGCCCACTCCGTCGGGGACCTGGTCGCGAGTCTGGTGGTGCTCGTGTGGGGGGACTCACGCTTTGCCGGGCCCGACGAGGACCACCCACACGGCCACGCCCGGATCGAACCGCTCACCGCCCTTGTCGTCGGAGCGGTGATCGTGGTGCTCGGCGGGGTCTTGCTCTATGAGTCACTCCGCGGGCTCCTGACCGGCACCGACGTGGCGTTCAGCCCGCTCCTGGTCGGGGCCTTGCTGTTCGCGATGGCCGACATGGGGCTGGTGTACTGGTACACGACACGCATGAACCGCGGGATAGAGTCAACGGCGCTGCGGGCGCTCGCGATTGACTGTCTGAACGATCTGTACACCTCCGTCGCCGCGCTGGTCGGCGTTCTCGGGGTGGCACTCGGCGTGGGGCTGCTCGACCCGCTCGCGGGGGCGCTCGTGAGTCTGCTCGTGATCTACCAGGGTGTCGAGATTGCCCGGGAGAACCTGGCGTACCTCTCCGGGCGGGCCGCCCCGTCCGAGCGCCGCCAGGAGGTCCGCCGGACGCTACTCGCCCACGACGGGGTCGAGGGGGTCCACGACCTGGCGGTGTTCTACGACGGCCCACAGCTCGAGGTCGAGGCCCACGTTGAGGTCACCGGCGGGCTGACACTCCGGGAGGCGCACGACCTCGAGTCGTCACTCGCCGCGTCGGTCCAGGGGATGGAGTCCGTGACGGGTGTGCATCTGCATCTCGACCCGGAGGGCGTCGGCGAGTGGAAAGACGCCGGCACAGAGCGAAGTGAGGGGAGCCGCGAGTGAGCGCGGCTGGTTAGCCGCCGGTGATAATCTCCAGGTCGGCGTCGACCGGAAGGGTTTCGCCGGGGACGAACGCCTCAGCGGGCGAGATGACGGTCGTCTCGCCGGTTGCGCTGCCGCCCTGCCCGACGAACTCGAGTTCGAGCTGGGTCGTGCCGATATCCTGCAGCAGTGGCACCCAACTGATTCCCGCCTTGACCGTGCCCGAGTTACCGTTGCCGGGGATATCGACGTCGCCCGCATCGATGTCGAGTGCGCCGACAACGCGGTCGTTCGCGGAGAGCACGAGCTGGCGCCCGTCATCGAGCACATCCTCGAGATCCTCGTTTGCGTCCTCCGGGACGCTGATCTCGATGTCCTCCACGAGGCCCTGCTCGTTGAGGGCCTCGACGGTTTCATTGGTGCTGAACCCGTCGACCCGGACGATGTTGCCCTCGAAGACGTTCAGCTGTATCTCCTCGCGGTCGAGCGTGTCCGACGAGAGCGCGGTGACATCGCCCTCGATGGCGTCACCCCCGTTCGCGTCGTCGGGGTCCACGCGGTCTGCTCGCGGCCGAGTCTCCCATGTCATCTCGA